>OLGD01001913.1_pt1 | contig 26971 bp, 20 predicted proteins | sample 1605311 | NCBI WGS metagenome assembly OLGD01 (sample SAMEA3888917, study PRJEB22519) | human gut metagenome | biome: human gut; feature: human-associated habitat; material: faeces | place: Denmark | collected 2010
CTATCTGCCTCCAGATCTGGTTCCTGCATATTGTACGATTCGAGGTCACAGGTTGAGCCGCAATGTGATTCTTGCAAAGAAAAAAGGGACGAAGCTGTCTGATTCCGCAGAAAAGATCTGGAATATGGTTTTATAAATATATTAAAAAGCGCAAAAACGGATTTCCAATGTAATATCCGGGCGCATATGGTATGATTAAACCACCAGAAACCGTTTTTATGCAGCTATGGATCGGAGGGATACGTTTGAAGAAACTCTTTAAAAACCATTGTACCGCTTCCCTGTGATACAATACCCGGAGCACCGCCTGTGAGGGCAAGGTTCTGGTCGAACAGCTTAAATGAGTTTGTAAGTGTAAGGAATGTGCAGATTGTGATGGAAGGCATCATCATCGGCAATGTTACATTTGTAAGCAACTGTTTTTTGCCTGCGCCGTCAATTTTAGCCGCCTCATAAAGATCATGAGGTACGCTCTGGAAACCGGCAATGTAAATAATCATCATATAACCTGCCTGTTGCCAGCACATAAGAATTACAAGTCCCCAGAAACCGTAGTTTGCGTTAAGCGCAAGGTTTGTTCCGTAATACTGAAGAATACCGTTAAAAATGTACTGCCAGATGTAGCCGAGAATGATACCGCCTACAAGGTTAGGAACAAAGAAAACAGTTCTGAATACATTTGAACCCCTGATTCCGAGCGTGAGTGCATATGCCACAAAAAACGCAATGAGGTTAATGAGTATAACTGATACTATAACAAACAGTACCGTAAACCAGAATGAATGTAAAAAGCCCTCATTCTGAAAGGCTTTGACATAGTTTCCGAACCCAATGAATACTGCGTCGCTTGTTGTTCTGAATTTACAGAATGAAAGGTAAATGCCGTTAAAGAACGGATATACAAAACCTATAAGGAAAGCAGCAAGAGTAGGAAGAACAAATATAAGAAAATAAATTTTTCTTTTAGGTTTTCTAAACATAATATTTTGCCTTTCCGTTCATAAGAAAGGGGGGCGGAATGCCGCCCCCCTACCGAACCTGTTAAATTAAAACAGAAATTTTACAATCAGCCGTTAGCCTTTGCATATTCTGTTTTCCAACCCTGTACAAATGCAGTCTTAACAGCGTCCCAGTCGCCTGTACCTGCTGCATACTGTGTAAGAGCTGTGCCAACACCGTTTTTCCAATCTTCACTTGGCATTGTTGTGAAGTTCCAGCTTACCGGAGTTTTGCCTGCTGCTGTGAGCTCGTTATCAATCTTAACAAATACATTGGTTGCTTCCTTAGCATTCTTGAAAGGAATTACAAATCCCATATCGTCAGCAAGAGCAGATGTACCTGTTTTGTTTGTTACACACCAGTTCAAGAATTCAAGAGTAGCTGCCTGATCGTCAGCACTTGCCTTGTTGTTTACACACCAGTAGTTCTCTGAACCTGTGCAAAGACCCTGATTAGCTTCATCGCCTACGCCGATGTAAATCGGGAGCATGCCGAGTTCGTCGTCCTTCATACCTGCCTTGGTAACTGTTGAATATTCCCAGCTGCCGTTCTGGAAGAATACTGCTTCGCCTGATGTGAACTCAGTTTCAGCGTCTGTACCCTTCTTGCTTGCGAGGTCTGCAGGATCACATGTTGAATCTGTGATGTAGAGATCCCAGATGTTCTTATAGTTTTCAAGGTATTTACCCTCGATAGCGTCTGTTGATTTGATGCCCTTATCCTTGTACTCAAAGTAGATAGGAAGGTTAGCAAGGTGAGTTTTGAATCTCCAGTCAGATGAAGAATCCATACCTGCTGATGTGAACGCACCCTTAACGCCGAGTTTATCCTTATTCTTCTGGATTTCATCGGCAACAGTCTTTAACTTCTCAAAGCTGTTGATGTCCTCAATTTTCTTAACCGAAGCAAAGTCAGAATCGCAATACTTCTGGAGAAGAGTCTTGTTGTAGATAATGCCGTATGTTTCAATTACATAAGCAATACCGTAAACCTTGCCGTCCTCTTCAAGTGCATAATCCTTTGAAGTAAGCTGATTGTAAATTTCTGATGAGCTGAGGTCTGCACAATAGTCTTTCCAGTTAGCAAGACCGACAGGACCGTTAACCTGGAAGAGTGTAGGAGCGTTATCCTTGTCCATCTCTGCTGTAAGTGTTGACTCATAAGTACCCTCGGCAGCTGTCTTAACAGTTACCTCAACACCTGTTTCGTCCGTGTACTTCTTAGCAAGAGCCTGCCAATCCTTGTCCTGCTCAGGCTTAAAGTTAAGATAGTAAACTTTACCGTTTTTTGCGTTGCCTGCTGCACTTGAATCATCTTTTGATGAACCTGATGATGAAGAACCGCCGCAGCCTGCAAGAGCAGTAGCAGTCATCATACCTGCAACTGCAAGAGCTGCAGCTCTTTTGATTGTTGATTTTTTCATAGCTTTCACCTTAATTAAAAATATTTATCCGCTAAACCCGGATATTGGCGAGAGAACAACATTCTGTGTTCTCTCTATTGCCACAATCATAACACACTATTTATGAAAATACAATAGATTTTTTTAAAAAATTTCTCTGTGATTAGTCAAAACGAAGGTATTGACCAAATGTAATTTCAAAATCAAACAAAAAACAACCGCATATTATCTGAGTTTTTTGACTTATTTGTCAAATTAGAAATATTAAAGTAACATTAAAGTTACAATATTGTAACCTGTCAAATATGGTCATTCTATTGAAAATGACAAGCGATTTGTGCTAAAATTATGTCAAATTTGTTTTTTAAGAAGGTTAATTTAGCAATTATGAAAAATTTCAATCAATCATCCCTTGCACGATTTTTCACCCGATTTCCTAAGCTGTTATTTGCGGGATTGATGTACTCAATTCCGTTTGCCGTATTTTCCGGAATATTCATTCTCATAAGCTTTCTGTCCGGATTCAACAATGTAATATTATGGAGCTTGGGTATAATTCCCGCAATGCCGTTCTATTCCGGACTTGTAATGGTAATCCGCAAAATTTCGGTTGAAAAAGAGGATGTAAATGTTTTCAAAACTTTTGTACAGGCATTTCGTGAAAATCTGAAAAAATCAATTTTCAACGGATTTGTCGCTTACCTCATAGTAGCATGTTCGTTTTTTGCAATTCTCTATTACGGAACACTTGCTCAGACAGACATCGTTTACGGCTCTGTCTTTACCATATATATAGTGTTCTCAATTGCAATGCTGATTATGCTGTTCTATGTACCTCTGCTAACAATTACCTATGACCTCAGACTCCGTGACATTTATAAAAATTCACTCCTGTTGATTTTCGGTAAAATTCTCAGAAATATTGTCGCACTTGTGCTTGTCGTAATAGTTTCATTCGCAGTATTCCTCGCAGTAATCTATGCAAAGGGTGCAATGCTTGTTGTTGCAGTTGCTCTCTCGGTAATTTTCTACCCGATGATTGCAACCTATATAATAGTATCCGTAATCGCAAAAGGCGTGCAGGAGTCTGTCGGTTACTTTACAGGTGATAATGTGCAGTATGTCCTCACGGAAGAAGAAGTTCAGCGTGAAACCGAAGCAGTCGAAAACGCAAACTCCGATGATGACTACATCTTCGTCAACGGCAGAATGATTAAAAATCCGGCTAAAACGAATACGAAAGAGTAATTTTTAAAGCACTTTGCAAAATGCAGGGTGCTTTTAGTTTTATATGCATTAGGTATATATGTGTGATTGATGTGATTGCTGCTTTTTGACTGACATTTGACTAATATTTAAGGAATATTTTACGGTAAAAATAAACAAATAAAAACCGCACCAAAGAGCCTGAAAACGGCTTTCTGATGCGGTTTTTGTTATGGAGCTGAAGAAGGGACTTGAACCCTCGACCTACTGATTACGAATCAGTTGCGCTACCAACTGCGCTATTCCGGCAGAACTCCAACAATAGATATTATACTGATATTTCATCGGTTTGGCAAGTCTTTTTTGAAAAAAGTTTCGTCTTGACAGCATTTCTGAATTGTGGATAATGTAAGGAAGAGTAAAAAAGTAAATAAACTCACAAATGAAAGGCCGGTTACGCGGCAGAATGGGAGGAAGCATGACAGCTTATAAAGACAGAAGCAAAGAAGAGTTACTGCAGGAAAAGAGTCAGCTGGAGGCTCAGTATAAGGAGTTCCAGGGTAAAGGACTGAAACTGGATATGTCCCGCGGTAAACCGAGCGCAGCGCAGCTGGATCTTTCCATGGGTATGATGGATGTACTGGACAGCTTTACAGATCTGAAGTGTGAGGCAGGAATTGATTGCCGTAACTATGGTGTTATGGATGGCATCCCGGAAGCAAAGCGTCTGTTGGGAGAACTGATCGAAGTGCCTGCAGATAATATCATTATCTACGGCAACTCCAGTCTGAATGTAATGTTCGATGTAGTGAGCCATGCCTTCACCCACGGTATTATGGGGATGACTCCCTGGCATAAGTTAGACAAGGTAAAATTCCTTTGCCCGGTTCCAGGCTATGATCGTCATTTTGCGATTACAGAATATTTTGGCGTAGAGATGATCAATGTTCCTATGACTCCGGAGGGACCGGATATGGACATGGTAGAGAAACTGGTAAGCGAAGATGACGCAATCAAAGGAATCTGGTGCGTACCGAAGTATTCCAACCCGCAGGGCTACACCTACTCCGACGAAACCGTCCGCAGATTCGCTGCCTTAAAGCCTGCGGCAAAGGATTTCCGTATTTTCTGGGACAATGCTTACAACGTACATCATCTGTATGACGAGCCTCAGGATGTTATCCTGGAGCTGCTTTCCGAGTGTGAAAAGGCTGGCAACCCGGATATGGTTTATAAATTCAGTTCCACCAGTAAAATCAGCTTCCCCGGTTCCGGCGTCGCTGCAATTTCTGCTTCCAAGGCAAACCTGGATGATTTAAGAACACATCTGACGATTCAGACGATCGGTCACGATAAGTTAAATCAGCTGCGTCATGTGCGTTACTTTAAAGATATCCACGGCATCGAGACGCAGATGAAAAAGCATGCAGAGATTCTGCGTCCCAAATTTGAAGCAGTGCTGGAAATCCTCGACAGAGAGCTGGGGGATCTGGAGATCGGTACCTGGACAAAACCCCACGGCGGCTACTTTATTTCTTTTGAAGCTCTGGACGGCTGTGCAAAGGCGATCGTTGCAAAAGCAAAGGAAGCCGGAGTTGTCATGACCGGTGCCGGGGCAACCTACCCTTATAAAAAGGATCCTCATGACTCCAACATCCGTATCGCCCCTTCTTTCCCTCCGATCGACGAGCTGGTTCAGGCAACGGAGCTGTTTGTTCTGTGCGTAAAACTGGTAAGTGTAGACAAGCTTCTGGAAAACATGTAAAATAACACAATAGAATGCACGGTGCATGAGGCTTCTATTGCCATGAATAATGATGCGCGCCTGAGATTGTAGCAACTGGGGCGCGCATTTTTATCGTATAGGAAACTCTTTTTGTAGGGGGATCAGGATGTCACAGGAGGAACAGACAATAAAGCTGGATCAGCGGGATGTGCTGGACGCAGCGATGACAGCAGGGCATATTTTGCTGGAAAACGGCGCGGAAATATTCCGTGTGGAAGAGACGATCGACCGGATCTGTCATCATTTCGGCGTACAGTCAGAAAACGCCTTTGTACTCAGCAACGGCATTTTTCTGACGTCCGGAGATGAGCATGAGAAACGCTTTGCCCGGGTGGAGCATATTCCAGTTCGCGGTGCACAGCTTCATCGGGTTGCGGCGGTCAATCAGCTCTCACGGGAAATAGAAGAGGGAAAATACACACTGCCGGAAATCCGGGAAAAGCTGGAACAGATCCGAAATGCGCCGGGCGCTTCCAAAAGGACACTGGTGCTGATGTCCGGTCTTGGCAGCGGCTGTTTTTGTCTGATGTTCGGCGGAATGTGGCAGGACTGTGTCGCAGCCTTTGTGATCGGGTGTCTGCTGTATCTGTATTTGCTTTGGTTAAACGGCAGATGCTCTAAAATTGTGGAAAATATCGGCGGCGGAATCATTATTACGGTGTGTAGTCTTTTATTTATCTATATGCCGTTTGAAATGGATATGAGCCATATGATCAGCGGTTCCATCATGCCTCTCGTGCCGGGACTCGCATTTACGAACGGAATCCGGGACATCGCGGACGGCGATTACATTTCCGGAACCGTCCGCATGATCGACGCGGTGCTTGTTTTTTTGTCTGTGGCGGCAGGCGTCGGCTGTGTGCTGAGCATTTATCATCATCTGACGGGAGGTGTCATGCTGTGACGGATTTGCTTCAGATTCTTGCGGCTGGAATCGGCACGGTTGCGTTCGGCGCGTTATTTGGCGTGCCTTCCAAATATTATCCCTACTGCGGTCTGATCGGAGCGTCCGGCTGGGCGGTCTATGTTTTTTTGTGGATGCGGACGGGCTTTTGGTCGGAAGCGGTCGTTGTCTTTTTGGCGACAGTGCTGGTTATTCTAATGTCCCGTTTTTTTGCCGTGCGGGAGCGTTGCCCGGTGACGATTTTTTTAATCTGCGGTATTTTACCGCTCGTGCCTGGAGCCGGAATATACTGGACGTGCTATTACCTGGTGACGGGACAGCTGGATGAAGCTTCTACCCGCGGATTTTCTGCCCTCAAGGCGGCGGTTGCGATTGTGCTTGGAATTGTGTTCGTATTTGAAATTCCGCAGCGTTTCTTCAAGGGAAAGGCGGTCAGAAAAAATGACAAACTGTGAAGCGTGCGCTTATTACAGCTATGACGAGGATTATGAATGTTATATCTGCGAAATGGATCTGGACGAGGACGAGATGCTGAAATTTTTAAGCAGCACGTTTGATGCCTGTCCCTATTACCGTTCCGGAGATGAATACAGCGTTGTGCGGCACCAGATGTGACGGCGCATGGGAAATTCGATGATTTCCTGAAGAAATCGCTTTTTCCCATGCACCGCTATATCCAGATTCCAAAAGCTCTATCGTGCCAGCAGTAATCGCTTTTTAAATCTGGGCGTCACTTGCTTTCATTAAATTTTTATATCCCAATTATAATCAATTTATAAAATTGGAGAATCCGCTTGACGGGTTCTCTTTTTTCGTGCTATCATCCAGACACATACAGAGCAGGAGCTCGGAAAGTTCGCCCCATGCAGAAATAGCAGGAGGCAATATACTTTCGGAACGAAAACGTTCCATTTCTTTTGCAGATAGCCGATTGGGTCTGCAGTCTTTTCAAACAATAGAAGATCCCCGGACGGGATGCTATTGTTTTCAGAAATTGATTTTCGTTTTTCAACGACAGTTTCCAGAGTTAAAAAATCAAACAGACAGTCAGATTTTGCTGTCAGACAGGAGGTTTATGCAAAAGCAGACACTCCTTGGACGCGCAAACCGGGTGAGGGACAAGCCTGAATTCTACCCTGTTGGTTCACGTCATTTCGTCCGGCTGTTTTCGACGTATCCTTCCGATACATCCGTCGGACGTCGTCTTGTGGGAGGAGAAAAATCCCATGCAATCAAACAATTCTAAAAAGACCTTTCGCCCTGAAACAGAGGAAAAAGGCAGAAAAAGAAATTCCCAGAAAAAACAGGCAGCTGCAGCGGGCGTTGCGATGACGGCGATTGCCGTGATTTTACTCGGTGCAGGAATCGGCTATTCCGTGCAGAGGGCGGGAAAGACCGAGAGCATTTCCCTGGAGGAAATGCAGAACAGTGTGAGCAGCGCGCTGAAAGGAGAGATGGAATCGGCGGCAACGAGTCTGGAACAGTTAAACCAGAATATTGCCGACAATCAGAAAAAGCTTGACGAGGTCAATGCACAGCTTGCGCAGCGCGAGGAAAGTCTGCTGCAGGTAGAAACGATTCAGCACAGGCTGGAAGAAAATGCGTCCGGGATGACCGGAAAAGTGACCGATCTGGAAAAAACGACCCATACGAAGGTAAATGAAATCCGGACGGATATGGAGAGTATCCATACAGATGTCACAAAGACGTTGGAAGAAATTTCCAGAATCATGCAGGAAATGGATGCCCAGAAAAAAAAGGACAATACCGATCACAAAGAATCCATAACGGAGATCAACAGAATCAACGAGTCGGTGCAGTCTGTCAATCAGACCGTGTCCAAGCTGGAGGACCGCCTGAACACTTCTTATGAGAACCTGAAAAATCTGGTGCAGGAAGTCCGCACAACAGAGGAGAAGAACCGGGAACTCTGGACACAGGAACAGACCCAGCTGACCGAGCAGCAAAAGCAGCTGTTAAAAGAGGTTGAGGAAAGCAGACAGGAAACAATCAGAAGTCTGGCTTTAGTTGAGAGCAATTTAAAAAATATGCTGGAATCCGATATGGTGCAGATTACAGCCGCCTTTGGTTCGCTGACAGCAGAGCTGCAGACGAGAGTGCAGGAGCTTTCCGCCCTTCTGGAAAACAGAATGAACCGGGTTGACCAGAATTTAACCGGACTGGACAAAAATGTGACCGGGCTTGGCAATAATATTTCTGGTTTAAACGAGAATGTGAACGGCCTCGGCAACAATATTTCCGGTTTAAGCGAGAATGTGAGCGGCCTGAATGAGAACGTTGACGGCGTTGGCAAAAATGTGGAAAGCTTGTTTACGAGAATCGGTGAGCTGGACAACGGGATGCAGACGAACCTGACGACGCTGCAGCAGACATTTGCCAAGCAGTTCGGAGATCTGAATGTATCTGCCGGACAGAATACGGAAGAGTTGAAATCCTATCTGGAGGAGTTAAACAACGGCCTGAAACAGGATATGAATCAGGTTTTTACATCTGTGAGTAATGGTAAGAAAAAGCTGGCGTCCGCATTGCTCACAAAAGGAGTTTCCACAAACGAGGACGCAACATTTGCCCAGCTGGCGGAAGCAATTTTAAACATTGATCAGAAGCTCGTCATTGGCGTGGAAGAGATTCCGGGTACGATCCGTTATCAGTATCATTATCATGTGGATGCTTCCGGCAACCAGCCGCACACGGAAAAGAGCGATACGGCAGGGGGCTGCTATACCGGGACACATGGCCATGTGCATAGCGTGGAGGATGGCTGTTACAAAGAAGAATCCTACCATGTTCACCGGGATGACTGCTCTGGCTATCCGGTCTGGGTGGACTGGGCTCCTGGCGTGGAACCTTACTGGGGGTTTATTTATACCTGCGGGGAGCCTGCAAATGCGACCAGAAGGGTGCTGATCTGCAGCAAGCAGGCGGGTTCAACCGATTACTATGTACCGTCCTGTGGTCTGGCAGATGGACAGATCATCGGAGCGGAAATTTTGTACGATCAGGCGCATGCGCAGGTAAAAGCACAGGAGGAACAGCAGTGCAGAGATGAGCTTGTGAGACTTGCGCTTTCGATGCAGCCTGCCCTTGAAAGCAACACATCTGAAACAGAACAGATCGGAACGGACGCAGACAACATCCCGCCAGCACCGGAGCAGATCGCGGCCGAGGCGGAGCGGAAACGTCAGGAGGAAGCTGCGGCAGAAGTAGAGCGGCGCCAGGAAAGTGTAGGCGAAGTAAAGACAGAAGCAGACCGGCGCCAGGAAAGCGAGGGCGAAGCTGCAGCAGATGCAGACCGGTGCCAGGAAGCCGGAGGTGCATCGAAGTCAGACAGCAGCACAGACAATGTGGGCGCATCCAAAGGGGCAGACGCAGACCGGCGGGAGGAGAGTGCAGACACACCGAAGTCAGACAGCAGCACAGAAAATGTGAATACAACCGCCACGTCCGCTACAGACAGCCAGAAAATATCTGAGGCATCCGAAAATTGATAAAAGAATTGCATAATGACTCTCTTTCTGCTAAAGTAAAGTTTAAACCAAAGTAAAGGGAGATCAGAATATCATGGGAAGTAATGGAGTCATGCTGCTGATTATTATTATCTGTGTCATCCTGTCCGGATATTTTTCAGCAACAGAGACGGCTTTTTCAGCAATCAACAGAGTCAGAATCCGCAATCAGGCAGAAAAGGGAAACAAGAGGGCAGCACTGGTGCTGCAGCTCTCTGACAACTACGACAGCCTGTTGTCGACGATTCTGATCGGTAACAATATTGTCAATATCGGATGTTCTTCTCTGGCGACAATTTTATTTGTAAAGCTTCTTGGAGAAGAGATGGGCGCGGGAATTTCCACACTGGTGATCACCGTTGTGGTATTGATTTTCGGTGAAATTTCGCCAAAGAGCATCGCAAAAGAATCCCCGGAAAAATTCGCTATGTTTTCCGCACCGATGATCAATGGGCTTCGGATCGTTCTGACACCGATCAACTGGATGTTCGGGCAGTGGAAGAAGCTGTTGTCCTGTCTGTTTAAAACGTCCGGCAGTCAGGGTATTACATCGGAAGAACTGTTTACGATCGTAGAGGAAGCGCAGGAAGAGGGAAGCATTGATAAAGAAGAAGGAAGTCTTCTGCGCAGCGCATTGAGCTTTGACGATCTGGAGGCGGGAGATATTCTGACCCCACGGATCGATATGGAAGGAATCCCTGTGGAAAGTACCCAGGAGGAAGCTGCAGAAGTATTTGCAAATACCGGCTATTCCAGACTTCCGGTTTATGAAGAAACATTGGATCATATCGTCGGCATTTTGTACCATAAGGATTTTTATAATCGGGTTTACGGGACGGATACGAGCATCCGGGAAGTGATGCGTCCGGCACTGTTTACGACAGCAAACCAGAAGATCGATGAGCTGATGCAGGAGCTTCAGAAAAAGAAACTGCATATCGCGATCGTATTGGATGAATTCGGCGGGACGGTTGGCCTGATCACGCTGGAGGATATCCTCGAAGAGCTGGTGGGCGAAATCTGGGACGAACACGACGAGGTCGTTCAGGAGATCGTGCAGATTTCTGAGCGCGAATATAAGTTCAGCGGACGGGCGAGCGTGAAGAAGCTTTTCGACCTGATGGATGAGGAGGATGAATCCGAGGCGGCGACCGTAGGCGGCTGGGTTATGGAACAGTTAAAGAAAATCCCTGTGGTTGGGGACAACTTTGACTATAAAGGTACCCATGTGGAAGTAACTGAGATGGAAGAAAAGCGAGTATTATCCGTGCACGTCATCCTGCCGGAAGAGGAGAAAACGGAGTAAACACGCGCTTCCTACAAAAAGAGACTTCCTGAAGGAGATTTTCTGACAGGGAGCGCTGTGCGCGGCAAAAAGAAGACAACAGGCATCCGGAACGCTGTTTGAAGCAGCGAACTTCCGGATGCCTGTTTTAACTTATAGAAAAGCACTTTGTGCAGTCCTACACTTTTTTCTTATAACAGTGCTCTGCAAACTGCAGCAGCTGATAAAGCCCAATCGCAATGATACACAAAAGCAGGATGGATGTAATGAGCATATCCAGCTGCAGTACCTGGCTTCCGTAGATGATCAGATAGCCGAGCCCGCGTCTGGCAGCGAGAAATTCGCCGATCACGACGCCGACTAACGAAAGCCCGATATTGACTTTCATATTGCTTAAAATGACCGGAATGGAAGCGGGCAGGACAACCTTGAAAAAGCAGTCCCGTCTGGTGCCGCCGAGCGTTCGGATCAGGAGAAGCTTTTCGGGATCTGCCTGCAAAAATCCGGTATAAAGGTTGATGATTGCACCGAAGATGGCGACGGAAATGCCGGCGGCGATGATCGTATCCATGCCGGTGCCGAGCCAGACGATCAAAAGAGGGGCGAGCGCGGATTTTGGGAGACTGTTTAAAACGACGAGAAACGGCTCCAAAATTTCAGACAACCGGCGGCTGTACCATAAAAGCGTGGCGGTGGAAAGGCTAACGAGGGCGACGAGAAAAAAACTGATGACCGTTTCAGTCAACGTGATACCGATATGGGTAAACAGGGAACGCTCTAAGACCATGCGGACAAAGCAGGCGACGACACGGGAAGGACTGGAGAAAAAGAAGCTGTCGATGATATGGAAGTCTGCGAACAACTCCCAGACTGTCAGGAAAAGAAGCAGCATAAAAATCCGGGCAAAGTGGACGAAATGATGATGACGTCTGTGGGCAAGCAGGAAAAGCTGCTGGTCGGACAGTGTTTGCTCAGTTGTTTTCATTGGACAGTTCCTCCCAGATCTGATTAAAAAGCTGTCCGTATTCCGGCGCGCGCCGTGCGGCAAGCGGCGAATGGTCTGCGGCAGTCAGGTGAATGGGAAATTCTGCTTTGACACGGGCGGGGCGGGCAGACAGGATGAGAACGCGATCGGCGAGGCTGATAGCTTCTGCAAGATCGTGGGTGATGAGGATGACGGATTTTTCTGCCTTACGGATCATGGCAGCAATATCGGCGGAAACGGTCAGCCGGGTCTGGTAATCCAGCGCGGAAAACGGCTCATCGAGCAACAGGATATCGGGCTCGAGCGCCATCGTGCGGATGAGGGCAGCCCGTTGGCGCATGCCGCCGGAAAGCTGAGACGGCTTTTTATGCTGAAATTCCAGAAGCCCGTAGTCGGAGAGCATCCTGTGAACGCGTTCCAGGTTCTTGACGGTATCCTTGTGGGCGATTTCCAGTCCGAGCGTAACATTTTGCCAGACGTTTCGCCATTCAAATAAAAGATCGTGCTGCAGCATGTAGCCGATGCCGGGCTGATGACCATTTTCCCCATAAAACGTGATGCCGCCGCTGCCCGGGGTGAGCAAGCCGGCGATCAGGGACAAAATCGTGGATTTGCCGCAGCCGCTGGGACCGACAATCGCCAGAAATTCTTTGCGGTAAAGGCAGAAGGAAACCCGATCCAGGGCGGGCGTTTCGCCGTTTAGGGTGTGGTAGGAATAGGACAGTTCCTGTGCTTTTAAAAGGACAGAGTCCATAAGCTTTTCCCTTCTTTCTGGCAGGATTGCCCTGAAACTGGGTTCTTTTGCAGGCTAATCCTGACATGATCTGCTTTATCATATGCGGAAGCTGCTGCAATTGCGCATCGATGTTACATAGCAATGACGTAGCTGCCCTGCGGATTCGACAAAATATTTTTTACTTTATTGCAATAAAGTAGAAAATATGATACTATCTGATATAAATCTGAAATGGAAACACAATTTCCGATCGGATGAAAGGCAACAGCCATCAACCGGAGCAATCTGGATGAAAACAGGAGAGGAGAATTGAAAAAATGAGTGAGAAGCTGAAAGTTGGCATTCTGGGTGGAACTGGCATGGTAGGTCAGCGGTTTATTTCACTGCTGGAAAACCATCCCTGGTTCGAAGTGGCTGCCATTGCAGCAAGCCCCCGTTCCGCAGGCAAGACCTACGAAGAAGCAGTCGGCGGCAGATGGAAAATGGACACACCCATGCCGGAAGCGGTAAAGAACCTGATCGTATTAAACGTTAACGATGTGGAGCATGTAGCATCTCAGGTTGATTTTGTATTCAGCGCTGTCGATATGACAAAGGACGAGATCAAAAAGATCGAGGAAGCCTATGCAAAGACAGAAACACCTGTTGTTTCCAATAACTCCGCACACCGCTGGACACCGGATGTCCCGATGATGGTTCCGGAGATCAATCCGGAGCATGCGGCAGTTATCGAATCTCAGAAAAAAAGACTCGGTACCAAGAGAGGCTTCGTTGCTGTAAAACCGAACTGCTCGATTCAGAGCTATGCGCCTGTCCTGACTGCGTGGAAAGAGTTCGAGCCCTATGAAGTGGTTGCTACGACCTATCAGGCGATTTCCGGCGCGGGCAAGACTTTTGCAGACTGGCCGGAGATGGTGGGAAATATCATCCCTTATATCGGCGGCGAGGAAGAGAAGAGCGAAAAGGAGCCGCTGCGTCTTTGGGGTAAAGTGGAGGACGGCGTGATCGTTCCGGCACAGAGCCCGGTTATCACCTGCCAGTGTATCCGTGTGCCTGTTTTAAACGGACATACCGCAGCTGTGTTTGTGAAGTTTAAGAAAAAGCCTACCAAGGAAGAGTTAATCGACCGTCTGGTTCATTTTTCCGGTGAGCCGCAGAGACTGGAGCTTCCCAGCGCGCCCAAGCAGTTCATTCAGTATCTGGAGGAGGATAACCGCCCTCAGGTTGCGCTGGATGTCAACTATGAAAACGGCATGGGAATTTCGGTCGGCCGTCTGAGAGAGGATACGGTTTACGACTGGAAGTTCGTCGGCTTATCCCACAATACAGTCCGCGGAGCAGCGGGCGGCGCAGTGCTTTGCGCAGAGCTGCTCAAAGCACAGGGATATATCACAAAGAAATAAAAGAGAGACATACAGCAGGGAACGACGGGAGGTAGAAGCTACCTCCCTTTCGCTGCTTTGCAGGACAGAGGTGTATGGCAAAAAAGTTATTTATCGCAGAGAAACCGAGTGTGGCCCAGGAGTTTGCAAAAGCGCTGAAATATCAGATGAGCCGCAGGGACGGTTATCTGGAATCGGAAGAGGCGATTGTGACCTGGTGCGTTGGTCATCTGGTTACGATGAGCTATCCGGAAGTGTACGATATCAAATATAAAAAGTGGTCGGTCGATACGCTGCCGTTTATCCCGGAAACTTTTAAATATGAAGTGATCTCGGGCGTCAAAAAACAGTTCGATATCGTCAGCTCACTGTTGAACCGTCCGGACGTCGATACAATTTACGTCTGTACAGACTCCGGGAGAGAGGGAGAGTATATTTACCGACTTGTGGAGCAGGAAGCGAACATTCACGGAAAAAAGCGCCGCAGGGTCTGGATTGATTCTCAGACGGAGGAAGAGATTCTGCGCGGGGTGCGGGAGGCAAAGGATTTGTCGGAATATGATAATCTGGCGAACGCAGCTTACCTGCGCGCCAAGGAAGATTATCTGATGGGCATCAATTTTTCCCGTGCGTTGACTTTAAAATACGGCAACCATGTCAAAAACTACTTGCGCCGCGACCGTGCGGTGATTTCCGTTGGCCGTGTAATGACCTGTGTATTGGGCATGGTCGTCAACCGGGAACGCGAAATCCGTTCGTTTGTAAAAACGCCTTTTTACCGCGTGACGGGAGCCTTTGGGATTCCTATGGGTGACGGGAAGGAAAAGCCCTTCGAGGGAGAATGGCGCGCAGTAGAGGGAAGCGCCTGGAACCTTTCGCCGCTTTTATATAAAGAAAACGGATTTTCGGAAAAAAAAGATGCTGAGGCATTGATGGAAAAGCTGGGCGCAATTTTGCCGGAAGGTGTGATGTCCCCCGGATTTTCAGGCGCTTTTCTGGAAAAATGTGAAAAAAAGAAAGAACAGAAAAATCCGCCGCTGTTATATAATCTGGCGGAGCTGCAAAATGATTGCTCCCGGATGTTTAAGATCAGTCCGGATGAAACGCTCAAAATCGCGCAGGAGCTTTATGAAAAAAAACTGACGACCTATCCGAGAACGGATGCTCGTGTTTTATCCAGCGCAGTTGCAAAGGAAATCCATAAAAATATCGGCGGACTTCGCAATTTCGCTCCGGTCAGCGCATACGCAGTGCAGATTCTGGAAGAAAATAGTTATCAGAAAATTGCAAAAACCCGTTATGTCAACGACAAACAGATCACGGATCACTATGCGATTATCCCGACCGGACAGGGCTTTTCGGCGCTGCGGAGTCTTTCTCCCGCGTCGGCAAAGGTCTATGAAGTGATTGCAAGACGTTTCCTGAGCATCTTTTATCCGCCGGCGATTTCCCAGAAGGTATCGCTGACGGTGCTTGTAAAATCGCAGCAGCTGCCGCAGGGTGAACGCTTTTTTGCTTCGTTTAAGGTGCTGACGCAGGAAGGGTATCTGGGCGTCAGCCACCCATCCTTTTTCAGCTCCAAAAAAGAAGAAAAAGAGGAGAAAAACGGAGAGGAAGAGGAATTTTCCTGCGACGAGGCATTTTTAAAGGTGTTGCAGACTATGAAAAAAGGAGAACAGCTTCCGCTGCATTCTCTTTCTATCAAAGAAGGCGAAACCTCGCCGCCGAAGCGCTATAATTCCGGCTCGCTGATCCTGACAATGGAAAATGCGGGACAGTTTATTGAGGACGAAGAGCTGCGGGCACAGATCAAGGGCAGCGGCATCGGAACCTCTGCGACGCGTGCGGAAATCTTAAAAAAGCTTGTCACGATCGAGTATCTGGCGTTGAATAAAAAGACGCAGACGATCACGCCGACGCTGATGGGCGAAATGATTTACGATGTGGTTTCAGATTCGATCCGACCACTGTTAAACCCCGCGCTGACTGCCAGCTGGGAAAAAGGGCTGACCGGTGTTGCGGAGGGGACGATTACATCCGGAGAATATATGGATAAACTGGATGATTTTGTACGCAGGAGGACGAATATCGTTAAACAGCTGCACAATCAGTCCATCTTATATCAGCAGTTCGATGCGATAGCCGGTTTTTACCAGAAAAAAGAAACCGCACCGGCTGTCAAAAAAGCAGGAACAGCAAAAAAAAGGACAGAAAAGAAAGAAAATGCGGAAGGCTAGGGCTTTTCTGCAAAACGTTCGCCGCATTCAGGCGGCAGAAACAGGAGGGAAAAGAAGATGGAAGCAATGAAGATCAGAAACCTGTACAATCTGGAAGAAACAATCGCTGCACCGCTTTTGGAGCAGTATGAGTATCCGTGGGAGGTTCTGCCCTATATCAAGGAATTCATCAAAGCACTCGGGAACGCTCTGCCGGAGGATCGCTTCGAAAAAAGAGGAGAGGATATCTGGGTGGCAAAAAGCGCGACTGTTGCGCCGACTGCCTGCTTAAACGGTCCCTGTATCGTGGATGAGGAAGCGGAAATCAGACATTGCGCGTTTGTCAGAGGCAGCGCAATCATCGGAAAAGGCGCAGTTGTCGGTAATTCTACTGAGTTAAAGAACGTCATTCTGTCCAATAAAGTGCAGGTTCCGCATTATAATTACGTCGGGGACAGCATTTTAGGTTATAAGGCACATATGGGTGCAGGTTCCATCACTTCGAATGTAAAAAGCGACAAGACTCTGGTTGTTGTCAAATCTGCAGAAGAAAACATCGAAACCGGTCTGAAAAAATTCGGCGCGATGCTGGGCGACTGCGTGGAGGTAGGCTGCAACAGCGTGTTAAATCCGGGAACGGTAATCGGAAGACATACGAACGTTTATCCGCTTTCGCGGGTGCGCGGATTTATTCCGGAAAATAGTATTTTCAAAGATCAGGAACATATCGTATTAAAGGAAGACAGGGGCTGACCCCTGCCTTTTCTTTTTTAAATTTAATTGTCTTTTCTGAAAGTTGATTTCATGCCCGCATGAAAATCGGCTTTCAGGCAAGCAGGAAGGGCGCATGGGAACGATTGTGATAGCAGAATAGAAAAAATACTTGACGAAGCAGTGCCTGCGGTGTATAGTTTACTCAATGGATTAACGCTTGCACGCGTTAAAGCGTAAAAAGTGATTATGAGGAGGAACGGAAAATGAAAAAGTTAGCGGCAATTTCCCTTGTGCTGGCAATGACCGCGGCATCTTTGGCTGGCTGCGGCTCGACAGCAAACACTGCAGCACCGGCAGAAAGTGAAGCGGCAGAAACTCCTGCAGCAACAACAGAGGAGACAACAGATACATCAGCGGATACGGTAGCAGCAGATGGCAAGGTGTATAACATTGGTATCTGTCAGCTGGTACAGCACGAAGCGCTGGATGCAGCAACCCAGGGCTTTCAGGATGCACTGACTAAACTGCTGGGTGAGGAAAATGTGAAGTTTGACCTGCAGAATGCTTCCGGTGATTCCGCAACCTGTGCAACGATCGTCAACCAGTTTGTATCTTCTGATGTTGACCTGATTCTGGCAAATGCAACGGCCCCTCTGCAGGCAGCAGCGGCAGCTACCAATGAGATTCCGATTCTGGGAACCAGCGTTACAGACTATGCGACAGCACTTTCCATCGATGACTGGACAGGCGTAACCGGCACAAACATTTCCGGTACTTCCGATCTGGCTCCGCTGGATCAGCAGGCGGACATGCTGCATGAGCTGTTTCCGGATGCAAAAAATGTCGGCATCCTGTATTGCTCTGCAGAAGCGAATTCTTCTTATCAGTCCAATACCATTCAGAAATATTTAAAGGATTACGGCTATGAATGCACAGAGTATACCTTTGCAGACTCTAATGATATTGCATCGGTTGTAAATAACGCAGTTGCAGCAAGTGATGTCCTTTATATTCCTACGGATAACACGGCGGCATCCAATACCACGATTATCCAGAATATCTGCCAGCCTGCAGGCATTCCGATCATCGCAGGAGAAGAGGGTATTTGCTCCGGCTGCGGCGTAGCAACGCTGTCCATCAGCTATTATGACCTTGGCTATAAAACCGGCGAAATGGCATATGAAATTCTGGTAAACGGTGCAGATGTATCTCAGACAGCAGTTGAGTTTGCTCCGAATGTAACCAAGAAATATAATGCAGCAAACTGTGAGGCACTCGGTATTACCGTGCCGGATGATTATGTGGCAATTGAGTAATCGCAAGTCACTGTGAGGGTTTGCAGAGCGTTGAGGAGGGAGAAATTCCTCTTCAGCGCTTTTTGTCGATTTTTTATGGAACGACTAAAAAGTATCGGTGACGAAACCAGGACTGCCGATATTTGAAAAATAAAAAAGTGTACTGGAGGAGGAAACAGTGAATATTGTAGCATTGTTTAACGCGCTGCCAGGGGGCTGTGCACAGGGGCTGATCTGGGGAATCATGGCGATCGGCGTATTTATTACCTATAAGATTCTGGATCTGGCAGATCTGACCGTAGACGGCACGATGTGTACCGGGGGTGCGGTCTGTGTCGTGATGATGATGAATGGGCATTCCGTTGGATTTTCCCTGTTCTGCGCATTTGTTGCAGGTATGCTGGCTGGTCTGGTAACGGGCATTTTCCATACGGCGATGGGAATCCCGGCAATCCTGGCTGGAATTTTAACTCAGCTCGGTTTATATTCCATCAATTTAAGAATTATGGGCAACAAGTCCAACATAGCGATCAGCACAGATAAATATGGTGTGCTGGTATCCCTGCGTTACATTAAGAATGTTGTGTTTTACAAAAATACGCTGTTTGTTGTAGCAATTGTGATCGTTGTACTGATCGGGGTTTTATACTGGTTTTTCGGTACGGAATTGGGCTGTTCCATCCGCTCCACAGGCTCCAATCAGAACATGTCCCGTGCACAGGGCATCAATACAGACATGACAAAGATCATCGGCCTGATGCTTTCCAATGGCATCGTGGCACTTTCCAGCGGCCTTTTGGCGCAGTACCAGGGCTTTGCGGATATCAACATGGGACGTGGAGCCATTGTTATTGGTCTGGCAGCTGTCATCATCGGAGAAGTTGTATTTGGAAAAATCAGCCGAAATTTTGCATTCAGCCTTTTGACTGTGGCACTGGGCTCCATTATTTATTATCTGGTTATGCAGGTTGTTTTGTGGCTCGGCTTAAACTCCAATGACTTAAAGCTTCTGTCAGCGCTGGTTGTAGCAGTATTTCTGGCGATTCCTTATATGAAGCGAAAATATTTTTCCAAACCTGTTAAAAAGGGAGGTGCCAGACGTGCTTGACTTAAAATCTATTAGTAAAACTTTTAATGCGGGGACAGTAAATGAGAAAACCGCACTGAATAACCTTTGTCTCCATTTAAATGATGGAGATTTCGTAACGGTGATCGGCGGAAACGGCGCCGGAAAATCTACCATGCTGAATGCGGTTGCAGGTGCGTGGCCGGTTGATGAGGGCACGATTGAGATCGGCGGCGTCAATGTCACAAAGCTTCCGGAATATAAGCGTGCAAAGTATTTAGGGCGCGTGTTTCAGGATCCGATGACCGGAACAGCAGCCAGTATGCAGATTGAAGAGAATATGGCGCTTGCGGCGAGAAGAGGGCTGAGCCGTACCTTGAAAAAAGGAATCAGCAGCAAAGAACGGGAATTTTACAGGGAGCGCCTGGCAGAGCTGGGACTGGGGCTGGAGGATCGTATGACCTCCAAAGTTGGTCTGCTTTCTGGTGGTCAGAGACAGGCACTGACACTTCTGATGGCTACCCTGAAAAAACCGCAGCTTCTGCTTTTGGATGAGCATACAGCGGCACTGGATCCCAAAACAGCTGCAAAGGTACTGGAGGCAACAGACCGGATTGTTGGACAGGACAACCTGACGACTCTGATGATCACCCACAACATGAAGGATGCAATTGCACACGGCAATCGCCTGGTTATGATGTATGAAGGACATATTATCTATGACGTGGCAGGGGAAGAAAAGAAAAAGCTGCATGTATCAGATCTTCTGGAGAAGTTTGAACAGGTCAGCGGCGGCAGTTTTGCAAATGACAGAATGATTTTATCCTGATTATTTTTGAATCCAAAGGTTTTACCCCTGTGTTTTGTAAAAAATACTGGATTTTTGACGAAAAGTGTGAGAAAATAGCATCAGCGTACAGCTGGTGCTTTTTTCATGGGGATCTGCTTCGGATCTCTTATATGGAAGAAAGCTTTGCGCCTTTTTGGTGTGCCTGCTGACGAAAATTTCATCCATTAGACGAAAGGAGATAACACATGATTTATTCACACGAAGTAGAACAGATGTGTCCGGTAGCACAGGGCGTTAACCATGGCTGTGCTCCCATCCCGGAAGAAGCAAAATGGGTAAAAGCCAAAGAGATCAAGGACATATCCGGTCTGACTCATGGTGTTGGCTGGTGTGCACCTCAGCAGGGTGCCTGCAAACTGACACTGAACGTTAAGGAAGGTATTATTCAGGAAGCACTGGTAGAGACCATCGGATGTTCCGGTATGACTCATTCTGCTGCTATGGCTGCAGAAATTCTTCCTGGCAGAACTATTCTGGAGGCTCTGAACACTGACCTTGTATGTGATGCGATCAATACAGCTATGAGAGAGCTGTTCTTACAGATCGTTTATGGTCGTACACAGTCCGCATTCTCTGAAGAAGGTCTGCCGATCGGCGCAGGTCTGGAGGATCTGGGCAAGGGCTTAAGAAGCCAGGTTGGTACTATGTATGGTACCCTGAAGAAAGGCCCTCGTTACCTTGAAATGGCTGAAGGTTATGTAACCGGTATCGCTTTGGATGCAGACGATCAGATCATCGGCTACAAGTTTGTAAACTTCGGCAAGATGACAGACTTTATGAAGAAGGGCGATGACGCTCAGACAGCATATGAGAAAGCATCCGGTCAGTATGGTCGTGTGGATGATGCTGTAAGAATCATCGATCCCAGACAGGAATAAAAGGAGGAGGTAACGAAGCATGGCATTATTTGAGTCTTATGAAAGAAGAATTGACAAGATTAACGCTGTTTTAAATAGCTACGGAATTGCTTCCATCGAAGAAGCTGAAAAAATCACCAAAGATGCCGGCCTGGATGTTTACAATCAGGTAAAGAAAATCCAGCCCATCTGTTTCGAGAACGCTTGCTGGGCTTACACTGTAGGTGCAGCGATCGCAATCAAGAAAGGCTGCAGAAGAGCAGCTGACGCAGCAGCAGCAATCGGCGAAGGACTGCAGGCTTTCTGTATCCCCGGTTCCGTTGCTGATCAGCGTAAAGTAGGTCTTGGCCATGGTAATCTGGGCAAGATGCTGCTGGAAGAAGAAACAGACTGCTTCTGCTTCCTGGCAGGTCATGAGTCCTTTGCAGCAGCAGAGGGCGCTATCGGTATTGCTGAGAAGGCAAACAAGGTTCGTAAGAAACCTCTGCGCGTTATCCTGAACGGTCTTGGCAAGGATGCTGCACAGATCATTTCCAGAATCAACGGCTTTACTTATGTAGAGACTGAGATGAACTATCACACCGGCGAGCTGAAGGAAGTATTCCGGAAATCTTATTCCGAAGGCCTTCGTTCCAAGGTTAACTGCTACGGCGCAAATGACGTAACAGAAGGTGTTGCAATCATGTGGAAAGAGGGCGTAGACGTTTCCATTACCGGTAACTCCACCAACCCGACCAGATTCCAGCATCCTGTTGCAGGTACCTACAAGAAGGAATGTGTAGAGAAGGGCAAAAAGTACTTCTCCGTAGCTTCCGGCGGCGGTACCGGCCGTACCCTGCATCCCGATAACATGGCTGCAGGCCCTGCTTCTTATGGCTTCACAGATACACTTGGCCGTATGCACTCCGATGCGCAGTTCGCAGGTTCTTCCTCTGTACCCGCACACGTTGAGATGATGGGTCTGATCGGTATGGGCAACAACCCGATGGTTGGCGCTACTGTAGCTGTAGCTGTTTCCGTAGAGGAAGCTGCTAACGCTGGCAAGTTCTAAGAAATCTAGTAAAATCAAGGGTTGTTCAGTGTGTGTATTGTGTGCGTAATACACACACAATACACACACAATACACAAGCAATACACAAAAAAAGGGCTATCCTGTGGTCGTAAAACCGGCAGCAGGATAGCCCTTTTTTAGTCCCATTCGGCGTCAATGGATTTGTGCGGCGTATGTACGGTTCCGATCCGGGACATAACCTTTTTGAAGCGTCCCCGATACGGATCGTAGGTCATAAGCTGCCCCTGTTCAATTCAATAGCAGCATGTTATTCAAAGAAGGTGTTCAATAGTTATCTGCAGTCCGCTGTATATGCCAACGGCTATCGGCATATCGAAAGGAACGATAATCGGCGCCGCATCTTCTTCATAGTGGTACACTGTGGTACGCTGTTTTGCAGGATCAACAATCCAGTATTCCCGAACGCCGGCACCGGAATAGATCGCGTTTTTGATGGAGTAATCCATTCGGCGGCTGGACGGCGATACAACTTCCACGATCCAGTCCGGAGCACCGGTGCAGCCACGGTCTGTGAGCTTGCTGCGCTTCGAACTCGAATTTGTCAACGGACAGATACTCTTTGCGTAGTATCCATTTAGCGCTCCGGGTGGTTCTATTACAGTTAAAATATCAATGCGTCTGCAAGGATAAAAGGATATTTGATATTATGTTTCCGGGAGAGGGGACGGACAATACTTTTTATTCGATCTGAGTTCATGATTACCACATCCTTCTGAGCTGATTGATAAAGAGGTTATTCTTCATCCACCCGGTATTTTTTAGGAGTAAATTTCTTTTTAGCTGTTATCTTGGCCATTCTTAAACTGTTTTCCAAACTGATTTTCAGGAGCTCTCTGGTGTCATCATCCAGAGCTTGCCCGGAAAACATCAACCCATTCTGCCCGCTTTCCAGCTGGTTTAGTGTTTCTTGAAGAGTTTTCTCAATATCTTTTTCATCCTTGATGGAAAGCGGATTATTGTCTTCACCGATTATGTCGGTTTTCTTGCAATTTAGGGCTTGACAAATTTTTTCAATCATTCCCATTTTAGGCTCTGTGCGATTGATTTCCCAAGATGAAACAGTTTTATCACTTACCTTAACTAATTCTGCTAATTCGGATTGCTTTAAGCCGCGTGATTCACGCACTTTTTTTATGTTATCACCGATACACATATGCTACCGCCTTTCTCAATATGAACGGATTTGCCCCGATTTGAAATTTTCTATTAGAGTTTATGCAGTGATTCACATTTGCGTGTTCACTGTTCTTTTTATATGATGGAGATACAAGGAGGGCTGATCGTGAAGGTTATGAAAAGCACCATTGTGTACTGAATCGGCGCAGGACAGGCCATGGAAGGCAAGAGAGTTCTGATGATGGATATTGACCCGCAGGGCGATCTGACTGCCGTAGAAACCGGACTGGTGAATATTATGAGCCGTGAAACGGTGCTGCGGCAGTATGTGGACAGCGTTAAGCATAACTATGACTATGTACTGCTGGACTGCCTTCCTAGTAATAATGCAAGACCATATGACCACGAATACTCTGATCTGGCGGTAGAAGTGGCATCTTTGATATAGGAACAATATCCGCTGGTAGATTTCTCTATCATGGAACTGATTCAGCTCAATGCTGAGAAGTGCAATCAGCATTGAGTGTAAATGCTGTACAAAAATGATAAAAATAAATGGAAATATATAAAAGTAATGGTTGAAATGACTAAGATATGATAAAATAATAGCAAACAAAAAAGCCGTTTCACACGACTTTTTTTATGCCGCACCATGCGGCGCCAGAGGGCGGTTTCGGGTTTCCCCTTATTTGAACTCGTCTTGTTAATACATGATTACCATAGCATTAGAAATTTCAAATGTCAATATATTATGGAGGCTTTTTTATGAATTCTGATAAAAGAGAAGATTACTATGTAGGATTAGATATGGGTACAGGATCACTGGGGGGTGCTGTTACGGATACACAGTATCATCTGTTGAAAGTAAAAGGAAAAGATTTTTGGTTTGTAAGGGAATATGAAACTGCAAAATCCCAATTAGACAGAAGAACCCATCGAATCGCAAAAAGAAGGTTACAGCGTCATAAGGCAAGAATCGGATTGATCCGGTCATATTTTGCAGAGGATGTATTGAAGCGTGACCCTTTATTCTATATCCGACAGGATAATAGCAAATATTACCAGGAAGATAAAGATGTCAGACTGACCACAAAAGACAGCATTTTTGCAGATCCTGGTTATGGGGACAAAGAATATCATGATGTTAAAGAATACCCTACAATTTTTCATCTGCGGCAGGCACTTCTAAGAGATCAAATAAAAGACGAAGAGAGATATTCACGCTTCCTGTATCTGGCGATTATCAACATGTTCGAACATCGTGGACACTTTCTTTTGAATACAGAATCCAGTGATCTGAATGCAGATATGATAAAAGATGTAGGTGAACTGGTGATGAATGCTATCTGTGGTGTTTCAGAATATGGCTCGGTTACCTATAAGGAAATCATAGAAATTCTGGAAGATAAGAATATTTCAAGGATTGCTAAGAAGGATCAGATAGCATCTAAAGTCGATATCAAAAAATCAGAGAAAGCACAGATGGAACGGATTAAATGCCTGTGCGGTATGGAAGCAGATGCCAGAGTTATGTTTGAAATCGAGGCGAATGAAAAGATTAAGATCGCATTTCAGCAGGCTGCTTTTGAAGATGAGAAAGAAGAAATCGAAGCTACGATTGGAGAAGACCGCTATCTGATCATAGAAAATATGAAACAACTGTATGATTACAGTCAGTTGCAGTCTGTATTGAATGGATTCGATTATCTTTCAGACGCCAGAGTGCAGATGTACGAAAAACATAAAGAAGATCTGCATCTTTTGAAAAAGGTGTATAGAAAAAATCTGGATCGGGAAATGTATGATAGGATGTTCCGCTCCGGAGAAGAGGGAAGTTATTGTGCGTATTCCAATTCTACGAATTCAGTGGATTCTCTGGCAGGAGCGAAAAAGTACAGAAGAAATATGAAAAAAAGAAGCCAGAAAGATCTCTATGACAGGATCAGGAAAGATCTGAAAGAGGTTCATGACGCGGATGCAGATGCTATTCGCAAGGAGATGGAATTAGAATGTTTTCTGCCCAAACAGATTACCGGTGCAAATGGAATCATTCCAAACCAGGTACATCGAAAAGAATTAAAGAAAATTCTTGAAAACGCAGAGCACCATCTCGATTTTCTGAAAGAAAAAGATGAAAGTGGATATACGGTATCTGAACGGATCCTGATGCTGTTTTCCAGTAACATTCCATACTATGTCGGACCTGTAGGCAGCGGATCAAAAACAGGATGGGCAAAGATACAGGAATCAGGACAGGTATTACCTTGGAATATGGAACAGAAGATTGATATAGAACAGACTTCAGAATGTTTTATCACGAATCTTATTCGGGAATGTACGTACCTTTCCAAAGAAAAAGTCTTGCCAAAGCAGTCTTTATTATATGAGAGCTATTGCGTTCTCAATGAAATTAATAATTTACGCATTCATGGAAAACGAATCGTACCGGAATTAAAACAGGATATCTACAGGGAAGTATTCCAGGGCTCCAGACTGGGAAAGAAAGTTACGAAAAAGAATATTTGCGCATATTTGATAAACAGAGGACTGATTACGGAAGAATCTGAAGTTTCAGGTATTGACAAAGAGATCAATGCATATCTGCCATCTTATGGAAAAATGTATGGCGTTTTTGGAGAACGTCTGAGAGAAGAAGCAGTTCAAAAGATAGCAGAAAAAACTATTTATTACGGAACCATCTATGGGGATGCCAAGTCGATGTTCCGAAAAAAACTGAATCAGTATGTTTCTGACGGATGGATGACAGAATCCCAGGCAAAGCGGATTTCTGGTTATAAATTTAAGGACTGGGCAAGACTTTCCAGAAGTATGTTATGCCTGAGCGGATGTGATAAAAGTACAGGTGAGAAAATTTCTCTGATCCGGGCCATGTGGGAATATAATCTGAATTTTATGGAGTTGATCTACAGCGAAGATTTTACTTTTCAAAAAGAACTGGAAGAAAGAAGAAAAGCGTTAGGAAAAACCTTGCAGGAATTTCAATTTGAAGATCTGAACGAGTACTATTACAGTGCACCTGTGAAACGTATGATCTGGCAGGCTGTTCAGGCATTAAAAGAAATTACGCAGATCATGGGACATAATCCAAAACGTATCTTTATTGAGATGACTAGGACAGAGGAAGAAAAAGGAGAACAGGGAAGAAAGAATTCAAGAGAAAAACGTCTGTTAAAATTGTATGAAAGCGTCAGGGACGAAAGAAACTGGGCCGCAGAAATAAAAAATGCAAATGCATCCGGAGAATTAAACAGTAAAAAAATGTATCTTTATTATCTGCAGATGGGAAGGGATGTATATACGGGAGAACCCATTGATATTGAAGATCTATTTGATGATAGCAGATATGACATCGATCATATTTATCCAAGAAGCTTGACGAATGACAACAATATTGAAAATAATCTTGTCCTGGTGTCAAAAACAATCAACCAGAATGAGAAAAAGAATGATTATCCGGTGCCGGAAAAGGTCAGAACGAATATAAAAGTCCGGGATCTGTGGTATAAACTTCATAAAAAGGGATTTATGAATGATGAAAAATATAACCGGTT
>OLGD01001920.1_pt1 | contig 26880 bp, 20 predicted proteins | sample 1605311 | NCBI WGS metagenome assembly OLGD01 (sample SAMEA3888917, study PRJEB22519) | human gut metagenome | biome: human gut; feature: human-associated habitat; material: faeces | place: Denmark | collected 2010
AACCTTGGTTTTGCGGCGGAAAAAGGCGGACATGTGCCGCCTTGTAAACACCTTTTCTATTGCGGTCCCGCCATACTTTTTGCTAAAAATTTATCAATAGTCTTGCAAATTATCCCAAACTGTGATATTATCATTAACATAATAATAGTTTCGCGAAATGTTCCATTTCAAAAAACTCAATTGTAAAAAACATGTTTCCTCCTCCATTGCCCTCCCAAATATAACCGAAAAATCAAATATATATTTGGAAGTCTATAAACAAAGCATTGCCGTAATCGAAACAGCAGCGATGCCATTTTCAGGTTTTGTCTGGCCGAAACAAGTAAAATTCTGAAATGGAGGCAATGATGAAAAAAAATAAAAAAATACAGTTTACAGCAATTTTGTTCCTTGCTGCATCACTGGTTGCCTTTATTGCGATCGTTTACGCAAACCACAATTTCAGTACCGATACCCGCACGATACAGTTGGGAAATGTGCAAACGCTCGCCACCGGATGGCAGTATCAGACTGAAAACGGCAGGCAGGATATTTCGTCTCTGCCGGCAAAGATAAATGTCGAGAATGCAAAATCCGGCGCCCACGGCGTTTTAACGATATATTACCGATTACCCGATGTTCTGCCCGACAATCCGGCGCTCGAATTTATAAGCAATCAAATGATCGTGGAGGTCATGCTTGAAAATCGTGTCATCTATGAATACGGCACAAAGAGCAACGCGCCGGTCGGCCGAATCCTCGGAAGTCCGTGGAATGTGATCGATTTGCCAAATGACGCCGCCGGCAAAGAAATTGCCGTTTGCTTTACTTCCCTTTACAGCCATCATGAAACCTACTATGTTCCCTCGATTTCACTGGGCAGCAAAGTGGATATTTTGCATCAGTTTGTACGCTCGAATACCGATCTTCTCTTATTCTGTCTGATTTCGTGCGTTTTTGGATTTCTGATGCTGTTTTTAAGTATCTTTTTCAAAGTAAAAAAAATAGACGTCAATTTCTCTGCCTCAACGCTTATTTACTTTGCGCTGTTCATATTTATATCCGTGATATGGATTATAACCGACTCAAGACTTTTGCTGTTGATAACCTCAAATTACGCATCCATCTATATTACATCCCATATATCCTTTATGCTGATGCCGGTGCCTCTGATGCTGTTTTTACAGCAAACAGCCCTATACGGGAAACGAGTATATGCCGTAATGAGCATGGTATACATTCTGAATTTTTTTGTACTTACCTCTCTGTATTTTTTCGGTATCGCAGAGTACGAAAAAACCTTATTCATTACGCATATTTTGATGGTCGCAAGCCTTATCGTCTGCCTTGTGCTCCTTATTCGGGAACGGCAGCTTTACCATAAAACAATCACATCGGTTTTCCTGGTCGGCTCTGTCGTCTTTAGTACCGGTCTGTTCCTTTCTCTGTCGGTGTTTATGTTTACCGACCTCAATGATAATTCCGTATATTTTCGCGCGATTCTTCTCCTGTTGATGACCGCAATGCTCTACAAATGTACTTCCGGAATTATGCGCATGATCAAAAAAGGAATTGAAACGCAAGTTTATCATGAACTGGCCTATATGGATGTTCTGACCAAGCTGGAGAACCGTCTGGCTTTCGAGGAACGCATGTGTGCTTTACAGAAAGAACCGAATTGTACCATGCTGACCGTTGTTATGTTTGATATTAACAAGCTGAAATATACCAACGACCGCTACGGACACAGCGCAGGCGACAGTCTGATCCGGTGTGCAGCCGAATGCATTCAAACCTGCTTCGGGCAAATCGGGAGATGTTATCGCATAGGCGGCGATGAATTTGTCGCGCTTTTACAAGACGTTGACGAAGAAGACACGAAACGTTTTCTGCAGCAATTCATTCAAAGCACAACCGAGGCCAAAACCGAAACTCCGGAAGGACTGAGCGTCGCGGTGGGATACGCCGCCGGAGCGGCTAAAGGCGAAAACTTTGCCCAAAGTCTGCTCAAAGAAGCGGATAAACGTATGTACAGCAAAAAAGAGCCCGCCGCCCGATAAATCCAGACATACGGAGTAAAATTTATTATCCGCGCTTTGTTGACGGCACAGCACAATTTGAATATTTGGCAAATCCGCCGAAAGGCGGAGACGCAAAGCTATAGTGTCTAAGTGGAAACATTTCCATAAGATTGACTGGCTGCAACACCCGATTTTTGTTGCAGCCGTTTTTTCTTTTTCAATAGGAGAGCTTTATATGAATCAGGTACTGCGCGAAGAAAAAAAGTTTTTAATCAATATAGAGGAATTTCGCTGTAAAAGCCATGAACTCGATCAGTTGCTTTGGCAGGATCCCCATAACGGAACGCACGGTTATCGGATCCGTTCTCTGTATTTTGATACGGCTTATGACGATGATTATTTTGACAAGCTGAACGGCTTGGAAACCAGAAGAAAGATCCGTCTGCGGTGTTATGATCCGAGCGGCGACCATGCTATGCTGGAAATGAAGCAAAAGCAGGGGACGCGTCAGTACAAGCGGTCGCTGCGCGTGACGCGGGCGGACGCAGTGCAGATGATACAAGGCGATTATTCTCCGCTTCTGCGATATTCCGACGCCTTCGCCGCCGAATGCTACGGACTGATGTACAACCGATGTTACCGGCCTAAAACCATTGTGGAATACAAACGAAAAGCCTACATAGCCAAAGAAAACCGAATACGCATTACATTTGATAACCAGATCGTTTCCACCGAAAGCTGCTTTGATCTGTTTTCCCCGAAACTCAATATGAATCCGGTGCTCGACCCGTTCGCCGTCGTGCTCGAAGTCAAATATAACGGGTTCCTGCTCGGATATATTCAACAGATGCTGAACACTGTGGATAAAAATGAATTATCGATCAGCAAATACTGTCTGGCCCGTCAAAACGGATATCAAACAAAACTGTGAGGAGAATTTCCCGTGAAAGAAAGCATTTATGACTTAATCCGCAACCAAAACGAACTGTCCTTTCAGCAAATTGCTGCCAATGTTGCCGCATCCGCCATTCTCGGCCTTTTGATTTATATTTCCTATTACATCTCCCACCGCGGCACGATCTACAGCAAAAAATTCAATGCATCGCTGGTGGTTCTCACGGTCTTGACCGGGACCGTCATGACGGTTATCGGAAATAACATTGCGCTGTCCCTCGGCATGGTCGGCGCTTTGTCGATTGTTCGATTCAGAACTGCTATAAAAGATGTCCGCGACACGGTGTATATCTTCTGGACGATTATCGCCGGTATTTGCTGCGGCGTTGGGGATTATATTGTGGCGGCCGCCGGCAGCAGCGCCGTATTCCTTTTGCTGCTCGTTTTTGGTTTAATCAAAAGCGACAACCGTATGCTGCTGATTATCCGCGGCGCCAGAAACGAAGAAGTCCGGATACAGGCCTCCGTTTTCAAGTTGTTTAACCGCAAGGCCGTTATGCGCGTCAAGAATACAACGGAAAACACCGTGGAATTCATCTATGAAATAACAGCCAAAATCCTGGCGAAAGCCGAAAAATCACAACCGAGCGTCAGCGGCGCAATTTATGCAATCGGAAACATTGAGTATGTCAACATCGTGATGCAGAACGATGAGGTTTCCAACTGATTTTCTTCAACTCCCGAAAAGGAGGGCGGCGCAATGAAATATAAAATAATCGGGCTTGCAGCCTGCCTGGCCGTTTTGCTGGCATCTGTGCTGATTCCTCTGGCGGCTTCTGACGATCACACGCGATACCATCAACACATGGAAGCGGCGCCGAAAGCAGCCTGCCGGCATGGCGAAGATGTTTTTTGCTCCCATCTGCCGCTGGTCGAGATCGAAACAAACGGAACGGAGATTCCGGGCAAACTGATTTTTGACGAAAACGGCGTGCAAATGCCCGGCTACACCACTGCCGCCGACGGATCCTCTACCATTTCCGCGCAAATGGAGATCCGAGACAGCGAAATCCAAAACAATCACCTGACCGATCCGGCGATATTGGACAGCAAAATTCAGATTCGCGTCCGCGGAAATTCTTCGCGCGCCTTTGACAAAAGCAGCTACGCGATCCGGCTGGTCGATGAAAACGGAATGAACGCGCCGCAATGCGTGATGGGAATGGACGCACACCACGAATGGGTGCTTCACGGCCCGTATTTGGATAAAGCGCTGCTCCGCAACTATATGTGGTACAACATTGCGGGTGAAATCATGGATTACGCGCCGAACGTCCGTTTTTGCGAGGTGATCCTCAACGGCGAATATCAGGGACTGTATGTAATGACCGAAAATATTACCGCCGGGAAAGAGGGCGCACGGCTGAATCTGTCGGTAGACAAAAAAAACAGCACCTTTTCCGGATACTTGCTGCGGCTTGACCGCGGAAGTGACAATCCGCTTCATAATCTCGACAACTTTACCACCTATACCCGCCGCACGGCGATGACGTTAGAAGTGGTATATCCCGGCGCGGATAATTTAACGAAAAAGCTGCAAACGGCCATTTGCCGGGATTTTTCGGATTTTGAAAAAGCGCTTTATTCCTACGATTACGACAGCAAAAAGCACGGTTACGCACAGTATATTGATACGCAATCTTTTGTCGATTATTTTTTAATTAACGAATTTATCTGCAACTACGACGCGGGATGGCTGTCTACCTATATGTACAAGGATTTGGACGGCCGATACCGCATGTGCGTCTGGGATTTTAACTCGGCCTGCAATAATTATCAGGAATCAATGAACAATCCCGATCATTTTGAAATGCAGAACTGTCTTTGGTATTTCATGCTGTTAAAGGATGAAGACTTCACCGACCGGCTGATCTCACGCTATTACCAACTGCGGAAAACCTATTTTAACGAGGACTATCTGAATAGCTATATCGACGATGTGATTGCCTATCTCGGCCCGGCAATAGACCGCAACTATGAAAAGTGGGGATATACGTTCGACCGTGAATACGACCTGCTGCGCCCCGCAGAGCGAAATCCGCGTTCCTACGAGGAGGCGATTGCCGATATGAAAGCGTTTTTTCACGAACGCATCGCGTGGATGGACGACAATGTCGAAACGCTGCGTCAGTATTCCGCAGAATCCAAAGTAAAGAAATTCAACGAAAACGCAAATTAACAGGCACAAATACTGCTGAAAGGAGTTATCGCCGTGAAAAAATTTATCATGATCGTATCCGCCGTTATTCTGGCGTTTATTCTCTGGGATACCGCCTACTACCGTCTCGGGCTGTATATTGATTTTTCACCGAATCAGGCGGTAACCACGTTTGTTAAGACAGCGGGCAGCGAGATCTATAAGCAGACGGCAGCGGGCTATGAAAAATTTGAAATAAAAGGCGTCAATATGGGTTCGGGCGAGCCGGGCGAGTGGTCAACCGACTTTGATATTGACGAAGAAACCTATCTGCGCTGGTTTCGGTATATTCAGGAAATGGGCGCCAATACCGTTCGTATTTACACGGTTCAGGCGGATGATTTCTACAATGCGTTTTATCGATACAACAAAGACAACTCAAATCCCCTGTATCTGATCCACGGCGTATGGGTCAACGACTACATACAAAATTCTTACCGGGACGCCTACAGCGATGATTTTTACGACGCCTTTCTGAATGACTGCAAAACGGTTATCGACGTGATTCACGGCAAGAAAAAACTCTCGCTCGGCAGAATGGCCAGCGCCGGTTCGGGCACCTATACCCACGATATTTCCGAATGGGTCATCGGCTACATTCTGGGCGTGGAGTGGGAGGATATAACGGTAGCCTACACGGATGAAAAATATGCGGAAAACGAGCATTATAACGCATATCACGGCACCTATATGTATACCTCGGAGGATGCAACGCCATTTGAAGCCATGCTGGCACGGGTCGGCGACAAGGTGATCGAATATGAGTCCAGGCGGTATAAAGAGCAGCGACTCGTCGCCTTTTCCAACTGGCCGACCACCGATCCGTTCATCTATCCGGAAAATGTATCCAATTATTTTATGAAATGCGCTTATGTGGACACCGAACACATCAAAACCACTGAGCATTTTCTTTCCGGACAGTTTGCTTCCTATCATGTATATCCCTACTATCCGGATTATCTGAGCTACATAGACGACTGGACGCCCTACGGCATTGACAGTCTTGCCGAACTCATTACCGAGGACGGTGAAATCAACACCTACCGTGCTTATTTAAGCATGCTGACCAAGCACCACACCATGCCGGTTGTCATTTCCGAATTCGGCGTTTCGACCGGACGCGGCATGGCGCAGCGCGACCAAAACACCGGGCGCAATCAGGGCAACATGTCCGAAAAGGAACAGGGACAGGCGTTGATTGATTGCTATGACGATATTCGAGCATCAGGATGCGCCGGATGCTGCGTGTTCTCCTGGCAGGACGAATGGTTCAAGCGCACCTGGAACACCATGTACGCGGTAGATTTGAAACGAACGCCCTATTGGTCGGACTACCAGACCAACGAGCAGTACTTCGGCCTGCTTTCGTTTGATCCGGGCAAGACCGAATCGGTCTGCTATGTGGACGGCGATATTTCCGAATGGTCGGAGCAGGATATTGTCGCCGCGGGCGACGGCATATCGCTCTCGATGAAATACGACGAAAAATTTGTCTATTTCATGATTGATAAGGACGATCTGGACTTTGAAACGGAAACGCTGTATATTCCCATTGACACAACGCCGAAATCCGGCAGCAGCTACTGCCAAAACTACGCTCTGTTTTTTGACCGCGCCGTCGATTTTCTGATTGTGCTTAGCGGAAAAGACAACAGCCGTCTCCAGGTGCAAAAGCGGTATGAATCCCTGCGTTCCACCTATTCGCAGAACGTATTGGATTTCGATACCTACATAAAGGACAATCAGCCGGACATCGATTCCCCGCTGTTTGTCAATATCGATATGATTCTCCAAACGGCCACGCCCCTGCTCTACGGGGACAACACCGCCAAGGCGGAAACCTTTGAAACCGGTCGTTTGACCTACGGCAACGCCAATCCGAACAGTGAGGATTTCAACTCGCTGGCGGATTTTATCTCAAACGGAGACTTTGTGGAAATCAAGCTGCCCTGGCAAATTTTAAATTTTGCCGATCCGTCGCAAATGGAAATCCATGATGATTACTATGCCGGAAACTACGGCGTCGATTATATCAGCATCGATGAAATGCGGGTTGGCGTCAGTACGCAAAATCCGACCGGGAGAATTTCGCTTTTCCCTTTTCCGCTGAAAGGCTGGGGAAACCGTGTCTCCTACCACGAACGGCTGAAAAGCTCCTACTATATGCTGCAGAGCATATGGTCTGACAACCGGGTTCAGAAAGAAACGGGCGATTGAGATGAATGTAGAAACCTTAATTTACGCCTATCTGGCGATTTGCTTTTGCATGATTGTATTCAACTGCGTTTGCATTTTTGCTTTCAAACACAGCGAAACCCAAACCGACAAAAAAAGCGCAAAGCTTGAAAAACGTATCGCCGAGCAAATTGAAGGAATGAAACAGGGACATTCTCCGGATGAAAACCATAGAAAATATCTTTGTAAAAAACTGAAACGAATCGGCAACCTGACGGCTTTGGATGAAACAATAGAGCGTATGTTTATAGCAGAACCGGAGGCTGTAAAAGCTTATCTGACCGCCATCCGTCCGGTTTTTCTGTACCTGGCTTTGGAATATAAAGACCGTGATTCGGTTGTCGCCGCGTATTATCCCTATATCATCAAGCGCTTTCACATCTTGCAGAACAAATCCTTTGATCTGATGATCGACACCCTGTTTGAGCTTTTGCACAGCAAAAGCCTGTACTGCCGGGAAAATGCATTGCAGGCGCTCTACAGCACCGGCGACTGCAACATTGTCGTGAAGGCGCTCAAAGTAATTGACAGCGGCTCGAATTTCCACCATTCCAAGCTGCTGACGGACGGACTGCTGGAATTTTCCGGCAGCCACAGAAAACTTTCGGCGGCGCTCTGGAAAGTGTTTGAGGATTTTTCCGCGCCGATGAAAGTGACCGTTTTAAACTATCTCCGTTTCAGCAATCCCGATTGCCGGGAAGAAATGATGCAGCTGCTGACAGACAGGCGTCAGGACGATGAAGTCTATTTTGCCTGTATCCGTTATTTCGGCAAATACCATTTTGATCCCGCCTATCCCCTTTTGCTGGAGTTTGCCGAAAACAAAGAGGAACAGAGGTGGGAATATGCGGCGATTGCCTCCTCGGCTTTGGGAATATATCCGTCGGACCGCACGGTTGAAACGCTGAAAACCAATCTGTGCAGTTCAAACTGGTACATTCGGTTCAATGCTTCCGAGAGTCTGGAAAAGCTCGGACTTACCTATACGGATATGATCGATATTTTCGACGGCAATGACCGTTATGCCCGCGAGATTCTGCAATACCGCCTGGATCAGCGGAAAGTAAAGAGCAAGGAGGCGATTTCGATATGACAGACGGCATTATGGATGTCATCAAAGCGTTTTTAAACGGCGTCGGCGTTTTCTTTGTTCTCTATCTGATCGGATATTCCACATTTTTGTTTTTGGCGGTCGTTGTGGGCTCTTCCGCGCTCTACCGCAGGCGCAGACAGGAAAAACTGAAAAACATTCTGACAAAAGATTATTATGTCCCCGTCACGATTATCGTCCCGGCGCACAATGAAGAAATAACCGTTGTGGAAACCGTCCGTTCCCTGCTCGCGCTGGAGTACCGCGCCTACGAAATCATTGTGGTGGACGACGGCTCAAAAGATGCCACCTCCGCAAAGCTCATCGAGGCTTTCGACATGCACCTGATCCGAAGATCCATTCGCCGTCAGATTCAATGTCAGCCGGAAGAATTTGTATACGAATCCGCCGCGCAGAAAGTGCCGCTGACGCTGATTCGCAAGAAAAACGGCGGAAAAGCGGATTCGCTGAATATGGGGATCAACGCGGCGCGTTTTCCCTATTTTATCTGCATGGATGCCGATTCCGTGCTTCAGTATGATTCCCTGAAAAAAATCGTGCGCCCCGCTTTAGAGGACGATCACGTCGTAGCGGTCGGCGGAACGGTCCGCGCCTCCAACAATGTGCAAATCGAAAACGGAAGAGTCAGGCGATACCGCCTGCCGCGCAATATCCTCGCCTGTATGCAGGTACTGGAGTATGACCGCTCCTTTCTGGCTTCACGTATTCTTTTCGATCAGTTCAACGGCTCCCTCATCATCTCCGGCGCTTTCGGTTTGTTCAAAAAAGAAACGGTCATCGCCGCCGGCGGATACGACCATTCCACCATGGGCGAGGATATGGAACTGGTTGTCAAGCTGCACGAATACTGCGTTGCCAACGAAATCCCCTATCTGATCCGGTATTCAACCGACGCGATCTGCTGGACACAGGTGCCTGAAAGGATCCGCGACCTGTGCAAGCAGAGACGGCGCTGGCACATCGGGCTGTTTCAAAGCATGTGGAAGCACAAAAAAATGTTTTTCAATCTGAAATACGGTGCAGTCAGCTTTATCTCCTATCTGTATTTTCTGCTATACGAGCTGCTCTCGCCGTTCATTGAAGTTTTCGGCGTACTGACCATGGCGCTGGCCTTTGCGGTCGATCTGATTAATATTCCGTTTATGATTTTGTTTTTCCTGATCTACACGGTATATGGTTCCGTTCTTTCACTGACGGCGTTTTTTGCAAGAATTCAAACCATCGATTTAAAAATATCCTTTTCCGATGTTTTGAAAGCCATCCTGCTATGCTTTTTTGAGGTATCCTGTCTGCGCTTTGTACTGGCGTTTGTCCGTCTGACGGCCTTTTTCGGCTATCACAAACGAAAGATGCATTGGGGACAGATTGAACGCAAAAAAATTGATTTGAAATAACGCCTGCCAAAGTATTCGATTCCAAACATCAAAACAAGGAGATTGCACAATGGACAAAAAAGCGTTCAAAAACAGCTTTTTGGGGTATTCCAAAACCAGCGTCTGCGAATATATTGCCCAAGTCAACGAGGAATTTTCCAGAAAATTCCTGAGCACCATAGCAGAGCATGAGCAGATACAAAAGGAACTCAGGGAAAAAATTGCGCAAGTGGAAAAGGAAAACGAGCAGTTGCGAAGCCGCCAAAATGAGGTGACGGCCATACTGCTTGACGCCAAGTCTTTTGCCGCCGAACTCAACGATAAAGCAAAGGCCGAAAACAACAGAATGACGGCGGAAAATACAAAACGCCGCATGGCCGAGCTTGAGCGAATCCGCAGTTACGGAAAGCGTATTGACAGCATCCGCGATGAAATCGGCAATCTGCTTCAGGTCATAGATGCGGAACTGTCGCAGAACAGAGATCGAATTTCTGCTTTGGAAGACGAAGAAATAAACCATGATGAAACCCCCGATTCAAAATCAAAAGCGGAGATTGACCTCCCTTTTGACAGCGGAATGAACAGATGAAAAACAAATCTTTGGGCATGTTCTTTTGCTGCATACTGCTTCTTATCCTGATGACCGGCTGCGGTTCCGCCGATTCTGCCGATTCCGCTCCGGAATGGATCACGGCAGTATTCTCAGGGGATGCGATCTCAGTGGAATGGAACCCGGTAAAGGCCGCCGACAATTATCGGCTGTATAAAAAATCATCCGGCGACAGCGAATATAAATTCATCTGCGACACGCCCCATACGGTCTATACGGATACGGAATGGACACCCGGCTGCATTTATTCTTATAAAGTCAGCGCAATCTGCAGCGATACGCTGTCAGAGGGAGCGGAATCAGAACCGGTTACAATTTACGCCGCACCGGAAATTTTATCGGTTCAAACGATAACGCAAGATGAAATTGAGATAAAATGGCAGGACTGCGCCGCCGTTTTATATCATGTTTATGCGGCGGAAGCAGACGGCGATTGGATTCTTGCGGCAAAAAGCGATCGCCTTGAATATCAACTTTTAAATGCCGGAAATTATACCCGGTTATGTGTCAGCGCCGTACATGATAAAGGCGGCAGTCGGACAGAATCTCCGAAATCGGCTGAAGAACCGATTCCGCGCGGCTGCAGCATAACCTCAGTCACAAGGGTAGACAACCATACTGTCGCCGTTTTATTTGAAAGCGAAACCGACACCGGAGAATATCTTATTTCCCGTTCAGTTTCACAAAACGGCGAATATACCCATATCGGGCGCAGCTTTGAACAAGCGTTTTATGACGTGGATGCGGAAATCGGCGCAGAGTTTTACTATCGGGTTCAGCCTGTCACCGCCAAGGGAACCGGCCTGCTGTCAGAACCCGCCCCCGTCGGAAAAAATGCCCGCTCGATTTCGGGCGTTCCCGTATTTATGTATCATGAATTCGTCACACAGACCGATCTGGACAACGGCATTGCCTTTGACGAATATGCCATATGGAAAGATGAATTTGAACAGGATCTTATCTGGCTGACAGACAACGGCTATACCACAATCACAACGGCACAGCTTGCCGCATATTTGAACGGTACGGAAACACTGCCGGAAAAGCCTGTGATTTTGACCATTGATGACGGTAAATACGGTGTTTATAAAAATGCGTATCCGCTGCTCGAAAAATATAATATGACCGCCGTTTTGGCTGTGATCGGAGAACAAATCGATCTGGCCACGGACCAACCCGAAAGCAGAGCAACCGATCCCGCGCCGTTTTGCACTTGGGAGGAAATCGGCGAAATGTCGCGTTCCGGCACTGTCGAAATTGTCAGTCACACCTATACCAAACACCGCTACAACTATAACGGACACCGAGGCGCGGACATCGCTGAAAACGAAGAAGAAGACGCGTTTTATCTGGCCGCGAAAAAAGACTATCAGAAAATGGATCTCAAACTGAAAGAAGAAACCGATACCGGCACTCTTGCCATGGCATATCCGTATTCTTTTCGGAGCGAGGCCGCAGACCGTGTATGGAGACGCTGCGGATACGCGATTCTTTTGGCCGGAGACAGTGACAGTGTGCGCCGTTCGTATTATAATTATTATGTTGACGGAGCGGGACTGAATTATTATTCCGCGCGCACAAGACGGATTCCCCGCATGACCGGAACATCACTCAGTCAGTATATTGCGGACGCTCAGGCACACGATAAATGATTAAATGGTGATTTTATGTGTTCAGAACAAAAAAGAAAAAGAAAACGAATATCAAAAATTTATACCGTTTTTTTAGCCGCACTGCTTTTTTCCGCTGCGGCACGGCTGCCGGTTTCAGCAGAAGTTTTCTTTTCCAGGGAAGCAACCGGGCATGCCGACAGCATCTATGTCGCCGGCAATCCGGATTTTTATCCTGTGGAGTATTACAATTCGGAAACCGAAAGCTATGAAGGCATTATACCGGAACTGCTGAAAAGCATTTCAGAAGCGGCAGGGGTGGATTTTACATATGTAAGCGCCGGAGAAAAAGATCAGCGGGACAGACTTGCCAAAAACGGGCAGGTGGAGATTGTATCGGCCTGTCTGAGGTCGGACAATGAAACCGCGGCATACGCATCCGGGGAAAAAATCATTTTGTCCGTTCCGATGGATCGGCAATTCCGGGATGTCTGCTTTATCTTTACCGAAATTGCATCCGATGAACTGATTCATACTGTGACCGAGGCAATTGACGAAATTCCGGACAGTAAGTTGACCGAAATCGCCATATCGTATATGATGGAACATCAGCACGATCGTTTCCCGATCGAAGCGCTTTGGGGTGTTCTTATTCTGCTGGGCTTGGCGGTCACGGCGGTTATTCTGTTTTCGGTGCAGCTGCATAAACAAAAGAAAGAAAAGCAGCAAAACAAATTTCTGGATCCGACGACCGGTATCGGCAACAAAGCGTACTTTGTCCAGTACTTTGAAAACACCATATCCGATCAGGCGAGAGTTCTGTATTCTGTCGCGTATATCGCCTTTGATATTGTACATGTCAATCAGTATTACGGCTATGATGAATCGGAGAATATTCTTTACTACGCCGCGAATGTTTTGACGCAGAACGCTGCCGACACCGATATTGTAGCCAAAAATTCCGCCGGCGCATTCGTCCTTGCTTATCAAAGCAGCAATCAAACCGAGGCGCAGGAACGAATTGAACGCCTGCTTCACCTTTTGAACCAATACAGCGAAACCTATCGACGCGATTTTCATATTGTATTTTCCGCCGGCGTATACCCGCTCACACAAAACGACCGCAACTGTGAGACCGCTGTATATAATGCGCTGCAAGGCTATCGATACGCGCAGGAAAATCGGCTTCCCTATTCCTTTTACAACGACGAACTGCTGAAAAACACTGAGAAAACGGCGCTGTTGCTCCAACAAATCACCTCCGCGCTCAAAAATCACGAATTTCGGGTATATATGCAATTCATCGTTGATAAAAACACAAAGAAAATTTGCGGAGCGGAAGCGCTCTCTCGCTGGCAGCATCCGCAAAAAGGACTGCTGTTCCCCGCGCATTATATTGACATCATGGAAAAAGCAGGTAATGTCAGCAAATTGGATTTTTATAATTTTGAAAAAGTATGCGAGCAGCTTCAGATTTGGAAAAACAGCGGTCTCGGACAGATCAGTCTTTCCTGTAATTTTACAAGAATCACCATCTCCGATGAAAATTTTACGGAGTGCATAAAACAAATTGCAGAAAAATTTGTATTTGACCGGTCAAAACTTATCATCGAAATTACCGAAGACGCAACCGAGAGCAATGAAGATATAGCGTTCCGCAATATCGCCGAATGTAAAAAAATGGGCTTCTGCATTGCGATCGACGATATGGGAGACGGGTATACATCATTTACAAATTTGTCCGATTATCCGATCGACATTATAAAAATTGATAAGCGTATTGTGCGAAACGTGGAAACGTCAAACGGGAAAGCGCTTCTTGAGGGCATGATCGCCTTGGGACACAGCATGAATATGAAAGTTTTGTGTGAAGGGGTAGAGACAGAACTGCAAAACAATTTAATCTGTCATACCGACTGCGATTTGATACAAGGCTACTATTACGCTCGTCCCATTCCGCAGGAAGAAACCGCCGAGTTTCTGAAAAAACGAGAGATCTGCACGATCTGATTTATCTGATTGAGAATTTGCTTTGGCATCCGCAAAACCGGAAGAATCAAAAATACCGGCTTTATCTGCGGCGAACAGGCGCTGTTTGCCGCAGTCAATACCTACGTGTCGTATTCTGGCAGGAAAGCCGCGGCTTTCCTGCCCTTTTTAAAGTTCATTGAAATTTTAAACCGAATTTTTCAGTATTCTCATATTTGCAAAAAAAAATATGCATATTTTCTCAAAAATCTTAACAAATTACCGCTTGTAAAACCAAGAACCGAATATTCAGCAAATGAGAATTGATTTTCTTTATATTATATGGTATATTAAATTCATAAAAGGTCGCTATGCGGCAACAATACGGAGGCTCTATGGAAGATAAGAACTTTAAGCCGTATATTCCGGCAGAAAAAATCACACCCGAAATTACCGTAACATCGGTCATTATGGGCGTGCTTTTGGCCGTTATATTCGGCGCGGCCAACGCTTATTTGGGATTAAGAGTAGGAATGACGGTTTCAGCGTCTATTCCCGCGGCAGTGATTGCAATGGGCGTAATTCGCGTAATAATGCGTAAAAATTCGATTTTGGAAAGCAATATCGTTCAAACCATCGGCTCAGCGGGCGAATCTCTGGCAGCCGGCGCCATCTTTACCCTTCCCGCTCTGTTTTTATGGGCGGCTGAGGGCAAAACGGACAAGCCGGGAATCTTGGAAATCACGTCTATTGCGCTTATCGGCGGCTTGCTCGGCGTATTTTTCATGGTACCCCTTCGCAATGCGCTTATCGTGAAAGAGCACGGCATACTTCCCTATCCGGAGGGTACCGCTTGCTCCGAAGTGCTTTTAGCGGGAGAACAGGGCGGCGCAAAAGCTTCCACCGTTTTTGCCGGTATGGGATTTGCCGCATTCTTTAAATTTATCATCGACGGATTCAAGCTGGTCGCCGGTGAAATCTCGGTCACCATCAAGGGGTTTGCCGGTACAATCGGTACGCAGATTTACCCTGCGGTTATGAGCGTAGGCTATATTTGCGGCGCAAGAATTTCATCGTATATGTTTGCCGGCGGCATTTTAAGCTGGCTTGTCATTATACCGCTGATCGTACTCTTCGGCGCGGACATCACGCTTTATCCCGGCACGGAGCCGATCAGTGTAATGTTTGCAAAAGACGGCGCCGGCGCAATCTGGGGATCATATATACGATATATCGGCGCGGGCGCGCTTGCAGCCGGCGGTATTATCAGTCTGATCAAATCGCTTCCGCTCATCGTTAAAACTTTCAGCGGCGCAATTAAGAGCATCGCAGGCTCCAAGAATGGTACAGACGACCGTACCACGAAAGACATCAGCTTAAAAGTCGTATTTTTGGCAATCGCGGTTTTAACTCTGCTCGTATGGCTGATTCCCGTAATTCCCGTCAGCCTGCTCGGCGCGGTTATTATCGTCGTATTCGGATTCTTTTTTGCAACCGTATCTTCCCGTATGGTAGGCCTTGTCGGCAGCAGCAACAACCCTGTTTCCGGTATGGCAATTGCGACGCTCCTGATTGCGACGCTCATTTTAAAAGTGACCGGCGCCACCGGTATTGCAGGCATGTGCAGCGCGATCGCAATCGGTTCGGTTATTTGCATTATTTCCGCCATCGCGGGAGATACATCCCAAGACCTGAAAACCGGTTTTTTACTGGGCGCTACGCCGAAAAAGCAGCAGATTGGTGAAATTATCGGCGTCATCGCCGCGGCGCTTGCCATCGGCGGAACGCTCTATCTTTTGGACAGTGCATGGGGCTTTGGTACAGATGAACTCGCAGCGCCCCAGGCAACGCTGATGAAACTGATTATTGAGGGGGTTATGGAAGGAAATCTTCCGTGGGCGCTTGTGTTTATCGGCGCATTTATCGCGGTTTTGGTCGAAATTGTCGGAATCCCCGTACTTCCCTTTGCAATCGGCGTATATCTCCCTGTTCAATTAAACGCATGCATTATGGTCGGCGGTCTGATTCGACTTGCGCTGGACAAGCTGAAACGCGACAAAGCGGAAAAGGAAGCCATTGTAAATGACGGTATTCTGTTCTGCTCCGGTATGATTGCCGGCGAGGGCTTGGTGGGCATTCTGTTGGCATTGTTTGCGGTGTTTGGCCTAAATTCCGTAATTGACCTCTCCGAAAAATTCGCCATTCCGGCAATGGTTGCCAATGTAGGCGGACTGGTTCTGTTCGGTATCATTATCCTTACCCTGCTGAAATTCTCATTGTGGAAAAAGAGAAAATAATCATGCCGAGAAAAAATGCTGAGAATTACCTGGAGGGCAAGCCGCTGCGAAATGAAAAGTTTTCGTGGTCGGCCAAAGACGGAAAAATAACGCTGGAAATTGAAAATAAAGGCGTTTGGAACCGGCTTTTTCAAAAGCTTTTAAAAAAGCCGAAAATCAGCTATATTCATCTGGATGAAATGGGCAGCTTTATCTGGCCTCTTTTCGACGGAGAAAAGACAATTTTGGATATAGGAAAAGCCGTTGAAGAAAAATTCGGAGACGCGGCGCAGCCTTTGTACGAAAGACTTGCTAAGTATTGTCAAATTTTAGAAAGCTATCATTTCATATCCTTAAACAAATAAGCGCTCTCAAAACATCTGCACGAACAGCCGAAATCGCCGCTCATTCCCAAGCGGCGATTGGCGCAACCAAGCATTCATAAAAAGCAGTACGGATAACAACCGGTAAAGGATTCCCTTTTTACCGAGTGTTTGTAACGCCGTGCTGCTTTTTATTTTCAAAATATTGTCGAAAAAGCGATTTTAAGTATTCTATACTCCTTTTTGTGCTATAATACAGCTATACAGAAAAGTTATATTTGTATCAAGTTTCCATGCTGAGTCTAAAATATACGCTTTCTGCGAGGAGAAAAATATGTATGCCTTATTCGGAATTAATCAAAAATTTTGAAAAAATCCGCGGATACATGAAAGAATTCTATATTTACGGTTTTAAAACCCGCGACGAATACAATACAAAAAGCGGGAGGTCATACGATAATGAACGCCGAAGAATCGAAAGTTATCTCGGGGACTACATGGGATTTCGCCAAACGCAGGACGGAAAAAATGTGTTTCTATCCATCGACTCCAGAAGTTCCAAACAAAATCCGCTTTACACGGCATTGAAAGCAAAAAGCTTTACCGACGGCGACATCACGCTGCATTTCATTCTTTTTGACATTCTGTACTCGCCGGACATTTGCCTCACATTGAGCGAAATCACCGAAAAAATCGATGCCGAATATTTAAGCCGGTTTCATTCCGAAGCGGTCTATGACGAATCCACCATCCGCAAAAAGCTAAAAGAATACACGGATTTGGGGCTTATAACGGCGGAAAAGCACGGCAGACAAATGCTCTATTGCCGCGTGACGGACCCGGACATTTCCGCCATGATAAACGCCGTTGAATTTTTCTCAGAGGTAGGCGGCTGCGGCGTCATCGGCAGTTTTCTGCTCGACAGAACCGATCACCAAAGCTGCTTTGCCTTTAAACATCATTACATCAGCGGCGCGCTGGACAGCGAGATCTTGTGCGGTCTCTTTCAGGCGATCCGCAAAAACGAAACGGTTATGCTGACCTATGACCCCCGACGACCGAACGGACAGGAATACTTTGAAGCAATTCCCTTAAAAATATACGTCAGCACACAAAATGGGCGGCAATACCTATTTGCTTACAATCTCCGGTATCATAAAATCAAATCCTACCGTCTGGATTACATCATCTGCGTAAAAGAAGGCAACTATGCCGAAACTTACAGAGAAGCCGAGGAATTATTTGACAGGGTAAAAACGCATTTATGGGGCGTTTCACTCGGTAAAAACGATAAAATAGAACATGTAGAATTTACCGTACACTTTGAAAACACCGAGGAATACATATACCGCCGTCTGCTTCGGGAAAAACGCATCGGCGATGTACGGCGCATCGACAAAAACACCTGTATTTTTTCAGCCGATGTTTACGACACAAGCGAAATGATTCCCTGGATACGCACCTTTATCTGCCGTATTACCAAACTGAATTTTTCAAACCGTACCCTTGAAAATCAGTTTAAACAGGATCTTGTGGACATGTACCGCCTTTATGAAATCGGAGGTGATGCTTAATGCTGTTTCATGAAATATACGGCTCCTACTATGCCGCTGTCGCTTCAATTCTGCGCCTTGCTGTAAAAGGGCAGTTAAGCGAAAAAAATATAAAAGCGGTAATTGACAAAAAGGCGTTTTCGGAAAGTTTTTTGGAAATCATATCCGCGTTGAAAAGCGAAAAATGGAAACTGCTTGATTCGAATTTCAACACACCGATACAGCATGCGCCGAGCATGCCGCTCTCGGCACTGCAACAGCGCTGGCTGAAAGCCATCTCCATGGATAAACGAATTCGGCTGTTCGGCGATGATTTCAATCTGCCGGACGATATTGAGCCGCTCTTTTTACCAAAGGATTACGTTCTCTTTGACCAATACAGCGACGGTGATCCCTTTGATGACGAACACTATATTCAGGTATTCCGCACGCTCTTAACTGCCATACGGCAGCACAAAAAAATCAAAGTAGAATACCATAGTGCCAAAGGCACGCACAGGCGAATTACCTGCGACCCTTTCGAACTGGAATATTCGGAAAAGGACGATAAATTCCGCGTAAACATCACCGGATGCCGCTTTGCAAATACCCTGAATCTTGCCGGAATCGAGCAATGTGAAATCATCGGAACGGCACACAACCTAAAGCCGGTAGTTCCCTGCCACTCGGAAGAATATTTTATCGTCGAACTCATAGATATGCGAAACAGCCTGGAACGTTTTCTGCTTCACTTTGCCCACTTTAAAAAAGAAGCGGAACAGTGCTCGGACAACCGCTACCTAATAATCATTTATTACGATAAAAGCGACGAAACCGAAATTGTCATCCGAATCCTTTCATTCGGACCTTTTATAAAAGTAACAGAACCAAATAAGATGATCGAATTGATCAAGGAACGCCTGTTGGCACAAAAAAGTTGCGGACTCAAATGAGAGTTCGCAACTTTTTTTCCGTGATAAAAGAAAAGTTTTCCAGTATACTGATACTCGCAAGGAATGCGATAGCCTGTGTATTTCTCACGGCGGTACGCGAGGATGTTCCAAAGCGCATGTCCATCGCAGAGCTTGCCCCAGGCGTCACTTTTTGTGAAGGGGTTCAACTCCCCAATTCATCGCAGGTTCGAATCCTGCCGAAGTTATGAAAACTTCGCCAAGCGGTTTTGGTAATGCCGGAAACGGCAAACAGAGGATTTGTGCTTCGGCACAGCTACAGTACTCGCAGCTATCCCGCATTTCGGTCATTCAGCCGTTTGCGGCGAAAGCACCGAAATACAATACAGACTCCGCCCTGCCGGTAAAAGGATACCGCATCTCGGAAACCACAGCCGTGAGCCCCGCTCCCCGCTTTGGTGAAAGAACGCTGAATTGCACCGCCGCGATGTCTGTACGGATGGCTGCCAACCCGATTTTTAAACTTTGGAGGTTTTATAATATGAAAACAATCATCAATGAAAATCAGAGAGGCCTTCTTTTCAAAAGCGGCAAATTCATGAAAATGCTCGAACCCGGGAAATATTATACCCTCAGCAATCAAACCATTGAAATTTTGGAAATCAAAGAGGCGATTGCTTCATCCAAAGCCGCTTTGGACGTGCTGCTGAAAAATGAAGCCGTACGCGCGCAGACTGTCTGTATAGAAGTCGACGACTGCCAGTTGGCGCTTCACTTTGTAAACGGGAAATTCAGCAATGCACTGCCCTGCGGCAAATATGCCTTTTTTACCGTGTACGATACGCACGATTTTCAGATAGTGGACATCTCTTCGCCCGAAGTATCCGAAGATATTCCCGAATACATATTCTCCAAAATTTCAGACTGTCTGTATACAAGAATCGAAGTGCTTCAATATCAAAAAGCCAGACTCTATTTCAATCAAAAGTTAGTCAAAATCTTAGATGCTGGCACCTACTACTTTTGGAAAACAAACATCAAAGTCGATATCGACTATGTGGATACGCGTCTTACCAAAATAAACATCACCGGGCAGGAAATTCTGACGCAGGACAAAGTATCCATTCGGGTCAACTTTGTCTGCAATTACCGCATTGCGGACTACATCAAAGTATTTACAGAAATCGACGATTATGAAGAGCAACTTCACGTTGCCGCTCAGCTTGCCCTGCGCGACTATGTGGGTCAATACCGTATTGATGAAATTTTGGAAAACAAAGAGCAGTTATCGCAGTTTGTATTTGACCGTCTGAAAGCAAAGGAAAAGGCTTTCTTTATAGAAATTACGGACGCGGGGGTAAAAGACATAATTCTGCCCGGTGAAATTCGGGATATCATGAATACGGTTCTGATCGCCGAAAAGCGCGCACAGGCCAATGTCATCACCCGCAGAGAAGAGGTTGCGTCCACCCGCTCGCTGCTCAACACTGCGAAACTGATGGACGAAAATCAAACACTGTATAAGCTCAAGGAACTAGAATATGTCGAGCGCATCTGCGAAAACGTCGGCAACATTACCCTAAACGGAAACGGCGACTTGCTCTCCCAGTTGACCGCTGTACTCCGAAAAACCAACACATAGTAAGGAGACTTTTATACCATGTTAGAAATCGCCGGACTCTATAACCGTGCTATAATTTATACGGACAATATCGAAGAGGGGGCAAGCGAGCAGCTACGGCAGCTTTGCAATCAAGAATTTGTCAAGGAGTGCCGTATCCGCATTATGCCGGACGTCCATGCCGGGGCAGGCTGCGTCATCGGATTCACCGCCGATCTCGGAGAAGCGGTCATTCCCAACATTGTTGGGGTGGACATCGGCTGCGGAATGCTGACAGTAGAACTGGGCAAAGTCCAAATAGACTTTCCCGCGCTCGACCGTGTTATCCGTGCCTTTGTTCCGAGCGGCATGAACGTACACGAGAGCAGAAAAAGTCGTTTTCCCAACCTCTTGAACCTGCATTGCTATCGCAACCTGAAAGACGCACACCGAATTGAGCGCAGTATCGGCACGCTCGGCGGCGGCAATCACTTTATCGAAATTGATATGGATGATGAAGAAAACAAATACCTCGTCATACATACTGGCAGCCGGAACCTCGGCAAGCAGGTAGCCGAGTTATATCAAAGCATGGCCTATGACATCTGCCGCGGAGCCGACCGCCTCTTTGAAGCACAAAGACAGCTGATTGATGAATACAAGGCAACCGGAAGACGCAAGGAAATTCAGAAGGCTATTCTGAAGCTGCGAGATGATTTTCAGGCAGCCGAAACGTCGATTCCGAAAGCGCTTTGCTACCTTAGCGGAAAGTACAAAGATTTATATTTACACGATATGCAAATCTGCCAGGAATTTGCGGCAAGAAACCGACTTGAAATTGCTGACAGCATTCTCAGAGAAATGTTCGGTAAAACAGTCACTGATTTTACCTTTTTTGAAACAATTCACAACTACATTGATATGGACAGCCGCATTGTCCGAAAGGGCGCCGTTTCAGCAAAAGCGGGAGAAAAACTGCTGATTCCCATAAATATGCGGGACGGCAGCCTAATCTGCCTTGGAAAAGGCAATGCGGACTGGAACAATTCCGCACCACACGGAGCCGGGAGACTGTTCAGTCGAAAGCGCGCCAAGGAAAACTTCACCGTAGAGGAATTTCAAAAGTCCATGGAAGGAATCTTCAGTACCTCCATAAATGAATCCACATTAGATGAAAGCCCCATGGCCTACAAGAGCATGGACGATATTATAAACAACATTAAACCTACCGCAGAGATTGTGAAAATCATCAAGCCGTTGTACAACTTCAAAGCAAACGAATGACGACATGCAGCACGTTGCTTCAAAAGCATATACTTTTGCAAAAAAAGCCGTCGGGCATTGATATAATCCCCTTAGAGTAGACACTCGAAAAAACAAAAAGTTTCGAGACTACACTAAGGGGGGGATTTTATGCCAAGAAGGACACACAAGAACAAGCGTTACAGTATGGAATTCAAAATTGAAGCAGTACAAGCATATCTGCGAGGAGAAGGAAGTCAACGAGAGATATGTAAAAAGTATGGGATACCTGCAAAACGCACGCTCGAAGTTTGGATTTTATGGTATAATGGTCATAGAGAAATGAAGGAGCGCAGTAGCGCCAAAGGAGAAATCTATATGACCAAAGGAAGAAAGACCACACAAGAAGAACGCGCAGAAATCGTGGCGTTCTGTATTGAACACAACAAGGACTACGGACTAACAGTAGAAACATACAAGGTGTCTTACCAGCAGATCTACACTTGGGTACGCAAGTATGAAGAAGGCGGAGTGGACAAGCTCAAGGACAACCGAGGCAGAACAAAACCTGTTGAGGAAATGACCGAGGTTGAAAAACTCAAGGCAGAGATGAAGATACTTGAGGCTAAAAACAGACAACTTGAAATAGAGAATGAATTCATAAAAAAATTGCAGGAACTCATAGGGGGTGGTCGCTGACTGGAGTACGTCAGGAACATTTATACGAGACAATTGATTTTCTTAATACACATAAAGGTCGTTCTGTAAAAAAATATGTATTGCGTTAAAACTGAATAGATCTTCGTATTACAAGTGGAAAAGAAGAAAACAAAGCAAAAGTGAACTTTTGAACGTACAAATTACAGAATACGTAAAAGATTTCTACAAGGAAAGCAACGGAGTTCTCGGATACAGACAAATGAGCATAACCATAAACCGAGAAAAAACAGACGAGCTTCCGCACCGAATTAACGTTAAGCGAGTTCACCGCATTATGCAAATACTCGGACTTAAATCCGTTATTCGCAGGAAACGCCCGGACTACGTTAAATCTACACCTGAAATTACTGCCGAAAACGTTTTGAACAGAGATTTTAAGGCAACCGTTCCGTTTGAAAAATGGCTTACCGACGTTACAGAGTTTAAGTATTACGTTGGTCCCGAGGTGAAGAAGCTTTACTTGTCTGCAATACTCGACCTTTACGACAGACGTATTATTGCATACAAGATTGGTGACAGCAACAACAATGAATTGGTATTTACCACCTTTGATGAAGCGACAAGTCGCTATCCCAATGCAAAACCAATTTTCCATAGTGACAGAGGTTTTCAATACACAAACAAGGTGTTTCATCAAAAACTCATCGATGCAGGTATGATCCAAAGTATGTCCCGCGTCGGCAGATGCCTTGACAATGCTCCGATGGAGGGCTGGTGGGGTATCTTAAAATCCGAAATGTGCTACCTCAAAAAGTTCACGAGCCGTGAGAAACTTATTTCAACTATTGAAAATTACATACACTTTTACAACACTCGCCGTTACCAAAAGCGTCTGAGCTGTATGACGCCTTGCGAGTATTACTTCGCCACCGCTGCGTGACGAAAAATCTCCCCCTGCTGCGCAGCAAGGGGAGATGAAAGCATTTTATTCAATTTGTAAATTCTTTTGTTTTTTAGTCTGTCTACTTGACAGGGGGCACATTACATTTCCGACGGCTTTTTTGCCTGTTTATTTGATCGGCCAATTCTTCGTTCGTACCGATTTTACTGCATTGCTTTTACTTCGTCAAACTCAGCCGTAATTTCTTTGTCGGGCGCTTTCGTCAGCAGGCTGACCACGACAATTACGATGCACGCGGCGAGGAATGCGGGCAGCAGTTCATAAATAGCAAACGCACCGCCGAGTTTGGCAATGCCATATTTCCAAATAAACACAACCGCGCCGCCGGTAACCATGCCGGACAGTGCGCCCGCAAGCGTGGTACGCTTCCAAAAGAGCGCAAACAGCACAACCGGTCCGAATGCCGCGCCGAATCCTGCCCATGCAAAGGAAACGATGCGGAAGACAGAAGCATCCGGCGCGCTGGCAATCACAATCGCCACAGCCGAAATCGCAATGACCGTGATCCGTGCAATCAGCATATCGGTCTTGACGGAAAATTTCTTTTTGGCACACGGAGCGATGATATTTTGCGATACGCTGGACGCCGCAGCAAGCAGTTGAGAGTCCGCCGTGGACATCGTAGCGGCAAGAATACCCGCAAGGATTACACCGGCAAGCAGCGCTGCGAGGGCGCCGTTTTTCGAAAGCAGGTTCGCAATTTCCACAATGATCGTCTCCGCTGTTTCAGGCAAATCCAGAAGCTTTACTGCCCCCGCCTTCGTCATGCCGTAGCCGACGATGCCGATCAAAATCGCAATCCCCATCGAAATCACGACCCAGATTGATGCGATACGTCGGGACAATTTCAGTTTCTTTGCATCTTCAATTGCCATAAAGCGAAGCAGAATATGCGGCATACCGAAATAACCGAGTCCCCAAGCCAACGTGGACGCGATAGCCAGCGGGCCGAAATCTCCGATCTCCCCGGTCGCCACATTCAGCGTAGAGGTCAGGCTGAGATAATCCCCCATACTCCGGGCATTTTCCATCACGGCACCGAACCCGCCCGCAACACTCGTGCCGAAGCCCAGCACCGTAATCAGCGCAATCGTCATAATGATGCTTTGCACAAAATCCGTTGTGCTTGCCGCCAAGAAGCCGCCTACGGTCGTATACGCGACAATAACCACTGCGCTGATCACCATGGACCAAAAATAGTCAAAGCCGAACAAACTGCTGAACAGTTTTCCGCAGGCCGAGAAACCGGAAGCCGTATAAGGGACGAAAAAAACAATGATAACCAGCGCGGAAACAATCATAATCGCATTGCTCTTATCGCGGAAACGGTTGGAAAAAAATTCGGGGATCGTGGCCGAATGCGTTTTTTGCGTATACAGCCGAATCCGCTTGGCTACGATCAGCCAGTTTACGTATGTACCGATGGCAAGTCCTACAGCCGTCCAAAACGCCTCGGCGCTGCCGGTCAAATAGGCAACACCCGGCAATCCCATCAGAAGCCAACTCGACATATCGGAAGCCTCTGCGCTCATTGCCGTAACCAGCGGGCCGAGTTTGCGCCCACCGAGATAAAAATCATCCGTCGTTTTGTTTTTCTTTGAGCACCAGATTCCAATGGCAAGCACAAGCGCCATGTAAACACACATTGAAATCATCATATAGATCTGTGAAGTCATGCTGCATTCTCCGATTCATATTCAAGATAGAAAATAGTATAGCACAGTTCCTACATAATTTCAAGTATACAATTTCATTTTCGCGCAATAACGATGCTTCTTCAACCGATTTCTTCAAAAAATTTGCAGGATATAAATAAAAAAATTCACTTCTTTTGTCTGTAACAAATCCTTTGCCCTTTCATACTATGATAGCAGGGGACACCGTTCCCCCCGAAAGGAGACATAATATGAATAACTGCTTTTGCAATCTCTTCGACAACAACAACTGCATTTGGATCATCATCATCGCGCTGCTGATTCTCTTCTGCTGCTGCGGCGGTTAATTAGAAGCTGCTCCATATATTACTTCGTTGAGATATAAAAACAAAGGCTGCTTTCGGGCAGCCTTTGTGAGCGTTAAAAACAAGTTTTTGAAATAAATCGGGGTAAGCATATTCGGTACAATCGGCTTTTGGGCGACACGCGCGCCATCCATGCCTTTTTGGTGATGCGTATATTGAAAACCGATCCTCTTTGAAAAGCGTATCCGCGCTCGCAAGATGGTTGCAAAGCGGCATGACTACCTTGTAACCGAAATTTCAATCAAGATTTTGCTCCCTCAAACGCAAAGATTTTCCGAAATACGTCCAGAGAGTACGCATGATATTCTTCGGTGCGCTTCTGCCCTTTCAAAAACGAAAATGTACTCATACGCCGCACACAGAGCAGCGTATCCGGCTCCATACCGGCAAGTACGGAAAAATATTGTCCGAACGCCGTATCCGACAATCGGATGCTGTATTCATCATACGCTTTCTCCGGAACAAAACCGAGCGCCTCTTCCAGCGGCAAAAAACCGCCCGCCGACTTCACATCGGCATACAGCCATGGATCTACCAGGCAAATGACCGCGTCTCCGGCCAGAATCTGCTGATCAAAAACCGTTCTGTTATTGGCAAAAAACTCATAATTGACCGCTACAGGCTCTCCGGCAGCGTTTGCTTTGGCAATCTCACCCTCAATCTGCTCATCGGAAAGGATATAAATATCGATCAGTTCAGCGCGGGCAAGACCGTCCCCGGTGCGATCCTCAATCATAGAGGAAAACGCGGCTTCGAACGCGCGCGCATCGGTCTGGCCGAATTTATACGGTCCGGCATATAAAATATACATGTCCGCATCTTCACTCGAAGCATACTGCACAATACACACGGTCAGTGTAAATACAATAAAGCTGATAATAATAACTTTCCATTTATGGTGATACCAAAAATTATCCAGCCAGCGAAATGCTTTTGCCCCCGGCTCTCCGGCCGGCGCCAATTTATCTGTTCCTGTATTCCCTTGTTTGTGGTCCATGGCTCTCCTTTCGCCCTGCGGCAACCTTACACATAAAATCCGCAAAATGAAATCCTGCACAAAACAAGCGTCGAGACACACAAGACATGAATTTCATTTTGACCTCAAAACGGACATAAACAGTATAGCATGTCCTGCTTCAATAGTCAATCATATACGTCACATCAAGGGAAAACGAAAACATCAAATTTTTTCAAGAGAGCGGGAAGACAGAAATTTTTTTACTGAGGGGGAGAGGATTGAGGGGAGCGGTATAGACGGTTTCAATATCTGCGGGATGACGGGTGCCCTCGCCGATGA
>OLGD01001929.1_pt1 | contig 26653 bp, 20 predicted proteins | sample 1605311 | NCBI WGS metagenome assembly OLGD01 (sample SAMEA3888917, study PRJEB22519) | human gut metagenome | biome: human gut; feature: human-associated habitat; material: faeces | place: Denmark | collected 2010
CGAAATACTCACGCTGCTTATCCGTGAGCAGCTCGCCGTAAAAATCAAACAGCATTGAACGCATCACTGCACTGTTCTCCACGGCGTACCCTCCCCTGTAAACGTTTTTTGCTTTACAGAGTATAGCATCATCTCCGCCCGCTGTCAAGGGTTTATTCTTGTCACTTAACTTGAGCTGACGAGAGTCGAACACATATCGGTTTTGACGAGCACCTGTCGGCTGTGCTTTTCGAGATATTTTTGGCTTTCTTTGGTGCAGGTGGGCCGGCGCCCATCAAGGCAAAAGCAATCGGAAGGGTACTGACAGGCGATATGGGTTCGGCTCTCGTCAGCTTACGCCGAATATATTTCAAATTTTGCGGCAAAACTGACATTTATAACAAACTGACGGGAGAATGAACATGGACAGTCAGAATAAGAACACCGTTTTCGGCCATGCGGCAAGCTGCGCAAGGCTCAATGAATGCACATCGACAGCCCCGGCAAGCAGTCTGCGCGCGCAGATCCGGCAAAGCTGCACGGAAATAAACGCGGTCTACCGGCTTATCGAGGCGCGCTTCGGCAGCGCGGCATCTATGCCGTCGAGCTGCCGCTGGCTTTTGGATAACCGCTATCTTGCATTGCGCGAGGCAAAGCGTGCAGGCGGCGCGCTCAGAGATGTTCGCCGGCTGCGCGCCGGAGGCGACGGTGTGATATTGTCCGTGCTGTGCCGGGATATGATAAAAGTGTGCTCGGGAAAGCTCTCCGAGGACAATATGCTTGAATATCTGGCCGGTTTTCAAAGCGTTTCGCCGCTGCCGCAGGCAGAGCTTTATCTGCTTCCGGCGGTTTTGCTCGTGCAGCTGACTTTCTCGCTGGCCGACGCCTGCCGCAAGCTTAAAACCACTGCGGAGCCGGAAGAGCTTGCCGGGGAGTTTGCCGCGCTTTTCGGCTCTGTGCGGCTGATATCAGAGCTTGACATGCATAGTCTGCTTGAGCGCGCGGACATCGTCGAAAAGTCGCTGTCGGCAGACCCTGCCGGAGTTTATCCTCGCATGGATGAGCAGAGCCGCGCCGAGTACCGCGCAAGGCTATCCAAGCTTGCCAAGCGCGAGGGGCTCGAGGAGCACATTTTTGCGAAAAAGCTCATCGAGCAATGCCGTGCCGCAAGGGGGCGCGAAAAGCACGTCGGCGCGTTTTTATTCAGTGCGCCGAATGAGAAAAGACGCGCGGCGGCATATATATCCGCAAATGTTTTGATAACGCTGTTTCTGACGCTGCTGTGCGGCTTTTTATCGCGCAGCGTCATTGCCGCGGCGCTGCTGCTTCTGCCGCTTTCGGAGCTTACGAAGGTCATGCTCGATTACATCATTCTGCTGTGCATTCCTCCGCGGCACCTGCCGAGGCTTGAGCTTGACGGCGGCGTTCCCGACGAGGGGCGGACGATGTGCGTGATATCGGCGCTGCTCACGGACGAGGAAGGCGGCAGGCATTTTGCCGCGATTTTGGAGGAGTTTTATCTTGCAAACCGCGACTGCGGAAAAAATCTGCTCATGGGCATTCTTGCCGACCTAAAAGAGTCAAAAACCAAAACCGTGCCTGAGGACAAGGCAATCATTGCAGCGGCTCAGTGCGCTATCGATGCGCTGAACCGAAAATACGGCGGCGGATTTTATCTTTTCACGCGCGAGCGAACACTCGACGAAGGGCGCGGAAAATACTCCGGCTTTGAGCGCAAGCGCGGCGCGCTGCTGGAGCTTGCAAAGCTCATGTGCGGCGATAAAAGCGAGCTGAACACGCGCTGCGGCAACGCTCAGCTTTTGCGCTCTGCGCGCTACATTCTCACCCTCGACGGCGACACCGTGCCCTCTCCCGGCTCGGTTCGCGAGCTTATCGGCGCAATGCTGCACCCGATGAACTTACCGGTGCTCGACCGCGAGCGAGGACTTGTCACCGCCGGGCACGGCATCATACATCCGCGCATGTGCGCAACGCTGCCCTCGGCCGTTTCTGCCGATTTTGCGCGCATTTTCTCCGGAGGCGGCGGACTTGAGCCATACGGCATGCTCTGCGGCGAGGTGGGCATGGATCTTTTCGACCGCGGCGGTTTTTCCGGCAAGGGCATAATCGACGCCGAAGCGCTGCTGCTGTGCTCCAAGATGCACATTCCCGAGGGCAGGGTTCTTTCGCACGACGCTCTCGAGGGAGCGTATCTGCGCGGCGGATATATGAGCGGCGTTGAGTTTTCCGACTCCTTCCCCGGTTCGCCGATCGCCTATTTTCGGCGCAGTCACCGCTGGATACGCGGCGACTGGCAGAACACCGGCTGGATATTCCGCAAAAGCGCACTTCTTCCGGATATTGAGCGCTGGAAGCTGTTTGACTCGCTGCGCCGCAGCCTTGTGGCTCCGGCAACCTTTGCCGCGATTTTCGCCGGACTGCTGCTCAGGGCGCACGGGCTTATTCTCGCCGCATGGGCGGCGCTTATCGCGCTTGCTGCCGGACTTATAATATCGCTCACCGAGCTTGCATCGGGCAAGCCCGAGGCGCTGACGGCAAAGTACCACAGCCGCACCCTCGGCGGAATAGGCGAGAGCATCGTGCGCACGGCGTTCAGACTCTGGTTTTTGCCGTACGAGGCGTGGATATCGCTTTCCGCCGCCGTGAGTGCGCTCTGGCGGATGCTCGTAAGCGGCAAAAATCTGCTTGAGTGGGAAACGGCAGCGCAGAGCGCAGGCAAGCGAAACGGTGCGGCCGGGTTTTATAAAAATATGTGGCTTGCACCGATATCGGGTCTGTGCCTTGTGATATTCTCGGTCGGCATCTTCGCGAAAGCCGTCGGACTGCTGTGGATCCTCGCGCCGCTTGCGGCATTGGCGCTGAGCCTTCCTGCAAAGGCAGAGAAAGAGCCGACAGCCGAGGAGCGCCGATACCTTATCGGCTGCGCGCAGGAGATATGGAGCTATTTTGACGCATTCTGCACCGCGCAGGATAATTTCCTGCCGCCGGATAATTTCCAGGAGCAGCCGCCCGTCGGCATCGCACATCGCACATCGCCCACTAACATCGGGCTTGCACTGTGCTCGGCAATGTGCGCGCAGGAGCTTGGGATAATAGACCTTGCACGTGCCGAGGAGTTTATAGAAAACATGCTCGATACGCTGGAAAAGCTTCCGCGCTTCGGCGGACATTTCTGCAACTGGTACGACACGCGCACCCTGCGCGCGCTCGAGCCAAAGTATCTGTCCACGGTCGATTGCGGAAATCTGTGCGCATGTCTGATCACGCTGCAAAACAGGCTCGATTCCGTTGGGCTTTGCAAGCTTGCCGAACGCGCTCGCAGGCTTGTTGCCGATATGGATTTTTCGATATTTTACAGCGTCCGGCGCGGCCTTATGCACATCGGCATAGACCTCGAAAAAGGCACGGCCTCGCCGGGGCTTTACGACCTCATGGCAAGCGAGGCGCGCCTTACGAGCTACACTGCCATAGCCAAAGGCGACGTGCCGCGCAGGCACTGGCGCAGACTGTCGCGCGCAATGCGCTCGTCGGGCGGCTACCGCGGCATGGCAAGCTGGACTGGCACGATGTTTGAGTATCTCATGCCGGAGCTTTTCCTGCCGCTGACGCAAGACAGTCTGCTGTACGAAACGGCGAAATTCTGCGTTTACGTTCAAAAAAAGCGCCGCAGCCGCAGCGGTGCGTGGGGCATATCCGAAAGCGCGTTTTACTCGCTCGACCCGGCGCTTAACTACCGCTACAAGGCTCACGGCTGTGCTCGGCTTGCGCTCAAGCGCGGCCAGGACACAGAGCTTGTATTGGCGCCGTATGCAAGCTTTCTCGCCCTCGCAGTTGACCCCGAGGGTGCCGTTGCCAATCTGCATCGGCTCGAAAAGTGCGGCATGAGGGCACGCTACGGATTTTTCGAGGCGCTCGACTTCACCCCATCGCGCTGCCGAACGCCCGATGGCGAAAAGGTGCGCTGCTTCATGGCGCACCATCTGGGCATGAGCATGCTTGCCATTGCAAATTATCTCGGAGATAACTGCGTCCGGCGTGCTTTCATGCACTCGCCGGATATGGCCGCCTACAGGCAGCTTCTCGAAGAGCGCATACCGCTCGGCGCGCCGGTGCTACATCTGAGCGAGGCAGAGGCCGACAAGCAGATACTGCCCAACAGCCGCTGGGAAAAACGCGGCAGCACAATTGACTACGCTTCGCCGCAGTGCTCACTGCTGTCAAACGGGGCTTACAGCATTATGTTAACCGAAAGCGGAATAAGCTCGGCAAGCTGCTCCGATATGCTTATCTACCGCGCGCCGTCCAAGCCTATCGGCGAGGGGCACGGGGCGGAAATAACGCTTACGCATAGCGGCAAGGTGCGCTCACTTCTCCCTTCGCCCGTCGAAAGCGGCGCGTATATGTGGGAATTTTCCGAAATATCCGCCGAATTTTCATGCGTTTACGATGAGTTCACGGCGCGCACTTCCGTTGCGGTGTCGGGCGCCGAAAACGGCGAGGCGCGCACGGTGTCAGTTTTCGCAAAATCGGATATTGACAGTGCAAGCCTTGAATTTTCGTTCGAGGCCGTACTTGCCGATGCTTCCGATTATGTTAACCATCCTGCCTATTGGCGGCTCGGCATAGAAGCGCGGCGCGACCAAAACTGCATAACGCTGCACCGTCTGCCGCGCGGAAATCAGGCCGAGTGCTGGCTGTGCCTTGCCTGCGATAAGCCGATGGCTGCAAAGGCAGGCGGCTCGAGCGAGGATGGATTTTTGTCATATCCTACGGTAGCGGCCGCCGTTCCGCTGTCGCTCAAGGCCGGGGAAAAGCTCGACGTGCGCTTTGCACTGTGCCTTGCCGACACACCCGAGGGCGCATACAGCGGCGCGCAGCATATGCTCGCGATGGGGCCTGCCGAGTACGGCGCAATGGTTTCGGCCTGCGCAAGCGTCACGCACATGTCATCTCGCGAGCTGGGCGGCGCCATGGACATGCTGCAAAGCCTGTGGTTTGGCGGCTCGCATACGCAGCTTCCGCCCAAGAGCAGCCTCTGGCGCTGCTCAATTTCGGGCGATCTTCCGATAATCTGCTGCAAGGATGACGGCGACGTTGTATCTGTAACAAAGCAGTTCTGTCTGCTCAGAAGCTGCGGCGTTTACGCAGATCTTGTGTTCCTGACCGATGAGGGCGGCGAGTACCGCAGGCCGGTGTACTCCAAGGTGCGCGACACGCTTGCCTCCCACGGACTTGAAGCGCTCATCGGCACCCACGCCGGGGTGCGCCTGCTGCCGACCGAGGATGCCGAGCTTATAGAAAGCGCTGCCTCGTTCATCGTCGGAGAGGATGCACACAGCCGCAGATTTGAAAATGCTCCGAGATTTTTTGCGCAGCGAATAAGAAGCGGCGTTTCCGCCGTGCGGCACGAGTACGCCGATGACGGGAGCTTTTCGTTTTATGTAAACCGCTCGCTGCCGTCGAGAGTGTGGAGCAGCATCCTGACAAACGGTAGCTTCGGATATATCGCCGCCGACAGCGGCACGGGAAACATGTGGCTTAAAAACGCGCGCGAGCTGCGGCTTACCCCATGGATAAACGATCCTCGAGCGATCGACGGAGCGGAGGTGCTTGAATACTTCGACGGCTCCGGACGATACAGCCTTTTTGCCGACGAGGACGGCGCGCCCTGCCGCGTCACCTTCGGCTTTGGCTTCGCCGTTTGGGAAAAAAGCTTCGGCAGCTTTGCAGCGCGCTGCACGGCTTTTGTTCCGCCGGATATGGATGCAAGGGTTTTTATAATTGAATTTTTCGGCGAGCACCCCGGAAAGCTCGGCTGGAAATGCGAGCTTCTTTTGTCCGACAGCGACAACGACCGCGGCGCAGTCTCGTGCAGTTATGTAAACTCAGCGTTCACCGCATCGAGCACGCGCTCGGCTATACGAGGGCTTAGTTTCAGCGCTGTTTGCTCAAGCGAGGCGCTCAGTTGGACATGCGACGGTTTATCCTGGCTGCACGGAGAATTTGACTCGCGCACGAGTGGACTGAGCTATCCCGTTTTTGCCGCAAGCTACGAGGCGCAGCCCGTGACCGTGCTCGTCTGCGGATGCGAAAGCGCAGAAAACCTCCTTGATCTGTGCAAGCCCGATGCCGCATTTGAAGCGCTTGAAAAAACGAAGGCGCACTGGCGCAGCCTGTGCCGCCGTCTGACCGTTTCCGGCTGCGGCAAGGCGGACAGATATATGAGCGGCTGGGCTGTGTATCAAACGCTGGCATGCCGCATCCTCGGACGATGCTCCGTTTATCAAAGCGGCGGCGCGTTCGGCTTCCGCGATCAGCTTCAGGACGCCGTGAACCTCATCCTGCTTGACCCGAACATCGCAAAGCAGCAGATACTCGCCTGCTGCCGGCACCAGTACCTCGAGGGTGACGTGATGCACTGGTGGCACAGCGTCGGCGGCGCGGATAAAGGCGTGCGCACGCGGTGCTCGGACGATCTGCTGTGGCTGGTGTGGGCGCTGTGCGAATATGTAGAAAAAACGGGCGACGCTTCTATCTGCGATGTTTCTGAATATTATGTAAACTCAAAACCTTTGGACGGCAGCGAATGCGACCGCTATGAAACGCCCATGCGATCGGACTGCGCCGAGAGCGTTCTTATGCACGCAAAGCGCGCCGTTGACTGCTGCGCCGGCCGCGGCGTGGGCAGCCACGGGCTGCTGTACTTCGGCAGCAGCGACTGGAACGACGGCATGAGCGCCGTTTTCGGCGAGAGCGTGTGGCTGACGTGGTTTTTCTCCTGCTGCACAAAGCGCTTTGCGGATATTCTTATCGAACTTGGCAAGCAGGGTGCAGACGAATACCGTGCGCTTGCCGCCGAGCTTGGCAAGGCCGCCGATCGCGCGTGGGACGGTCAATGGTATCTGCGCGGCTACTGGCCAGACGGCGAGGAGCTGGGCGGCCGGCAGAACGAATGCTGCCGCATAGATTCCATTGCGCAAAGCTGGGCCTGCTTCTGCCCGGAAGCGTCAAATACGAAGGCCGACACCGCGCTCGACAGTGCGCTCAGACTGCTGTTTGACCGGGAAAACGGACTTGTGAAGCTCTTTGATCCTCCGTTTTTCGGTTCGGGGCGCGACCCCGGCTATATTCGCAGCTACGGCCCCGGCTTCCGGGAAAACGGCGGACAGTACACGCACGCTGCGCTGTGGCTTGCTCAGGCCTGCTTCAGGCGCTCCCGGCCAGACGACGGCTGGGCTATACTGCGCTGTCTGCTGCCGGAAGCACACGACGGGCGCGTTTATGAAGCAGAGCCGTTTGTCATTCCTGCCGATATCTACACCTGCCCCAGCCACGTCGGCGAGGCCGGATGGACGTGGTACACCGGCTCATCCGGCTGGTATTTCCGCGTGTTCACCGAGGAGCTGCTTGGTCTAAAGCCGTGGCACGGCATGATATATATCCGTCCATGTCTGCCCGACGGTTTTTCCGACTGCCGCGTGACGCTCAAGACCCGCTCCGGCAGGACGCACGATATATTGATCGGTCTCGGCGGAGTATGGCTCGACGGCGAAATTTATGACGGAAAAGGTATACCATATATCTGAAAAGTGTGCTATACTGATTTATTATAAATCAAAGGAGGTCATGCCATGGAGACCGTCAGAAAAGAGATACTCCCCGGCGTATGGCTAACCGCGCTCGAAAATGACAAATTCAAGACCGGATGTCTCAGCATCAGCCTGCTGACTCAGCTTGACCGCGAAACGGCGGCAATGAACGCACTCATCCCCTATGTTCTGCGCCGCGGCAGCAGAAATCACACCGATATGCAGGCGCTCGCGACCGAGCTTGACGGGCTTTACGGCAGCTATATCGAGCCTGTTGTGCGCAAAATCGGCGAGATACAGTGCATCGGCTTTCTCGCGAGCTTTGCCGATGACAAATATCTGCCCGACGGCAGCGGCGTTTTTGAAAGCATCGCAAATCTTTGCGGCGAGATACTGCTCGCGCCCTGCACCAAGGGCGGACTGCTTCTGCCCGAATATGTGGACAGCGAAAAGGATAAGCTGCTTGACAGCATAAGAAGCAGACTAAACGACAAGCGCGCATGGGCACTGCACAGGCTCATTGAGCAGATGTGCTGCTACGAGCCGTTTGCCGTATCGCGCCTCGGCACCGAGGACACGGCGGAAAATATATATTATCAGAAGCTCACAAAGCATTACCGCAGCCTTATCATGACCTGCCCTATCGAGATATTCTATTGCGGCAGCCTCGGCGCGGACACCGTTGCCGAGAAGCTTTCGGATGCGTTCAGCGGCATGCCCAGAGGCGAGATCGACTATGACATCGGCACCGATATACGCATGAACGCCGTTGAGGAGTCCGTGCGCGAATTTAACGATGAGCTGAGCGTTACTCAGGGCAAGCTCGTCATGGGCTATCGCCTCGGCGACTGTATGGAGGATCCGGACATTGCGGCGCTTTACGTTTTCAATGCCGTTTTCGGCGGCTGTGTAACGTCCAAGCTTTTCATGAACGTTCGCGAAAAGCTCTCGCTTTGCTATTACGCAAGCTCGCTTGTCGATCTGCACAAGGGGCTTATGATCGTCTCATCCGGCGTTGATTTTGACAAATTCGGCGCTGCCAAGGACGAGATCTGCGCCCAGCTTGAGGCGATAAGGCGCGGCGAGGTCACGGACGATGAGCTGCTGGCTGCCAAGAAAAGCGTTGCATCCGATCTTCGCGCAACGCTCGACTCGCAGTATAATCTCGAGGGATTTTACCTTGCCAACACTATCGACGGACTTGACTTTGACCCCGAGGAGCTTGCCGAGGCGGTCGAATGCGTGGAGCTTCAGGCAGTTGTCGATATAGCAAACAGCGTTGTCGGCGACGCTGTGTATTACCTGCGCGGAAACGGTGAGGAGGACAGCGATGAAGCATAAAAGATATGAAAAAATCGGCGAGGATCTGTACTTCGGCCAGCTGCGCAACGGTCTTAACGTAAACGTTGTAACAAAGCCCGGCTTCCGGCTGTCGTATGCCGTTTTTGCCACCAATTACGGCGGCGCGCACAGGCGCTTCTCCCTCGGCGGAAAGATGCACGCAACTCCGGCCGGAGTTGCGCACTTTCTCGAGCACAAGATGTTCGACATGCCCGACGGCGACAATGCACTGAGCGTGCTTTCGGCAAACGGCGCGCAGCCGAACGCCTTCACCTCAAGCGGCATGACCGCGTACTTTTTCGACTGCACCTCGGGCTTTGAGGAAAACCTGCGCATGCTGCTCAAGTTCGTTTCGACGCCTTACTTTACGCAGGAAACCGTCGATAAGGAGCAGGGCATAATCGGCCAGGAGATATGCATGGTCGAGGATAACCCCGGCTATGTTGTGTACAACCGCCTCATGCGCATGCTGTATGAGTTTAACCCCATCCGCGATCAGGTCGCCGGCAGCATCGAGAGCATTGCGGAGATAACCGCCGAAACGCTCTATAACTGCCACAAGGCGTTTTACGCACCGTCAAACATGACGCTGTGCGTCGCAGGCGACTGCGATCCCGAGGAGATATTCGCCATCGCCGACGAGCTTCTGCCGCGCGAAAAGGCCGAGATCCCAAAAGCCGACATGGGTCAGGCCGAGTCCGAAAAGCCCATAAGAAGCTACAACGAGGAGCAGATGGAGGTCTCAGCGCCGCAGTATCTTATCGGTGCAAAGGTCACGCCTGCGCGCGATGGCGACGCGCTTTTGCGTCAGAAAATAGTCGCCCAGCTTGCTCTGCGCACGGTGTTCGGCACCTCCGCTAAGTTTTACAACCGGCTGTACTCCGAGGGTGTGCTCAACCGCGACTATGATTACGAGATCGACTACACCGCCGGAACGGCAACGATCATGCTCGGCGGCGAAAGCCCCGATCCGCAGCGCGTTCTGAGCGAGATAAACGCCGAGCTTGCCGAGGTGTTCGCAAACGGGCTTGACACGGAGCTGTTCGAGGCGGCAAAGCGCGCCTCCTTCGGCTCGCGCCTGCGCGGACTTGAGGACTTCGACAGTCTGTGTCTCTCCCTTGCCGACGGTGTGTTCGGCAGCTACTGCGCGCTCGATGCGTTTGAAGTGCTCGAGAGCGTTGAAAAAGGCGAATGCGAGGATTTCCTCAAGGCATTCATGACTCCCGACAGGCTCGCAATGAGCGTTATCTCCCCCGTAAAGGCGTGATATCCTATGACTTTTCTTACAGCAACCATGCTGCGTGATGCAGCGATAAGCTTCCCGATGCTCGGCGACTGGAGCATCGACCCACCGTACAGCTTTACGGTTTTCGGCTTTGAAATTTATTTTTACGGTGCGATAATCGCCCTCGGCTTTATCCTCGCCGCACTGTTCTGCGCAAAGCAGGCAGCGAAGTTCGGCCTTACCTCGGATGATTTTTTCGACTTCGTAATATGGCTGATCCCGACCTGCATAATCGGCGCAAGGCTGTATTACGTTCTGTTCAAGCTTGATTATTTTCTCGCCAACCCATCGGAGATCCTGTCCTTGCGCGACGGCGGCCTTGCTATCTACGGCGGCATAATCGCAGGCGTTATAACGGGCATTTTGGTGTGCAGAAAGAAAAAGATACCCGTTCTCGCGCTCGGCGATCTTGCGGCGTTCGGTCTGCTCATCGGGCAGGCCATAGGCCGCTGGGGCAACTTTATAAACCGCGAGGCCTTCGGCGTTGAAACGGATATCTTCTGCCGCATGGGACTTACTACATCCGACGGCGTTACGGTGTTTGTACACCCGACGTTTCTTTACGAAAGCCTGTGGAACTTCACGGGGCTTATCATACTGTACATACTTCTGCGCCGCGGCGCGAGGAAATACGACGGGCAGTTTACATGGCTGTACGTTTTGTGGTACGGCCTCGGCAGAGCGTGGGTCGAAGGTCTGCGGACCGACAGCCTGTATATCGGCACAACGGATATCCGCGTATCACAGCTGCTTGCAATAGTAAGCGCGCTGATCGCGGCCGTCATTCTTATAGTAAACGCAAGAAAAACGCATTCGCCCGACGAGCTTTTCGTAAACCGCAGCGAGCGGACGAAAAAGGCCGACGGGCAGGAAAGGAGCTAACATCATGGCAGATTACAAAAGCATACTCAAGGGCACGATCAACAGTGTGACCAAAAAGGCAAAGGATTATGTTGAAAGCGGCGGCCTCAAGGACGCTTATGACAAGGGTAGCACGGCCGCGCGCTGCTATGCCAACATTGCAAAGCTTACCCTCCAGATCAACGGTGAGCTTGAGGAGCAGAACAAGGTGTTCATCGAGATCGGCAGACTCTGCTACGACGAAAACCGCGATAACCCCGGCGAGAGCTATGCTCCGCTGTTTGACGAACTCAAGGCGATGGACGATCGCATAGAGACGATGCGCGAAGAGCTTGAAGCCGCAAAGGCCGCAGTCGAGGCCGGAAAAAACGGCGGCGAGTACGCCGAGTTTTACGACATTGAGGAGGACGGCGGCAATGAGTGAGGCACTCGGCAACCTGCTCGAGCGCAGAAGCATAAGAGCTTACAAGCCCGAGCAGATATCGGAGGATGAGCTTCAGAGCGTTCTGAAAGCCGGTCTGTGCGCCCCGTCTGCAATGAACAGACAGCCGACGGCTATGCTCGTCGTGCAGGATAAGGACACCATCTCGCTGCTTTCAAAGCTCAACGCCAAGGTCATGGGCAAGGACATCGACCCGTTTTACGGCGCTCCGACCGTCATCGTCGTTCTGGCCGACCGCAATGCTCCCACATATATTGAGGACGGCGCGCTCGTGCTCGGGAATCTCATGAACGCTGCAAATGCCGTCGAGCTCGGCTCGTGCTGGGTCAACAGAGCAAAGGAAGTGTTCGAGATGCCCGAAGCGCGCGAGATACTGCGCAAGGCAGGCATCGGCGATGAGTACATCGGCATCGGCCACTGCATTCTCGGCTATGTCTGCGGCGACAAGCCGGCAGCACACCCAACGCGCGACGGCCGCGTGTTCCGAATTTAATCTAAGCTAAAAAAACGGTTCGCTTTCCAATTGGTAGCGAACCGTTTTTTTATTTATCATTTTGCTTTTGAGAGTGTTTTCGCCGACAGGAAGCCTATGAGCACAAACAGCGCCATGACAGCAACATAGTCTAAAAGAACCAGTGCCAGAGGCTCGGCAAAATCATAGAACACGAAGTGGGTGCGCAGCAGAAGATAATCGGCAATATCGCGGCGGAAGAACGCGACCGCGCCGTAAGCCGCAAACAGATACCCTGCCGCGCCGAGCAGCCTTATTCTATGCTTAAAGCATCGGCGAACTGCCGAAAGCACCATGTTCCAGTGCATTCCGAGGTGGATGCTCATAAGCACGAAGCCCCAGTAGGCGCTCAGCATATGCACCGTGCCTGCCGCCGTTTCAAACACGCCGCGCCCCGGCAAAAACGCAAACACATGACGCGAAATTATAATTCCGCTCACCATTGACCCAAGCATGCACACAAGCACCAACGCCGCAATAACCGTCTGCGCCGTTCTCAGCCGCGTGTATCGCCCTCTGCTCACCGCGCCTATCCACTTTCTGTTAAGTGCATGGTGCAGAATAAACAGCGCGAGCATAGCCATTCCGATCCACTCATGCGCCGCCTCGCCCACGAGGCTGTAGGCCATAAGAAGCAGCAATGCAATTGTCATGGCCGCATCCGTCGCGAGCCTTATTATCTGCTTGGGTTTCATAAGCTCATCCTTTGCTGTGAGAGATCACCCATTCGAGGTTTTCCGGGTCGCTGAACAAAACATTTGCTCCGCCATGGTAATTGTAGATCCCCTTTTCATTGAAGAACGCGTTATCCGGGATCTCAAGCCGCAGCAGGCTGTCTATCTCAGCAGCGCTGCGGCCCATTTTTTCATAAGCTGCATGAAGCCCGTCATACGCTGAGCGTGCCTTTGCGCTTCCGTAATATTCGTCGCCCTCGGCCATGTAGATATACACAGCTACGCCGTTTTCCGCAACAGAGTCATAGCTTCCGTCCCATTGGGACGCACCGTGGAGATAAGCAGCATACAGGTCGGGCCGCATGGAAACCGCCTGCGACATGGTCTCGCCGCCGGCGGAATATCCAGCAGCATAGACACGGTCGGTGTCCACGGCAAAGTTATCTATGAAATACTCCGTCAATTCAATGGCCTGCCGGGCGGAATTTTCGTGCCAGTCTGTGAGCTGGGCGGAGACAACTATCATCTCCGTGTCAAGCCTTGTCCATGAAGTAAAGCCGTCCCAGTCGAGATTTTTTCCGGCGGAGGATTCGCCGAACCACATCATGTCATAGCCCGGCATGACCACCATCATCGGGTATTTTCGGCTGCCGTCATAGCTTTCAGGCAGATAGAAGCTGTAATGTATATCGCCATGCTCACCATTCAGTATCAGCTTTTCGTTCAGCCCGATTCGAACACCTTCACTCTCGCCTTTGCTTGCCGCGCTAAGCTCAGGCGGCTCCTCTTTCGCGGTGTCCGAGGCGCACGCGGCAAGCGGCAGCATCAAAAGCGCCGCAAGGAAGCAAGCTGCAAGGCGTTTCACTTCTGCTCGTCCACCGGCGGAACCATTTCGGCGTACTGCTTGAGCAGCTCGGGGGTGCTGGTGTAATAGCGCACGTTTTTGTTTATCTGCGCGATGCGCGCCATCTCTTCATCGGTCAGGGCAAAGTCGAACAGGTCAAAGTTTGATTTTATGTGCTCGGGGTTTTTCGAGCCGGGAATTACGATGTTTCCGGTCTGGATGTGCCAGCGGAGAATTATCTGCTGATTGGTCTTGCCGTACTTTTTGCCAAGCTCGGAAAACAGCGGCTCTGCGCCGAGCGCCTTATCACCGTGGCCGAGCGGATACCACGCCTGCGGCACGATGCCGTTTTCGCTCAGGAATTTTTTAAGCTCCGGCTCCTGATTGTACGGATGCAGCTCGGTCTGCAAAACGGTGGGCTTTACCTCGCACGCAGAGAGCAGTTCCTCGACCTGAGCCTTGGTGAAGTTTGAAATGCCGATCGCGCGCACCTTGCCCTCTTTATACGCCTTTTCCATAAGACGATATCCGGCATGGTAGTTCCCGGCAGGCTGATGGATAAGCAGCAGGTCGATATAATCGGTGCCGAGCCGCTCGAGAGTCTTTTCGACAGCATCCTCCTGCTCATAGAAAGCAGGCCAGAGCTTGGTTTCGAGGAATATCTCCTCGCGCGGCAGACCAGAGCGCTTCATTGCGCGGCCGACGGCTTTTTCGTTGCAGTAGGCGTTTGCCGTGTCGATGAGTCTGTATCCGCTCTCGAGGGCGCTGAGTGCGGACGCCTCCGCCTCATCGGGAGTCATAAGAAATGTTCCGACGCCCTCCATGGGCATTTTCACACCGTTGTTAAGCTCTGCATATTTCATGGTCATTTCCTCCTTAAATAGTTTTGCTGAGTTTTTCGGCTTCTCTTCTGTTTGTGACCATGCCGCCGTAGCTCATGCCGTAAAGGGCGGCAAAGCGCTGCATCGTGTATTCTCCGGCCTCGAGCATCCACTTTTCGGGCGCGGCGCCCTGGAACACGAAGTACAGTCTGCGCCCGGCGAGTGTGCTTTCATCCACAGCGCCGTAAAAGCGGTCGAGCACATTGCGCACGCTGCCGCAGATGTTGTGCCAGTAAACCGGCGAGCCGATAACGATTGTGTCGGCCTTTTTCATCGCCTCAATGACCTTATTAAAGCCGTCACCGGGGAGATTTTGTCCGAGGCTTCCGATGGTGTAATCGGTTAGATCAAGGATATCATAGTCGGTGTTTTTAAGCAGCGCCGCCGCCAAAAGCGCGGTGTTTCCGTTTTTATTGGCGCTGCCGTTTATGAATAAAACGCTCATTTTTCTGTCTCCTTTCAGCCAAGTCCAAGGCTGCTTACCCAATCGGCAGCATCGTCGGCGCTTGCGTTGCTCCTGAAGCGCTGTCCGTCCTGCCAGTCGCCCGTTCCGGCGAGGTCGCGCAGCAGATTTCCGCTCTGGCCCATGCCGGAGGATGTTGACGTTGCAAAGGGAATGACGGTCTTGCCGGTGAAATCATTGGCCTTCACAAAATTATCAACAGGCCATGCGGCAATGCCCCACCAGATGGGATAGCCGATAAACACGGTGTCGTAGGAATCCCAATCCGGAACCTCGGTCGTGGTCAGGGGAACATCGCGCAGCGACTCATCGTCATGCTCGCGGCTTACGCGGCTGTCGGAATTGCGCCAGTTGAGATCATCGTCGCTGTAGACCTCGGTGGGGGTTATCTCAAAAAGATCCGCGCCGGCCGCATCGGCTATGTCCTTGGCTACTCGCTCGGTGTTGCCGGATGCCGAGTAATAAACGACAAGTACCTTGCCCGAGGGCGCTGCGGAAGCATCGGGGGCTGCGCTTGCCGGAGCGTTTGTCGGCCGGGTGTCGGTTGCGGCATTGTTTGCCGTGCCGCATGCGGCGAGGCTCAAAACGAGCACGGCCGCGAGGATAAGTGCGGTAAGCTTTTTCATTTAAATTTCCTCCTTATAATTGATCATTTGCATTCAATGAGAATATCGTAAAGCTCATCATGGCTGAGCTTTTTGCAGCAGCCGGGGGTGAAAACGGTGGAGTCTGCCACGGCGCGAAGGTCGGTGTCCTCGGGGATGCCGAGCTGCGCAAAGCTTGTCGGCAGGCCGATCTCCTTTATGAAGCTCGCAAGCGCCTCGACGCCTGCAAGAGCGGTCTCCTCCTCGCTGCTTTTGGGTTCAACGCCCCACACGTTTTGCGCAAAACGTGCAAAGCGCGCCGCGCCGGATTTGCATATGTGGCGATACAGTATCGGATGGATCACTGCAAGCGCCGCGCCGTGGTTGCAGTCGGTGTAAGCGCCGAGCTGATGCTCAAGCATATGGCACTGGAAATCGGTCACCTTGCCGATCTTCAAAACGCCGTTTTCGGCCATTGCCGACGCCCATGCAAGCTCGCTGCGCGCATCGTAGTTTTCGGGAGCGGTCAGCAGGGTGCGGATATTGCGGATAACACTGCGCATGACCGCCTCGTTTATATCATCAGAAAGATTATTTTCATCGGGCTTTCCGAAATAGGTCTCCATTGCGTGGCTGAGCGTATCGAACGCACCGGAGATGACCTGCTTCATGGGAACGGACATGGTGTACATCGGGTCGAGGAACGCAAAATCCGCCTGAGTCGCCCATATGCCGGCCTTGAGCTTCTTTTCATCGTTGGTGATAACAGCGCCGTTATTCATCTCCGAGCCTGTTCCGAACACAGTAACGATGGTACCGAGGGGGATGAACTTCGTGGGGAATGTGTGCTTTGTGTTTTCCATCTCCCAGATGTCCTCGTCAAGCAGCGCCTGCGCGGAAATGACCTTGCAGCAGTCGGACACGCTGCCGCCGCCGACCGCGAGGATGAGATCGACCTTGTTTTCGCGCGCAAGGCGAGCGCCCTCCTGCACCTTTGAATACTTCGGGTTCGGCGTGATGCCCGAAAACTCAACGACACGCTTACCCTTGGCGTTGAGGATGCCGATGATCTCGTCATACACGCCGTTGCGCTTTATCGAGCCGCCGCCGTATGCGAGCATAACGGTCTCGCCATAGCCATCAAGCAGGCTGCCGAGGTACTCCTTAACTCCGCCCTTGCCGAAATATACCTTTGTCTTGTTTCCGAAAATAAAATTGTTCATATAAGCGCTTCCTTTCGTCTCATGGTCGTCAACAATACTGATTGAGATTGTATGAACCGATTATAGTTTCCGATTGCTACAATCGGTCAATAGCTTCTTCTTTAAATTATTATGAACTTTTCTAACCTTGCCTATATTATAGACAAAGCGAGACTCCGTAAGAAGTCTCGCTTTGTTGATCAGTATATACCTTTGGGTTATAATTATCCGTACAGCTCATGACGCACGCTTTCGGCAGCGTCTAAAAAGCGCTGCACCGTCGGACTCGGCTCGGGCGAATGCAGAATGCCGTATGGAATATTGTGATCCCACTCGACCGGGATCACCTTCAAAAGAGGATGAACGTTTGCCCAGCCGGGGATGGCCAGAAGGACGTCGTTGCTGTTCTCGCAGCGGTTGAAAACATCCATACTGTAAAAGTCAAAATCGACTATGTTTATCTGCGGATGATTGCTCCATAGCTCATCGCGGAGCCTATCGACATAGTGGCTCCAGCCGCGGTGCATGAGCATCAGGTTTTCGCCGTAAAGGTCGGTTATTTTCAGCTTATCCTTTGCCGCCAGGCGGTGATGCACGGAAACTGCGCAGCCAAAAGGCCCACGCGTCAGCTCAAGGCCGGCGCAGCCGCGCAGGTGCAGCATAGTATCGTCGAAAATTCCGCCGACAACGTCGATGTTCTTGCCGAGATTGGCCAGTATCTCCCTTGCGTTTTCGGGGGTATTCTCAAACGGGACAATCTGAAATTTTATATCCGGGTACAGTGCTTGTATCTTCGACCAAAGCCCCATCAGGAGCTGCGCCGGGGTCATGGGCGACGAGCCTATGCGAATGACGTTAAGGTCCTCCTGCATGGCGTTTTTTGCCCTCGTCACCGAATCGCGGCAGTATTGTATGACGTATTTTGCGTCCTGATACAGCGATCTGCCGGCCTTGGTGAGGGTAAGACCTCTGTGGCTGCGGTCAAAAAGCTTGACTTCAAGCGCAGATTCAAGAGAATTTATCTGCTTAAGCTGACGAGAGTCGAACACATATCGCCTGTCAGCGCGCCCTTTCGGCTATTTTCGCCTTTTTTGTCTTGATGGGCGCCAGCCCACCTGCACCAAAGAAAGCCGAAAATATCTCGAAAAGCACATCTGACAGGTGCTGGCAGTTTTGCCGGAGCAGATTTTTGTTCAGGCAAGGCAAAGCTCGCGGAGAATACTGTCGTATTGTCAAGAGCTTTAACGCAGCATGGGCTAAAATCTGCCCGTCAAAACCGGTATGCGTTCGACTCTCGTCAGCTTAATGACCGCCGTCGGCGTAATGAAGCTCTCCTCGGCAGCACGGTTAAAGCTGCCTGCGTCTGCGACGCGGATAAACGTTTCAAGCTGCGGATTATACATATTTGTAAGCCCCTTTCGCTTCGGTTTTGTTTTCGCGCTGCTCTATCCGTTATTGCTGCTGCATTTTTCGGCGTCGATAGCGAGCACGAGCATGAGCGCACACAGGGCATTCTCGGGGCGCGCAACGTCGATGGAATAGGTATCGGTCCAGTTGAAAAGCTCCTTTGTTATAACGGCGACCGTTTCGCCCGTTGGCGACACGACCGAATAGTCCCAGCCCCAGAAATCGCCCTCGACCTGCCAACCGTTGAAGTCAATATCGAACTTTGGCTTAAAGAATGTAAATCGCTTTGTTATACAGCCGATGTATTCATCTGCACCGGTGAATATCTCGAACTTCGGCTCGAACAGGGTCAGCACCTTTTCGCGCACCGTGCCTACATGGCGGCCGCCTGCGTCCAAAACATGCAGCACATGCCCCCAGCCGAGCTTGCCCTCCACGGTGAAAACGGTGTTTCCGCGCTCATCGTAAATATCATAGCTGTCAAACCACGAGAAAAAGCGCTGCTTGAAAAGTAGTTTCATAGTTTTTCTCCCGAAATTCAAAATAGCCTGCCGATCGTGACCGGCAGGCTGAAATGATTATTTTGCTCTGGTGGCAACTTCTTCGCCGAGCTTTGCGATGAAGTCTTCTACCTGCATGCTGCCCTCGTCGCCGCCGGCGCGTGTGCGCACGGAGACAGTGCCGTTTTCGGCTTCCTTATCGCCGACGATTATCATGTAGGGGATCTTCTGAGTCTGAGCCTCGCGGATCTTGTAGCCGATCTTTTCGTTGCGCAGGTCGGTCTCAACGCGGAAGCCGTGCTCGTCAAGGCGCTTTGCGATCTGCTTTGCATAATCGTCAACGCGATCTGTTATCGGCATGACCTTTACCTGGACGGGAGCCAGCCATGTCGGGAACGCGCCGGCAAAATGCTCGGTGATAACGCCGATGAAGCGCTCGATCGAGCCAAATACGACGCGGTGGATCATGACGGGGCGATGCTTCTCGCCGTCTGCTCCGACATACTCAAGCTCGAATCTCTCGGGCAGCTGCATATCCAGTTGAATGGTGCCGCACTGCCACGTTCTTCCCAGGCTGTCCTCAAGATGGAAGTCAAGCTTCGGGCCGTAGAACGCGCCGTCGCCCTCGTTGATAACATAGCTCTTGCCCATCTCGGTGATTGCTTCCTTGAGGGTGTTCTGTGCAAATTCCCAATCTTTCTCGTCGCCCATATGATCGTCGGGCATGGTGCTCAGCTCGATCTCGTAGGGCAGGCCGAATAGCGAATACACCTCGTCAAAGAGCTTGACGACGTTTTTAATCTCGTCCTTCATCTGATCCCAGGTCATGAAGATGTGCGCATCATCCTGAGTGAAGCATCTTACGCGGAACAGGCCGTGCAGAGCGCCGGACAGCTCATGGCGGTGGACAAGGCCAAGCTCACCCACGCGCAGGGGCAGATCACGGTAGGAATGCGGCTCGGATTTGTAAACGAGCATGCCGCCGGGGCAGTTCATGGGCTTTATCGCATAGTCCTCGCCGTCGATGACGGTGGTGTACATATTCTCTTTATAGTGGAACCAGTGGCCGGAAGTCTCCCAAAGCTGGCGATTGAGGATCATCGGGGTCGAGACCTCAACATAGCCGTACTTCTTGTGAACCTCGCGCCAGTAGTCGATAAGCGTGTTTTTAAGGGCCATGCCCTTGGGCAGGAAGAACGGGAAGCCGGGGCCTTCCTCGGTGAGCATGAACAGGCCAAGCTCCTTGCCGAGCTTGCGGTGGTCGCGCTTTTTGGCTTCCTCTATGCGGGCAAGATATGCGTCAAGCTCGTCCTTTTTCATAAAGCAGGTGCCGTAAACACGCTGGAGCATCTTGCGGTTGGAATCGCCGCGCCAGTAAGCGCCGGTGCAGGAGGTGAGCTTTATTGCGTTGCCCTTGACTCTTCCGGTCGAATCCAGGTGCGGACCTGCGCACAGATCGGTGAAGTCGCCCTGCTTATAGAAGGAAATGACCGCGTCCTCGGGCAGGTCGTTTATAAGCTCGACCTTGTACGGCTCTTCGCGCTCTTCCATGAATTTTATTGCTTCCTCGCGCGGAAGCTCGAATCTTTCAAGCTTTATCTTCTCCTTGCAGATCTTGCGCATCTCGGCCTCGATCTTCTCGAGGATGTCGGGAGTTATGGCAAAGGGAGCGTCAAAGTCATAGTAAAAGCCGTTTTCGATAGCCGGGCCGATGGCCAGCTTGACCTCGGGATAAAGGCGCTTTACCGCCTGGGCGAGGATATGGCTTGTTGTATGGCGATAGGTGTTTTTGAATTCGGGATTTTCAAAAGTGTACTTATTTTCTTCCATGATTTATACTCCTTTATCAAAATCAAAACGCCCCTGACGCATTGCGTCAAGGGCGTAATATTTTTTACGCGGTCCCACCTTGATAGAACTCATCATGCGCTTAACGGGCGCGGCGCGGAAGCACATTTCCTTGCTTCGGCTCGGGAGCGGTCTCCGACGTTTTGTCCGAAAAGGCTTGCAGCCGGCGGCCTTTCTCTCTGGGCAGACAGCGCGTCATCGTTCTCCGTCATCGCTGATTGTTTGATTTTATCACCGTCTTTGAGCGCTGTCAACCTGCAAGCTTAAAGAATTTCGCCTCTTTTTCGCATTGCGCGGCGCTGGAAGGTCTTAACGATCTCAACTATGACCATGCCAAGCATGCCTATGCCCATTGCAATGACGTATTCGGCAAACGATACCGGCGTGAATCCAAACGCCTCGGCCAGGAACGGCACCTCGCACACAAGCGTGGTTGCGGCAATGCTGCCCAAAGCCGCCCAGGTGAGAGCCTTGTTCTTAGTGCCCATGGTGAAGATGCAGCCGCGCAGCGAGCGCATATTGAAGCTGTGGCATATTTCGGCCATTGACATTGTTAAAAATGCCATCGTTGTGCCGTCGGCGCTGTCGGTTATCGTCCAGACTCCGGTTTCAATATAATGCCCGACGAAATACGCCGCCAGAACGAGCGCCGAGATGAGAACACCCTGATACGCTATGTCAAAACCCATGCCGCCTGCGAATATTCCGTCCTTTGCCGGACGCGGACGGCGGCGCATGATGTTGCCCTCGGCCTTTTCCATGCCGAGCGCCAGCGCCGGGAAGCAGTCGGTGACGAGGTTTATCCACAGAAGATGCACGGGCTTTAAGATCGTAAAGCCCAGTATGGTGGCGACGAAAATGCTTATGACCTCGCTCATGTTCGAGCCGAGCAGGAACTGGATCGCCTTGCGGATGTTATCGTATATTCTACGGCCTTCCTCAACGGCTCCGACGATTGTGGCAAAATTATCGTCGGCAAGCACCATATCGGCAACGTTTTTTGTGACGTCGGTGCCGGTTATGCCCATGCCGACGCCGATATCGGCGCTTTTTATAGACGGCGCATCGTTTACGCCGTCGCCGGTCATGGCGGTGACGTAGCCTGCCTTGCGCCACGCCGAAACGATGCGCGTTTTATGCTCGGGCTGAACACGCGCATAGACGCTTATATTCTGAAATTCGCGCTCGAACTCCTCGTCGTTCATCTGCGAAAGCTGCGCGCCTGTTACGGCTCTGTCGCCCTCGCGCAGGATGCCAAGCTCCTTTGCTATGGCAACTGCCGTGTCAACATGGTCGCCGGTTATCATAATCGCGCGGATGCCGGCGGCCTTGCACTCGTCGATAGCATCCTTAACCTCCGGGCGCACGGGGTCGATCATGCCCGTAAGGCCCACAAAGCAGAGCTGCTGCTCAAGCGTCTCCGGCTCACAGTCATCAGGCTGCGCACTCCATATGCGCAGAGCGCAGGCCAAAACTCGCAGAGCCTTATCAGCCATTGCCTTGTTGCTGCGGAGTATCTCGCTGCGGTAGTCCTCGGTCATGGGAACAGCTTCGCCGTTTTTGAGATAGTGCGTGCATTTTCCGATGATAACATCGGGCGCGCCCTTTGTGTACTGAACAACGCCGTTCGGGGCAAGGTGCAGGGTGCTCATCATTTTTCTGCCGGAGTCAAACGGCGCTTCGCCGCAGCGTGGCAATGATACTTTAAGCGCGGTTTTATTAAGTCCCAGAGTGTTTGCCCATGTTACCAGCGCAGCCTCCGTAGGCTCGCCGGTCACATTACCCTCATCGTCGATCTCGGCATCGCAGCACAGCGCCATTGCCTTGGCAAGCTCCTGCTCGTTTTCGCCGAAGAAATCGACAACGGTCATCCTGTTCTGAGTCAGCGTGCCGGTTTTATCCGAGCAAATGACCTGCGCGCAGCCGAGAGTTTCGACCGCCGTCAGGCGGCGGATTATCGCATTACGCTTTGACATGTTGGTAACGCCGATGGACAAAACCACCGTAACGACCGCAGCAAGCCCCTCGGGTATGGCAGCGACCGCGAGCGATACCGCTATCATGAAGGAGTTGAGAACGACCTCAAAGCTCATTCCGCCGGCGCGCAGAAGCTGCACGGCAAATATGACGACGCATATACCGAGAACGAGCCAGGTGAGTATTTTGCTCAGCTGCGTGAGCTTTATCTGCAAGGGCGTCTGCCCGTCGGAAGCCTGCGCAAGAGCGTCTGCTATCTTGCCCATCTCGGTATCCATGCCGGTTGCGCAGACTATCATCGCGCCGCGGCCGTAAACAACGGTAGAGCCCATGTACGCCATATTGCGGCGGTCGCCGAGCGGAACGTCGCCCTCGCCGTCTACGAGATTTATGATGTCGATAAACTTGCTCACCGGCACCGACTCGCCCGTGAGCGCCGCCTCTTCTATCTTGAGGCTTGCGTTTTCGATTATTCTGCCGTCTGCCGGAACGGCGTCGCCGGCTTCAAGCAGCACAACGTCGCCGACCACAAGCTCCTCGCTGTGGATCGTGACTATCTTTCCGTCGCGCAGCACCTTTGACGTTGCCGCCGACATTTCCTGAAGAGCTTCAATGGCCTTTTCCGCCTTGTTTTCCTGATAAACGCCCAGAACGGCGTTAACGACGACGACAAACAGGATGATGATAACATCCGTGAAGCTCTCGCCCTGCGTCACTGCAAGCACTCCGCTTATCGCGGCCGCAGCCAGAAGAATGATTATCATCGGGTCTGCCAACTGCTTCAAAAGCTGTTTGAGTATCGAGTCTTTTTTTGCCGCAGCAAGCTTATTTTTGCCGTTTTCGGCAAGGCGTCGCTCCGCCTCGGCCTGACTCAGGCCGTTTTCGCCGCTGTCAAGCTGCCGTATCACGAGATCTTTTTCTTCGCAATAATATTTCACTTATGCATCCTCCCTGAGTATGTTTACGTTAACATTTACCTTGAGCACACGTCTTTTATCCGTAGATTCGACCGTTACATGCATGCCGCCGCACTCAAAGCTTTCGCCACTTTCCGGTATGCCGCCGAGCATTTCCGTTACCCAACCGCCGACCGTGTCGGCCTCGCTGTCGATGCTGCACCCGATACTTTCACACATATCCGAAAGCCGTGTGCTTCCGTTTATATCGTAGCTGCCGTCGGAGCGTTCCCTTATGTTCTCTATCACTTCATCGCTCTCGTCCCATATCTCTCCCACAAGCTCCTCGAGAATATCCTCAAGCGTGATTATTCCGATAACTCCGCCGTAATCATCAACAACCACTGCCATATGCGCATGCTCGCGCTGCATATCGAGAAGAATGCGGTTTATGTGTGTGCTCGCGTGGACAAAGCGCGGCGGCATCAGGAAATCCTTCATTTCGCACCGTTCGCCCCTGCTTTGGGCGGTAAGATATGTCTTTGCGTAGAGTATTCCTACAATGTCGTCGATATTTTCGCCGTACACGGGAAAGCGAGAATAGCCGCTTTCGGCTATTTCATTGAGCAGTGTTGTTCGAGCATCGTCGCGTTTTAGGAAAGCTACTTGCGAGCGATGCACCATAACATCCTCGGCAGTGGTATCGTTTAGCGAAAAAACATTTTTTATAAGCTCTTTTTCGCCGCTTTCTATGCTGCCGGCTTCCTCTCCCTCATCAAGCATCATTATTATCTCTTCCTCCGACACTTCCTCGGCATTATCCTCGGGGTCTATGCCGCACAGGCGCAGTACACCGTTAGTTGAAACGGTCAGCAGCCAGATTATCGGGCGGAGCACCGTTGTCATTCCTATCATCAGCCCACTCACAGTGCGCGCAATACTCTCCGAGCGTTTCATTGCGATACGTTTTGGAACAAGCTCGCCGAGCACCAGCGTAAAGTAAGACAAAACAAGGGTTATTATGATGACCGATATCGTATCAAGTGCCGAGGGTGACACTCCGGATACTTCGCAATCATTTATAAGCCAGTTTACGAGCTTATCGGAAAAGTTATCAGCCGCAAACGCCGAGCCAAGGAAGCCTGCAAGCGTTATGCATATCTGAATAGTTGACAGGAACCCCGTAGGTTCAGTCACCATTCTAAGCATTTTAGCCGCTTTTCTGTCTCCGCCCTCGGCCATGCGCCGCACCTTCGTCTCGTTGAGCGAAATAACGGCTATCTCGGTTGCGGCAAACAGTGCGTTGACCGCTATCAGTACAAGCTGAAGCAATAGTTGAGGCAATATTGAGTCCGATTCCATGTTTAAGTTCTCAAGTCCTTTCTATAAATAAATATTAAAAAAGACCTTTACGGCAATTATTCTTGCCGTAAAAGTCTTGCAAATACTGTATCGTACTCGGCACACCGAACCTGACGGTTGAGATGACGACGTGCCGAACGCCGCGTGGCGCACGCTACTCCCTTTTATTGAAATTAAAATATCACAGCAATGCCGCCGCGTCAATATTACACACGAAATTTTACATTTTCTTAATCTAACTTGACAGACGGCAGATTCCACTTATAGATCGTCGCAAACAGGCGCAGCGCAAAAATCACGAGCATTCCGCAGCCGACTGACAAAAGCTGATTTATGTTGAGCACATACATCACATAGTAAAGTCCGCCGCCGATAAGCGACGCGACCGCATACACACGCTTTCGGAGCACCTTGGGCATGGTGTTCGTCATAACGTCGCGCAGCATGCCGCCGCCGACGCCGGTGCACATGCCTACAAACAAAACGAGGATTACATTATCGCTCACCGGCATTGCGGCGTTCATGCCGGATACGGTGAAAACAGCAAGGCCTATCGCGTCAAAGACATTGTTCACTGCGTCAAGCTTGTCCAAATGCAGCTTGTATTTTTCGCTGCGCAGATAAGCGTCTATAAACACCGCAAGCGCCGCGACGACGGATATGAGCAGATACCAGTAGCTAACAAACATCACCGGCGGTATTCTTCCTATGAGCACGTCACGGATAACGCCGCCGCCGAGCGCCGTTGTCACCGCGAGGAACAAAACTCCGAATATATCGGCCTTTTTTTCGATCGCGACCATTGCTCCCGACACTGCAAACGCCGCAGCACCGATGAGTTCGAGAACAAACATTACATCTTCCATCACACGTTGAATCTGAACAGCGTAACATCGCCGTCGTTCATAACATAATCCTTGCCCTCGGAGCGAACAAGTCCTTTTTCCTTGGCTGCCGCCATGCTTCCGCAGGCTTTGAGATCATCAAATGCTACTATCTCGGCGCGGATAAATCCGCGTTCGAAATCGGTGTGTATCTTGCCGGCGGCCTGGGGCGCCTTTGTTCCGCGGCGTATCGTCCATGCTCTGCACTCATCGCTGCCGCAGGTGAGGAAGGATATCAGGCCAAGCAGCGAATACGAGGTCTTTATCATGCGATCAAGTCCCGACTGGCTCATGCCCAGCTCTTCAAGGAACATTTCGCGCTCATCCGGCTCAAGGGCCGCGATCTCAGCTTCGAGCTTCGCGCAGATAGGCAGGACCTCCGCGCCCTCTTTGGCTGCTATATCGCAGAGTTGCTTGTAATAAACGTTGTTTTCATAATCGGCGATGCCGTCCTCATCCATGTTAGCGGCATAGATGACCGGCTTTATCGTAAGAAGGTCGCTCGTTGCGATAAGCTCCATATCGTCCGGCTCGCACTCATAGTTGCGCACGCTCTTGCCCTCGTTCAGGTGCTCAAGAAGTCCCTTGAACACCTCGGCCTCGTGCAGATATTTCTTGTCGCCCTTGGCATTTTTGTTTGCCTTCTCGATTCTGCGCTCGACCATTTCCATGTCCGCCATGATGAGCTCAAGGTCAATGATATCAACGTCACGGGCAGGATCCGTTCCGCCCTCGACGTGGATGACATTTTCATCATCGAAGCATCTGACAACGTGAACGATAGCGTCGGTGTTGCGGATGTTCGACAGGAACTTGTTGCCCAGTCCCTCGCCCTTGGACGCGCCCTTGACAAGGCCGGCTATATCCACAAACTCTATGACCGCCGGAGTGTATTTCTTCGGCTCGTATATCGACGCGAGGAAGTCAAGGCGCTCGTCCGGCACGGTGACCATGCCGACGTTCGGCTCGATCGTGCAGAACGGATAGTTCGCGCTCTCCGCCCCGGCGTTTGTGATCGCATTAAACAGTGTTGACTTGCCGACATTCGGCAGACCGACGATACCTAATTTCATATATACTCATTCTCCTTCGATTTTTCCTT
>OLGD01001946.1_pt1 | contig 26460 bp, 27 predicted proteins | sample 1605311 | NCBI WGS metagenome assembly OLGD01 (sample SAMEA3888917, study PRJEB22519) | human gut metagenome | biome: human gut; feature: human-associated habitat; material: faeces | place: Denmark | collected 2010
CAAAGGGGGATTATCTTTTCCCATCGAAGATCGGAAACGACACGAACAATGCCGGGCGAATGCTTGAATCCCTGGATGAGAAGGATTACCCGAATCTGAAAACGGTCTTCCTTTGCCTCGATCATGACAGCGCAGGAATCGAAGGGTGCTATCGCCTTGCCGAGTCGATTCACGCCATCGGAGAATACAGCATCTGGCGTAAAAGCCCCCGGAACAAGGATTGGGATGAAGACCTGAAAGAAAGAGCCGGACGGGATTGCATTCCGTCGTCGGAACATCCGAAACTCGGGTTTATAACAGAAGCCTGCGACGACTTGTCGGCTTGCAATGTAGGACTTGATCCCGACCTCGCGTCATTCAGTCGCTTCCCGAATGACATTGTGGAGGACGGATTGACGAAACTCAAACTGCTGTATCGGCAGAATGAGCCATACACAATGGCAAAGGTCTGCCTTGCCATTTGTTATTATCGGGATCGGATGATCGGTCAGGAGCAAGAGTTTTCACAATATGTCCGGCAGATGCAAGCCATTTACCGCCCGCACCGGGATACCGAGTCGGCGGGACTGCTCGGAGATAACATCCGAAAACAATTGTTTGCCCTGGAAAAGGAGCTGAAGAAAACAGGTGCGGTTACTGCTGTGGAACAGAATATTCAGAACCGCAAGCTGCTCACTCTTGGACTCGATTGGCTCCCTCCGGAATGTCGTGCGGTCTGTCGGACGGAGGATTGTTCTGTTCGCTGAGAACCTGTTCAACCGAAATACTGGACGGCGGGATTTCATCCTCGTCCTTCTTTTGCTTGGAAGCATATTTCTCATAAACCAAACGCATCAGTGTGTCTCTGTCCGCATAGCAGACATCTTTGTTATCCCGAAGCGGGACGACAAACGGTTCTTTTTCAAATTGGATTCCCCATTCGAAGAACAGCTTCAGCTTCACACGAATCGGATTGAAACCGGTTTTGGTGACAATAAAAGTTCCCTTGGGCAGAGCTTTCAGTTCTTCGGCGGTCATCAGCGGTCGCTCTATCATTTGCAGAGAGCGAGACGGATCGTTCTTGCTCTGACTGACACTGCCTGACATGACAGTCTTGCTATTCTGTTTAAGGAATTGGCGTGTCTGTTTGAATTGGAATCTGCAGCTATGCCAAAACTGCGTACTATTAAAGGCGCACTGAAGGAAATAAAAGCTACTGATCCCGGGAGCGTTATGACGGATTATAAAATCCGTTGGCTGATAAAAAGTGGCCGACTGCGCAGTTACGCAGTCGGCACAAGAGAAATAATCGTTATGGAGTCCTTCGATGATGAAAATCTGCTGACACAGGAATCAAGAGAAGGATGTAACATTACACAGGGAATCAAGTTGAGTGAACAATACAGCGAATTGCTATCCAAAACCACTCAGTCCTATACGTGCACTCGAAAACGATGAGGATCATACTTCTATGGAATCAAAGCATTCGGCTGCCGCTTTGTCGGTTCTCTCCAGTGCATGAACATATATGTTGGTCGTATCAATAGACGTATGTCCGAGTCTCTTTGAAACGGTTTTGATGTCGCATCCATTTGACAGCAGATAGGTTGCGGACGAATGTCTCAGCCCATGAAATTTCAGATGACGAAAACCGTATTTCTTCAAAAACTTATCGAATTGTTTGGTCGGCGTGTGAGGATGCATGACATGACCGCACCAGTCGGTAAAGAGGAATCCCTCCTCATGCCATTCCTCACCGAGCAAGGCTTTTTTACGGTCTTGCTCTTTTTTCAGTTCCTGCAGAATGTCACAAAGAGCTTGTGGAATTGCTATCTGACGAATGCTGCTGATAGTCTTTGGAAGTTTGATTTCAGGCTCCTGCTGGGCAAGCTTGACAACGCTTCTGCGGATATACATAGTCCGTTTTTCAAAATCAATATCCTCCCACTTCAAACCGGCGATCTCGCCACGTCTGGCACCCGTATAAATAGCGGTGGCAATAACGGCGTGAATATGGATGGGTTCAAGCTGAGCCATTTTGAGAATTTCTGCAATCTCTTCATTGCTGAAAGCCTCAACCTCCGGAGTTACGATTTTGGATATTTCCAAGCGGCGGGTGTCAGCAGGATTGGAATTGATATATTCTTGCTTCCATGCCATTGTCATGATGGACTGAAGAATGGTTAAATATCTGCGAATCGTAGCAGGGGCGAGTTTCTCGCCCTTTTTATCTACCCGACCGGATGGAGTAGCCAAGAAATTGATCAGCTCCTGAACATGATACGGTTTAATCTCATCCAAATGAAGATGACCGAGCCTGGGAATAAGGATACGCTGAATCGCGGTCTCATAAAGCAAATATGTGGTGGACGAAATATTCTCCTTTTTGGCTGCCAAATAAATGGTACAGAAATCAGCAAACAGAGGAGTGCTCGATGAGTTAATAGGGGTTATCATTGATTGATGATCGTCCTTAACTTGTTCCTCCGAGGGTTCTTGTTTTGTTTTACCTTTGGATAATTCGAAATTGGTTTGTGGTTGACGTTTGGTTTCAAACTCGATTCGACACTCTTCCTCAAGAGCCTTGACAAAAGCGTCGAGTTCCTTACGAACCTTTGATTCTGGCAGATTCACTCTTGAAGGACGAAACAGACGTGATTTCTGAAAAGGACGTCCGTTATCGAGAATCCCGCAAGATACTCTGACGAAATAATTGTTGTTGCCACGTTCTTTGATGTAAGCCATAACAGCCTCCTAAAAAAATAGAATGATTGTCAAGCAGTACACCATTGCATTATTTTTACGATATTGAGCCGGATTTTTGTTATTGTCAGCGGGGATCGAGTTGCAAAATTGTTCGGATTTTTTTGAAAAAGCCGACGATTAACTTGCAATTTACTTGCACTGACTATGCACCAACTATGCACCAAACCATTTTCGGAATGGTAGAGGCGAATAGGCAGTAGCATAATAAACAAAAATCGAGCCTGAATCTTACGATTTGGCTCGATTTTTTGTTCATTTCATACGAAATGTTGGTCTGAGTGACAAGACTTGAACTTGCGGCCTCTACCACCCCAAGGTAGCGCGCTACCAACTGCGCCACACCCAGATGACAACATTCTGTATTATACCACAGAGCGGCACGTAAGTCAAGAGTTTTTTGAAAAAAATACAGCCCGGTGCGAAAAAAACGGGCGGTTGGAGCCCCCCGCACTCTCCGGAGCTTTTCCGTTCTGCGTTGCAGGGCTTAGGAAGACCGGGAAATCGCGTCTGCGCACAATCAGAGGTTTTCCTGCTGTCGGGGAGACTGAGCGGCTTACGTATCAAAGAACCTGCATTACGGCGCGGGCTTATCAATTCTTCCGGGAGTATTCCGGGAGCGGATTATTTCCCTCGCCCCCTTTACAACCTTCTCCGGATATGCTATACTTTTTATGAACTGTGAAAGGCGGTGACAGAATGTCGTCATTTGAGGGGATACTCGAAACCATTGTCGGAAGCGAAATCAGGGATAAAGTGCAGCTTGCCGATTATCTGCTGAACATTCTCGGAAAGATAAAGAATCTTCATCCGGAGGACCGGAAGGCGCTTGCGGAATTTGCCGACGTGCAGGTGGATCAGCTGCTCGGCAGGCTCCCGCACATCGGCGGATGCAAGGAGAAGGATATGTACTGCGCATACGGGATGGCTATGGCGGCGATATACTCCGCGGTTTTTAAAAACAAAGATGATATGCCGCCGGACTCTGTTGAAAACGCAAGAGAGCTTGTGCGGATGATCAGGGAGGCGCAGCCCATCGAGACTGCGGCGGAGAAGATATTCAGTCAGGACACGGTTGAGGAGGCATATATCGACCGTTTGCTTTCATTTGCGCGGAGCTCTTCCGACGAATATGAGAGGGGCAAGGTGTTTCACTGCCTTCTTGACAGAAAAGACAGGCTGTCCGGGATCACCGGCGGGGCAAAAAAACGGCTGACGTCTTATTTTGAGGAGGAGCTTGAGAGATATCTGCGCATGGAGCACCCGGATAAGGACGCTCTTGACTCGTGGGAGGAAGCCGCGGATGCCGCGAGATATTTCCCGAGCGAAAAGATCCGGCAGCTGCTTACAGAGACACTTGAATCCGGGCACCACGGCATTGAGTATTACGCGGCGGAGACTTTGCTCTACCTCGGCGCAGAGGTTCCGCAGGAGTGCATATCTGCGCTTGCCGCCGACCTTGAGTACGCGGTCATGACCCGGGATATGCTGAACCGGTACGGGAAACTGTCCGTGTTTCCGCAGGAATACAGCGCGCCGGAGTACCTTGCGAAAAGCGACATGGTTCACTGGCTCGTCTATCCGACCGAGCTCGGAAAAGCGCCGGACGAGATCGAATTCGTCGGGACGGTCAGGTATGTTTTTCGCAGAGAAGAGTATTACATTTTCAGATTCCGCTCCGACAGTGCCAATCTCGGCGACGACGTCAGGGGAAAATGGCTGCTCGGCTGGTCGGCGGCGGACGGCGGAACCTTCAGCCGCTTCGAGCCGTTTGAAAAATACGAAAAGGGAAGCGTGAAAAAGACGCTTGCGAATATAAAAAGACACATTATCGGATAACGGATATAACCCCCTCGGAGCAGTGCCTGAAAATCATAGATTTTCATGCGGACTCAGAGGGGGTTATATCAGAATGCGGGTGAACTGAATTCAGTGATTTGCTGCCGGCAGGCTCCGTATCCGCTTTTCTGTCAGGCGGTGAAAAAACGTCCGGCGGTAAATTATTTATTGAATAATTTTTTTAGTGATGTTACAAACGCGGGTTTAAATTTCGGGCATTCATAATCCTCGTCATACTGCTTGATCTTATTTGAGTAAGATTGTATTATGGATTTGGCATTTTTTGTATCGGTAATGTAATCAAGAATGCTGAAATGTATCTTTACACCGGATTTCCATAGGTCGGCAATCAGGGTTTCATAGTTAGCATTATCCGGGAAAACCGACTCAATTTTATTTCCCGTAACATATAACGTATTTATAACATACAGAACGGAGTTTGCCGAACTGTATGTGTCAACATCTGTGTTGAGCCTTTTTGTCAGATCAAAGATGTCCTGAGCAATCTCAAGTACGGCATTCTCCTGTTCGGTCTGATCGGGGACAGTGTCGCGGATAAGCGGAAGCGTCGTATCAAGTGCATTTGAAATGACAGAGTAGATACGGGAAGCCTTTTTGCCGCTGAAGCCGACGACCCCGGAAAAATCTGCATAAAATGACGCTTCCCAGTTTTCGGAATTTTCGATCATAACCATTTCATAATATTGGGCGCATTTTTCCCAGTTGTTATTTCTTTTTGCCTGTCTGGCGAGCTTTAGAAGATTGTTGATCTTGTCGCTGTTGTCAATTCTGATTTTGTACAGATTAGATATTTCCTCCGGGGAATACTTCAGCCCGCAATACTGGCATTCATATAATCCGCCTTTTTTACAAAGTCCGAACTTCCGCATCCTTCACACTGTAATTTTTTTCATAATGCCTCTTTTGATTTTGCTTATTGGTTGTATCGATTAAAATGGTATAATTGCTGAATATTATTAAATGTATATCATGCATACAGTATAACGTTTTCCGATGACGGTGTCAAGAATATCTGTCAAATTCATTTCGCCATGTGACAGATCCGCGGCAGATTTGAGTCTGAAATCCGATTCCGACGTCTCATCAGCGAGACTCCGGAATCACCCCCCGCGAATCCCCGTAATACAAGGAAAAACCCGCAATCCCAAGCGGGACGCGGGTTTGTGGGCTTGGTGCGGGTAACAGGGGTCGAACCTGCACGAATGAACACAAGATCCTAAATCTTGCGCGTCTGCCAATTCCGCCATACCCGCGCGCTACGGTATTATTTTAACACAGATTCTCTCATATGTCAACACAAATATTCCCGCCGCGCGCTGACGTCGCGGCGGGAACCGAGAACGGCTCTTATCGGCAGGACACTTCAGCAGTAACCGCGGTTGAACGACGGATTCACGAAGTAGTAGTTCTTTGAGTCAAGGCTGTCGCGCACGATCCCGAGAGCCTCTCCGAATCTCTGAAAGTGAACTATCTCGCGCTGGCGCAGAAAACGTATCGGTTCGATAACATCGGGATCATCGACCAGCTTCAGAATGTTGTCGTAGGTGGTTCTTGCCTTTTGTTCCGCAGCCATATCCTCCATGAGGTCGGTTATCGGATCTCCGCAGGACTGGAATGTCGCGGCTGAGAAGGGCGTGCCGGCTGCTGACTGCGGATAGATCCCGAGGGTATGGTCGGTAAAATACGCATCAAAGCCGCCGGCTTTTATCTGTTCGACCGTGAGGTCCTTTGTGAGCTGATACACGATCGCACCGATCATCTCAAGATGGGCGAGCTCTTCCGTTCCGATATCAGTCAGCAGTCCCGCGACCTCCGGCTGATTCATGGTAAATCTCTGCGAAAGGTAGCGCAGTGACGCGCCGAGTTCGCCGTCGGGTCCTCCGTACTGGCTGATTATGACCGATGCCGCCCGCGCGTCGGGGTTCTTTATCTTAACGGGAAATTGCAGTCTCTTTTCGTAGCCCCACATATCAGTTTGCCTCCGCTTTCCACGGCATCGGCGGATTTGCCCAGCTCCACGTGCCGTCCGTATTTATGAAATATGAGTCTATCGGACCGTATTTCTCGGTATAATCCGCGATAAGCCTGTGGCGCATCTCCTGATTTGACAGGAACATCTCAAGCGCCTGGCGGTCTTTCGGGTGGGTGTCGAGGAACAGGCGCAGTTCGTCCATGACGAAGCTGACCTGTCTTATCGCCTCAAACATTGCGCCCTGACTCATGTTTCCGTTCATGCCGTTCATGCTGTTTCCGTTCATCTTCTTTTCCCTCCCGCGCAGTACGGCTTGTCGAGGTCGGGGAAGAGCGTTCCGCGGCAGAGCGCCTCGCTCATTGAGTAGACCTCACCGAAGGGCTGGTCCTTTATATATGCCATTGCAAGGGTCTCCGCAATGCCGCAGTTTCCCTGAGGAACCGGTGCAGGCTGATTGCGGCAGGCTCCGCAGCTGCGGTACGGCGGCATGAACCCTCCGCGCCGGCTGAATCTTTCGTTTCTGTTCATCTGACGTTCTGATTCCTTGTATTTTCGATTTACGGCAGCAAGCGCGCAAACCTGCAAAAAGCCTTCCGTGCTTCCCGCCGCCGTTAACAGTCTATGCTGCGCTTTTTTCTGTGTTACAGGGAATAAAAAAAGATCCGGGCGCTGCCCGGACCTGCTCAGAACCTTCTTGAAAGAAGGTTCTGAGGACTCCAAGAACTTTTATACAAATTTGGGGTTGGGGTCAGTGCTTATCGGGGTTGAAGCGGTACAGTACGAAGCATCTCCCGATGACCTGTATCACCTCCGCGCCAAGCTCCGAGGCAAGCGTATCCGCCGCCTCCCTCGCGTCGACCGGTGAGGTCTCAAGCACCTTCATCTTCACAAGCTCTCTTGCCGTCAGCGCGGCGTCGGTATTCTTCACGAATTCCTCTCCGATCCCGCCGTGTCCTATCTGCTGTATCGCCGTCAGTTTATTTGCTTCCTTCCGAAGCGCGGCTCGTTCTTTTCCTGTCATTTGTTTCCTTTCATGCGGGGAGGAGGTGCCGGACTCTGCCGGAGATACCGGTACCGCCGTCAGTCGCAGTTTTCCCAGTTGTGGAATACGCTCTGAACGTCGTCGTTCTCGTCCAGACGTTCAAGCAGGAGGTTCATGTTCTTTATGTCCTCGTCCGTCTCAAGGGTGATGTAGTTGGAGGGGATCATGTCGCGGTCGGCAGAGACAACCTTGTAGCCCTTCGCTTCAAGCGCCTCTCTTATCGCTCCGACGTCGGACGGCTCGGTTGTGATCTCAAACGCACCCTCATCGGCGGAGAAATCCTCAGCACCTGCCTCAAGAGCCTCCTCCATCAGCTTATCTTCGTCAACTTTTCCGTCGTCCTCTATGACGATAACGCCCTTTTCGGTGAAGAGATAGCCGACACAGCCGGTCTGACCCATGTTCCCGCCGTATTTGTCAAAGAAATGACGGACTTCTGCGGCGGTGCGGTTGCGGTTGTCGGTCGCGGTCTCAACTATAACGGCAACACCGGACGGACCGTAGCCCTCGTAGGTTATCTCCTCGTAGGTAGCGGCGTCGGCGGCGGATGCCTTCTTGATTATGCGGTCGATGTTGTCGTTCGGAACGTTGTTGTCCTTCGCCTTTGCGATGAGGTCGCGCAGACGGCTGTTCGACGTCGGGTCGGGACCGCCCTCCTTAACGGCTATCGAGATCTCCTTGCCTATCTTCGTGAAGACTGATGCTCTCTGCGCGTCGGTCTTCTCTTTTTTGTGCATTATATTCTTCCACTTGCTGTGTCCTGACATATCGGTGTTTTCCTTTCTTGGTAATTGTCGTGCGTTTGCTCCGAACCTGCTGTTTCCGTCCGGTTATGTTATCGAAAAATGTGCCTCCAAAAACCTCTTTTATAAAAGTTTTTGAAGATTCTTAAGAAATCTTTTTTCAAAAAGTTTCTTAAGCGGGGTGTGGGGCAGCGCCCCATATAAATAAATTAATTTTTCAAATCTTCGGCGTCTTTTTCAGACAGATAAGCCCGAAAGCGTTGCCGAGAGTGATCTTTGCCGCATCGGTAAGACGGATCCTGAAGGCTCGCGCGGCGGGATCGGCGGCAGAGAGTATCTGGCAGTCGTGATAGAAACGGTTGAAGCCTGCGCAGATGTCGAGGATATAGCGTGTTATGACCATAGGCTCGCTGTCGCGGATGGCATCCGTCACCTTTTCCGGGAAGAGCGAGAGAGTGCGTGCCAGCGCGGTCTCTGCCTCGCAGGGAGAATAGCCGGCAGTTTCCGATTCATCCGGAATACCGGAGGATTTTTCAACAATACTGCAGCACCGCGCATAGGTGTACTGCGCATAGGGGCCGGTGTTGCCCTCGAACGAAAGTGCCTCGTCAAGATTGAAGTCGCTGTCCTTTATGCGGCTGTTCGTGAGGTAGTAGAACACAACCGCGCCGACTCCGACAGCCTCCGCAACCTCGTCCTTGTTTTCAAGGGAGGGATTCTTCTCCTCGATTATCTTTCCGACCTTTTCGATAGCCATTGCGAAGAGATCCTTCAGCAGAACAACGTTTCCGCTCCGCGTAGAGAGCTTTTCGCCGTTGATGCTGACCGTGCCGTAGGGGATGTGTACAAGCTCGTCGTACCAGTCGTAGCCCATAAGCTCGACAACCTTGAACCACTGACGGAAGTGCAGTATCTGCTGATTTGAGGTGACATAGATGCACCGGTCAAAGTTGTAGGTCTCCTTGCGGTAGACGACGGCTGCAATGTCGCGCGTGGGATAAAGCGTTGACCCGTCGCGCTTGAGGATAAGACAGGGCGGCATATTCCACTTCGACAGATCAACAATGGACGCGCCGTCGTCGATCGTCAGAAGCTTCTTCTCGCGGAGCTTTTCGACCTGTGCCGGCATGAGATCGGTGTAGAAGCTCTCGCCGGTGTAGTGATCAAAGGTGATCCCGAGCTGCCGGTACGTTTTTTCGTATTCCTCGATGCTGATCGAAATGAACCACTTCCAGAGCTTTATGTTGTCCGGATCGTGATGCTCCAGCTTTGTGAATTCGGCTCTTGCAAGGTCGTTCAGCGCCGGATCCTCCTCCGCTTCCCTGTGGAAACGGACATAGAGAGCCACAAGCGCGTCAACCCCGCCGGCATTCACTTCCTCCTCATTGCCCCATTTGCGATAGGCAACAATGAGCTTTCCGAACTGCGTGCCCCAGTCGCCGAGATGATTTATCCCGATGCAGTTCCAGCCGGAGAAGGCATAGAGCATTTTCAGGGAATGCCCGATGACCGTTGTTCCGAGATGCCCGATGTGGAAGGGCTTTGCAACGTTTGGCGAGGAGTAGTCGATAACAAGCGTCCTGCCCTCGCCGGAGCGGTTCTTTCCGTAATCATCGCCCGACGCGATTATCTCCGAAACGGTGTCGGACGAAAGCGCAACGGGATCAATGCGGAAATTGAGATAGCCTCCGGCGGCCGTAATCTCCGAAAAGCACTGCGGAAGCGCAAGAGCGTCCCTGATTTCCCCGGCAATGACCGGCGGGGCTTTTCTCATTGTCCGGCTGAGCCTGAAGCAGGGAAAAGCAATGTCGCCCATCGACCTGTCGGGCGGGTATTCAAGCATATCCTCAAGCTCCCCGGAAGGGGGTGCGCCGTCCTTCATAAGCTGCGCAAGCGCGGCGTGTATCGCTTCAGCCGCGGCTGTTTTGAATTTTATCACTGTAAACGTAAACCTCCGTTATGCTCTGTTGAGGGAAAAAGGCTCTGTATTGCATTGAAACACAATTACATTTTATTTTACTACTTTTGATGCGCTTTGTCAATGTTTTTGATGAATTATCGGTCAAAAGCTGAAATTTACGCAAAAACGGGGGTGTTTAAAACCCGAAATGAGTTTTAACACCCCCGCCGTTATCCGGATTTCCGTAATCGGGATGTCATCTGTACCGGTTGTTGTTTCCTCTGCCGTCTCCGGGACGGTTTCTGCTGTTCGGATTGCCGCCTCTGTGCGCGCGCCTTGCCTTGTTTCTCCGGCTCTCAAGGTAAACGGAGCCGACAAGGAAGAGCACGGTGAGCGAGAACAGCACAATGAGAATTATCAGGAACGCCCTGCCGAGGTCGGTGATCTTTCCTTGACCCTTGTTTCCGCCGGTCGTCACTGCCGGATCGGTTGTCGGCGGATTTGCGGAGCCGTTTCCGGAACCGTTTCCGCTCGTTGTGCCGGGATTTGTGCCGGGGTCGGTCGCGGAGCTGCCGGTCGCCGGGATCTCCTCTGTCTGCTTCTGACCGCAGACGGAGCAGATTCTCTCCTTGACACCCTTCAGCTCTGCTGTCGGCTCGGCTTTAATCTCCCAGTCGCCGTACTGATGCTCTCCGGTCGCGGGGAGAACCTTTTCCGCGATCACCGCATTGCACTTGTCGCAGATAGTTCTTTCCCAGCCGTCCTCGCCGCAGGAGGGAGCCTTCTGCTCAATGTGGGTCTTTTCATGGGTGCATTCGTTGGTCGTGACGGTGAGTGCCGTCGTGGTTGCCGTGAACTTGTCGGCAAAGCTGATGACGATGGTCTTTCCGGTGTCGGCGACAGACAGCTTTTTGCCGTTCGCAATGCTCGTTTCAAGCCCGAACTCCTCGAAATCGGCAAATTTCACATCCTCGTGACCGCTTTCGTAATTCACGGTGACGACAAGCGCCGAAAGATCAAGCTTCTCGCCGTCAACATAAGACAGCTTCGGAAGCGTCTTTATCGTTATGTTCTTTATCTTTGCCGCAGCCTTTGCCGCCGCGGAAGCTGCGGAACTGTCACTGTCGCTGTACAGCTTGTCGTTTTCTGCAACGGCAGAGACCTTCGCGGTGTAGGCAGTTCCGGCTTTTATGTGCGTGTCGCAGGGAAGATTCCCGGCCTTCCCGGCAGCCTCATAGTCTGCCAGCTTGTTCTTGCCGGAGTAAATTTCGATCACATACTGAGCAACCGAGCCGTCCGGGTTGGTGTCGGTGATCTGGTACTTAAGACCGCCGTTCTCATAGTCGGGGGAGAGCACGATCTTCGGCGCGGCAAGCTTGCCCTTGACGGTGTAGGAAGCCGATTTTGCCGATTCTTCGCTGTCTCCGTATTCAGGCTTGTCAGAGACGGCAACGACCGTGAAGCAGTAGCTTCCGCCGCTTGTGAGCTTCTTCGAAAAGTCATATTCCGTCCCCTTGGCCGATACGGGACTTCCGCTTTCCTTGCCGTCCTTGTATATCTGAACGCTGTAGCTGTCGGCATTTTCGACCGCGCTCCATTTGGCAACGCCGTTGTCGAAGGAGACAGGGGAGGGAGCCGCAAGAGCCTTCCGGATCTTGACCGTCAGCCTGTTTGCCGTGCCGGGGTATGTTTCAAGGTCGGTGCCGGTGCATTCAGGAGAGGAAACCGATACGTCGGATGTCTTTGCCGCATTGCTCCTGACCTTGAGTGAGACGGTGAATTTAAGCGCACCGTCCTTTTTCACGGCATTGTTCTTGAGCAAATCGGGATCGTAGTCAGCCCCAGTATAATAGGCATGCAGAACGACAGTTCCGGCAGTTTTTTTGTTGGGGATGGTCTCCCAGCTGTCCGGCTGAGTCGTCTTGACGTCGGCAAGCTCAAAAACCTCGGTGTCATAGTTGACGGCAAGGTCAAGCCCGAGAATTCCGTTGGTCAGCTTTATCCCCTTGACGGTGAGAACATAGTCAACGGTTTTTCCGGCATTTACAACCTCGGGACCGGTGAGCTCGACCGTAAATTTCGCGTCGTCGGCACTTACCGCGAACGCGACCGCAGCGGCGAGAATCAGTGTGCAGATAAATAATGCAATCTTTTTCATTTCGTTAACCTTTCAGTTCAATCAGTTGTAAATGTTGTAATCACCGCTGAAATGGGCTCTCAGCCGCAGGTAGTCAACAGAGGTGACGGTGTCCCTTCCTGCAATGTGCGCGGCGGCAAGATACGCACCGGAAAGCTCGTAATCACCGCCGAAATACGCGCGGAGTCTCAGATAGTCAACGGAGGTAAGCCGCCCGTCGCCGCTTATATCCCCAAGCACCACAACATCCGCCGAATCGACCGCCTTGTCCCCGTTCATGAGCGAGACTCTGCAGCCGGTCCCGACATAAGCGTTTTTGTCGGTTATCTCTTTTCCGTCGGAGCCGAACACTTTGACGTACTCCGGCGTCTCAAAGTTCCCGACAAAATCCGACAGCTTTGTTTCTGCAATGACCTTTGTCACATATCCGCCGGAAACCGTATAGCTGCTCGACTTTGTCGGTGTCAGCTTTTTCGGCGCTTCAAGAACTGTCAGGGTGAACTGCTTTTCGTCCGAGACGATATTTCCCGCGGTAAGCGACGCCTTCACACCGAAGGTGAAGCTGCCGCTTTCCGTCGGTATTCCGGACAGCATACCCTCGTCGGAGAGGGCAATCCCCTCCGGGAGAGCGCCGGACGTCACTTCCCACGAAAGAAAATCGTCGCGGTCAGCCTCGACCATGAAGTCGTACTGCATATTCAGTATCCCGTCCGGCAGGCTTTCTGTCTTTATGACCGGCTTTTCCGGGGTCTTTACCGTGTCGGTAAGGCTTTTTCCGGGGGTCACGGTGTACGGCACGTCCGCCAGCTTTGAATTAATCAGCTGATATGCGTAAAACTCAACCGAAATGTCGCCAAGCCCGCTTACGATGAAGCTGACGGAGCAGAAGCTGTCGCTTTTTGACGTATAATCCGATTTTTCAAGGTAAATAAGCCCGTAAGCACCGGCATTTTCGCCTTCAGCCACGCGGTCCTCCTGAAGATTTCCGAGAAGAACAGCCGACCCCGGCACGTATGTCAGATTATCGGAGGGTTTAAAAAAGAACGTCCCGGCACAAAAGCCGCTGTTCTGCGAAATCCCGACGGTATATGTCACCGTGTCGCCAAGCTCCGGCTGTCGGTTCTCCGGAACACTGCAGGAAAACGTGAAAACGACTCCCGATTCGGCAAAAGCGGCAAACGGCACCGACATGAGCGTCAATAATACCGCAAGGAAAACAGCCGCGCTCCTTCTGTGTTTCATGGATCAATCTCCCCCTCCGCATTTTCATATTAATATTATACAATGAACAGGGTGGGTTGTCAATAAGACGGGACGTCAAAAAAGGCGAATACTTGTTAACAATTGTTTACTGTTTTTTCGGCATGAGCAAAAAACGCACAGGTGAGGAGCAAGATATCCGGCGGTGTGCTGCAACCTGAAAGCAGTATGCCCCGGATCTTCGGGGAACCGAAAACCGGGGCATAGTTGTATGGCTGTATTGGTAATTACTTCTTGAGCGCGACCGCAGCCTTTGCCTTTGCGGCAATGTTTGCGGGGGTCAGTCCGTACTTCTCAAGGAGAGCCGGGACCTTTCCGGAGCAGCCGAAGGTGTCCTCTACGCCGACTCTGAGAACCGGAACGGGAAGAGCCTCGCAGACTGCCTCTGCGACAGCGGAGCCGAGACCGCCTATGATGTTGTGCTCTTCGGCGGTGACGACAGCACCGGTTTCGGCAGCTGCCTTGAGGACAAGCTCCCTGTCAAGCGGCTTTATCGTGTGGATGTTGATGACGCGGGCATCGATGCCGTCTGCCTTGAGCAGCTCCCTTGCCTCAAGCGCCATGGCGACCATGATACCGGTTGCGATGATTGTGACGTCCTTGCCGTCTGCCATCGTGATACCCTTGCCGATCTCGAATTTATAGGTCTCCTTGTCATAGATGACCGGAACTGCAAGACGTCCGAAACGGAGGTAGCAGGGACCGACGTAGTTTATAGCCGCCTCAACAGCCGCTCTTGCCTCGACAGCGTCTGCCGGGTTGATAATTGTCATGCCGGGGATGGTGCGCATTGTGCCGATGTCCTCGAGGCACTGGTGCGTTGCGCCGTCCTCGCCGACGGTGATGCCGGCATGGGTAGCGCCGATCTTGACATTGAGGTGCGGGTAGCCGATCGAGTTTCTGATCTGCTCGAAAGCGCGTCCCGCGGTGAACATTGCAAAGGAGCTTGCAAAGGGGATAAGTCCCGTTGTGGAAAGTCCTGCCGCAACCGCGACCATGTTGCCCTCTGCGATGCCGCAGTCGAAGAATCTGTCGGGATATGCCTTCTTGAATTTTCCGGTCTTGGTTGCCTCCGCGAGGTCGGCGTCAAGAACCACGAGCTTATCGTATTTTGCGCCGAACTCAACGAGCGCGTCGCCGTATGCTTCTCTTGTAGCTATTTTGTCTGCCATTGTTGATTCCTCCCCGGATTATAAAGACTCTATATAAGCGTTGATCTCGGAGACAGCCTGCTCATACTGCTCCTTGTTCGGAGCCGAGCCGTGCCACTTCACGTTGTTTTCCATGAAGGAAACGCCCTTGCCCTTGACGCACTTTGCGATGATGGCGGTGGGCTTGCCCTTGCATTCCTTAGCCGCCTTCACAGCCGCGTCGATCTCGTTGAAGTCGTGACCGTTTATAACGATGACGTTCCACCTGAACGCCTCGAACTTTTTGTCGATCGGAGTCGGGTCAACAACGTCGACAATCGGTCCGTCTATCTGAAGCCCGTTGAAGTCAACGAAGATGCAGAGGTTGTCGAGCTTCTTGTGAGCCGCGAACATAGCCGCCTCCCACACCTGACCTTCCTCGCACTCGCCGTCGCCGAGGATCGCGTAAACGCGGTAGTCCTTCTTGTTTATCTTCCCGGCAAGAGCCATACCGCAGGCGGCGGAAATGCCGAGGCCGAGGGAGCCGGAGGTCATGTCAACTCCGGGCGTGTGCTTCATATCGGGGTGACCCTGAAGATAGCTGTCGACCTGACGGAAGGTTTTAAGATCCTCCTTCGGGATGAAGCCCTTTGCCGCAAGTGCCGCATAAAGTCCGGGAGAGGTATGTCCCTTCGAAAGGACAAGACGGTCTCTGTCCTCCCACTTCGGGTTCTTCACATCGACCCTCAGCTCCTCAAAATAGAGGTATGCAAGGATGTCGGAGATCGAAAGAGAGCCGCCGGGATGTCCCGAGCTTGCGCTGTAAACCGCCTCAAGCGCGCCGAGCTTTATCTCGGCGGACTTCAGGCTGAGTTCCTTTATTTTTGCCTGTTCCATTGAGTTTTGTGCCTCCTGAAAATTTATATATACGTGTTGGCTGCAGTATGCGGAGCCGCCGCCCGACCGATTCCGGCGCGGGAAAACGGCTTGTCCGCTGAAGACGTCGCAAAACGCCCTTTACCGCCACGATACATTGTAATATTTTTTGTTCCGTTTGTCAAATGCTTTTGGTATGTTTACGGGGCAGCGTGACAAAGATTCACACTTTATTAACACTTGACCGGCAGGAAAGTGAGAATATCTTCGGAATGTAACAATCCACGCTTCCCGGCTCATTCCCTGTTCAAACCCAAGACCCCCGCCTTTCGGCAGGGGTCTCGGGTTCATGAAAAGAAAAATATTCCCGCCCGGCCGTTCGCGCAGTCCATTGAGAAACCCGCAGCTATGGCAGGTTGGTGTCCTCTCGCGTCGCTTGTGCTCCCAGCGTCCTCGGCGGCATTCCACTGAAAGAAATGCCGGAGGGAGGTCTGCAAACCCTGAGCGCGAAGGCCGGACTCCATTGATCTCTTGTAGGTTTTAACGGTCTGCCCGTGGCGCACCGGGCAGGAATATTTATAAAGCTTTTTCAGCTTTTTTTATTAAAACTCCCGGCAGGCGGTTACTCTCCGTCTTCGCCGTCACCGTCGTAGTCGATCTCGCCGAAAAGCTCGTCGTCGAAGAAGTCAGCCACGCGGTTGAATTCGTCGTCGTCGTCGATGGTGACAAGCATCTCCTCGCCGTTTTCGTCCTCTTCTACCTTGAGGATGACATACTCCTCATTCTCGTTGTCCTCGACCGGAACAAGCGCGAGATATGTGTTTCCGTCTATTTCCTGACTTCCGAGAAGCTCGAACTGCTTTTCGTTTCCCTCCTCATCGGTGAGGGTGAAAACTTCCTCATTAAAAAGTTCATCAGCCATAATTCAAATTAAATCCTTTCAGGTTCTGTCACCTATATTCTATACCAAAATCGCCGTATTGTCAACTACCGTCCGCAATTTTTTACGCTTTGCTCATATGCATGACAAGCGAGTGCGGCAGGATGTTCGACAGCAGATGGTAAAACTTGTAGAAAACCCTCGGAGTGTACTTTCCGTGTCCGGCGGCGGCTCTTTTCAGCGAGCGTGAGGCAACCGTGACGGGATTGCAGCGGGGAAGGGTGTCAAAGGTGTGCGACGCGCCCTTGTTTATCCCGGCGACCGGCAGGAATTCCGTGTCCATGGGTCCGGGGCAGACGGCAAGCACGTTTATCCCGCGCGGCTTAAGCTCAAATCTCAGCGATTTCGAGAAGCTGTAAACATAAGCCTTGGTCGAGCAGTAAACCGTCATTCTCGGATTCGGCGCAAATGCCGCGATAGAGCAGACGTTGACGATGAAATCACCCTTTTTCATGTAGGGCAGAACAGCCGATGTCACGGCAGTGAGCGCCCGGTTGTTGAGATCGACCATCCGCGCCTGAGAGTGAAGCTCCATCGTGTCGAAATTTCCGAGAGTGCCGAACCCGGCGTTGTTGATCAGTATCCCGACCTCCGGCCTGTGCTCGGCAAGGCGGCTCTCAAGCGCGGCATAGCTGTCATAGTCGGTCAGGTCAAGCGGCACGGGGACGATTTTCTTTCCGGGATATCTGTCGGAGAGCGCTCTCAGCCGCTCCTCTCTGCGGGCGATTGCCCAGATCTCGTCGATGTCGGCGCAGCCGTTTGCCACGCACTTTACGTACTCCTCGCCGAGTCCCGACGAGGCTCCTGTGATTATTGCGATTTTCATTCGGGGGTCTCCTTTCCGGGTCATCCGGTATAATTTCAGTCGAGCTTAAGCTCCCGTACGTCCTTCCCGATAAACCGGAGAGGACAGAATTCGCCGAACAGACGGGAGGTTATCCTGTCCGCGTAGCGCTTTCTCAGCTCGTCGCGGCTGAGATTCGTGTTGATTATCATCGGTCTGCCGTGGTTGAGCCGCGTGTTTATGAGGTTGTAGAGGCAGGAGACCGTGAACTGGTTCGTCATCTCCGTGCCGAGGTCGTCGATGATAAGCAGGTCGCAATCAAAATACTTTCCTGTCCGCAAAGGCTCAGAATCCCCGGATCCGTAAGGATGGTTGAATCTCTCAAACTCAAAGTCGGAAAAGACGTTCTGAGCCGTTTCGCACACCGCGTCAAAGCCCCGGTCAATCACCCGTCCGGCGATCGCGGTGGACAGGTGCGTCTTGCCGAGTCCCGTGTTGCCCATAAGAAGCAGGTTTTTCGCACCTGGGCAGTCAAATTCCTCGGCATAGCTTTTACATATCTCATAATTTGCCGCAAGCACCTCATATGCCTGCGGGTCGCGCTTCTGATACGACGTATCGAAATTGTCAAATGTCTTGGTCTTTATAAGACTGCCGATCCCGGAGCTTTCATATCCCGCAGTTATCAGCTTTTCTCTCATGCAACGGCACATTTTTATACCGACAAAACCCGTGTCGCGGCACTCCGGGCACTCATATTTTACATCGGAATAATCGGCGGGGAGTCCGTAAAATTCAAGGCAGGCGTTCCGCTCACTCCTGAGGGCTTCGGTTTCCTTTCTGAGCTGAGCAATGCGCTTTTCAAGCTCGTTTCCGGAACAGCGTGCAGCAGTATCGAGTATTTTCAGACCGGTTTCCTGAAGCGCATTGTCTATGTCGCGTATCTCCGGATATCGGGAGTGAAGCTCTTCAGCACGTCTTTGTGCCTCTTCCTTCGCTCTTACATTCTTTCCGTCGTATTCGCGTTTGATACGGCGGTAGTTTTCGCGGTTGAAGCCCATATCAGTTTTTTTCCTCCTTCGCTCCGGATTTTTCAAGCATTGCATAACTGCGTTTCAGTGCCTTTTCAAAGAATTCGTCGGTGTCGAAGCTCGACTCCTTTTCCTCCGGCGCGGAATTTTTCGTGATGCTCTTGTATCTGACCGCTTCCTTTCGTGCCTCAGCCTTCTTTTCGGCGGCTTCAACTGTCATAATCCCCTCAGTGTGCCAGTCTGAGATTATCTTAGACATATAATCAAGCGACGGCTTTCCTGTATTGTTGACCGTAATTTCAAAGGAATACTCGATCATCTCAAACGGCATATTCCACTCGCCGCTCCACTTTTCGAAAAAATTCTTCTCTTTTTTCGTGAACGCGCGGTCTCCGGTGCCGAACAGACGGCGCAGACGGTAGCTCAGAGTGTTTTTCTCCTCGGTCGTTTTTATGTACTCCTGAAGCTGCGCATAAGTCCGAATGCCCTGATTGTAAAGGCTGTACGCCGCCTTTTCGACGTAGCTGACCGACAGCTTTTTCTGCACGGCATCCAGCTTCTCGGCATAATAGAAGAACATAAGCACGATGGTCTCGCCGTCAAAGCCGAGATTCTTCCGGAGCGACACGATTTTCGACATATCCGTCGGCGTGAACACCTTCCCGCAGATGTTTTCGCACTCGTCGATAAATCCGCGGAATCCTTCGTCCCCCTCAATGATCTCCGCGATCTCCTCTCCGGTCAGGTTTTTCGACTGAGCCGAGGGAGACAGCTTTCTTTCCGGCTTTATCAGCTCCGCGGCACGCAGCGCCTCGGCGGCGGCGCGGACCTCGTCGGCGGTGCAGAGAAGCCTTTCGGCGATAACGCTGTCGTCGGCTTCGCACATGGTCCTGTCGGAGCAGATAAGACAGAGCAGGCGGAACTGAAGCAGGTCGCCGCAGGCATCGATAGCCGCCTCCGGCACTGCAACCGCGCCTTCGCTGAAATCGGGTTTATAGCTCATGTGCTTCCGCCTCCTTTCGCCTTATCTCGTAGCACAGATTCATGATAATGTCGCCGACCGGAAGGTTGATGACCGGCACCGACGCGATTATGTCGTTCTGGGTCATGTTCCAGATTCCCTTTATCCCGAGGGAAACAAGCGTATCGGCGCTCATCCCCTCCGGAAGTGAGACAATGACCGCAATGTCGGCGGGAGCTTCCGAAAGATACCGGCTGATCTCCGTGATCGGGCATGATCCCGTTTTCCCGTCGTCCTCCCCGATGTCGGGGAAAAAGCAGGAGACGGTAACGCCTCTGCCCTCAAACCGCTCGGCAAGCCTTTTTGCGAATGCCGCGTCGCCGCCGATTATGACAGCGCTCATGTTGTCCCCGGCGCCAAGCTCCCGGCTGATCCCGGTGTAGAGCAGCTTTACGTTGTAGCCGTACCCCTGCTGACCCACGCCGGAAAAGCGGTTGAGGTCGGCGCGGACGGTTGACGGCGTGATATTCAGATGTCTTGCCAGCTCGACCGAGCTGACCTTCATTATCCCGTTGACAAGCAGAGTACGCAGCACCCTGAAATAGCGGGGATACCGCTGATATGACTGCTGTGATTCCTTCACGGCACCCTCCGATACTTTATTATTTTTACCGCTCCGCGAATGCAAGCGGAATGCCGGCTTTTTCGGCGCGGATACAGTAATCCTTCACGCGCTCCGGCAGATAGTCCTTAACCCTGTGACCGTCAAATCCGATGCTTATCTCCGCCCCGGAGCGCCGGATTATCTCCTGCTCCTCCGGGCTGTCAAAGAACCGGAGCATATACGGATGCTCGCGGTACCCGTGAATGCTGTCGTAGCTGACGTTCATTTCCCAGAAAATGTTCTTCTCAGCCATTCTGCTGAACCAGTCGTATGCCGGGATCCCCAGCCTTTCCGCATGGGCGAAAAGATCGGTGTGAGCCACCCCGCACCGGCATTTCACCGAGTCCGCATAAGCAAACAGGTCACCGCCGGTTATCGACTCCTTCATGTCGATGTGCTCTATCAGAGCATAGTCGAAATACGAAATGTCAAGATACTCCGGAAGCGGCAGGGCGTACGGAAGCGTGCAGAGCTCGATCCCCTGAAGGATCTTTATCCTGCCGGCATACTTCTCCCGCAGAAGCCCGATGTGATCGTGATAGCGGTGAAGCATACGGTCGTATACCCAGCTCCCCCATCCGTCCTTTCCGAGCGCGTCCCATTCCGGAACGTGGGTTATGACGCCGTTCACGTGGTCGTTTATGCCGAAAAGCTCAATTCCCCCGGCAATTGCGGCTTCGATTATCTCCTCGGGGCGGTCTCCGCCGCAGTAGGAATAATACGTGTGTGAATGAAGATCCTGAAGCATGGCTCACGAAAGACGGCGGAGCGTCCCGTTCACGTAATCGGTAAACTGTTCGCAGGTTGCGCCGGTTTCTCTGCCGGTGACGACGCACTTCTTTTCTTCGAACATACAGATGTCAAGCGCGCGCGCCAGACGGTCGGACTCGGTCTGATATCCGATGTGCGAAAGCAGCATGACGGAGGCGCGGAGCATGGAGCAGGGATCGGCATATTTTCCTCTTCCCTCGGTGATCATTCTCGGAGCCGAGCCGTGAATTGCCTCGAACATGGCATACTTCTTTCCGATGTTTGCAGAGCCTGCAGTTCCGACGCCGCCCTGGAATTCCGCAGCCTCGTCGGTGATGATGTCGCCGTACAGGTTCGGGAGGATGAACACCTTGAAGTCGGTGCGGCGCTTTTCGTCAACCAGCTTTGCGGTCATGATGTCGATGAACCAGTTGTCGGTTCTGATCTCGGGATATTCCTTGCCGATCTCCTCGCAGATGCGGAGAAATTTGCCGTCGGTGGTCTTGATTATGTTGGCTTTGGTCACGATCGAGACGTGATCCTTGCCGTTTTTCTTTGCGTATTCGTATGCAAGACGGGCAATGCGGCTGCAGCCCTCGGTCGTTGTGACGCAGAAATCAAGCGCAAGGTCGTCGGTGACGTTTATTCCCTGGCTTCCGACGGCATAGCTGCCCTCGGTATTCTCGCGGAAGAAGGTCCAGTCGATGCCCTTGTCGGGGACCCTGACCGGACGGACGTTTGCAAACAGGTCAAGCGCCTTGCGCATTGCGACGTTTGCCGATTCGATGTTAGGCCACGGATCGCCGGCGCGCGGGGTCGTTGTCGGTCCCTTCAGGATGACGTCGCAGCTTTTCAGCTCTGCCATAACGTCGTCGGGGATCGCCTGCATATGCGCAGCGCGGTTCTCAATGGTAAGCCCGTCGATGTGCTTAAAGACTATTCTGCCGCGCTTCACGTCGTCGGCAAGCAGGTACTCAAGCACCTTTGCCGAGGCGTCGGTGATGATGGGACCGATGCCGTCGCCGCCGCAGACGCCGATGGTTATCTTATCGAGCTTCGTGTAATCGACGGCATCCCCCGCCGTATTTATTCTTTCAACTCTCTCAAGCTGTGAGCGGAGGAGTGCCTCGTATTTCGTGAGTGCGTTTCTTATCTCGGTTTCGTGGTTTGTCATAAATGTTCCTTTTCTCCGGAATGCTCCGGTAATATGCCATCGGCGGCTGAACCGCCGTGATTTTCGGTTTTGTGGATAAAATCAGTTCTTTTCCACAGTATGCACAGGGTTTTCCACAGGAATATGCGTCATATAATGCCGCAAAAACGGGATTTTGCGTGCGTTGTCAACAGCCTGTGGAAAAGTATATGTGGATAAGTCAGTCTCCCGACGGATAAGCGTTGAGGTCGGCGCCCGCGGTGTTTCCCGCAAGGAATTCATAATACGCCTGCGCGCCTATCATCGCGGCATTGTCCCCGCAGAGGGAGCGCGGCGGGACATAAAACGCAATGCCGTTCTTTTCCGACCAGCCTTCAAGCGCGGCTCTTAAGTGCGAGTTCGCCGAAACCCCGCCGGCAAGGACGAGCTTTTTATATTTTCCGTCGCGGAATGCGATTTCGAGCTTCTTTATCACCGACGACACGACAGCCTCGGTGAACGCGGCGGCAATGTCGGCTTTCGGGATCTCCTCTCCGCGCTGGGAGAGGGTGTGAAGGCAGTTTATAACGTGCGTTTTCAGCCCGCTGAAGGAGAAATCAAGGCTGCCGTCGTTTATTGCCGCGGACGGGAAGGTCATTTTCGTGCTGTCCCCGATTGAGGCAAGCCTGTCCATCTCCGCGCCGCCGGGGTAGGGTATCCCCATGACGCGTGCGACCTTGTCGAATGCTTCGCCCATTGCGTCGTCCCTCGTTCTGCCGACGGTCTCAAAGTCGGTGTACGACCTGACCTCAATTACAGAGGTGTGACCGCCGGATGCCACGATCGCAAGAAACGGCGGCTCAAGATCGGGGTGCGCAAGATAATTTGCGGCGATATGCCCCCTTATATGATTGACCGGAACAAGCGGTATCCCGTTTGACACGGCAAGCGATTTTGCAAAATTGACCCCGACAAGCAGAGCCCCGATAAGCCCCGGCCGGTTGGTCACTCCGATCGCCTGAATATCGGAGAGCGTGACTCCCGCCTTATCAAGCGCCTCGTATGTTATCCGTGATATTGCCTCAATGTGCGCGCGTCCGGCAATTTCCGGCACGACGCCGCCGTATAAGGCGTGTATTTCGATCTGTGACGCAACGATGTCGGAGAGGATTCTCCTCCCGCCGCCCATCGAAACAACAGCCGCGGAGGTCTCGTCACAGGAGCTTTCAATTGATAGAATGTTCATTGTTTTTTTATGGTTGTTATTTTGATTTTTTATCTTTGGCTTCCCCTCTGAGGGCTGCGAAGCAGGGGCTTGGTAGTGAATTGACCTCCGGGGGGGTCAAGAACCGCAGTTCCGCTTGCGGAACTGCTACTGACACGAGCCGCAGCGAGACAGCTCCGCCCGCAGGCGGTGATGAGGTGTAGGTTCCGCTTGCGGAACCGTTTTTTGTGGGATTTTGTTTTGCTGACAGAGATTTTCCGACAGCGCCGGAGCCTACCCGTTTTTCTTTCTCAGTTTCCGGCACCCCCCGAGACCCCCCGAGGAACGGGCAAGCTGGGAGAGGTAGCCAACAGAGATATTGTGCACAGCGGAAAAAGTTTCTGTATTCGGGGCAAAACGTGTTTGTTCGGCAAGCCGCGCAGCCCTCAGAGGGGAAGGCTTGTCATATGCTTCGTCATCAGCACCGCGTCCTCTTTCGGGAAGCGGTAATAGCCCTTGCGTTTGCCGTCCTTGGTGAAGCCGCATTTTTCGTAAAGGGCGATTGCCGGGAGGTTCGATTCCCTGACCTCAAGATGCACAGCCTCGGCTCCCCGTTTTTCCGCGTCGGTTATCAGAAAGTTCATTATCATAAGCCCTATCCCCCGTCCCCGGTACTCCGGAAGAACGGCAACGGTCGCAATCTCCGCCGAGTCGCAGACGGTGAACATCCCGCCGTACCCGCAGACCCTTCCCGTCACGGGGTCGATCGCGGCATAAAACGAATACATCCCGTTCTCCGCCGCCGAGAAAAACGATGCCTCGCTCCACGGGTCGGAAAAGCAGAGAGCCTCAATGGCGGCGATCTCTCCGATGCGGGAGTGCTCAAGCGGGACGACCGTTATTCCGTCAGCTCTGCGTTCCATTTCCGGTGCCTGAGCTTTCCTCCGGCGCGTTTGTCCCGGTGTCCGGACTGCTATCCTTCGGTTTGTCGGTTTCACTGCCCGTTCCTTCGAGATATCCGGCAACTATGCCGTCGGCTTCGACGCATCTGCCGGTCCCGCGGTCATAGTAATACCGTCCGGAGCCGCTGACGATGTAGTTTATGTTGTAATATATCCAGCCGTATCTCGGTGACGATATCCGCAGGGTGTAGACCGCCTCCGACGATTCCGGATATCCGGCATCCGGCGCGTTCAGGATCCTGTGAACTATGCTGTCAACGTCATTTCTGTCCTGAATGTCAGCCATTCTGACGACTGCCTTTGAGTTGTCCCGGCAGACCTGTATCCGGTTCGGGTAAAAATCCTCAAGCGCCGGCAGGCTTATGTCCTCGCGGTAATAAACTCCTGTGCACGCGTAATAATCGTCCGACAGCAGGATGTATTCCGCCAGCCACTCGGAGGTGCTTTTCCCGGTCAGCGGGTAGACGTAGTTGCCCGACAGCCTGCCGTACGGCTTCTGCGTGTACGACACCGGCTCGTAATTCTGCGGCGCGGCAAGGTAATATATGCCGGTCGAACGGTCAACGTACCGGTCACCCTCAGCCTCGATTTTCGCGTAATGCGGCAGGGCTGCTGTCACCCACACCGCGATTACGGCAACAAGGCATACGGCGGCGACGGTTATGGCAATATTTCTTTTTTTGGTTTTCTGCTTTTTTCTCTCGGCCTTTCTGTCGGCTATGAGAGCGTTGTCGCGGACTCTGTTTCCCAATTTTCGTGACCTCAGTAGCCGAATTTCCCGCTCAGGCTGTCGTCGTCGGCGATCCAGTCGGAGACGCTGATTATCCTGTAATCCGTGTGGCTGTCTCTCACGATGACTGTTGAGATCCCCGCGTTTATCACCTGCCGCTTGCACATTGCGCAGGACGAGGTTCCGGAGATCAGCTCTCCGGTCTTGGGATCGACGGACGCCATATACAGCGTGGAGCCGATCATTTCCTCCCGCGATGCGGAGATTATCGCGTTTGCCTCCGCGTGGATCGAGCGGCACATTTCGTACCTTTCTCCGCGGGGGATGTTCAGCTTGTCCCTCAGGCAGAAGCCGAGGTCGCAGCAGTTTTTCCTGCCTCTCGGTGCGCCGTTGTAGCCGGTCGCCACGATGCAGTCGTCCTTGACTATTATCGCCCCGTAGTGCTTCCGCAGGCAGGTGCTGCGCTTTGACACCGTCTCGGCGATGTCAAGGTAGTAATTTATCTTCGATACCCGTTCCATTATGCTCCTCCGGTCAGAGAGTTTTTACGAATTCTTTCAGGTAGGCGGTGAATTCCGCGCCGATCTCCGGGTGCTTTACCGCCTGCTCGACGTTTGCCGTCATGAAACCGAGCTTTGAGCCCATGTCGTAGCGCTTGCCCTCGAAATCAACGCCGGTCATGCCGCTTCGGTGGCAGATCACCTTCATTGCGTCGGTCAGCTGAAGCTCCCCGCCGGCGCCGGGAGGGGTCACCTCAAGGATGTCGTATATCTCAGGTGTGAGAAGCACCCTTCCGAGGATGGAGTAATTCGTCATTATCTGCTCCGGCTTCGGCTTTTCGATCATGTCGAATATGTGGTACATATTTCCGTCAAGCCGGTCCATGCCCATGGTACAGTAACGGCAGACCAGCTCCGGAGCGACCTCCTTGATGCCGGCGGCGGGAAGTCCGTATTTTTCGTAAGCCGATATCAGCTGAGCGCATACCGGGGTCTCCGAGAAGATTATATCGTCGCCGTAAAGCACCGCAAACGGCTCGTCTCCGGTGAAGGACCTTGCGCGGTAGATGGCGTGCCCCAGACCCTTTGCCTCATGCTGACGCAGAAAGGTGATGTTTGCGATTTCGGCGATCTTCCGCAGCTCCCCGATTTGCATTTCCTTACCGCCGGCGCGGAGCTTGTCCTCGTACTCGGGGGAATAGTCGAAATAGTCCTCGATCATTCCCTTGTTTCTGCCGGTGATGATAAGTATGTCGGTGATGCCGCTCTTTGCAGCCTCCTCGACAAGATACGATATCGCGGGACGGTCAACTATCGGAAGCGCCTCCTTCGGCACGGAGCGGGCTATCGGAAGCATACGTGTGCCGAGTCCCGCCGCGGGGATCACTGCTTTTGTTACTTTCATGGTGGTGGTTATCCTTTCGGGAAGTAATTATTTTAATGGTTTGCTGTCGGGGGTGCGACGGAGATTTCACGACTGCGCCGAAGCCTACCCGTTTTTCTTTCTCCGCAGAAAGAAAAACGGGAGAAAAAGAAAGACCGCTCAGGGGACTGCGCCGCTGAGTGAGCCCCGATTTACTCCGGCGAACAGAGATGAAGTCAAAAGCCGGGGCTCAATGCGGCTCCGCCCCCCGAGACCCC
>OLGD01001947.1_pt1 | contig 26458 bp, 37 predicted proteins | sample 1605311 | NCBI WGS metagenome assembly OLGD01 (sample SAMEA3888917, study PRJEB22519) | human gut metagenome | biome: human gut; feature: human-associated habitat; material: faeces | place: Denmark | collected 2010
CCGGAGCGTTTTGTACAGTTCGAGACTGTTTGCCGCCGCCTCCGCCTGCTCCTCCAGAGAAAGTTCCTCCTCCGGAATCGGCGAGCCGATCTTTTCGCGGTTCTCCGGCGCCGCCGCCTCCTGCCGCGCCGCATCCACCTGATTGACCACCTGCGCCGCCGCCTCTTCGTTTGCGGCGTCGAGCACCAGATCGAGCGCGACCGCCTCCGCCTGCTCCTCCGGGGTGAGCTCCTCTTTTGCGGAAAGCTCATTCCGCCGCTCCTCCGCCCGGTTGAGCGCGCGATGTTTCTCCGCATCGATGGCCCGCAGTGTCCGCTGTTCGCGGAATGCGGCAACTCCGCCCATCGGTCCGGCCGTCCCCATCGAGCCGACGATCGTCTCCGCCAGCCCTTCCAGCGCGAACTCCCGCACCTCGTCGGCGCTCATCTCCCACAACAGTTTGCCGCCCGGCGTATTGACCCCCTCGACACCGTCCTGGAATTTCTCCGCGATGAATGTGACCAGTTCCCCCGCGGTGTCACGCGCTCCGGCCGAGAGCATCTCCCGCCCGAGATTGGCGGTATTCTGCCAGAAGCCGCGCACCAGTTTCCCCTTCGGCACGCCGTCGCCGAAAATCCGCTTGAGAATCGGAATCTTGCCGAGGAAAAATTCCGGAATCGCCTCCGCCGCCGCGTAGTACATCGCCGACGCGGTCACCCGTTCCGGGCTCCATCCGAGTTCCGAAACCTGATTGATCCGGTCTCCCATCGAGGAGGAAACCAGCGTGCCCATGGAAAGAGCGGTACCGCCCAGAGCAAAAGAGACCGTCTGCGGAATGACGGAAAGCGCAACCTGATCCGTAACCACTGCCACAGATTCCGCAAGCAGTCCGCCGACGTCTCCCGCTTCCCAGTTTTCGCCAAGCGTTTTTCCGGTGTGATATTTTTTCTGCGCCTCCTCCAGCTTCTGTTCGAGATTCCGGTTGATCTCCTGTTGAAACTGCCGATAATTTTCCTGAAAAGAAGGCGCCTCGTTATTCTCGCGGATTCTGGCGTCGTAGATCGACTGAACCGCGGCAAGTTTTCGCTCCAGCAATTGGCGTTTCGCCTGATTCTCCTCCGGAACCAGTGCGAGTTCCCCGCGGATGCTGTTCAAATAGGCGTTGCGGAAAAACTCCATATCCCGCACCGCCTTCCCGCGCCTTTTTTCATACCGGCCATAGGCGCCGCTTACCAGATTCACCGTATCGACCAGCCCGAGGCCGGTGTTGTTCCAGTACCGGGCCCACCCCCACAGCGCGGCGCCGCCCACTCCGGAGAGATAGGAGAGAACTCCGCCCGGCTGCTCCTGCTGTTCCGGCTCTTTCTGCGGCGCGGCCGGAGTGGTTTCCGGGAGTTCGGAGAGCATCGAAGCGATGTCGGCAAACGACGCGTCAATGCTCATTTCGCGCCCGTGGTACATCCTGATGAAACTGTGGATGTTCTCATAGGCGAAACCGAGCTGATCCCGGCTTCCGTTGCTGAAATAGGCGGCCAGCGCCGCACGCTTGCGGCTCTGCTCCGGATTGGCGGAAAGTGCGATCGTCGCTTCCAGCCGTTTCCGCTGTTCCGGGTCCGTCTCGAATGCGAGCGGGTCACTGCCGAGAAACGACTGCCGAAGCTGCGGTCGGCCGAATACCGGCGCGCCGCCGCGGAACTCCTGCTCCGTGACGCAGTTCGCCCGGACGTACTCATCCGTAAGTTCCGGCTGCGCTTCCCCCAGCGGAACCGCATTGTTTTTGACATACTCTTCGGTAAGCTCAATCGGCATAACGGTACCCCCCGTTTCGCAACTGGTAAATGATTCTGCCGTTGTTTTTGTCCCGCAGCAGGCGGACCGCGTCCGGCGGCATGGTGCTGGCCTGCGGCGTCAGAATCCGCCGGACTTTTCCATCGTTAAGCTGTTCCTGCTGTTTCTTCACGTTTTCAAGCACCACATCGACGCTGTCGCCGCGCCGGAGCGCATCCTCCGCATAGTCGACCAGTTCGACGTAGCGCGCCGCCTGAAACTCCTCCGAATCTTCGCGATTGAAAAGCCCGCTGGGATCGTAATAGAGCTTTTGCTCTTTGAGAAGCGTGTCGAGATGTTTCTTGACAAGCCGCCCGGCCGGAGTGGAAAACGGGTTGCTGTCGCCCTGAAATTTCTTCTTGAGCCGCTCATGCAGGTTGAGCCGCTGCACGTCGTCGAGGTCCGAAGCGGCAAGCCGCTCCTCCCAGTCGGCGCGCTGTCGTTTCTGCTGGTCCGGCATCCCGTAAGGCTCTACGTGGAAGAGTTCCAAAGCGAGCTTGTCATACTCCGCCTTGCGCCGCGCCTGCGTCGCCTGCCGTGCCTCCGACGCCTGCTGCTTTGCCTCCCGTCGCGAACGCGCCTCCGTGTCGGCAAGAGAACGGAGAGACGCATTGTACTGGTTCGCGCTGATCGTGCCGTCGAGAAACAGCTCCTCGACCGTCCGCGCATCGAGCTTGCCGGATGCGGTCAGCTCCGCCAGACGGTCCGCGCCCTGGTTGATCAGCTCCGCCCGCCTGGCGTGCAGTTTTTCGCGCAATCTGTCGGCGTCGCGCCGCTGGATCAGGGGGAACTCCTTCGAGCGCCCCTTGTCGTCGCGCTCGTCGAAACTGGCGATCTCCTTTTCCAGAGCCGAAATTCCGAGCTTCTGAATCGCCGGGCTGTTGAAATAGCCGTTCGCCGCGGCGCGGGAGAGGTAATCCTCCTTCGGGAATTTTTGGAAGACGCCGCGGGAAGCAAGATCATCGTACCACTTCGCGGTGGTCTCGACGTCGCCCGTCTCCACCGCCTTGTCGAACTGCTGCTTCCCGTAGGCGAGATATTCGCGCTTCGCATTCTCCCGGATTTGCAGCACCCCTTTTTCGCGGTATCCGCCGAGCGCGGTTTCCAGCAGTTTTTCCGCCGCCCGCCGCCCGCGTTCGCTCAAATTTTCGTTTTCCTGGATCTGTTGCGAGAACTCCTCCCGCAGCCGGGAAGAATTTTCATCAAGCTCCGAAGTGTTCCGAATCTCGTCCATGTTTGCAAGCTGTTCGCGCCATGCGTTTTTCATTTTCAGCAGCGCCAGATCGTCGTTGTAGTCGTCGGTCTCCCGCTGAATCTGCGCGATATGCCCGGAAATTCGATCGAGCGCCCTTCCGGCGCGGTCCAGAACAGAGGATGTACCGAGCAGAGAATCCGCCACCGGAGACGGCGTAACCATCGTCTGGCGGAATGTGTTTACTCCGCGCGGATAAAGATTAGCCTCGGCCGCGTGGCCGGTTCCGGAAAATTTTTTGTCAATACGAATTTCCCCTGCCATTTTTCACCTGAATTTCCACGCCGTTTCCACACCCGCGAGCGTGCCGGAGACCGGCGCCGTCGCGAGACCGGTAATCAGCCCGTATTTACCGGAACTCTCGACCGCGGAGGACTGCGCGGAGAGCATACTCGATTCCGCGCTGTACCGGCTGGCGTTGAGCCTGTGTTCAAAGGCGTTGAGTTCCCCCTGATAGCGGATGTTGTTCGCCGAATTCTCGCCGATCCGGCGGATGTCCAGCGCATTGATTTCTCCGTTTACCGCGTTGTCCACCGCGACCAGCAGACTGGAACCGGAATCAGAACCGACGCCGGATTCACCGGCCACAGCGAGGTTGTAACTGCGCAGCTTGGCATTCTGTTCCCGTTCGAGCTGTTCCTTGCGCAGGTACTCCTGCTGTTCCGCATCTGCCGCGGCCGCCGCCCGCGCCTGCGCCGCCGCCGCGTTCAGGTTCTCCTGCTCCGCATTGCGCGCGGCGAGCTTCGAATTATAATCGAGCATATCCGCCTGCTGCTGCGCCTGCATGTAGCCGCCTACCGCGCTGGTGACCGCCGTTGCCGTAGCCACCGCCGCGCCGACCACACCGAGAATAATTGCCGTCAAACCCATCCCCGATCCTCCATCTTAAAAACCATTTCCCCGCCGCCGGTCCGGATGAATCCGTGCCGTTCGAGAAGATTGTTCAATCCACGCGGCGCAAATCCGCCGAACACCATCCGGCAGCCGCAGCGGTCGAGCTGATACAGAACCGCCTCCAGCGCGACGCCGAGCGCTTCAAAACTCATTTTCGCGGAGTTTCCCGGCTTGGTCACCGCCCAGCCGATCCGACCGGCCGGGACATTTTCCCCCTTGTAACCCCACATCGCCGCGCGCGGGATGTTGTCCACGTAGACGACCACGCCGAGCGTCCGGAAAAATTCCGGCGAAGCCGCCGCCGCCTCACTGCGCCGCGCCGCAAGCCAGCTGCGCAGCATCGGCCAGTGTTTCGATTCTTCGTAGGGTCGAGCCTCCACCATTTTCAATAGGCCTCCAGATCGTTTACCATGCCGAGGATTGTCAGCGGGAACGGGTCCCGCTGCACCGCAATGACGCTGCGTTCCCAGTCGAACCGGTCCGGCAGGACCACCTTGCTGGTGCCCGTCTTGAGTTCAATCGGGCCGTTTGCAAGGTCTTCCGCCCGCCGGAACACCAGATCGTGCTCCTTGCTGCTGCCGGAGTTGCGGAGCGAGCCGCCGGAAGAGCGATAATATTTCAACAGAACCGAGCTGTTTTTCTTCGAATCGGAGAAGGTCGATTCCGGCGGTTGCATGATCTCAAGAGGCAGCGTTTCCAGCGTAGAGACATAGGGAAGACCGACCGTGATCTCCTGCGCCTCCTCCGGGAGCGTCACCACCCCGGAATCGCTCACAACCAGACCGGAGCATACGACGCCGTCCGCAATCGCCGAGACGGTCATCCCGGCAAGATGCATCGCCGTCACCTGCGAGACCGCTTCCTCGAATGAAAATCGTTTCGCGGCGTCAAGCCAGATTCCGGAACAGGTGTCGCCGTCATCGCGGCGCGAGAGCTCCTCGATGTTCATACTCTCTCCGCGGCGGACCGCAACGTACACCCTGTCGTATCCGCTCGGGTCTTGCAGGACAGCAATCGATTCCACAATGCCGTCGGTCACCTGGCGTGCCCAGGCGGTCACCTCCTCCGAACGGTTGTAGGTAAATGTCGCAATTACCCCATCGTGGCGGAGGCAGTAGACAACCGGGTAGGGGAGTTGAACCATCGCCATGCATTTGATGCCGCCGCCTTCGGAGAGAATTTCCGGCCGGAGGATCGTCAAATCTGGCGCCTGATAACCGTCTGTCATGTAGTTGTAGGAGAGCTCCATCAGATTCTCGCCCCCTCGGCGGACGAACAGTAGAACGTCGTTAATCGGCAGCGGCGGAAATTCCGCTCCGCCCGGGCTGGTTTGCGGAATGTACTGTTTGTTATCCGGAGCGAGCGGGTTGCTGTCGTCTTTCGGTTTCAGACTGCCGATCTCCGCCCAGCTGCCGATCACCAGCTCCTTGCGATTTCCGAGAAAACTGATGGCGTTTCCGGTTACTCCGCCCTGACCGTTTCCCGTTTTGATGGTGAGCAGCATCGCCTCGTCGGCGTTGGTTCCAGCTTCGAAATTCAAATAATCACCGACGGCGGAGAGCCAGATTCGGGTCGGTTCCGCCGCGGTCCGGGCGAATACCAGACGGTCACCGCTGTAGAACTGCACCAGCGCGGGGAAGCCGTGACACGCATCCCAGGCGGAAAAACTCCATGTCGTGGTGTAGTTCGATGGAAGTGATTCCAGCACGACACCGTCCGCGGAGTAAGGCGAATTGACCTTCGTAATCCTTACAACCCCGTAATCTTCGTAAGCGTCCATGGAAATAGAAACTCTGCATTCGTACAGGGTTCCGGAGGGAGGATTCCCCCATCCGGAAAAACGCAACCGAAAATAACACCGGTCCTCACAATATCCGGTGTCCTGAATGTTGCGCTCCGCATTCACCGTGTAACTGCGGTAAGCGCCGAAATTTTTCCCGTCAGAGGATTTTTCCAGATGGATTGTTCCAACGAATGAGCCGCCGGTGGTGAGGGTCCACGCGCCCTTTACCCGCAGGACATGGGCGCCGGTAGCGTCACCGGTGAACGTTTCCGCCATTGCGTTTCCGGAGATCGGGCTGCTCCATTTGATTTCCGCCCCCTCCATCGAGGAAACGAACAGCGCATCCGATGAGGAAATTGCGATTCCTCCGGAAGGGTAGGCGGTGTATGAAAGCGCGATTCCGTCGCTGTTTTCATCCATGAACGGCGCCCGGAAGGCGGAATGTCCGGTGATCGTCTCATAGCGGAAACTCGTCGTCGTAATCCGCGACAGCATCGACGGAGGATGGTTCGGGTGCGCGAGAAAAAGCACATCGTTCGACTGCGTCCAGCAGAGGTCCTCCAGCTCGTCCGCGAGATAGGGTGTTGTGATATGACCGTCGAGCACCTCGCCGTCGCGGAAAAATCGGAACGCCCTGTCCGTCGCCTCGATAAGGTAAGCCTGCTCGACATTGAACTGGAACGGGATCAGCAGGATTTTCCCGGTCGAACGCGCCGGAGCGAGATAAACCATACCGGGGCGGTTCTCAACGCCGCCCCACGGCATGGGGAAGAAATTCTCCATCACCCGGCAGCCGTTGCGGTACTTGGCCAGATCGACCCGGTAGCGCAGCCGGTCACCGAATTCCCCTCCGGTAAAATTGTTGAGCGCATAACTCACCGTGCCACCCCCGGGAACGGCCGGTCGAATTCGATCAGCCGGTTCGGCTGCGGCCGCGGAAAATTGTTGCGCACCTCCGCCGCCATCGCCCGCGGATATTCCGAGGCCCAGCACTCCTGCAGGAGAGAGCCGGAGACGTTCACGCCGCGCGAGGAGAGTCCCGGCACGATCCGCCGCGCCAGTTCGAGCGAGAGCAGTTCCGCAACGTGCGGCGAGAGCTCGTGCGCTCCGACCGCGTTGCTGATGTAGATGATCCGACACATCTCCGCGTTGCTCAACAGCCGGTCCCCTTCGAGGACAAAACCCTCGCGGCGGGGAGAACCGTCGATCTCTACAATCGAATGAAAATCCGGAGGCAGGCGAAAAGCTCTGGAGAATCCGAACGCCGGAGCTTCATCCATAATCGCCAGCGTTGCCCGCTTGCGCGCGCAGGCCCACGGGAAAAGCGAGAGAACCGCATCGCGCGCGGCCGGGTACTCCCGTTCGCAGATGATCCGCTCCTGCGTGTCGTCGCCCTCGCTCCGGACCGCTTCCGAAACGCCGATCCGGTCGAGCGCGCGGTTGTAGATGTCAACAGTCGTTGTCGCCATTGCCGAAACCTCCGGGAAACCGCCCCGGATTTCCCGGGGCGGCGCTCTCTGTTACGCGTACACCCGGTACGCGACGTAGACAACGATCTCCTCGCCTGCGGCAAGCGTGCCGCCGAGCGTGGCGGAGACAACCGTCTCTTGGGTGAACTTCCCGAGCGCCCGCACTGCGGCGCTCCCGGCAACGGAAACCGGAGTTCCGGCGCAGGCGACCGCCGAAGCGACCGTCGTTTCGCCAGCCTTGAGGGTGAGCGGTCCGCCCGCTTCCCCGTGGACGACGCAGTAGTGCGGCAGAAGTTCCACACCGGCCGGAAGCGTGACAAGTTCGATCACGTCTCCGGAAGCGAGCTCTTCCGCGGCGACGTATTTCGCCGAAGCGATCCGCAGGTGGCCGCCGGTTTCAATGCCGTCGACAAGTTTGCAACCGACGCCTTCGGCCTGGTAGCAGCTGGATTTGACCGTTTTTGCCATGATGAACCTCTCCTCTTTTATTCCGCGCACGGAACCTTGTAGACCGCCTGATCGTAAAGCCGGACGGCGTCCAGCGCCATGGTGATTTCCAGACCGGGCTGGAAGTTCTTGGTCGGAATCTCGACCGGCCCCTTGACTTTCATCTCCTTCGAGATCACCAGCTGCATCGAGCTGGAGGCCCAGGCGAAGCAGCTCCGCACGCCGGCTTCAATATCCAGACCATTGAAGACGATGAACTTGAAGCCCATGAAACTGTCGACGCTTCCATTGCACAGCGCGCGGACCGCGTTGTAATCGGCGCTGGTCACATGGTCGTCGTCGAGCAGAGCATTGATCTGCCGGGGGGAACAGACGAAGTAGAACGTGTCCTCCGGCGGGACCTCCGCTTCCAGCAGCCGCGCGCGCACCTCCTTGAGCTTGGCGAGATTGAGCGGCTGATTGGACGCGCTGGAACCGCTGCCTAGCTGCACGTCGATGATGTTCTCCGACGGGAACGCGACCGGGGTTTCGCCGTTTTTGCCGGTGTAGACCGTGGCGTCAAAGGCCTCTTTGATGACGACGTCCTTGCGCGTATTGGCGGCCATGATTCCGGCCTTCATGATGTCGCTGGTCGGGTCGGTGAGCGCCGATTCAATATCGGCGAACTCATCGATCAGCACCGGGAAATCGAAAATGCGGCGGCCGACCCAACGGCTGTCGAAATCGAGGCTCTGCCATTTGGTGTCGCCGTTGGAATCACCGCGCTCAACCATGCTGGCTTTTCCGATGTAGGTGAAACGTTTCTTTTCACCGGTCATGCTGCCGGTGAGCAGACAGGGGGAGAGGACACTCTGCCGCTGCTGAAGAGCGTGGCGGTAGTTCTCCTCGTAGGTGTCAATCCATGCGGGATCGATGTTCAGCATCTTTTTTGTGCTCCTTGATTGGGTGAATGAATGAAAAACCACTTGCCGGGTAGTCCGTTCACTTCTTGCATCAAGGTCGCACAAAGGCGGTGAGCTTTAAGCCTCGAAGAGAGTCGGGTCCGAAAACAGCGCGAACGAAAATTTCGTTCTGAATCTTACAAGAATATGCAAAAAAATTTTGACAAGTCCGGTTCCGGAAAATTTTTCAATTTTTTTCCGGAGACCGGAACTTCTCCGCCGCGTCAGTCGATCGAAGCGGGAGTGGAGCGGAGCGAACGGCGGCGGCTGGCGAGCTCATTCATCCGCTTCACCAGCCGGTCGTGTTCGGGTCCGGGGGTGTAGTAGGCCGGATTGTTCCGGATGCTTCCCATCTCGCTTTCAATCGCATTCAGCGCCGCCGGGGCGTCGTTTCCGGAGTGCACCATCGTGTCGTCGGCAACATGGTCGTAGATATCGGCCATCAACCGGATGACGTCGAAATTGTCGCCAAGCGGGTGAGTTTTGATATCCCAGTCCGGCCGAAGCTTCTGCCACGCCGCCTGCGCCTTGTTCATGTTGATATTGTAGTTGTCGCCCCAGTCGCGCTTGAGCGAAGCGATGTTGCGGTCAAAGCTGGCCTGCCGCGTGGCCTGTTCCTCCGCCAGCTGCGCAAGGACATCGGCCTCAATCTCCTTCATCAGCCCGGCGGCCATCGCCTCCGGAACGTGGTGCTTCGCGAACGCGGCGCGGTATTTGCCGAGTACGGCGTCACTGCGGAACAGCTCCGGCATGGCGTCGGAGAATTTGACCTTGTAATCCGCCGCGTCGGCGTGCGCGCCGAGCTGGCCGTAAAATTCGCTGACCTCCTCCGGGCTGGACTGTTCGGAAATCATGCCGACCGTCTTTTTTCCGATGGTTTTTTTTGCGTAGCGGTAGCTTTTGCAGAGGTCCTCCAGCGTGCGGAAGTTGGCAAACATCGGGTCGTTTCGGTACTCCTCCGGGAGTTCGAACGAAGCGCCGTTCGCCGCCGGCGCCTCCTGTTTCTGTTCTCCTGCCGCGGCGGAGTTCGCCGCTTCGCCGCCGGAGTTGCCGACATCGGCCAGCGCCCGGCTGAACATCGAGCCGGATTCCGGTGCGGAATTCTGGGGCGTCGATTCCGGAGCGGTTTCCGTACCGGTTGCGGGATTCTGCGTCTCCTGCGCCGCGGCCGCGGCGCCCTGTACGTTCATTTCTTCGGGAGGCATTTTCAGCACACATCCTTTCGTTTGCCCAGCGGGCCGGTGAATTCAAACGCAAGACGGATGGAATCGAGCACATCGGCGTGATTCCTGATCCACGTCCAGAGTTCCGGGGTTTCATCGCCGAGCAGCGGCGACATGGCGGGCGGCGGCTCTTCGACGAAAGCGGCCATTTCGCGCACCAGTTCGCGCACGGTGGAGAGTTTCGGCTTCTCGACCGCAACGGCGGGCGGCGGCGGAACCTCCTGTTTCTGTTCCGGCAGGATGTAAAGCGCCAGACCAAGTTCGCGGTTGTAGCGGCCGAGCTCCTCCAGATGTTTGGTGATCGGAATTGCGAACCGTTTGAAATCGTCTTCGAGATAGTGAAGCGAACCGTCCGGCTGGATCTCCGCCAGCGGCGAATTGTCCCGGAACACGGTGTTGCCTTCAGTCGAGTAAGTCGTCATCGATTTTCTTCCTTTCTTCACAGAGTTCGAGTTGCGTGTTGAGCTCCTCCAGACTGGAGGAGGCGAATTTCTCCAGCCGGAAAACGGCATCCGCCAGACCGGCCGCATAGGCGAGTTCATGCGCATTCTGCCGGTACCGCGGGAGCTGATCCCCGGAGAGGCGCCGGAGCGAACGCAGCAGAAGCGCGCCGTCCTGCGTGGCGAGAATCCGCTTCACGGCGGCGAGCTCTTCAATCCGGTTGCGCAGCGTTTGGATATCGTCGTTGAGCTTTTCCATCAGGCACCTCCCACCAGCTGCGCCGCCAGACTGCCCGGCTGCGGCGTCTCGTTGAGATTCTGTCCGCCCGCGAGCTTCGCCGCCTGTTCCATAAGCTGCTGCTGCTGCATCTGCTGCTGCCGCTCTTCGCGGAGCTGCCGAACCTTCGACATGGTGAGGATGTGGTCCGGGTTGGCGCCGCGAACCTCCAGCATATCGGTGAAAAGTTTGTCGAGATCGATCATGTCGAGCACCTCCGGCTTGATCTGGAGCAGCGGCATGATGTCCTCGATGGCGGCTATGGTGCCTTGAATTTTCGTCGCCTTCGCCGCGAGGGCGAGCGGGCTGAAATACTGGAGGTTGATCGAGGTTTCCCCCAGAAAATCTTCCAGCCCGGAGGGCGGCGGCCCGAAAAGCGAAGTGTTTTCGAAGATGATCCGGAACACCGTTTTCAGAACCGGCGTCACCAGCTCATCGAGAAAGCGGGCGACCAGAGGAAGGATTTGGGAATTCTTTTCCGAGACCAGCTCCTGAATCTCGCGCGCGGTGCGCTGGCGGCCGGACTGCTCATTCATCTGCTGAATGATCGTGAAGAGATCACGGAAAAAGAACCGGTCGAGCAGCTGCCGCCCCTGATTGATAAACTCAAGCCCGCCCGGCAGATTGGACGGAGGAGTGACAAACTGTGGCGGATTGAATTTTCCGCCGCCGGAGTTATATAGATTCACCGAGCCGGGGTCGAAATAGAACTCCGGAGAAATTCCGTCGTATACACAGCTATCCACGATCACCGACGGCCGGAGCGCGGAATCCAGCGCATTGATGTAGATTGCGTACGTTTTGTTGAGCAGCTTCATCGTCCGAAGCGCCCGCAGTCCCGGGCTGAACCCGTAGACGCCGAACGCCATATTGTCGATCCTGCCGACGGTGTAGGGGTTGTGGTCGAATCCGCCGCGGCGGATCAGAATTTTTTCTTCCTTCTCGACGTAGAAGGAGAGAAACCGCGTCCCCTCCGGCCCCGGGACCGGTTCGGAGATGGTGCGCCCCTCCCGCTCGACGGTGCGGAACTTCCGGTTCGGGTTTGGCGTAACAAAGTGGATGATCGTATAGAGCTTCTCCGAGCGCGAGACGTCGCCGCTCTTCGCGTCTTCGAGCAGGCGTTTCCCGAGCTGGTCGCCATTCCTGCCGAACCGGTTCAGCGCCTGCCGCGCGGTGAGCGGAATCACCTCATAAACGGTGTCGATCGTGGTGTCGTCGGACGATGTGCAGTAGATGTTCGACAGGTGATGACATTTGAATTTTAGAATCCGCTCCGGGTCGAACACCACCGACATGGTAACCGTGCCGGTGCTGGGGCACTCCTCGCAGATTTCACTCATTTCGGTGGTCCAGTTCGTCGCATACAAAAGGTCGTAGGCCGCCTGGCTGGCCGAGGCGAAATAGCGTTTGAACTCCTCCGGCAAATTCTTCTGCTCCGGGTAGGAGAGCGAGTAGCTGAACCAGCGGACCGACGGCGGAAAAAGGTTGCTGAACAGCCCGCGCGTGAAGGTGTTCGCGGCCTCCTGCGCGAAGTCGCAGACGATCTGCCGCGGCCGCTTTTCCGGTTCATTGCGAGACATCGAGCCGGAACGGTCGATGGTCATTGCACCGAATTTCGCCGGAGAGAGGAAAGAGGCAACCTGTTCGAGCTTTTCGTTGAGCCCGGTCCGGTTTCCGCGCAAAATTTCGAGGTTGGAGATAATCGCCTGCGCGCTGAACTCCTCCATTTACGCACCTCCGAGCGTTTTGCTGCCGGTACTGCCGGAACTGCTGCTGCCGGAGCCGGAAGAACCGAGGCCGAATCCTCCGGCGAGCACTGTTTTTGAGCTGCCGAACGATTTTTTCTGTTTCTTCTTCTCCTCCGCCGCGGCCTGCGCGACCTCCGCGCTGGATTCCGTCACCGGCGGATTAGCGGGAGCGACCGGCGTCGGCTCCTGCACTTCCGGAATGCTTGCTGCACTTGGCGCACCTTTTCCCATTTCAACCCTCCTGAAACATGACATAGACCAAATCGGAGCCGTCCGCGGCTCCGGAACGAATCCGCAACACCTCTCGAAAGCCGACCCGCCGGGCGATGCCGAGCGCGGCGCGGTTGCTCCCGGCGATATGCCCGAAGACGGCGGCGAGCCGATAGCGCGCAATCGAGAGCTTGACCACGGAGCGGAACAGCCGGTCGAATCCGCGCGGCAGCATCAGCACGGCAAAATAACTGATCTGGCAGGTTCTCCCCTCGAAATCATGCAGCCAGAAGAGCCCGGCGATCTCTTCCTCATAGAGGCAGAGAAACGGCCGGTTGCTGGTGAGCATGTGCTGCGCGAACTCTTTATCCGTGCACGCCCAGCCGTCCGGGAACATCTGCGACCAGCGGCCGGAATCCCGGAAAAGCCGGGCGCACTCCTCCAACTGCGGGGAATCAGGGATCACGAAACTGAAATGCGAAAGCTCCATCGCTACACCTCCAGAATATCACGATCACGCAGCCGGTTCATCCGGCGGCGGTTGTCATCCATCATCCGCCGGAATCCGTCGCGGACGGCGGTCGCCTCCGGCTGGAGATAGAGGCAGAGGTACTGATTGGCGTCGTGAATGTGGGAGAAAATATTTTTCGCGGGCTGCTCCCGATAGCGGAGGGTGCCGCCTTCGCCGACCCGGTTGATGAGTTCGAACATGTAGCCGCCGGTGAAGCCCTGCCGGAGCATCTGACAGGAGGGATCGAGCAGATAGCCCGGCTCACCTCCGGCGAGATAGGTAAGACGGTTGATGACGGCGCGCCGCCGCGGCTCGAAATCGTTAGTTCGGGCGGCGGTGCAGGAGAGGCCGTTGCGGGCGAGCTCCGCATAACAGGAATCGTCGCGGTCGACCTGACTGCGCTGCGCTCCGGCGGGGTCGCCGGTGACGACGTAGCGCATTCCGTTGAAGTCGCGCGACAGGTCCGGCAGCAGGAGATCACGGCAGAACTGCCGAAGACCCATGTTTTCCGAACACCATTCGCGCAGAATCCGCAGCTGACCGTTCGGCATGAGCTGCCCGGCGACGCAGGCGGGAGTGAGACCGAAGTCAAACGCGAGGTAAAGTTCCCGGTTCCGCTCGACCGGGAGCGGAGTTTTGGAAACGTGGATATTTTCATTCCAGAACGGCTGATAGACCGGCTTGCCGTCGAACAGGCTTTTGTAGTGACAGAGCACCATCACGTCGAGCCAGTCGGGGTCGGCGCCGTCGACCATATCGAGGTAATAGCGCGCCCCCTTGGGCTGGTGCCGGATGTTCTCCGCGGCGGGGTTCGGCAGGTATTTTCCGTTCTCGCAGAGGAGAGCGGGCGGCTGGTCGAAAAACTCCCAGTTCTCCGGGGTTTTCTCCACTGCCCGATGATACCACCAGTGGAAGGTGTCCGGGCTGTTGGTGTCGGCGATGCCGCCGGACCAGTAGTGCGGAACGTCGGCGGAACGGGGGAAACGGCCGCAGCGGGAGAGCCCGGCGGTGATGAAATTCAGCGGCAGTTCCCGCGCTTCATTGAACCAGATTCCGGTCAATTCAAGTGAGAGCAAATCCCGTTCGGAACGCGGATGATCCATCGGGAGGAAGATCACCTCGACATCGAGCCGGGTGCCGTCGCTGAGCGGCGAATCAATACGGCCGGTTATGCGCGGACTGCGGGTGATGGTGCAGAGCTCATCCGGAATCCATTCGACGAAAGTTTTCAACGTGGTGTCGCGAAGCTGCGCGGTGGTGTTGCGGACAATCGCCCAGCGGGAGCGGCGGCGGCCGCGGGAATCCGGAGGCATTTCAAGACAGCGCGAAATGATTTCCATGACGCAGGCTACCGACTTCCCGGAGCCGATGGGGCCGCGGATGCCGCGGAAGAATTTGTCGGAGGCATGGAACCGGGCGAGCGTCGGTTCCGGATCGTACTTAATGTCCATTGACCGCCCCCCGCGAGAAGTTGAAGAAATAGTTGACGGTTCCGGCGGTGACCGCTTCCGGTGATTTTTCGTTCCACCCGGCGAGCTTGGCCAGCTGCGCGATGGCGGCGACCGGGTCGCGCAACTTGATTTTGCTGGAAGAAACTTCCTTGCCGTCGGTGTGGTCAACAGAGGCGACCTCCGGACCGGCGTCGCGCACTTTCCCCAGATCGATCTCGCCGCCTGGCGTGATGAAATTCCCGACCCGGCCGCGCATGATATCGCCGAGCGTGGCCATCGCCTCCTCGAGCGAGGGAATGCGGGATTTGAAGAGCTCTTTTCTTGCGGCGGCGATCACGGCGGAGACCTTGACATCCTTCTTGAGTTTCGCCGCGGTGACGTCGGCGCGGTGCGGCGAGTATCCGGCTTCGCGCACGGCGGCGCTGCCGTTGCCGGATTTGAGATAGGCAACGACGAAACGCTGTTGACGGTCCGAGAGAGAAGCCCAGCCGTCGAGTTTTTCGAAATCGATTTCCATGTCCATGTGATTATTGTGATATGCAAAAAAATTTTGACAAGTCAAAAATCGAAAAATTTTCAATTTTTTTCGCGTGATACAATTTTTGTTTTTCATTCTGTATCACAATGAAACGGCAAATTTTTCGAAACAGGACCGCGAATACGGAAACCACAGAAAACACCACCGAAACACATTCCGATGAAAAAAATGTGACAAATTACGCAACGCGAAACGGACAACAGCGGACGCAGAGAGACAGGAGCGGAAAGAGCGGGAAAATTTTACTAGTTTTTACGGTTCGCACATTTTGTCAAATAAATCCGGCCCGAAAAACGAATTCCGGGCCGGGAAAGAGAAAAACGGACTGGGGGGGAGTTCAGAACTTCTCGTAGAGCTTGCACATTTCGGAGAGCCTGCGGAGAACGGCGGGACCGTCCTGCGGCGAGAATCCGGCGAGCAGCCCGGAACCGTTGTCATTGGTGGAAACCCAGAGCTGCGCGCCGGTGCGGCGCTCTCTGGAGAGAAACCGGAACTCCGGGTCATCGTCATTCTGGCGGCGGCGGGCGATTTCGAAACCGATCCGGCGCCGGTCGATCAGGTTGAAAAGGTACTTCGATTTCGCCGGAGTCATGATCTCCTTGCCGAGGTCGTCGATAATCAGGAGGTCAACGGAATAGAGCCGCCGCATCAAGGGTTCGATCTCCTTGCTGCGGCTGGAGAGCATCGCGAGCAGGTCGAAACTCGCCCAGTACTGAACGCTCCGGGTTTTGAGCATTTCCCGTGCGTACTTCTGGAGCAGACGGCTCTTGCAGAGGCCGGTCCGCCCGGCGATCCAGAGCGAGCGGTACCGGTTCTCGCTGATCCAGCGGTCGAGCTCCGGATTGGCGTGCGGGTGGTTCGGGTCGTAGTCGAGCGCATACTCGGCGAGGTTGGATTCCCGGTACCGGCGGCTGTAGTCGGCGGCGAGCGCCTGTTCCTGCTCCTGAATGCGGAGCTCGACGGCGCGCCGCGCCTCCTCATCGCGCTGCAGGTGACTGCACTCCGGGCAGAGGGCGTATTGCAATTCCGCCTCGCGAAGCGACGGGATGAAATAAACGTCACGGGCCATCAGGTACTGAAACGACCGGCCGCACTTGCGGCAGGTGGCGGGGAGAGGAAAAAAGTTTTCTTCCGGCATATCAACCTCCAAATTTTTCAAACAGTTCACGCATGGAAACCGCCTGACCGGCAGGCGCGGCGGGGACGGGGGAACAGGGCTCATCCTCCCACCGCCGGTGGCGGAGATAGCGAATCGGGTCCGGGCGGAAATTCGGGTCCGGGTGCATCCGGAGGAATCCGTCGAGCCGGGAAAGGGCGAGATCCCGGTCACGCTGCGGCATCCGGTTCCAGAAAGCGAGAGTTTCCTTCCTGCATCTCTTCCGGCCGTAACGATTCCAGAACTCTTCAAAGCACTCCGTCGCCCCGGTGCGGGGGGACAGTGAGCTCTCTTCGTAAGAAGAGAGATCACGGGGGGATATATAGGGGTGGAAGAGGGGGGATGAATTTTCCGCCTCCGGTACAATTGTACCTTGTTTCGGTACATTTGTACCGGATTTTTTATCATTTTCGCAGATTTTCGACCGATTTTCCGGTACAATTGTACCTGATTCCGGTACATGTGTACCAATTTTCGGTACAATTGTACCTTGTTTCGGTACAATTGTACCTGGTTTTTCTTCGTTTTGTGCAAACGGTTCTTCGCTGTTGCGGCAGTAGCGGGAGAGGACGGCGGCGCGCCGGGCGGAGTTGATTTCCCGCTGGCGTGCCTCGCTTTCATTCAGTCTGCGGCATTCGCGCTTGAAGAGGAGCCGGACGGCGGCGGGGAGGGATTCCACCCGCACCAGCGAGCCGCTGCGGAGGCGCAGCAGCGCTTTCAAGAGCGCTCCTGCGTCGGCATCGGAGAGCGCCAGAAGCTCATCGTCGATGTCGAAAATATCATATTTTTTTACCGTTTTCCGCGGCATCCGTAATTTTCTCCTGTTGCTGCTTCCGTTTCTCTGCCTCCTCGGCCTCGACCTCGGCGCAGAGGTCAATCATACTGCTCATCGAATCACCCTTAACTGTTGCAAAATCTGCAACAACTATCAATCATTCATATCGAGAAAAACGATCTGGCGATCACCTTTCCGCCAGATGACATTCACCAGGCGCGTATTGCGAACGACCGAAAGGAAGCGCATGATGCCGATTTTCTCCCCCGGATGTTCCTTGCAGTATCCGGCGTAGAGCTCATCGAGATTGTGCCACTGACGGTCGCGAATGCGGCGGCAGTAGGCGACGATTTCCCGCTCCTGATCCTCCAGTTCCAGATAGAGATCTTTCACCAGCAGTGGGCTCATGCAGACCGCGAGGCTTCGCGCATAATCGTAAATTCTCGGACTGACCGGGCGAAAGTTTACGATCGATTCATTCACAAATAGCAGAAGCCGTTTGGTACTTTCCAACAGCTCCGGACCGGTGACTTCCTGACCAATGAGCTTTTTCTCGTTCATTCTTTCGTTCACTTCTCCACCTCAAAAAGTTACAGTTGCTGTCAAAGTTGCCGCCGCCAGCCAATAGATGCACCGTTTCCAATCAGCCCCGCACAGGTAAACGACCGCCGCGGCAACGTCAAGCGCCATCAGGGCGCATGGGAAAATATATTTCGCGTTCACTTCTCCACCTCCTCCAACTGTTGCAAAATCTGCAACTGTTCGCTATCTGAAACCAGATTGACCGTGCAGTTCTTGTAAACTCTCGTCCGGGCGATTATTGCCATTTCCGGCTTTGGGTCATAGAGAACCATCAAAATGATCCCCGCCCACACCGCAGCCATATTGCCGGTGCAGCATCCGGCTATCGTGATTGCCGCACATGCAAGAAACGGGACGAACGCCGGAAGGTACATCAGAAAAATCATTTCTCCACCTCCTTTTCCAGCCTATTATTTTTGATCCGTCTCTTTGCCGCACGTTCAAAACCTCGTAAAATTATGCAAAGTAAGCTGATAGCGTAAGCAATTATAGCAAAGGGAATTTTGTCAAACGCCCACAAAATAAACGCGACGGCAAAATAGAGGTCAACTTCATCAATACTTTTCACTTCTCCACCTCCGTTTCCAGCCTATTTTTAATTCGTCTTTTCGCAGCACGTTTAAAATCGCTCAAGATGTAGCAAATCACTCCGATAGCGAAAGAAATTATCGCAAAGGGGATTTTTCCAACCCCCCACAAAATGAACGAGACGGCAAAATAGAGGTCGCCTTTATTAATGCTCACTTCTCCACCTCCTTCCCCAGCCATTCCAGCGTCGCGATTACCGCTTCATCCCGCGTCTTGAATGACTCTCGAATACCGTCTCCGGTAACGCCGAACCACTCATCGCCGCTGAATTCATCGTAACGATGATATACGAGGTTTTCTGCCAGTATTTTCGGGTCACCAGTGATCCGATCGAAGTTCATCAGGGGGGCTAGTCCTTGTTTCAGCTCGAAATGTGGACACTCATTATCGTGCGCTATTTGCCAAAATTCATACTCTCCCCAATGACAAAACAATCGTTTCCGACACTGCTTGCACTGCTCAAGAATTTTCATTTTTTGCGCATTCCACCATTCAATTGTTCAGCTGTTGCATTTTTTGCAACTACTCAACTTTCCGCCCTGTCTGCTCATCGATCCACTCCGCGCACGTCTCGCAGACGTGAAACTCCTGCGGGTCTCCGCTGTCGTGCAGCGCGCCGGAAACTCTCTCGAGTTCCTCCGCCGGGAACTCATGATTGCAAAAGTCGCATTTCATCGCGTGACCTCCTATTTCACCCGATCCCTGATTCTCTTTCCCGTCATGCTCATGGTGTAGCCTGACTCAATTTCCAACCGGTCGAGAGCCTCGAAAATATGCGGATTTTCGCGCATCTCGATCCGCAGCTCGTGGTCCTTGCTGAAAATACACCCGGCACAACCGAGCCGGTTGCACCCCATCTCGTAGCAGACATGGCGCGGTACGCCGGTGTCGCGCACCATCGCCCAGATGTCCGCTTCCGAATAGGCCAGCATCGGCCGCCAGCCGTAGACGGTCCGCTCCCGGCTGTTCAGACGCGGGACGGAAACAAATTCCGTATAGGTGCTGCGGGCCTTGCTTTCCGCCCAGCGTTCGCCGGTAACTTTCAGCACTTTACCGGAAAATTTTCGGACCAACTTGTCCATCGGATCAGCCTTATGATAGCTTGTACAAAATCGACATTTCGTGGTTGGAAATATCATAAATTGCGGTATTTTCATACGCTTTTTAAACGTTTGCAACATTGGCCTCACCGGGTAAACGGTGACCAGTTCCACGCCAGCCGCCTTGCATAGCGCCTGAACGTGCTCCCCGGCATTGTGCCACTCCATCCCGGTGTCAGCGTACATCGCCAACAGTTTCTCGCGAGGTACTCCCTGCCGATCTGCCAGATCGCGCACCAAAAACAGCATCGCATGCGAATCCTTGCCGCCGCTTACGCTGATGAAAATTTTATCGAACTGCCGGAGGTCGAGCGCTCCGTTGATGAACCGGAGTTGCGCTCTCTCCGCAGCGTCAGGCTCAAAGCCGGGCAGATAGATGTTCATTCCTCCCCCTCCGCTTTATGCAACGCACCTTCAATATAACAAATGTCTTCGAATATTTTTTGCTCTGCCACTATGTCACCGTAATCTGCCCTTTGAATCAAGTCGAAGTAATGCTTGAGGGCATAGTACATCTCCGGCGCGGCGGCGATCAGCGCCGCGTTGGCTTCTCCACGTCCATTCCCCTTCGCCACTTGCGCTATGACGTGGCGGCTCTGATATTGTCCTCCCGGTTCGTCAAGAATAGTTATACGGGTACTTGAAACGTTAGTACTACTATACGGCGACCGTATTTCTTCGCTCTGCTTGATAAACCACGGCCCCGGCGTAAATTTTTCGTTCACTTCTCCTGCTCCTTGCGCTCGTTTTTTCGCCGTTCGATCTCTTCAACGACATAATCACGCGCCTCGGCCATTCCTCCGGCGGAAATACCTCCCCAAGTCTCCGGTTGCGAGGCAAGGTAATCCAGAAAATTACTCAAAAACAAAACCAGTTGAACAACCGTAAACTCGATTTTGTCGCCCATTTTAATTTCGTTGCTCATCATTCACCTCACAACAATGTAATCGACCCCCTCAACAAGAGAAGTTGTGAATTTTCTCCGTCTCGGAATCGAGAGGCAATAAAAACAAATGATGACAATCGCCTCCCGCAACTCCTTGTCCGGAACCTCTCTCGCCCGGCCGGGATTCCGGGTTGTGAGAAAATGCTCCATTTTTCCGGCGTGATACAGCTCTGAATTTTCAACTTGTATCACGGGGAGAGTGTTGCAGAGTTTGTCTCTCGCCGCGCGGCGAATGATTGTGCCGAACTCAACCCCGCAATAACTCGCAGTCCGATGAACAAGTGCTGCAAGGTCTGAATTAACCCGAATTGAATACATGGAAAACTCCGTGATACAAAAAAGTTTTTTCAAACGGTATCACAAAAAAACTCCGTGATACGAAAATTATTTCTCGTCCTGTATCACGAAAATGACCGGGCGGCCATCTTCGCGACTGACGGGATCACAATCAACCGGCGGGCAGAGTTTGAGATTTTCGAAATAACATCCGGTGCATACAGCCTCTTCCGATTCCTGAACGCGGAACCGCTTCCCGCAAAGCTCGATCGTCGAATTGATTTCAGGAGACATTTACCACCTCAAAGCGTTGTGACGCTCGTCGCCGAGCACAAATAAGATCATTTTTGCGATTCCGAGGAAGAGGCAGAATCCTCCGCCGAGACATCCGATGGTGAAAATGAATTCAAACATATTTTCCCTTTCATGAAATTTTTAACGGCATCGGCCGGAACGATCCATTTTCCAAGAACTTTCCCGCCGGGGAGTACGCCCCCTTCGATCAGCCGGCGGATGCTGCGCGGGCTGCAGCAGAGATAGCGGGCTGCCTCCGCAGCCGTCCAGTTTTCAGGGATGTTGCGTCTCATAACTGCCACCCCCGGTACAAATTGACCTGCGATTCCGCGCCGTCGATCCGGCCGAACCCGAGGTAATGCGCGCAGGATTCCAGCGACTTCCATCCGCCCAGCTCCTTGACTTTCAGCAATGGATCGACGTTGCGCCCTTTGCGCTGCTGGTCGAGCCAGTAGCAGTAGGTCTGCGTCGCCCAGGTTTTGCGGGGGGAGTGCGTGCCGAAGCGGCGGAGCCCGAGTTCCCGGAAGGCGGCGGTGTAGAGGTAATAGACCTGCTGCCGGGTGAGGGAGCGCCCGGGGACGCGCCCGGGGAAGAGCGGCAAATCGGCGTGCAGCTGGCCGAGTTGCGACAGCCGGAGAATCCACGGCCGGAGATAGCGGCCGATCAGGGGATTGCACGCTTCAATCTCGCGCGGCTCCGCAGTTTTGGTTTTGCGGAAATAGATGCTCTGCCGGAGACTGCCGTCGCGATAGAGCACATCCCCGCAGAGGAGGAACAAGAGCTCATGAATCCGCGGCCCGAGGCAGAGCTGCATGATGAAAAGCGCCCGGTTCCGCTTGGGTTCTCCGATGCTGGAGAACGCGCGACTTTTGAGCACGCATTCGACATGCGAACGTTCGAGCGGCAACACCACCGGCATGGTCAATCCTCCACGCTGTCGAGGTGGAGCCGTTTTCGGACCGACGGCGGCAGGTGCTCCGCACAGTAGGGCCACCCCTGCGGAATGCGCGGAGCGCCGCAGATGATGCAGCGTTTCTCCGCAATGCGGCGGCGGGCGGCGGCGATCTTTTGCGCACGTTCGGCGTCATACTGCGCCTTGAGCGCGACCGCCTGATCGAGGTCGTAGAGGAGGACCGGCCCGAATTTCCGCGCGGGCTTGAGCCGTTCGCGGCAGACCTTTTCCGGGAGCCCGGTCAAGACGCGGATGTAGGAGGGGGTGTAATGCTTCACTGCCGCACCTCCGCGTATCCGAGCAGCTGCCGGACCGATTCCGGATCAACCCGGACGAAACTGCGGCTGGCGGAAATCCGCCGGAGCTTTCCGGCGTTTAGATAGTTATTGATGGTGACGATGGAGACGCCGAGCAGTTCGGCGACCTCGCGGATGGTCATCGGCTTTTCGAACTGCGGCTGCGCCTGGCCGTTGCCGGAATGCGCCTTGAGCGCGGCGACGAGATTCTGCGGAGAGAGTTCCGGAACAAACGGCTGGAGCATCCCGGCGGCCGCCGCCAGCACGGCGGGAGGAATTCTGTTACTGACGTGCATTTTCGCCTCCTGCGTTATTTGATTCCGCCTTTACCTCAATAGAGGTAATTTTAAGCAAATTTTTTTTGCAGTACTGAATCATTGCGCGAATAGTATCACTATCCGTTTTTCTGCCCAAAGCGTTTTTTACAAGCAGAAAATCATTGAATTCAACAGGATCAGCAAATAAGCAAATTTGTTTTCGTCCCATATCAGAGCCCTTTCTTTAGTGTTAATATAATTCCTATTGAGGTAAAATCAACTTGAAAAACCAAATTTTACTATTTTTTTTATAAAACTATGATATTTTACGATAAAAAGGGAGGAATAATTATGATAGAAATGAAACAAGTATATGCTGCATTGCGGGAGAAATACAGCGCAGGAATGACGCAACAGGAAATTGCCGATGCAACAGGAGTTTCGCAAACTTACATTGGCAATTTACTTTCTGGACAAAGACCAATCGACGGACTAACCCTGAAAAAAGTGAACCAGCTTTTTCCTGATGCCGTGATCTTTTTGAATGGAGAAACGACATCCACAACGGGAAACAGCAAATTGGAACGAAAACTTCTTGCGCTCTTTCGGGAACTTGACGAAGACGACCAGCTGGAAGCATTGGTCTATCTGTCGAGACTGACCGCAAACAAAAGCGAAGAAGCCGCCACCACCCCGGATCAGAAGATCGGCTAAGTTGAAGTTCACCGGCAAATATCCTTTCAAGAAATCCAATTGAGGCGAAAAATGGCGTGGATTGGATTAATCATGATGATAATTGCATTCAGCGTATCATGGTATAAATTCAGCAAAATCTTTGAAATAAGAAGCTACATTGCAGGCAAAAGTGATATATCGCATTACTACTCTAATGGATATGATCTGAAAATTAGTTCCCCACTGGGTTTGAACTATTTACACGGAAAATTAAAAGCATTGAAAAAATATAGCAAAAAGGAGCAAACACTTCTGGGATTTACATTTCTTCTCTGGATTTTTTCTGTTCCAATCATATCGGGAGCGAATATCAAAGATGAAGATATTTTCTACGTTATAAATGCTGCATGGTTCATTATAGTTATGACCAGTTTTGAGTTTTTTGCTATAATGAAAGAGACAATCATTAAATCAGCATATCTGGTAATACGTCAAGACGAGGAGAATACAATATTAAATGACGACAAATTATCAGATGAATCCAAAATTTACCTGATTAAAAACAGAAGAAATACCTATATAAGCGATTAAATAATCTGTTTAAGGTGTTATTATGTATTTCTTTATAATATTTTCGATATTGATACTTTTTCCAGCAATTGGTATTTTTGCATTTCTTGTAATGAATGATAAAGCTAAAAAAGAAGAGAAAAAAGAAAACGCCATATCAGAAAAACAGCAAGAAGGAATCAGACCTGTATCTTTATGGATCAGAGTTCCATTAGTAACAATAACAACAATTGCCCTGGCAGCAATTCTGGCAATCATTGAATCACAAAAAATTTCCGGTGATGTATGTATCAAGCTTGCTGTATGGTTTGGATATATATGGTTGACTATAAAAATTTGTAAATTAAAAACCAGAAAACCTCATCCGGGGAAAATCGTTCATTTTATTGGCTTATCCAGTCTATTTTCTTTCGTTTTTGTAATAAGCTTTATATTGTTCCTGTTTGAAAAAACAAGTGAAGGGAAGCAAATATTAATTCTCGGCAGCATTCTTTCATTCTTCGTAGTGTTATTAATCTGGCTGATATACGGAATGGACAAGGTAATACGTTCAAATAAGCCCAAACGAAACATACCTCCACCGCCTTTTTTGAACGGGCAGACCGTATTTGTCGAAACGCAATTGCCGCCACCAAAGAAATTTAAATTCTCCGAACTGCCGGACCGCGACAAATATTTCTGCATGACGCTGCTTTTTGATCTTCTGCTGCTGTTTCTGGCCGCGTGCGATTTGCGTCTCCCCTACGGGTTTTACACCATCCTGCGCATCGTCACCTGCGTGACGGGAGTTTGGTTCATCGTGCTGCTGAAATCGCCGGTTTTCCGGTTCCTGCTGGGGCTCTTTGCGTTGCTCTACAATCCGCTGATCCCGATTGAGCTTGACGACCGCGACGCCTGGCAGCTCTTCAATATTCTGGTGATCGTATTGTATATCGTCGCGGCGATCGTACTCTGGCGCAACCGCTGCCGCGCCGCGCGCGATGGTCAGGAATCCGCCTGAAACATCTGCAGGAGTTTGCGCACCTGATCGAGCGGGAGAGTGTCGGCCAGCCGGTGGAGCGCCTCCCGTTCCGGAGCTGGGGCAACCTCCGGCGCTCCGGAGTTCGGCAGCGTGAGACGCGCGGCGTATTTCAGCGCCGCGGCGTCGCTGATTTTGGTGTAGTGCTCGGTCATTGCTGGGTTGGAGTGCCCGGCGTTTCGCTGAATGATGGCGGCCGGAGTTCCTGCCTCTGCGTTGTGGCTGATGTAGGAGTAGCGGAGAGAGTGAAACCCGTACTCGACCACGGCGTGACAGCCGACGCGGCGGATCTCGCCGGTTTCCGGATCGACGATTTTTTGTATCCCGGTCCCCGGTCGTTGCGTTTCAATGCCACACCGTTTAAAATGACTGGAAATTCGATGCGAGACGGCGCCGGAATTCCGCAGATAATCCGCCGCGGTATCCGGCAGCAGGTACCCGGTCCGCTGCTCCGGCGGATAGGAGACGAGCATCTGGAACAAAAAAGGAGGAATTCCGATTTTAACGGTCGCTTGACCGCGGTCCTTGATGGTATGCTCCGTTTTGCGGGGAATTCGTTCGATGATTCCGCGGATAAGATCGACCTCCTCCCAGCGGAGAGTGCAGCAGTCGCCGAGCCGGAGACCGGTAAAATAACCGAGGGCGAATAGAACGCGCAGTTCACCGGATGCCTTGTCAATGATCCGGGCGATCTGTTCGACGGATAGCGGTCGTTTGCTGTTGTAATGCTGCGGCATCGCTTCAATTTCAGCGAATGGATTTTTCCCAAGCATTTTTCCCGCTTTAATAAGCGTATTGAAAATAGCGCGAATAGAGTTCAAGCATTGATTGAACGTTCCGCTGGACAAGTTTTCAAAACTCTGCATAAAATCTGCGGCGATTTCCGGGGTGATGTCGGAGAGGAGCCGGGCGTCCGGATAATTTTTTTCAATAAATTTTTGAAATTTTCCGAGGAACCTGTGATAATTTCCAACGGTTGTGTGTTCCGGGATAGCATCGCTTGGAAACCTCCGACATCCGGCTGGTCGTTTCGGGCATGACATGAAGAGCTGCCATGCGCCGGAGATGGTAGCGCGGCTGTTGACGAGTTGAGCGGCTGCCAGTTCGGCGGCCTGTTCGGCGTCTCGGATATCGTTTTTAATGGTGCGGAGCTGTTCCGCGCGATTGGATTCCCGGATATGCGCGAGAATGCGGTCGGCGGCGGCGCGTGCCTCTTTGGGGGAGGTGACAGGTTTTCCGGCGAGATCGAGGAGGCGCATCCGGGTTTCTTTTCCCTCGAACCTGTACCGCAAATAGAAAAAATTGTTTTTGCCGCTGGTATAAAGTGTACCGCTGGTTTTTCGCCCCATTTTGCCGCCTTGTTTCGTGTTTAGTCCGCTTTATTACAGTACCGGCAAAATTACAAAAATCAAGCGCTTTTATGGATAAAAAACGGATAAAATATCAACAATTGAGCAACTAAAAACAATGGAGAAGATTGCTGCACTCAGTTCCTACCATTTTGATCTCGGGCGCCCGGAACGTCAAACGGACGGCAGCTTTCTTTGTGAGCAGCCTAAACGGGATAAACGTGAACTGCCGGGGATGGCGATGATTCCCTTAGGCTGTCTGGAGGTTGCTGAAGCTGCAAATCTCATGGCGGCAGGACGTTGTATTGATGCGGAGGGGCAGGCGCTAGGACCGGTTCGAGTCATGGCGCCCTGCATGGCAATGGGGGAGGCTGCCGGACGTGAGGCTGCCAGGTGCCTGATTGCGAACAGAAGTTGATTTTTCTGTCTGCTTCATAAACGACTAGAATCGCAAATGGGGGCCAGTTCATCGCCGTGAGCGGAATTCCCATAACGGCCTGCTTTCTCTCGGGCCCCAGCGTGTTTATCGCCGCGAGTGGAATTCCCATAACGGCCTGCTTTCTCTCGGGCCCAAGCGCGTTTATTGCCGCGAGCGCATGTCTCTACGGCTTGGCTCGCGCACTTGTTTAGCGCG
>OLGD01001954.1_pt1 | contig 26344 bp, 27 predicted proteins | sample 1605311 | NCBI WGS metagenome assembly OLGD01 (sample SAMEA3888917, study PRJEB22519) | human gut metagenome | biome: human gut; feature: human-associated habitat; material: faeces | place: Denmark | collected 2010
AGAACGCGGCGAGCGCGGCGGAGAAGGTCGTGCTCGTGTCGCCGTGGACAAGGACGAGATCGGGGCGAAACTCCGCAAAGCAACCCTCAAGACCCTTGAGCGCCTTGACGGTGACATCGGTAAGTGTCTGGTTTTTGCCCATGATATTGAGATCTGCGTCGGCGTTCAGGCCGAAGCAGTGCATCACGGAATCGAGCATCTCGCGGTGCTGCGCGGTGACGCAGATGAGGCTTTCGATGCTCTCGCGGCGCTGAAGCTCAAGCGCGAGCGGCGCCATTTTTATCGCTTCCGGGCGCGTGCCGAAAACGGACATGACTTTAAGCTTACTCATTTTTGCTGTCGGCCTCCCCGGACTCATCCGCCGGCTTCTCGTGCGGCAGCGGATGGATATTGTTGTTGTTTCTGAACACGAACAGCCATATGCACACGGCGATGACAAAGGCGATGACGGCAACGACGACGCGAATGATACCTGTCGAGGTCAGCAGCACCGCGGCAAGGCCGAGGATGGCCGAAACGGCGTAGAGCACGGCGACGGCCTGCTTCTGGCTCAGGCCCATGTCCAGCAGCTTGTGGTGGAAGTGTCCCCTATCGGCATGGAAGGGGCTTTGCCCGTGCAGGATGCGGCGCGTGAAGGCAAAAATCGTGTCCGAAAGCGGAACGGCAAGCGCGAGCACCGGCAGGACAAAGGTAACGACGGCGTAGAACTTGAACATTCCGATGACCGAGACCGTCGCCAGAACATAGCCCAGCAGCAGCGCGCCGGTATCGCCCATGAATATCTTCGCCGGGTTGAGGTTATACGGGATAAAGCCCAGGCATCCGCCGCAGAGCGCGGCGAGGATGACGGCGACGTTGATGTTCGCATCGGACACAAGAAGCGACACGACGAGCATCGTCAGCGACGCGATGGCGGAAACGCCGCAGGCGAGACCGTCAAGCCCGTCGATGAGGTTAACAGAGTTTGTTACGCCGACTATCCACAGTATGGTCACGGGAACGGCGAGGATGCCGATGGTCACGGCCTGCTCGCTCGTTATAAGCAGCGGATTTGACACAACGTTTATGATAACGCCGGACAAAACGGCGATGACCGCCGCGACTATCTGCACGCAGAACTTAAGCCATGCGTTGAGGTTCATCACGTCGTCGATCGCGCCGACAACGACGATGAGGATAGCACCGAGCAGAATGCCGCGAACCTGCGGCGTTATGTTTGCAAACAGCAGCACCGACAGCAGAAAGCCCAGGAATATAGCAAGGCCGCCCATGCGCGGTATGGGGTGGCTGTGAATATGGCGCTTTTTGTCCGGAATGTCGATCGCTCCGACCTTTTTGGCAAAGGAGCTGACAACGGGCGTCGCGGCAAAGGAAATGATAAACGCGACAGCCAGCGCGAGCAGGATGTTCTTCCAGACATCAAAACTTAGATCGATCATATCTATATATCTCCAGTGAAATTAGAAGGGCTTTTCTACGAGACCTACCTTCTTATATACCTTGCGGAGGGTCTTGCGCGCAATGACGCTTGCCTTCTGCGCGCCATCGGTGTAGACGCTGCAAAGATAGGCCTTGTCCGCAAGCAGGCGCGTTGCCTCCTCGCGGATCGGGCGCAGAGTTTCAATGACCGCATCGCCGACCGCAGGCTTGAAAACGCCGTAGCCCTGGCCGTCAAACTCGCGCTCTATTTCGTCAAAGCTCTTGCCGGTGACGGCGGAGTAGATGTTCATGAGGTTTGAAACGCCGGGCTTGTTCGCCGGGTCAAAGTGCACGCAGTTTTCGGTGTCGGAGTCGGTTATGGCGCGCTTGAACTTGCGAGCGATATCCTCGGGCTTTTCCATAAGGAAAACGCAGCCGTTGGGATCGGATTTGCTCATCTTTGAGGTGGGGTTGCCGAGTCCCATAACGCGCGCGCCGGCCTTGGGAACGTAAGCCTCGGGGACCTTGAAGGTCTCGCCGTAGATGTTGTTAAAGCGCACGGCAATATCGCGAGTCAGCTCGCAGTGCTGGCGCTGATCCTCGCCGACGGGAACATAGTCTGCCTGATACAGCAGGATATCCGCCGCCATGAGGCTGGGATAGGTGAACAGTCCGCCGTTTATATTGTCGGCGTTCTTTGCGCACTTATCCTTAAACTGCGTCATGCGGCTGAGCTCGCCGAACATGGTGTAGCAGTTGAGTATCCAGCCAAGCTCTGCATGCTCGTGAACATGGCTTTGCAGGAACAGAACGTTCTTTTCCGGGTCTATGCCGCAGGCAATGTACTGGGCAAGCTGCTCGAGGCTGCGGCGGCGCAGCAGCTTAGGATCCTGGCGCACGGTGAGCGTGTGCAGATCGGCCATGAAATAATAGCAGTCAAATTCATCGGCTCTTGCACCCCAGTTTTTCACGGCTCCCAAATAATTGCCGAGGTGAAGATCGCCCGAGGGCTGAATGCCCGACAGCATGCTTTTCTTTTTTATCTCTTCCATTTGAGTTATCTCCTGTTTGATCTGATACTAATCTAAAATAGCATTTTACCATCTTAACTGTCACTTGACAACTGCCAAAATACATTTTACACTGTTGTTATCTATGTTTTTCGGAGGAAAAGTTCTATGGATATGACATGGTTCGAGCAAATGGAGGCTCGCATACCCAAGGGCGAGGTACGCACGAGATTTGCCCCCAGCCCCACGGGATATATGCATGTGGGCAATCTGCGCACCGCGCTGTACACATGGCTCATAGCGCGCCACAGCGGCGGAAAATTCATTCTCCGCATCGAGGACACCGACCAGGAGCGTCTGGTTGAGGGCGCGGTTGACGTTATCTACCGCACGATGGCCGAGTGCGGCCTTGATCACGACGAAGGCCCCGACGTGGGCGGCCCTGTCGGCCCCTATGTTCAGACCGAGCGCCGCGATCTTTACGGCAAGTACGCCGACCTTCTCATCGAGAAGGGTCACGCCTACCGCTGCTTCTGCGAAAAGCAGGAGGAGACCGAGGGCTTTGAAAAGGCCGCCGATCCCTGCCGCTTCCTCAGCCGCGAGGAAAGCGACGCAAAGGCCTCGGCCGGCGAGCCGTTCGTTGTGCGTCAGAAGATACCCGAGGAGGGCAGCACCACGTTCCACGACGAGATTTTCGGCGATATCACCGTTGAAAACTCGACACTTGACGATCAGGTGCTCATAAAGCGCGACGGACTGCCGACATATAACTTTGCAAACGTCATCGACGATCACCTCATGGGCATAACCCATGTCGTGCGCGGCTCGGAGTATCTTTCAAGCTCGCCGAAATACAATCTGCTGTACGAGGGCTTCGGCTGGGAGATCCCGGCCTATGTCCACTGCTCGCCGGTCATGCGCGATGCGCACAACAAGATGAGCAAGCGCCACGGCGACCCCTCGTATGAAGATCTTATCGCGCAGGGCTATCTCACCGACGCCGTTGTCAACTATGTTGCTCTTCTCGGCTGGAGTCCCGGCGGCGAGCGCGAGATATTCTCCATGCAGGAGCTTGCCGAGATATTCGACATAAAGGGCATCTCCAAATCCCCTGCTATCTTCGATATCGAAAAGCTCAAGTATTTTAACGCAGAATACATCCGCGCCATGAGCCCCGAGGCCTTTGCCGAGGCCGCCGAGCCGTTCATCCGCAAGGCCGTCAAAAAGCCCGAGATAAGCGCCGCCGCTATCGCCGCGCTTTTGCAGCAGCGCACGGAGGTTCTCACCGACATTCCCGATAAGCTCGATTTCTTCGACGAGCTGCCCGAGTACGACACGGCTCTGTATGTTCACAAAAAGAGCAAGACCGACGAGGCAGGTTCACTCGAGATGCTGCGCGCCATGCTGCCCGTTTTCGAGGGCATTTCCGACTGGTGCGACGAGAACATCCTCGCCGCGATGACCGGCATGGCCGAAAAGTGCGAGTGCAAAAATGCAAAGGTCATGTGGCCCGTGCGTATCGCCGCGGCCGGCAAGGCCGTAACGCCCGGCGGCGCAGTCGAGATCTGCCGCATCCTCGGCAAGGACGAGACCCTGCGCAGAATGCGCGTCGGCATCGAAAAGCTCGAAAAGAGCCTCGGATAAATGGCTGACAGGATCATCGTCGTCGATGACGAGCGCGAGATCGCCGATCTTATCGGCCTGTACCTTGAAAATGACGGATACGAGGTGCATAAGTTCCTCAACGGAGCCGATGCGCTGAGCTTTGTCGAAAAATGCGAGCCTGCGCTCGCCGTTCTTGACGTTATGCTGCCGGATACCGACGGCTTTGCGCTTTTGCGCAAAATGCGCGAGAAGCACGATTTTCCGATAATCATGCTCACCGCGCGCGTCACGGATTCGGACAAGATTCTCGGCCTGACCATCGGTGCGGACGACTATATAACAAAGCCGTTTAACCCCCTTGAGGTCACCGCGCGCGTCAAGACCGTTCTGCGCCGCTGCCGCCGGGGAGCGGAGACCAACGACGAAATGGATATCCGCGGCCTTACGATAAACCGCGCTTCACGCCGCTGCTCGCTGTTCGGGCGCGAGCTTTCGCTCACGCCGACGGAGTTCGACATTCTGTGGTATCTGTGCGATAACGCCGGCAGAGTGGTCGCATCAGAGGAGCTGTTCGAAGCCGTGTGGAAGGAAAAATTCCTCACGAGCAGCAGCAACACCGTCATGGCGCACATCGGCCGCCTGCGCGAGAAGATGCACGAGCCGGCGCGAAAGCCGAAGTTTATTAAAACCGTTTGGGGTGTTGGGTATGAGATCGAAAACTAAAAGCGTGCTCCGCACGGCGCTCATCTACATTGGCATATTCATCTGCGGCGCGGCGCTCGTCGCTCTGCTGCTGAGCTTTTTTGACAACACGCTCAACGGCACGCTGCGCGAGTGGTTTTACCGGGGCTACATGACCGAATATTACGATTCCGAGATGGCAACGGATTACGTTCAGCCGGACTGGATCGCCATAAAGGGCCTTGCATTCAGGCTCGCGCTTGCGGTCTTTGCGTTCTGCGTAATTATTATAGGCGTCGTTTCGCGGCTTCGCCTGAACGCCGAGCGCCGCCGAATAGGCAATGCGGTCGGGCAGTTTATGCTGAGCGACTCGCCAGAGGCCGGCATTCCCAACGAGATCGCCGTTCCGCTGAGAGACGCAAAGTCAAAGCTCATGCTCGCGCAGACACTTCTGCGCGAGGAAACCGCGCGCAAAAACGACCTTGTGATGTACCTTGCGTACGACCTGAAAACGCCGCTTGCCTCCGTCATCGGTTACCTCACGCTGCTGCGCGACGAGCAGCAGATAAGCCCCGAGCTGCGCGAGAAGTACCTCTCGATAACGCTCGACAAGGCTGAGCGGCTCGAGGATCTGATAAACGAATTTTTCGAGATCACGCGCTTTAATCTATCGACCGTTACGCTCGATTACTCGAGCATAGACCTTGTGCGTCTGCTCGAGCAGCTCAGGTTCGAGTTCATGCCCATGCTCAAGGAAAAATCGCTCACCTGCACACTCTGCGCGCCGGATGCGCTGCCGATAAGCTGCGACGCCGGAAAAATGCAGCGCGTTTTCGATAATCTCCTGCGCAACGCGGTGCTGTACAGCTATCCCGACACCGAGATCGTGATAAACGCGCAGCTTGACGGCGACAGTGTTTCCGTCAGCGTCGTTAACCGCGGAAACACCATCCCCGAGGAGAAGCTGCGGCGCATTTTCGAGCAGTTCTACAGGCTCGATTCCGCGCGCTCGTCCTCCGGCGGTGCCGGGCTGGGTCTTGCCATAGCGAGCAACATCGTCACCCTCCACGGCGGAAAGATCAACGCGCGCAGCGCCGATGAGACAGTCGAGTTCACCGTCACTCTGCCCGTAAGAAAATCGTAAGATATTCGGGCGGAAAACGTCACAATTTCATACGGATAAACGGATAAACAGCGCTCCTGTTTTTGCTACGATAGCAGCGAAAACAGGAGCGATTTTTTCGGCTCACAGGAGGATATTATGAAAAGGCTTATTTCCGTTTGTCTTTGCATCTGCATTTTTGCCGCGCAGCTTTCAGGCTGCTCGGGCATAGACCTGCCGATATCGGACGGCCCGACCGACGCAGAAAAGCTCGAAAAGATACGCACAAGCGACGAGTACCCCGAAATTTTAGTCGAAACGGCCGAGAAATGTCCGCAGACTCTGGACTATGTTTACAACTACCCGGAGCTGAAGGATAAGCGCTTTGACATCGACCTTTCTTCCGATGCACAGAGCGGCACCATACCGCTGTTTATCCAGTGGGACGAGCGCTGGGGCTATGCGCCATACGGCAGCGGCTTTATCGGCACCTCCGGCTGCGGCCCGACCTGCCTGTCGATGGCGGCGGTGTACCTCACGAAAAACGCCGCGTACTCGCCGCTGTTCGTCGCGCGCCTTGCCGAGAAAAACGGCTACTGCGTGCCCGGAAACGGCAGCTCGTGGACGCTTATCAGCGAGGGCAGCGCTTTGCTCGGCCTTTCCGCAGCCGAGCTTCCGCTGTGGGAGCAGTCGATGAAAAACGCGCTGGACTCCGGTGCGCTCATCATCCTCGCGCTCGGCCCCGGCGACTTCACAAGCAGCGGACACTTCGTCGTTATCACCGGCTACGACAGCTGCGGCTTTACCGTCAACGATCCCAACAGCCCCGATAACAGCGCAAAGCACTGGACCTACGACCGCCTCTCCCCTCAAATCTCCAACCTCTGGATGATTTTAGAGGCGAATTGACGCAGCTACGGATACGGTTATTGCGGCAGCCCGGTGTCGGGACATTGGTGGAAACCGTGCGTGCCTCGCGCAACGTTAGTGCGGAGTTGTGTTTCGCGGCGCATCCCATTGTCTTCCCCTTGCGGAGCTTGAGGGGAAGATGCCGCTTGCGGCAGATGAGGTGTGAATAAATCCGCGCCGCAGGCGCTACATTGTTTCTATATGTATCGATTTTGCCGGAACTCAAATCTATAGCTGTAGGGAACGGATTTATCCGTTCCGTGTGCGATGGTTTAGCCGGCAGTTTCCGGTCGTGACACCGCAATAAATGTATCGGTACAATGTAAAAGCGCCTCTAAAAATGTTTTTGCCTAACGGCAAAGATCAAAATAACACCTCATCCGCCACCAAAGGTGACACCTTCCCCTCAAGCTACGCAGGGGAAGGCAAAAAGTGGGGCGGCCGTTGGCCGCCCCAATGAACAATGAATGATGAATAATTAATAGTGAATAATTGCCGATACAGTTGTTGCGCCAGTGCGACCGGAAACTGCTGACAAAACCGCCGCAAGCGGGCGAGCAATGATCGCCCCTACAAGCGACCGTTGGCCGCAGCGGAGAGCTAATAGCTGATAGTTAATAGTTATGGTGTGTGCTTTAATTCAACCCCTCGGCAGCAAAGCTGCCTGCTCTCCTTGCAGGTGAGCCAATGGGGCGCGGTGCAAAACTTTGCAGCGCACTACTGGGTTGCGAGGCAAATACGGTTTCCACCAATGTCTCGACACCGGGATACCAGAGATATATGTATCCGTAGCTGCGTCAATTCGCCTCTAAAAATCGCCGCTAAAAAATCGTTGAGGATGAGGAGATCACGTCGAGATCCTGGCCGCTGTACTGGCCTTTGTAGTTCCAATCGACGCTGACGGAAACGCTGCTGCCCTTCTGAACAGTCGTCGAATAGGTGTAGATGAGCGTATCGGTCTGCGAGTTCGGGGAATCGACGCTGAAAGATCGCGTCATACCGCCGGAGGTCGAGCCGTTTACGCTTATCGCGATCGAGCGCCGGCCGATCTCCATCGTGTACGAGCGCGCATACACCGACAGCGTGAGCTTTACGCTGCCGTCGGCCTGCTCGGTGGCAGTCCATGCGGTGTGGGTGTTCAGACCAACGCCGGTTGCCGAGTCAAACGCGCCGGAGCCGATGACCGTGCCGCTCGGCGCTTCGGCAGTGGGAGCCGGAGCGGGCGTCGCCGTCGCTGCCGGGGTCTCGGTTGGAACTGCCTCGGTGGGCTGCGGAGTTGCAGTCGGGATGACAAACTGCGTCTGGCGCGGAGCGCTCGTCTCGACCTCCGGGGTCGGAGTCGCTTCGGGCTTATCGCCGCCTATGCCGCCGGTCAGCCACATGATAACTATGGCAAGTATGATCAGCACGACGATGAACGCCGCAAAAATATATGCCGTCTGTTTTTTCATGATTTTCTCCTCTCGCGAGTTTACATTTTTATCTTCACTTCGCCGCTGTGAACCGTGCGGCGCGTTCCGTCGTCAAGGCGCAGGATGAGTCCGTAGTCCGGGCTTATGCCCTCGGCGACGGCCTCATATTCGCCCTCGGGTGAGCTTACGGATATCTGCCTGTCGAGCACGATGCAGCGGCGCTTATACTCGGCATGGCATACGCTCGGCGCTTCGAGCCACGCGGTGTACAGTGAGCTAAGCTCCGCGATGATCGCTGCGATAAGCTTGCCGCGCTCGAAAGTGAAGCCCGTCTGCGTAAGCAGCGAGCCTGCCGTTTCGCGCAGCTCCTCGGGAAAGTCCTCGATGCGTGTCGTGACATTCAAGCCGATGCCCAGCACGGCGTAATCGACCTTGCCGTTTTTCACCGAGCTTTCGCACAGTATGCCGCAGATCTTTTTGCCGCGCAGGTACAAATCGTTTATCCATTTGATGCCCGGCGCGCGGCCGCAGACCTTCTCAACGGCACGGCACACCGCGACGGCACACACCGCAGTCAGGCTCTGCGCGCAGTCGGGCGTGCAATTGGCAGGACGAAGCAGCATCGACATGTAGATGCCGCAGCCGGCGACCGACGCGAAGCTGCGGCCCATTCTGCCGCGCCCGGCGGTCTGCTTGTCGGCAACGACGACCGTGCCCTCCGCAGCGCCCTCCGCTGCGAGCTTCTTTAAATAATTATTCGTCGAATCAAGGCTTTCAAAAGCCTGCAACCTTATCTCCATATTTTTAGTGGCGCTTTAGCGCACTCCTTATGCATTTTTCAGTGGCGCATTAAAATTTTACGGATACGTTTTTTGCGCTTGCCCGGTATCGAAAAATTGCTGGAAACCATATCGTTTCGCGCCACGGGGGATTGTGCTATACTAGTGCAAATTTTCATCTGCACCCTTGCAGGGAACAGGCTTGCCTGTTCCCTGCAAGCGACCTTTGGCCGCAGTGAAGAGGTAATAGGTAATAGTGAATAGGTGTGGTGTGCCTACGGCACGAATTTAAATTCATTCGCCCTCCGGGCGAATACCTAACTTCTTCACTTTTACCTTTTACTTATTACTTCGCAGACGTAGTCTGCGCTGCCGGGCCACCGGAAATAACCGTATCCGCAGGTGCGTCAATGCGCCTCTAAAAATCAATTTTTGAGGCTTTGGAGGGGAGCCGGGATGCGTCCGCCGCGTGCGATAAAATCGGCGCTTTGCGCCTTGTGCACGGGCATTACGGGCGCAGAGCCGAGAAGTCCGCCCATTTCTACCATATCGCCGACATCCTTGCCCTCAACGGGGATGATACGCACGGCGGTGGTCTTGCTGTTTACCATGCCGATGGCGGCCTCGTCGGCGATGATCGCCGATATCGTCTCGGCGCTCGTATCGCCGGGCACGGCAATCATGTCAAGGCCGACCGAGCACACGCAGGTCATGGCCTCGAGCTTGTCTATCGTAAGCGTTCCGCACTCGGCGGCGGCGATCATGCCCTCATCCTCGGACACGGGGATGAATGCGCCGGACAGTCCGCCGACGTGGCCGGAGGCCATAATGCCGCCCTTTTTGACCGCGTCGTTGAGCAGCGCAAGCGCGGCAGTCGTGCCGTGGGTGCCGCAGGTCTCAAGCCCCATCTCCTCAAGGATGCGCGCAACGCTGTCGCCCACGGCAGGCGTCGGCGCGAGGGATAGGTCAACTATGCCGAAGGGCACACCGAGCCTGTCGGAAGCCTCGGCAGCGACCATCTGACCCATGCGCGTTATCCGGAACGCGGTCTTTTTTATCGTCTCGGCAACAACGTCAAACGGCGCGCCCTTGCACTTTTGCAGCGCGTGGTAAACCACGCCCGGGCCGGATACGCCGACGTTTATCACGCTGTCGGCCTCGCCGACTCCGTGGAATGCGCCGGCCATGAAGGGGTTATCCTCCACCGCGTTGCAGAACACCACGAGCTTTGCGCAGCCAAGCCCGTCGGTATCGCGTGTCAGGTGCGCAGTGTCTTTAATTATCCTCCCCATCGCGGCAACGGCATCCATGTTTATGCCGGCACGCGTCGAGCCGACGTTCACGCTCGAGCAGACAAGATCGGTCTGCGCCATTGCCTGCGGAATTGCGCGCAGCAGAAGCTCATCACCCTTGGCAAAGCCCTTGTGCACAAGCGCCGAGTAGCCACCGATGAAGTTCACGCCGCAGGTTTTTGCCGCGCGGTCAAGCGTCAGCGCAAATGGAACGTAATCTGCCGTTGCGCAGCTTCCGGCGACGAGCGCAATCGGCGTTACCGAGATGCGCTTATTTACGATGGGTATGCCGAACTCGCTCTCGATATCCTCGCCCGTTTTCACGAGATGTTCGGCGCGGCGGCAGATCTTGTCGTATATCTTTTCGCAGCAGCGCCCGGGATCCTCGCTCACACAGTCGAGCAGCGATATACCCATGGTGATCGTGCGGATATCGAGGTGCTGCTTGTCGATCATGTCGATGGTGTCAAATATGTTGTTAAGGCTCAGCATGGCGGCACCTCACAGCTTGTGCATCGCGTCGAAAATATCCTCGCGCTGAATGCGGATGGAAAGGCCGCGCCCCTCGCCGAAGGTCTTGAGCACATTTTGCAGATTTGCAAAGGACTCGGTGCACAGCGCAAGGTCAACGACCATCATCATCGTGAAGAAGCCCTCCATGATGGTCTGGCTGATGTCCAGAACGTTTATGTTGTAGTCTGCCAGCGTGTTGCACACTCCGGCGATTATGCCGACCTGATCCTTGCCGACGACCGTTACGATTGCATTCATATTTCATTCACTCCCGTGTGATAGTTTAACGTGTGATAGTTTAATAAGTAATTATAGCCGATTATCGCTGAGTTTTCAACAGTTTTGACAGCCGGTTTTTCGGTCGCGCGGCGGATAAATCTTGTTGACAAATTCCGCGTCTCAGGATATAACAGAATTTACAATATGTGATTTCAGGAGGCGCAAAATATGACCGAGCTTGAAAAGATCGAGTACACAAAAGGCTTTGTTGACAAGCTTGCCGAGGGGATAAACCCAATCGACGGCACGCCGATCGCCGAGGGCGATCTTCTAAACAATGTCAGAATATCTCGCTGCATGTATTATGTTTCGGATATTCTGCGCCGTGTCATAGAAAACGGTGGGACCGAGAGCAAAAAGCCGGCAAAGCGCGGCCGCGCACCGTTTGCACTGAGCGACAGCGCCCGGCGCGAGCTTGTTCCGGCCGACGAGCCGCTGAGAATATCGCAGGTGACAAGTCTCATAAACGAAAAGGTTGACCCCGAGACAATGAAAAATTTGCGCTCGGGCGTTATCACCCGGTGGCTTCTCGGCATCGGCGCGCTTGAAGAGGTTCAGCTGCCCTCGGGCAAGGAGACCAAGCTCCCCACGCCGCAGGGGCGCAGCCTCGGCCTGATAACGCAGGAGTTCCGGGGCGAAAACTCGGTGTACTCGGTCGTGCTGTATAAGCCGGAGGCGCAGCAATTCATATTCGATAACATCGACGCGATAGAGCAGCTCAATCGCGAAAAAAGCGGCGGCAGAGAAAACCGGGGCAAGCCCTGGAGCGTGCAGGATGATGCAACACTCGGCGAGCTTATCGGAAAAGGCGTGGAGAAAACCGAGATCGCGCGCACCCTCGGCCGCACGGTGAAAGCCGTCAACGCACGGCTCGAGCGCCTCGGCATAGATACAAGCGCCGGAAATGATCCTCAGCAGCAATAAAAAGGATATATATCATCTGCCGGTGTTGACATTGCGTTAACAGTTTGTTAAACTATGCAACGCGACTTTAACGCGAAACTAACATCAAAGGATGAGAAAAGAGAAATGAAAATCGTAAAAGCATATAACAGCGTAAGCCTCGTGCTGCGAATTGTTATAGGTATGGTCATCGGCGCAGTACTTGCGCTTATTATCCCCAACGCTGCCGAAACCGCGCCCGGAATCGGTATCCTCGGCACGCTGTTCGTCGGCGCACTCAAGGCAATCGCACCCCTGCTGGTATTTATCCTTATCATCAGCGCACTTGCACAGTCCAGAGAAAAGATGGGCAAGCAGTTCGGCACCGTTATCGTGCTGTATCTTGTATCCACCTTCCTCGCAGCTGTCATCGCGGTCATTGCAAGCTTCATCTTCCCCGTGACCATCACCCTCACGGATGCAGCCACCGACGCAGCTCCCGACAGCTTTGCTTCAATATTCACCGGACTTCTTAACAACATCGTTGCCAACCCCATCGGCTCGATAGTTTCCGGAAACTACCTCGGCATCCTGTTCTGGGCGATCGTACTCGGCTTTGCGTTCAAGGCAGCGTCCGACACCACCAAGAAGTTCCTCGCCGACGCATCCGATGCAGTCACCAAGGCAGTCCGCTTTGTAATTAACCTCGCTCCCTTCGGTATCCTCGGCCTCGTGTTCTCCGCAGTTTCCACCAGCGGCCTTGCCATCTTCACCGAGTATGGCAAGCTCCTGCTCATCCTCGTCGGCTGCATGCTGGTAGCGGCGCTTGTTGTCAACCCCATCATGACCTTCATAGTCATCCGCAAGAACCCGTATCCGCTGGTGTTCAAGTGCCTGAAGGAAAGCGGCGTTACCGCATTCTTCACCCGCTCCTCGGCAGCTAACATCCCCGTTAACATGACCCTGTGCGAGAGCCTCGGACTTGACCGCGAGTTCTACTCCGTGTCCATCCCCCTCGGCGCTACAATCAACATGGCAGGCGCGGCAGTCACCATCACCGTCATGTCCCTCGCTGCGGTTCACACTCTCGGCATGAGCGTAAGCGTTCCCGTGGCGATCGTCCTGTCCGTCATGGCAGCTCTGGGCGCATGCGGCGCTTCCGGCGTTGCCGGCGGCTCGCTGCTTCTGATCCCCATGGCCTGTTCGCTGTTCGGCATCTCCAACGATGTTGCAATGCAGGTCGTCGGCGTCGGCTTCATCATCGGCGTCATTCAGGACTCTGTCGAGACCGCGATCAACTCCTCCTCCGATGCACTGTTCACCGCCGTTGCGGAATTCAAGCAGTGGCGCAAGGCAGGCAAGGAAATAAAGTTCTAAGCCAAATATACTCAAAGCCCCGTCATCTGACGGGGCTTTTTTAGTTGCGCATTGACGCAGCTACCGATACGGTAATTGCGATTGCTCGATATCGAGGGTTCGTAGAAAACCGTGCGGTTTCTCCGCAGCCGAGAGCAGATAGCTGACATCCAATAGGGTGCGAAACAGCGCGGTTTTGTCAGCAGTTCCGAATCGGGCTACCGGAAATATCCGTATCCGCAGGTGCAGTAAAGCGCCACTAAAAAAGCAGCGACAAACAGCGCGATGAGCACGGCTCGCACTTTCTTCGAGCGCAAAAGCTTGAACCTCGGCTCGCGAACGGGCGCTGATTCTTCGGCCTTGCCCGGCTCCTCCGGGTCTGCATCCGGCCTCGGCTCGGGTATGGACGTGCGCGCACGGGCAGCGAGATGATCCAATCTGTTTTCGACCGCCTTCTGGCGCTCGATGAGCTTTTTGCCGGTCATCGCGTCGCGGTTGAACGGCTCCTCGGCCAGGATCTCGTCAAACAGAGCATCGGCCTCGTCACGAAAGCCCATCGTCATGAGCTGATACGCCTTGTCCATTTTTCGCTTGTGCATCCGCTCGTCCGGCGAGCGCTCAAGCAGCTCTTCAAGCAGCGTTTTATCCTCCATATGCCGATATCCCCTTTCAATGTCGGATAAATATTTTACCATCCAATTCCGGGACGGTCAATGGTTCGACAAAGAATCTTGAATTTTTCGGACACATGTATTAAAATCATGGCGGAGGACAGACTATGAAAAAGCTTGCGATATTTGATTTGGACGGAACTTTGCTGTACACGCTTGAGGATCTGCACGCCTCGACGAATTTTGCGCTCGAAAGCGAGGGCTTGCCGGCGCGCAGTCTCGACGAGGTTCGGTGCTTTGTCGGAAACGGCATACGGAAGCTCATCGAGCGCGCCGTGCCGGACGGCTGCGCACCGGACGTGACCGACCGCGTGTTTGCGGCCTTCAAGCGCCATTATGCGGAAAACTGCATGGTTTTGACGCGACCCTACCCCGGCATACCGGAAATGCTCGCCGCGCTCAGGGCGCGCGGCTGGAAGCTCGGCGTTGTGTCGAACAAGGCAGACGAGCCGGTTAAGGCGCTCATCGCGCATTATTTTCCCGGCGTATTCGACAGCGTCGTCGGAGAGCGCGAAAATGTCCGCAAAAAGCCTGCACCGGACAGCGTTTTTGAGACCGTAGGCAGCCTCGGCTGCGATATCGGACAGGCCGTTTACATCGGCGACTCTGACGTTGACGGACAGACCGCCGCCAACGCCGGCTGCGACTGCGTTCTGGTGTCCTGGGGCTTCCGCGGCAGGGAGACTCTGCTGCCTTTCGGCTGCCCGATAGCCGACAGCACCGACGAGCTTCTTAACATACTTACGGAGGGCGAGAAATGAAGATAAACAAGCCTCTGGCCGCCGCGCTCGCGGCCGCCGGGCTCGGCTACGCCATCGGGAACCTCAACCCGGCCTACGTCATGGGTCTGCGCAAAGGCTATGACATTCGCAAAAAGGGCTCCGGCAACGCCGGGGCGACAAATCTTATGATACTCGAGGGCAAGAAGGCCGGCGCGTTCGTCATGTGCTTTGATATCAGCAAGGCCGCTGTGAGCGTTGGACTTGCGCGCAAGCTGTTTTTGCAGAGCAAATATGCAGGTGAAGCCGCCGGTGCCGCCTGCGTTCTCGGGCATATGTACCCGGCGCTGATGCATTTTCGCGGCGGCAAGGGTCTTGCCTGTCTCGGCGGCGTGATCCTCGCGTTCGGCGTGCATGACTTCCTCACGACGCTGTTTCTGGAGTCGGTGCTGCTGATGGCGACACGCTATCTCTGCCTTGTGCCGATAACCGGCTCGGTATTTTATCCGATCTACCACGGCATTGAGCGCGGCGACTGGCGCGCGGCAGCGATACGCGGACTTATAACCCTGCCCATCCTCTCCAAGCACATCGAAAACCTGGAGCGCATCAAGCAGGGCAAGGAGCTTAAGCTCGATTTTCTCTGGGATAAGGACGGCGAGCTTGACCGCATCGGCTACGTCGAATCGGAATTTTAGTAGCGCATTGACGCACCTACGGATACGGTTATCTCTGGTATCCCGGTTCGGGACAATGGTGGAAACCATAGCGTTTCGCGTAATGCAAGTGCGACGCTGAGTTTTGCGGTGCACCCGTAGATGGTGGAAACCGTGTGTGCCTCGCGCTACAGCAGTGCAATGCTGAATTTTTCGCCGCACCCATTGGCTCACCTGTCAAGGGGAGCAGGCAGCTTTGCTGCCGAGGGGTTGAATAAAAGCGCCTAATTCACTATCAGCTATTAGCTCTCCGCTGCGGCCAAAGGTCGCTCGTAGGGAACGGATTTATCCGTTCCGTTGTGTTGCAGTTTAGTCGGCACCCACCGGTCGGGCAACCGCAAAATACGTATCGGCACCAGAGTTAATGCGCCTCTAAAAAAATGCGCCTCTAAAATGCCTTCCCCTGCGTAGCTCGAGGGGAAGGTGTCACCTTGGTGACGGATGAGGTGTTATTATATCTTTGCCGTCAGGCAAACACATTATTAAAAACGGGCGATCATTGATCGTTTTTTTAGAGGCGATTTTACATTCTACGAATACATTTTTTGCGGTATCCCGACCGGTGGTTATTGACCAAACCGATACATATGTCAACAAAGTAGCGCCTACGGCGCGGATATAATTACACCTCATCTGCCGCAAGCGGCATCTTCCCCTCAAGCTCCGCAAGGGGAAGACAAAAGGCGGCGCAAGCGCCGCCAATGAATGATGAATAATTAATAGTGAATAATTGCCGATACGGTTGATGCATCAGCACGACCGTAGAGTTCCGACAAAACCGCAACAATCGGGCGATCAATGATCGCCCCTACGGCTATAGGTTCTAGTACCGGCAAAGTCGCAACAGGCGGAACAGGCAAGCCTGTTCCCTACAAGGGTGCACCACAAAACTCAGCGACGCACTACCGGGTTGCGTAGCAGTAATGGTTTCCACCAGTGTCCCGAACCGGGCGACCAGAGATATATGTATCCGTAGGTGCCCCAATGCGCCTCTAAAAAAGAAAGGTTGATGATTTTTGAGTTATAGCTTCACGCAGCTTTTGTGGCTGTTTTTCATTTACGGCTTTGCCGGCTGGTGTGTGGAGGTCATCTTCCACGCGGCGAACAAGGGCATATTTATTAACCGCGGCTTCCTCATCGGGCCGATCTGCCCGATCTACGGCTACGGCCTTGTTGCGGTCATACTGGCACTGACTCCGATAAAGGATAACGTGTTTTTGGTGTACATAGGCAGCGTGATCATATGCTCGGTGTTCGAGCTGATCGTCGGCTGGGCATCGGAGAAATTCATGCACACCCGGCTGTGGGACTACACGGATAACGCCTTCAACATCGGCGGCTATGTATGTCTGAAATTCTCGCTGCTGTGGGGCGTGGGCTGCATCTGCATCCTGTACATATTCCACCCGATGGCGATGAAGCTTGTGTATCTGATCGAGGCCATACCGCGCACGCACGGCAACATCATGCTGTGCATAGTCTCTGCGGCGTTTTTGTGCGACCTCGGCATAACGGCCGTGAACGCTTTCAAGCTCGATGCGCATATGCGTGCGATCGACGATGTTGCAAAGGCGCTCGAGAAGGTGTCCTACGGCATCGGCGACGGACTGACCGACGGCACGCTCAAGGTTCAGGAGAGCCGCGCCGAAGCCGAGCGTCTGCGCGAAAAACTCAAGGGGCTGCTTGAAGAGCGCAACCTTGTCCACCGCCACCTGCTGTCGGCGTTCCCGCGCCTGAGCCAGACAGAGTACCGCGCGGCATTTGAGCGCATTCAGGAGCACAGAAAAAATTTGAGCGAAAAGGTAAAAAACAAAGCAAATGAAATTCGTGAGAATAAATAATACAGGCAACGATATGTTCGCCCCGGCAATGGAGCTTTACGGCATGAGCTTTCCCTACAACGAGCAGCGCGAGCCGGATTCTCAGGCAAGAATAATGAGCGACCCGGAGTATCATTTCGAGCTGATCTATGACGAGGATCGCTTCGTCGGCGAAGTGCTCAGTTGGGAAAACGTGGACTTTATTTACGTCGAGCATTTCTGCATGCTGCCGGATGTGCGCGGCCGCGGCTGCGGTTCTCGTGCGCTGGAGCTGCTCCGAGCGCGCGGCAAGACGATCATTCTGGAGATCGATCCGCCCGTGGACGATATCAGCCGGCGCAGAAAGGGCTTTTACGAGCGAAACGGCTTTGCGGCCAACGACTATGACTACACGCATCTGCCGTATCACCGTGACTGCAAGGGACACAGGCTCGTAATCATGTCGTCTCCGCACAGGATCGACGAGGCCGAGTACCGCAATTTCCTCGACTACATGCGCCGCCGCGTCATGGTTTTTTAGAGGCGAATTGGGGCACCTACGGATACGGTTATTGCGGTTGCCCGGTTCGAGGGTACCGATGAAACCGTATGTGCCTCGCGCTTTTTCAGAGGCGCATTGACGCAGCTGCGGATACGGTGATTGCGGTATCCCGGTGTCGAAGGTGCGGAGGAAACCATGACGTTTCGCTTCCCTCAAGGCTACGCCGCCGTATGCCACGGTTTCGTCGGCACCTACCGGTCGGGATACCGCAATAAACGTATCGGTATCAGCGTTGATGCGTCTCTGAAAAAATGTAGCGCCTACGGCGCGGATATATTTACACCTCATCTGCCGCAAGCGGCATCTTCCCCTCAAGCTCCGCAAGGGGAAGACAAATGGGGACAGTCTGTGACCGCCCCAATGAATAATGAATGAGAATAATTAATAGTGAATAGGTGTGGTGTGCCTACGGCACAGATTTAAATTCATTCGCCCTTTGGGCGAATACATTACTTTTTCACTCTTACCTTTTACTTATTACTTCGCAGACGTAGTCTGCTCTGCCGGGCAACCAGAGATATATGTATTGGTAGCTGCGGCAATTCGCCACTAAAAAGAAGGTATGGATAACAGTGGACAGTTTTAAAAGCGGCGCGATAAGCGTCGGAAAATATTTCAGAACATTTTATCGTTGGGTGCTGCTGTCGGTGGTGACAGGGCTTGTGTGCGGACTGGTCGGGTCCGCGTTCCACCTGACGGTCGATTTTGCAACATCGTTCAGGGCGCAGCACCAGTGGCTGGTGTTCCTGCTGCCGATCGGCGGTCTTGCAATTGCGCTGATCTATCGGGTGAGCAAGATGGAGGGCGAGGGCACAAACAACATTATCGACTCGATCCACGACGGCGAGAAGGTCCCCATCATGCTTGTGCCTGTCATTTTCGTTTCAACTGCGATCACTCATCTCGTCGGCGGCTCGGCCGGCCGCGAGGGCGCAGCGCTCCAGATCGGCGGCGGCATCGGCTACCGCGTCGGGCGGCTGCTGAAGCTTGATGACAAGGACATGCGCCTTGTCACGCTTTGCGGCATGAGCGCGGTGTTCGCGGCGCTGTTCGGAACGCCGCTGACAGCGACCATATTCGCGCTTGAGGTCATATCAGTCGGCATCCTGCACTACTCGGGACTTATCCCGTGCCTTGTCGCATCGGTGACGGCTTACGGCGTGTCGCTGCTGTTCGGCATTGCGCCCATGCGATATTCGGTCGCGCTCGCGCCGCTGGAGTTCGGGCTGCTGCTGCGTGTTTGCATCCTTGCAGTTGTATGTGCGCTGGTCAGCATCGTGTTCTGCGTGGCAATGCACAAAACCGAGCAATTTGCGGCCAAAACCGTCAAAAATATATATCTGCGCGCATTTTTGGGCGGCGTTATCGTCATCGTGCTGACGCTCATAGTCGGCGACGAGAGCTACAACGGCATCGGCACCGACATCATCGCCTCCGCTCTCGGCGAGGGCAAGGCGCCGGCCTGGGGCTTTCTGTGGAAGATAGCTTTCACCGCCGTTACCATAGGCTTCGGCTTCAAGGGCGGCGAGATAGTGCCGACGATGTTCATCGGTGCGGTCCTCGGCTGCACGGTCGGGCCGCTGCTTGGCATACCGGCGCAGTTCGCGTCGGCAATCGCGCTCGTCGCGGTGTTCTGCGGCGCGGTAAACTGCCCGATAGCGTCGATCATCCTGTCGGTCGAGCTGTTCGGCTCCGGCGAGCTGCTGTACTTCGCGCTTGCCTGCGGCATATCGTATATGCTCTCGGGCTACTTCGGCCTGTACAGCAGTCAGAAGATCATGTACTCAAAAACTCGCGCCGAGTTCATAAACCGCTACGCGAAGTAGAAAAACGCCTGATTAAGATCAGGCGTTTTTCTATTTTATCATCACTTCACTGTTTTTGCCCATTCCGGCTCTTTGAAGCCGACAAGGACGAAGTCGTCGGCGATGAGCATCGGGCGCTTTACGAGCATTCCGTCCGTTGCAAGCAGGGCATACATCTCATCCTCGGTCATGCCGGGGAGCTTATACAGCAGGCCGCTCGTGTTGAAAAACTTTTTCAGCGGCAGACCGCTCAGATTATGCCACGCGCGCAGCTCGGCCTCGGTGGGCTTATTGTCCTTGATATTCCGAAGCTTGTAGTGCTCTCCGTTTGCATCAAGCCACTTCTGCGCCTTTTGGCAGGTGCTGCATTTGGGATAGCAAAGAAAAATCATGTCATTTAATCTCCTATATAAGTAAATCGACGATATGTCTTGCCGTCGCGCTCGACAAACTCATTCCACATGCTCGCCGGGCGGACCCAAATGCCATATTCGCCGTACAGCGCCTGATACACCACCATCGGCTCGAGCGTTTCGCTGTGCTTTGCGATATACAAAACGCGATATTCGTTGCCCTTAAAATGCCGGTAACGGCCTGTTTTTATCTCTTCCACAACAAATTCCCTCAGTTCAAGATCTCAAACTCCATGTCCGTTTTCAGCGGATAGCTGATGAGCGCAGCGCCGTCAAGCTCCTCACGGTTCATGTCAACGCCGACTATGCTGTGATTATCATAGGTTTTATAGTAATAAATGCCCTTATCGGCGTTGCAGCATGAGGTGTAGATAGATATCTCGTACTTTCCGTCCGCCAGTCGGCAGCAGCCCCTCTGCTGATCGACCGAACCGAGAATGTGGAAAAACTGGCTGACGCTCGACTTCTCGTCGTCGGCCGACAGCGAGTTCATTTTGGTGAAAGCAACGCGCACGAATCTGGACGCAGACGACAGGTCGCCGGGCAGGCCGATAGCACCCATACCGCGGCTGTATGCGTTCAGCTCAAGCTGCTCGGAGAAGCGGTTTTCCGGATTATCGACGGAAAGGCCCCTATAGTTATTAAGGTTAAACAGCTGGATCGGGAACGGCGGATTGTTCGTGAGCACGCCCACGGGATTGTCATAGACGAAAATTCCGTCACTGACGCTTTCGAGCGTGATCGAGCCGCTTTTGTCCGAAATGATCCAGTGCAGCTGCGCCGTCGGCAGCTGCGGCGCAAACGGCTCGGCGGTGAGGTTTATCTGCGCAAGCAGCGCCTTTGCCTCGCTCACCGATGCGCACCGAGCCATGATCCACGGGATCAGCTCCCACTGGGCAATGTTATCCTTCCCCTCACGGCACTCGCGGTAATGCGCGTTGCCGACGAAATTCAGCCCGGCGATGCACAGTCCCTTTTCGTTCACTGCGTCGTAATACAGCGGATAGTTATCCGCGACATGCGCCATGCCGATGAAGGCAAAATGCCGCTCCATTACGCCCATGTGGCGAAATTCAAGCCTGAAATTTCTCGGCGTGACGGTGACCGTTTCGCCGTAGGAAAACTCGTAGTCGAGCGTGCGGCCGAAATAAAAATCTTTTGTTTTATAAGTTGCTGCTGTACACATAATTTCTCCTCCGGCCCCGGTTCTTTCCTCGGATAGATGCGCTTCGGCGGCCGTTTTCTTTTCAGGCAATGATTATACCACGGAAAGGGCAGGTTGAATACCCCAAACAGAGCCGCGTTCTTAAACGACCTTGTATCGCCCTTTTCTGCACTGCACGCTGCGAAGGCCCGTGCGCTCCAGGCCGAGAAGCGCATCCATCTCATCGGCTGCGCTTTTATATGTGCTGCCCTGATGATGCACGAGGATGTAATCGGCCTCTTTGATCTTGCCTGCCGCCTGCGCGCAGAAGCTGCGCATGGGGGCTGCAACGGAAAACACCCATATCGGCGTGCAGATCGTCACATGCTCATAGTCTGCCAAGCTCACGGAGACGGGTTCAATCGGCATCTGCCATTTGTGCATTCCATACCGGCCGCACCACCAGAAGCCAAGGGTTCCCTCCGTCCGCTCGGGAGACTTCACCTCGTAAGTCTCGGCGCCGCTGCGGTTTGCCTCCTCATACGCGAGCTTCCTGACATAGCCCATGCGCGAGAAAAACACCACCAGACGCTTTTTGTTTGTACCGATGTTCGGGTAATCCGTCAGTGCAACGTGAAACACTTCCTGCTTTCCGAACACCCACGCGGCATAGCCTGTGGCGGCCTGCGCAGCGCCGAAGACGAAAAAGCTCGTGGACATGAAATTAAGTGGGAAGATATAAAACTGAATGCATATCCACAGCATCAGCGTCACGCCGAACACTCCGCCGAGCACCGTGCCGGCTTTCTTTTTTGCCAGCAGCAATGCTGCCGCCGTCAGGTTTGTAAGCCCATTGACGATCAGCAGCGCCCAGCCGGAAAATGTGAAGTCCTGAAAAACGCGGTCTGCAAAAGGCAGTACCTGAAAATACGGCAGCATCGCGTCCATGCCCATGAATCTTCCCGATGGGTCGATGAGCATGGCAAGCGCTCCTGCCACGGCGCCGATGCCGATAAACAGCGTCCAGAAAACAAGCCAGCGCCGCGCCGTTTCAAATCTTGATTTTTGTTTCATAAAGCCATCTCCGATTTATTGCTATTTAAAGGCTCATGCAGCCTTGGATCACGATGCTTTGAGCCGAATGTGGATTCTCCCTTCGGCATGCCGCGCCTGCACGGCAACGGTGTAAGGGCCGGTTTCCGGGATATTGATTTCAAAGCTCGTGGTTTCCTCGCCGTTTCCGGCATAAATGATCGTGCCGTCCGGCGCTGTTATCTTAATGTGCAGAGAGCCTTTTGACGTTTCAAATTCAACTTGCAGCACATCTCCGGCATTCAGGCTCAAGGTGTGGCTGTCGGTTCCGTTCATGCGCAGAATGTCCAGACTGTAGGAATCCGGATTTTTTATTCTCTCGCCGGTGAAGCCGGGGCGGTTATAAATGACGAGGAGCATCGTCAGTCCTGCCAACAGCGCCGGAAGCACAACGCCGGCCAAAATCCTAATTGCTCGTTTCGATCTCATTTGTTTTACCGACATGTTTAACTGCATGGCAATAGTTTACATGTTCAAAAGCCTTCATGCTCGCACCGGCTCTGTCAATGATATTGCGCTGAATATCCGCCGGGGTGAGCAGCTCGCGGATCTGAAAGCCGTGGTTTTGGAGCAGCTTTTCAAGCTCCGCGCAGGAAAATGCCGGCTGCATAGCTTATCCGCCAGCTTTCGCCATCATTATCGTATTCTGCACGCGCTTCTCGGCGGCGGCAAAGAAGTTTTCATCGGGATAGTCGAAAACAAGCGAGCTGCCGGGCGCGCATAGCTCGGACAGCGCAGACAGTGTCTGCTCGATCGCTTCGACCGAAAGGTAATAGGTCACACCCGGCCACGAGAAAAAGGATTTTTCGGACTTATCAAAGCCTCCGGCAAGCAGGCACTTGGGCAAGCTGTCTTTTGAGAAATCCACAGGAATAAATTTAAGATTTTTGGGGATCGTCCAGCCGGCGCGCGCAATTCGCTCCAGCTTGTCCGCCTGCGTAAGCGGATGATCCGCCTCAAACACCTTGTGCTTGGATAAAAACTCCGTTTCGCGAAAAGCGAAGGTATCCAGCCCTGCGCCGAGGATAACATATTGCTCCGTGCCGTTCAGAGCCTCGGCTTTCAAGACCCGTTCCGTATAGGCCGCGCGGCACAGCGGCGACGGGGCAATGTGAACATTCACAAGCCGCCGCAGCAATTCTTTCGGCTCCTGCTCTGACGCGACTATCTCCGGCTCAAAAAAATTGCGCGCCGCCGAGAATATAGCCCTGAACGGCCGTGTATTCCTCATCCGTCATCAGTTCCCTTGCAAGAGCATCGCAAAACACCGGATACTCTTCGTTTTCCGTATGAAAAGCCCTGCCGAATGAGCTCATCAAGGCGGTAATGCTGGCTTTGTTCTCCATATTCGTTTTCTCCTCTGACATCATTTCGGTATTTGGCGCTGCTGCGGACTCATTTTGCCCGATAAACGTCAAAGAACTGCCGGATGTGCCGCTCGATCAGCCGCGTCACCTCCGCCTCGCGCTCCGGCTCCCTGTCGCAGAGATTAAGCCACACGGAAACCGGCAGGCACAGCTGCGCCGCCATGATCTCCGGGTCGGCCTCGGCGAGCTGCCCCCGGCGAATGAGAAACCGCACAAGCCCGGTGAAATAGCTCATAACGTCCGTGTAGTTCCGTTTGGTCTGCATGCTTGCCATCTGCCGATTGCGGAACTGCTCAATGGTCAGCATCTTTCGTGCACGGCTGATCTGCGGATCGTGCAGGATGTATCGGATCTGCCCGAGGCAGAGCTGCACCGCCATATCCGGTGTCATGTTTTCCTTGTCCTTTGTGAAGGCAGGGTCATCCCAATCCGCTTTTGCAAAAATGGAATGCTGCTCGTATTGCTCCAGCGTGGCTTGCATCAGCGCGTCCAGGATCGCCTGCTTATTCTCAAAATGACTATAGAGCGATGCCTTGCGGATACCCACCGCCTCGGCCAATTGGGAAATGGACGTGGCCTCATAGCCCTGCACGGAGAACAGCTCCAGCGCCGCATCCAATATCTCCTGCTTTGTGCTTCCCTTTGCTGTCATTGAACGATCCTCCCGATCTCAGTTTTCGCTCCATTATGCCTACCGAACGTTAGGTTGTCAAGCAGCGTATTCACTCATTTTCGGGCATTATAAAACCTCATCGGCCGTAAACGGCAGATGAGGTCTGAATATACGCCAAAATTTAAGCTTGCGAGCGCCGCAGTTATTCCAAAAGGAAATCAAGTGCTCTAATGATTTTGATTCCGTCTTGTGTCTGAGTAAGATCGCATTCCAATGCGATCACTATCTTTTCATAGTTATCACGAATCTTACGCAGCGGCGCAAGCTCTCGCTCTCTCGTTTCCGTGGCATTCATTGATTCGGTAACCTGTACATATTTTTTCTCGTCTGCTTTCGTGGCAATAAAATCAACTTCCTGATTGTCGATTTTTCCAATGGCGACATCATAACCTCGGCGCAGCAGCTCAAAGTAAATGATATTCTCTAAAATACGTCCGCTGTCACCATCACGATAGCCCAGCAGATAATTTCGCAACCCAATATCAACAATATAGTATTTGCCCAGGGTTCGCAGATACTCCTTACCCTTTATGTCAAAGCGCTTGATTTCATAGAAAATGTAGGCTTCTGTCAAAGCTTCGATATACGCCTGAATCGTCTGTACGGCAGGCTTTGTTTTTCGGGTTCCATTTTCCAAAAGTCCCTCATTGACTAAAGTGTTTCCAATAGAGGTAGCCGAAGTGTTATTCCCAATATTGTCCGCCAAAAACAAGATGATTTTTTTCAGAAGCACCGGATCAGTAATATTTCGCTGTCCCTTGCGCTTTTCCCGTTCCAGAATGTCATTGATAACGGCAGCAGAATAAACCCCGTCTAACGCAGCTGTTACCCGGTCAATTTCCAAGCCCACATCAGCAAGCATAGGCATACCGCCAAATCTGGCATAGGCATCAAAAAGCTCTTTTACATCATATGTTTCTCCATCTGCATCTGTAATCCGCTTTCTGAAACCGCCAGCAGGTGACTTCCGTTCCGTCAGGATATAGCCATGAAAGTCCAAAAATTCCTTAAATGATAGCGGCCATACTTTAATTTCCACATATCGTCCGGATAGATAAGTGGAAAGCTCAGAAGAAAGCAGATAGGCATTGGATCCTGTGATATATATATCGCAATCAAAATCTACTCGGAAAGAGTTTACCGCATTTTCCCAACCACGTACTTTCTGTACCTCATCAAAGAAGAGGTATGTCCGTTTATTAGGGCAAATGCGTGCTTTGACGTATTCATAAAACCCTCTTGCATCCATATCCGGAATGCCCATAGACTCAAAGTTCATTTCGATAATCTGGTCATCGGTCACTCCGGTTTCACGCAAATGCTCTGCCATCAGCTTCATTAAGCTTGACTTTCCGCAGCGCCGGATACCGGTCATAACTTTAATCATTTCTGTATCTTGAAATGCAATAATCCGATTCAGATAGAGATCACGTTTTCGCAAGCTTGTTTTTTGCATAAAGGAAACACCACCTTTCGCTTCAAAAAGCATAGCATAAACTTCTCGAAAAATCAAGTTTGTAAAATTGATATTAAAAACTTATATTTTTGAGAAGTTTGTAACATGCTGTGGTTCTTTGTCGATATGCGTATGTCATGTAAATCGGCTCATATAGCGAATTTGGTCAACCCATCAAAAACGGGATAAATGAGTCAACTTTTCGCAAAAAAAATAGAAGTTACAAACAAAAAAATCCCGGAATCGAAATGATTCCGGGATTTTGAGCTGTTTTGAAAAGATTAACGCTTGGAAAACTGCGGAGCGCGACGAGCGGCTTTGAGACCGTACTTTTTACGCTCTTTCATTCTCGGGTCGCGGGTCAGGAAGCCTGCGGCCTTCAGGGATGCGCGGTAGCTCTCATCGACGAGGAGCAGTGCGCGTGCGATACCGTGACGGATAGCGCCGGCCTGGCCGGAAACGCCGCCGCCGTGGACGGTAGCCTCGATGTCAACCTTGCCGACGGTGCCGGTGGTGACCAGGGGCTGACGAACGATGAGCTTCAGAGTCTCGAGGCCGAAGTAATCGTCGATATCACGGCCGTTGATGGTGATAACACCGGTGCCGTTGGGGATGAGGTGGACGCGTGCTACAGACTGCTTTCTGCGTCCGGTGCCGTACATATACGGTCTTTTGCACTTATAAGTTG
>OLGD01001961.1_pt1 | contig 26271 bp, 20 predicted proteins | sample 1605311 | NCBI WGS metagenome assembly OLGD01 (sample SAMEA3888917, study PRJEB22519) | human gut metagenome | biome: human gut; feature: human-associated habitat; material: faeces | place: Denmark | collected 2010
CTCCCCGGCGGGCAGGAAGCGCACAAACCCGCGCCCGCCCGCCGCGAAAACCGCCGCTCTGGCGCGCTCGCGGAGCGCCGTCACAGCCGCCATACGAGGGTCATCACCGTCGCCGACGTGCGCTCGCCGCCGACAAACACATCGTAGTCCAGCCGCATCTCGCCGCCGTTTTCGCCTTCCTCCGTCAGCACCTCGCGGGTATACACCGCCACGGGGATGTCGCCGTAGGCCGTGCCGTACAGCCCGGCCGTCTTCCGCCCCGGCTGAAAGTGCAGCGCGCCGGTCATCTCGCCCGTGCGGCGCATCCGCACGCCGTCCGCCGTCCATGTCAGGCAGATGCGCGCGCGAACGCCCTCGTCCACCTGCTCGTAGGCGATTTCAAGCCCGTCCTCCCCCGCGCGCAGCGTGCCGCGGTGGACGGTTTTGCTCTCGTGCCGCCCGCCGTCCGGGTCGGTCATCACGCTGACCACACGCAGGCGAATCGGTTTTTCATCGGTCATCGGCCTTCACCTCGCTCGTTTTCGCGCCGGGAATCACGCCCAGCAGCATGAACAGCGCCGCCGCGCACAGCGCGAATGCATAGAATGGCCGCAGCAGCGTTTCGCCCGTCGCCGGGTAGCAGCAGCCGCCCGCCGTCGCGAAGAGCACCATACAGGCGGGCAGGCGCGTCTCCGGCTCACGCAGAATCGCCGCCAGACAGAGCATGCACAGCGGCAGCCACGCGCCCATCCCCGCGCCGGGGCACAGGAGCATCGCGCCGAGGGCAAGCGTCAGCGTCCTGCGCAGGGCAGAGGCCGTCTTCTCCTGCTTCAGCCACGCGCACAGACCGATGAACATGGCCAGCGCGGCAAACGTCAGGCCGTGCATCAGCAGCTCAAAATGCGCCTGCGTGTAGACCTCCGGCGCGTTTGTCACCGCGTCGATCTCCGGGAATACGCGAATCAGCGCATATTCCGGCATTTCCTCCATAGCCGCGCGCGGGAACGCGCTCATCAGGTTCGGAACGCCCGCCGCATACTCCGGCACAGCGAAATTCGCGGTGAACAGGCTACCCGCCGCGCGCCCGGCAGGCACGCCGCAAAGCACCGCGGGCAGGCAGGCCGCCAGCGCGACGAGTGCCGCCAGCGCGGCATGCCGCCCCTTCGCGCCGCTCCTTCTGCCCAGCAGGGCGACCAGCGGCAGGGCATACAGCGCCGCGCCGGACAGCGCAAACGCCGCGCCGTAGAGCAGCATGCCGCCAAGCGGATGCTTTTCATCCAGCAGCGTCAGCGCGGCGACGAGCAGCAGCGCGCCGAGCGCGTCGATCTGCGGGGCGCTGCCCGCCATCAGAAAGCCCTGCGGCAGAATCAGGCAGAGCAGCAGCAGCGCTTCGCCGCGCAGCCCCCAGCCCCGGCGATCCGCCGCGTGCGCCGCCAGCACGGCCATCAGCAGGAACGCGCCCATGCACGCGAGCTTGAGCATATACATGTCGTAAATCGGTCCGCGCGTCAGAAGATACAGCGCCGTCACCGCCGGGGCGGAGAGGTTGAGCCGCATGTCGTTCATCGCCGAGAGCCCCGCCGCGTCCATCCGCCGGATGAACGGGAGCATCTGCTCGACGAACAGATACGACTTGTGGTTGATACCCATCAGCAGAATCACAAGCCCGACGGTCAGCAGAAGCTGCCTGACCGCCAGCCGCCAGAAGCGCTCGTGATACAGCAGCGCCGCCGCCAGCAGCACGAAAAGCTGCACCGCCGCCGTCAGGGTGATATACAGCGCGCGGTTGCGCCAGCCGCCGATGTCGTTTAAGTTGCCCAGCGGGCCAACGCCGACGTTGTAAAGCGCCAGCAGCAGGGAAAGCGCTGCCGCCAGCGCCGCGCCGAGCGGCAGCGCGTGGCGATCCAGCCACGCCGAAAGGGCGTTCAGCTTCGTCTTCATGCGGCCTCGCCTCCCTTCATCGCCAGCGCCGCGCGGTTTTTGCGCATCTTGCGGAGCACATCCCGCGAGATGACGACCAGCGCCGCCAGCATCATCAGCGCCAGAATCCGCATGTCTGCCGGGCGCTGGCGGGTGATAAAGGGCATATAGCTCATCAGCGAGGCGCTGACCACCAGCAGCGGCATGAACCGCCTGTCCCGATAGCGGGCGGCGTAGAGCACGGAGAGCATATCCGCCAGGAAGAAATAGCGGTCGTGCATTTTCGGCATCACAAACGGCAGAAAAATCGCGAAGAACAGCGCGAAATCCAGCGTCATCTCCGGCGTGATTTCCTTCGCGTGTATCAGCCAGTAGACGACGACCAGCAGCGTCAGCAGAATACAGGCGTAGAGCGCCGCGTTCTGGTACGTCGGCGTGAGCGCCTGATCGATGTACGCGTTGGTCGCCTCGCCGTCGATGCCGGACAGATAGCGCAGCCACGTAAATTCCTGCCGATTGGCAGATTCGCGCAGCGGGAAGAACGTATAGAGGTTCGGCGCGTTGTAAAAGAGCCGCTCGTAATACTGCCCCATCGACTGATTGGCGTACACGCTCACGGCGTCCGCAAACGAGCGTCCGGCGATCAGCGCCGGGAGCATCGTCACCAGATACGTCGCCGCGAAGACCAGCGCGTGCCTCGGCTTGTATTCCCCGTGAATCAGTGCCAGCAGCACGACCGGGAAAAAGAAGATGGTTTGCAGCTTGAACGCGAACGCCAGCGAAAGCATGACCGCCGCGCCGACGGGCTTCTTTGTCTTCATCCAGTACAGGCTCATAACGATTAAAAACACGTACACCGTGTCGCACTGCCCCCAGCACGCGCCGTCGATCAGCGTCGTGGGCAGGGCGCAGACGATCAGCATCACCGGCAGCGCAGCCTTTTTCCCGGCGAAATGCCCCGCCGCCTGCATCATCGCCAGCGCGAGGGCATAGTCAAAGATCACCGTGAAGAATTTAATCAGATACAGGTCGTGCAGCGGCGTTTTGGCGATCATCAGCATCACATACTGGTACAGCAGGTTGTAATCGCCGACGTTTTCGCCCAGCGTGTAAAAGCCGCCCTCGCGGAACACCTTCACCCAGCCGCTCAAAAAAGCGTTGTAATCCGCCGTCTGATAGTCGAGCATGCTGACTCGCGCCAGCATCGTCAGCGCGATCACCGTGCAGCTCAGCAGCAGCGCGCCGCGCTCGGGCTTTTGCAGCCGCGCGACAAGCGCCATCGCGCCGCCCGCGACCAGCGTAAACAGCGCCGCAAGGCTCAGCGTCTGCCCCCATGTGCCCGCGTATTCCAGCCGCGCGCGCATATAAACCGCCAAAGCGGCAAACAGCATCAGCGTCATAAGGCCGCACGTGACAGCCGCGCGCCTGTTCTCTTTCATCCTTCCTTTTTCCCCCTTATGTAAACTGCTTTTTATTATATCATCATCCATGAAACGGCGCAACCGCCCCGACCTGCCAACTGGCATGGTCAAAAACTTGCAATCTGGCTCTTTACGCCATGCCAGATTGTGCTATAATGCCCTTATTCCATCAAGGGCGCATCGCCCGCAAAGAGAGGTTTTTATTATGGCTCACACGACGACCCGCGAACAGAAAACGCGCATGCTCTGCACCGCCGGCCTGATGGCCGCGCTGGCCTGCGTCTCCAACTTCATCAGCATCGCCACCCCGGCTTCCCGCATCCACATCGGCAACGCGGTCTGCGTGCTCTGCGGCCTGATTCTCGGCCCGGCCTACGGCTTCTTCGCCGCCGGCGTGGGCAACGCGATTTTTGACATCATCGGCGGCTACGGGATGGAGTTCGTCATCACCTTCATCAACAAGGGCGCCATCGCGCTCGTCACCGGCCTGATCGCCTACAAGGCCGCCGGCAAGGAGACCCTCGAGGGCAGGGATCACGCCCGCGTGATCGTCGGCAGCATCCTCGGCGCGCTGACCTACACCGCGCTGTACCTGCTCAAGTCCTACATCAAGCTGCGCTTCACCACGGCGGACGTCGATCCCGTCGCGATTCAGGCGACGATGCTCTCCAAGGCGGCGAGCAGCCTGTTCAACGCCGCGTTCGCCTTCGTGGTCGCGCCGATCTTCTTTAACGTGCTGCGCAAGCCGCTGCGCCGCCTCGGCCTGTACAGCAAGGATTAAATCCGCTCGCCCCATCGGATCTTTCTGGCCCGCTTCCAAAGCGGGTCTTTTTTTGTGACCGTCAGCGTCCGCTCCCCGTCCGCCTCGCAGACGGGCAGCAGGATGCGCCCCGGCGCGATCTGCGCGTGGCGGAGCAGCCGCGCGCGGCACGGATGCACCGGCGGCTCGCGCGTCAGCGCCAGATAGCTGAATTTCTCGTCCTCAAACGGCGCGTCGCCGCCCTTGAGCGCTTTGTGCAGCCGCGTCCGCTGGACGCGGACGGCGAAGTGGCACCAGTTTTCCCCCGTCATCGGGCAGGTTTCGCTTCCCGCCGGGCACGGCGCGGCGACATATGCGCCCAGCGCGGCCAGATGCGCCCGAACGGCACGCAGGTTCGCAAAGCCCTGCGGCGTGCCCGGCTCGATGAGGACGAGCATCTGCTCGCAGGCGTTCCAGAGCTTTTCCGCCACCGGCAGGCGCATGGCGGCCTCCAGCTCGCCGAGCATATACCCCTCGCAGACGAGCTGCGCGCGGGGCAGCGGCTCCCTCGCCGTCAAATCGCAGGCCGCCCACTGCGCCTGCACGCCCCCGGCCTCAGCCATCAGCCGCTGGCCGACGGCGCGCATCGCCGCCTCGCGCTCCAGGCACGTCGCCCGCTCCAGCGCCAGCAGCGAATCCGCCGCGAACGTCACAGCGCCCGTCCCCGCGCCGCAATCCAGCATCGTTTGGGGCGCAAGGCCGCTCGCCTCCATCGCCTCGCCCAGCGCCGCCCTCGCCGCCTCCACCGTCGCGGGCATCCGGGACAGCGCATAGGCCGCCGCCTCGCTCTCGCGCGTCAGCAGGCGCTTTCCCTCGCCCGTCTTGAGGCGATACGCCTCGCTGATGGCGCGCGCATCCCTTTCGAGCATTCCCCTTGTGTATTCCGCCGCGACCGCTTCCAGCGCGCTCTGCCAATCCGTCATATTGTCCTCCGTCGCTTTATCTGCTTTTATACTAATTCGCAGTTAAAATGCTTAACAGAGCGCATCAGATTTTTTGTTCTGACGAAGCCAAGTGAAGTGAGGCGTACTGGAGGTACGTTGAACGGAACGAGGCAAAGTCAGAGCGAAAAAGATGGTGCGCGGATTAAGCCATTTTAACAAGAATTAGTATTAATCCCGTTTATTGTAAACGATGCACCGCCAAAAAGCAACAAAACGGCGGCTGTCCGTTTGAGGGAAGCCGCCGCTGTTTTTTTACTTTTCAATCGGCCCGACCATTTTTTCCGGCCGAACGATCCGGTCAAACGCCTCCGCGGTCAAGAAACCGAGCCTGACGGCGGCTTCCCGCAGGGTGATTCCCTCGGCGAAGGCCGTTTTAGCCACCTTCGCCGCGTTCTCATAGCCGATATGCGGGTTGAGCGCGGTGACGAGCATCAGCGATTCATCCAGATACGCCTGAATCTTTTCGCGATTGGGCTTGATGCCGCGCGCGCAGCGCAACTCGAAGGAGCGCATCACGTCGCCCAGCAGCCGCGCGGATTGCAGAAAATTATAGATGCAGACCGGCATGAACACGTTCAATTCGAAATTGCCCTGCGAAGCGGCCATGCCCACGGCCACGTCGTTGGCCATCACCTGCACGGCCACCATCGTCATCGCCTCGCACTGGGTCGGGTTGACCTTTCCCGGCATGATGGAGCTGCCCGGCTCGTTCTCCGGGATGAGCAGCTCGCCGATGCCGCAGCGCGGGCCGGAGGCCAGCAGGCGCACGTCGTTGGCGATCTTCATCAGATCCGCCGCGAGCGCCTTGAACGCGCCGTGGAGATAGACCAGCTCATCCTTGCTGGTGAGCGCGTGGAACTTGTTGGGCGCGGTGACAAAGCGCTTGCCGGTCAACGCGGAAATCTCCTGCGCGACGGTCTCGCCGAACGCCGGCAGGGCGTTCAGCCCCGTGCCGACCGCCGTACCGCCCAGCGCCAGCTCGCGCACGCCTTCCATCGCGCCGCGAATCATGCGCTCGTCCCAGCGGAGGGAGGACGACCAGCCGCTGATCTCCTGCCCCAGCGTCAGCGGGGTCGCATCCTGCAAGTGGGTGCGGCCGACTTTAATCACGTCGGCATATTCCGCGCTGAGGCGCTCAAACGTCGCCGCGAGCCCGTCAAGCGCCGGCAGGACATGATCCTCCGCCGCCGTCAGCGCCGCAATATGCATCGCCGTCGGGAAGGTATCGTTGGAGCTTTGGGATTTGTTCACATGGTCGTTGGGGTGCACCAGCTTTTCGCCCAGCAGGGCGTTCGCGCGCGCGGCGACGACCTCGTTGACGTTCATGTTGCTCTGCGTGCCGCTGCCCGTCTGCCAGACGACGAGCGGAAATTCGTCGTCGAGTTTGCCCGCCAGAATTTCATCGCAGGCGGCGGCAATCGCGTTCGCGCGGCGCGCATCCAGATTGCCGAGCTTGCAGTTGGCCAGCGCGGCCGCCTTTTTCAGCACGGCGAACGCATGGATGATCTCCTGCGGGATTTTCTCCGTGCCGATCGGAAAATTTTCGTGGCTGCGCTGGGTCTGCGCGCCCCAGCAGCGGTTCGCGGGAACGCGAACCTCGCCCATCGTGTCGTGCTCAATGCGATAATCCATGTCGTTGTTCCTCCGATGCTGATTTGGGGTAATTCCCGCCAGTACAGAATTTGTTTTTCATTATACAGTCTGTCGAAGAAAAAATCCAGTCATTCTCAAAAAAGGACAACCACATTTGACAAAATAAAGAGAATGACGCTCCGCTAGGCCTAGGGGATTAGGGGGAGATTTCGAATTTCTCCCCCTTAAATCCCCTAGGAACCCCATAACCCCCTTTGAAACGAGCAGGGTTGCGACCCTGCACCCGGAGTTTTATGGCTTTTTGCAAATCGCCGCCGCATGGCTTTGACCCCATGCGGCGGCGACGTTTTATTTTTGATTGTTTAGCAGACGATATTCAGCAGGCGGCCCGGCACGAAGATGATCTTCTTCACCTGCGCGTCGCCGACGAGCTTCTTGACCGTCTCGTTCTCCAGCAGCTTCTCGCCGTCGTCCTTGCCCAGCGAGGCGGGCACCATGATGCGGCCGCGCACCTTGCCCTTGATCTGCACGGCGATTTCCACCTCGTCCGCGACGAGCTTGTTTTCGTCGTAGGTCGGCCAGCTCTGCGTATAGATCGGCTCGCCGAAGCCGCAGATCTCCCACATTTCCTCCGTCATGTGCGGGGAAACCGGGTTCAGGCACAGCAGCAGGGCGCGCAGTTCGCCGCGCGTCACGCTGCCGCGGGTGTAGATTTCGTTGACGTAGGACATCATCGCCGCGATGGCGGTGTTGTACTTCATGCGCTCGTAATCCTCGGAGACCTTCTTAATCATCGCGTTGACCGGAGCCTCCATCTCGTGGCGCACGCCCTCCTCGTCCGTCAGGATATCCTGCAGGCGCCAGACGCGCTCGATGAAGCGGCGGCAGCCGCGCGCGCCCTCGGTCGACCACGGAATCGCCTGATCGAACGCGCCCATGAACATCTCGTACATGCGGAACGCATCCGCGCCGATTTCGGCGATGGTGTCGTCCGGGTTGATGACGTTGCCGCGGGATTTGCTCATTTTCTCGCCGTTCGCGCCGAGGATCATGCCGTGGCTGGTGCGCTTTTTATAGGCCTCCGCGTTCGGAATCGCGCCGATGTCGTAGAGGAACAGGTTCCAGAAGCGGGAATACAGCAGGTGCAGCGTGGTGTGCTCCATACCGCCGTTGTACCAGTCCACCGGCATCCAGTATTTCAGCTCGTCCCAGCGCCCGAGCGCCGTGTCGCAATGCGGGTCGGCATAGCGCAGGAAATACCACGAGGAACCCGCCCACTGGGGCATGGTATCCGTCTCGCGCTTGGCCGGCGCGCCGCAGCACGGGCAGGTGGTGTTCACCCAGCTCTCCATCTTGGAAAGCGGGCTCTCGCCGGAATCGGTCGGCTCATAGTTGTCCACCTCCGGCAGCAGCACCGGAAGCTGATCTTCCGGCACCGGCACCCAGCCGCACTTCTCGCACTTGACCAGCGGAATCGGCTCGCCCCAGTAGCGCTGGCGGGAGAAGACCCAGTCGCGCAGCTTGTAATTCACCTTGCGCTCGCCGACCTTGTGTTCCACCAGCCAGTCGATGATGGTCTTTTTCGCCTGCGCAACACTCAGCCCGTTGAGGAAGCCGCTGTTGCAGAGCACGCCCTCCTCCACGTCGGTATAGGCCGCCTTCTGCACGTCCTCGCCGCCCGAAACGACCTCGACGATCGGCAGGCCGAACTTCTTGGCGAAATCCCAGTCGCGCGTATCGTGCGCCGGAACGGCCATGATCGCGCCCGTGCCGTAGGTCGCCAGCACATAGTCGGAGATGAACACCGGGATCTCGCGGCCGTCAACCGGATCAACGGCCTTGATGCCCTTGAGCTCCACGCCGGTCTTCTCCTTGCTCAGCTCGGTGCGCTCAAAATCGCTCTTGCGCGCGGCGGCCTCGCGATAGGCCACGACATCGTCCCAGTTGGCGATGCGCGCCTTGAGCTTATCGACGGCGGCATGCTCCGGCGCGATGACCATATAGGTCGCGCCGAAGAGCGTATCCGGGCGCGTGGTATACACGCGGAGCTTCTCGTCGGTATCCTTGATGGCGAAATCGACCTCCGCGCCCTCGCTGCGGCCGATCCAGTTGCGCTGCTGCACCTTCACCTTGTCGATGAAATCCACATCGTCGAGGCCGTCGAGCAGCTTCTGCGCGTAAGCGGTGATCTTGAGCATCCACTGGCTCTTGACGCGGCGGATGACCTCCGCGCCGCAGCGCTCGCACTTGCCCGCCACAACCTCTTCGTTGGCCAGGCCGCACTTGCAGCTCGGGCACCAGTTGACCGGCATTTCGGTCTTATAGGCCAGCCCCTTCTTATAGAGCTGCAGGAAGATCCACTGCGTCCACTTGAAGTAGTTCGGGTCGGTGGTGTTGACCTCGCGCGTCCAGTCGAAGGAGAAGCCGATGCGCTTGAGCTGCTCGCGGAAGTGATCGATGTTCTTCTTCGTCACCCCGGCGGGGTGGACGTGGTTCTTGATGGCGTAGTTCTCGGTCGGCAGGCCGAAAGCGTCCCAGCCGATCGGGAAGAGCACGTTATAGCCCTCCATGCGGCGCTTGCGGGCGATGATATCCATCGCCGTGTTGCTGCGCGGATGGCCGACGTGCAGACCCGCGCCGGAGGGATACGGGAACTCGATCAGCGCGTAGAATTTCGGCTTTTCATGGCTGGCTTCCGCCTCAAAGCAATGGGCGTCCTCCCATTTCTTTTGCCATTTCAGCTCAATCTCTTCGGGATTGTAGGCTTTGCTCATGGTTTCTTCCTCCTTAAAATCTTTATGCCGTTCACATCGTTGCTTTCCCACGCGAACTCCTTCCGTCACAACTTCGTTGTGCCACCTCCCTCTAAGAGGGAGGCTTCTTTTTTAGCTCCAAGGGCTCCCTCTTTGAGGGCATGCAGCTTGCCGCCCGCTGTGCGGGAGGCAGGCAAGCGAAATGCCGAAGGTCTGTCAGCGAAGCTGACTGAAGGAGTTATCCGGCGGCAATTCAAAAAACAGCACATTCTGATATGCGCACAATTTGAGCACGAAAAAAGCGCCCCTGCACGCATGGCGATCATGCACAGGGGCGCCCGAAAGCGCGGTACCACCCTGATTCAGCCGCCCGACGGGCGGCCCTCAGCGGCCAAATAAGCCTCAGCCGATCACGGGGCTGAGCCGTCGCGGGTTACTGCGTTCGCCCGCGATGCTCCGGGAGGAGAAAGGCCGCGCTTTGGCTCGTCGGCTCGCACCCAACCGCCGATTCTCTGAAAAGCCTACGCGCGCTGATTCCCATCATCGCATTTAGCGGCCGACCGAAATCGGCCATGAAACGCCTTTTATTGTAGCCAACGCGGGCAAAAATGTCAAGCCCGTTTCCGCGCCTGCTGCCGGAGCTTTTCGGTATATTTTTCAACCGGCAGCGGCGGGGAGAAGAAGTAGCCCTGTATATCCGTGCAATCCAGCGCGCGCAGGAAATCCACCTGATCCTCGGCCTCCACGCCCTCGGCGGTGGTATACAGCCCCAGCTCGTAGCACAGGCGCACGACCTGCCGGAGCATGATCTCGCCCTTACGGTCGCCGATGCAGTCGATCAGGCTCTTATCCAGCTTGACGGTATCGACAAACGGCAGCTTGAGCATCGGCAGGGTGGATTGCGCCTTGCCGAAGTCGTCGATCTCGATGCGGAAGCCGTAGCGATAAAACTCCTGAAGGACGGAGATCACCGCGTCGTCGGAGATCATCGCGCTTTCCGTCACCTCCAGCGGCACCATCCATGTGGACAGGCCGTAGCCCTCCAGAATACGCTTATACGCCAGCGCCACGCCCTGACGGCACAGCGACGCGCGCGACAGGTTGACCGACACCGGCCGAATCTCAAGCCCTTCCCTGCGCCACTGGCTGAGCTGCGCGCAGACGCAGGTAAACATGTATTCATCCAGCTTGCCGATGGCGCCGTTCTTTTCAAACAGCGGGATAAAGCGATCGGGCGAGAGCATGGTGCCGTCCTCCTGCACCCAGCGAACCAGCGCCTCGCCGCCGACGATTTCGCCCGTTTTGGGGTTGCACTTCGGCTGATAATACACCTTAAACTGATGCTCGCCGATGGCCTCGTCGAAGCGATCCTCCAGCTGCATGTTTTCAAAGAAAGCGTTTTGATCCAGATCCTGATAAAACGCAACGGTGTTGTCGGCGCTGCTCCGCGCCGCGCCCAGCGCCAGATTCGCCAGCTCGCACGAGCGGCGGGCGTCCTCCTCCGGGCGCATCGCGTAAATGCCGAACCGCGGCACGAGGTGAATCACGCCCATTTTATCCGACAGGCGGCGAATCCTGCGCTCAATCTGGCGCAGCCGTTCGAGCACCGCCGAGCGCTGGCGCTCCACCAGATGGAAGGCGAAGTGATCCGCGTCCACGCGCGCCACCGGCTCGCCCTCCGTCAGCCCGCTCTTGATGCACTCGTACACGCCGCGCAGCAGCTCGTCGCCCTTCTGCGCGCCGAACATGCTCGCGATCATCCTGTAATCGTCCAAATCACAGGAGACCATGTAGCCGCCCTCCGCGTTGTTGACCTTCATCAAAAAGCCGGAGAAGTTGCTGCCGCCCGTCAGCGCGTCGGTGTAGGCCGCCTGATACAGGCCTTCGTTGTAGCGCCGATACGCCATCAGGATAGCAAAGATGAACACCGCGCACATCAGCACGGTCACGCTCAGCAGGCTGCAGATGCTCGAAAACACGCCGTACATCCGCCCGTAGAGCGCGCCGGCGTCCATCACCATGACCAGATACCACGTGTCGTCCTGCCGACCGTTTTCAATCTTCCGGCAGCAGAAGCGCAGCTTCCCCGTGCCCAGCACGCGCCCATCGCCCGGCTGCTCCCCGGCGAGAACCTGCCGGAGCGTCTCTGCGTCCTGACGGCCGGTCTCCGAAAAATCCGCCACCCCGTCCAGCAGATTGCCCGTCCCCGTGAGACGCGCGCTTGACGAGGCGACGACGATTTCGCCGCTCGATTCGACGATGTAGCCGTGCCCCTCGCCGCCGAAGGTTTCCACATCCATCATCTGGTGAAACATTTCCGGCGTATAATCCGCAAAAACCACGCCGATGACCTTGCCCGTCTTCGGGCTGCGCACGGGCGCGCTCATAATATGGACGGCCTCTCCGTTGCCCAGCCGGTCGTTGATTTCGCCGGTGATGCAGTATTGCCCGTCCATCCCCATGCGGAAATAGGCGCGGTAGAAGAAATCGCCGTTTTCGCCGTCGCTGGTCACCGTCCGCCCCGTCGAGTTCATATAGCCGAGGCGCTTGAAGCCGTAGCCGTTGGCGTATTTCCCGAGATTCGTCAGCATTTTCCGCGCGTTTTGCGGGTCTTCCGCTATTTTTTCGGCCACGTTGTCCAGCAGCGCAAAGCGGCTTTCCAGCGTCAGCCGGAGCATGGCCGCGTTCTCGCTTGTCGTTTCGGCCATCTCCGCTTCCGCGGCGTTTTTCAGCCCCCTGCGGATGTGGCCGCAGCTGAAACCGACGCAGGCAAAAATCAGGGCGACCAGCAGCAGCAGACCCGCCCACAGCAGCCGATAGTCCTTCGCGCCCCTCGTCGCCCGATCCCGTTCCCATCTCTTCATGGCTTCCCGATTCTCCAATACGCTTCCGCTCTCAGCGCTTCCCCCGGCGCTCAAACGTTTTCGTTTATTTTACCATATATTTCAAAACGTGGCAACCACACAAACGAATCCTGCGTAAAACCGCCGTCAATTCAGCCCCATCACGCCGAACAGCAGCATTCCCAGCGCGCCGCTCAGGCAGATCACCTTCGGAATGCTGACCTTGAAGCGAACGAGCAGGAGCAGCCCCAGCGCGCCGATCGCGATGGCCGGCCAGCTCACGCCGCCCGGCTCCGCCGCGTAGTTCGTCGCGCACAGCGAAATAACCACGCCGAAGATCATGCCGACGCAGGCCGGGCGCACGCCCGTCATCAGCCGGGTCATAAAGCTGCTCTTGCGGAAGCGCTCAAAGAAGATCGCCGCCAGCAGGCACACCGTCAGCGTGGGCGACAGCGTGCCCAGATTCGCCGCAATCGCGCCCAAAAGACCGGCCGTGCGCATGCCCGCGAACGTCGCGCAGTTCAGCCCCAGCGGGCCGGGCGTCATCTCCGCAATCGCCACGATGTCGGAAACCTCCGAGGCGGTCATCCAGCCGTGGGCGGTCATCTCCGAGGTAATCAGCGGGATCATCGAAAGGCCGCCGAAGCTCGTGAAGCCGATTTTCAAAAAGCTGACGAACAGCTCAAGCAGCACCATCATGCTTCTTGTCCCCCTTCCGCTCGTAGAACTCCGCAATCAGCAGCCCGCAGACCGCGCCGATGACCACCAGATAGACACAGTTGACGTTAAAGAACAGATACAGCGCGATCACCAGCAGCATCACCGCGTAGCACGGCGGATAGCGGAACGCGCTGCCCACCATGCCCAGCACCGCGCTGATCATAATCGGCACAACCACCGCGCGGATGCCGCGCATCGCCGCCGCCACCCAGAGGTTATTCTGGAACGCCGTGTAAAACTGCGTGATGACGGCCAGCACTGCCAGCGGCGGCAGGATCATGCCGAACAGGCAGGCCATGCCGCCCGCCACGCCCGCCACGCGATAGCCGTAGAGCATCGCCACGTTGCCGATCATCGTCCCCGGCAGGCTGCGGCCGACGCTGGTTAAATCCAGCAGCTCTTCGGATGTGATGACCTTCTCCTGCTCAACGTAGAGCTTCTGCATCTGGGCGACGATGCTCCAGCCGCCGCCGAAGGTGAACATCCCAAATTTCATAAACTGAAAAAACAGCCCCAGAACCTGTCTCGCGCGCTTCACGGATGCGTTCCTCCCTTTTGTTTCTTCTCATTGAGCAAAAAGCAAGTTCTGCACAAAACGCGGGCGCGCGATGCGCGCCCCTACGGGTACGGCGGCACAATGCATGGTTGCTTTTTCTCGCAACGTTGTAGGGGCGCGCATCGCGCGCCCGTTATCGGAATTTGTGCAAAATTTCGGATTTGCCCATTTACTGAGCCGAACGAAATCAACCGATCATGGCGAACTTCTTGAGCGGGACGCTGATCTTTTTATACAGCAGCATCGCCAGAATCGAGGTCACGCCGAAGGAGATCACGTTGAACGGCACGATGGAAAACGCCACCATCGTCGGCACGTTGGTGATCCACGGGTTCACGGCGGTGCACATCTGCACAATCGCCGCCCAATCCATGCCGTAGAGCGCCATATAGGCCGGGAAGATCAGGAACACGTTGGTCAGAATCGCGACGATCACGCCGGCGACGGAGCCCAGCAGCAGGCCGACGGCCGCGCCGCGCTTGGTTCTGTGCTTCTGATAATACAGCACGGCGGGCAGAGCGTAGGCCGTGCAGAGCAGGAATTTCTGAATTTCGCCGGTGAACATGGACGACGTGCCCTTGAACACCAGCTTGAGCAGCACCTTGACCGCGATGATTTCCACCGCGCCGACCGGACCGAGCACAAAGCCGCCGATCAGATCCGGCAGGGCGGAAAGGTCGAAGCTCGCAAACGGCGAGAGCACCGGCACGGAGAAGCTGAAATACATCAGCACGAAGGAGACTGCGCCCATCATGGCGGCGAGGGTGAGGCGGCGGGTTTGGTTGCGTTTCATGGTTGTTTCCTCCCGAATGTAAAAAATTCCCGAAGCCAAAGAAGAAATTGGCCTCGGGAAATCCTTTCATTTCGGAACGGCATATGACCGCGCCGCAAAAAACGGATAACACAAACGTCTTTTCCCATCCGGACTGTCACCGTCGGTTCTGGAATCGCACCAGATCGGCCCCCGATCGCTCGGGGGTTCATGGACTATACCATCGGTAGGGATTTTCACCCTGCCCCAAAGACCATTCAGTTTTGAACTTCGTCTATACTGTACGCCCGTGTGAGAATTTTGTCAAGCCCATTTTTTGCGGGAGGATGCAGTTTTTGGATGGCATCTTTATGAAGGAACTATTTTTAGCGGACGTCTTTTTGAAGGGAGAGGCGTGTCTTATCGATGCCCCGGCGCGCCCGTTTTACCACGAAATGACCTCGTGCCCCGTTTCCGTCACCAGCACCTGAATCTCCCACTGCGCGGAGGGCATGCCGTCCTCCGTGTAGATCGTCCAGTCGTTGTCGGCGTCAACGTAGATGTCGTCCGTGCCCATGTTCACCATCGGCTCGATGGTGAACATCATCCCCGGCGCCATCACCATCTCCTGCCCGCGCTTGGTGACGTAGCTGACCCACGGCTCCTCGTGGAAGCGAACGCCGACGCCGTGGCCGCCCACGTCGCGCACGACGCTGTAACCGTTCTTCTTCGCCAGATCGTGCACGGCCTGCCCCATGTCGCCCAAAAAGCCCCACGGCTTGACCTGCTCCAGCCCCGCCATCACGCACTCGCGCGCAACCTCGACGAGCTTCTTTTTTTCCGGCGTGGTCTCGCCGATGATGAACATGCGGGAGGAATCGGAATAGAAGCCCTTGTAGATCGTCGAGCAATCGACGTTGATGATGTCGCCGTTGCAGAGGATGTCGTCCTCGGAGGGGATGCCGTGGCAAACCTGATCGTCGATGGACGTGCAGACGCTCTTGGGGAAGCCCTCGTAATTCAGCGGCGCGGGAATACCGCCCATCGCGGTCGTCTGCTCGTATACCCAGCGGTCGATCTCCGCTGTGGAAATGCCCTCGCGGATATGCGCCGCCACATAATCCAGCACCGCGACGTTGATTTTCGCGCTCTCGCGGATGCCCGCAATCTGCGCTTCGGTCTTAATCATGTCGTGGGTGGGCACGACCGCGCCGCGGCGGTGCATGTCGTCGAGCTTCTCGTCAAAATCGAAATGGCAATGCTTGTATTTTTTGCCGCTGCCGCACCAGCAGGGCATGTTGCGATCCAGCTTATGCATGGGTAAGCCCCCTTTAGATTGTGTTTCGTTCACTGACTATTGTATCACGCTTTTCGGGTCTGGAAAAGAGCGGAAATGGGCGCGCGCCGCAAAATGAGCGATAAAATGCCGCAATCGCCGGGGAACACTGGCGAAATCCGCACGAATATGCTATACTGAACCCGTTATCGACAAAAAGATGAAAAACAGGGAAAAAACAGGAAGAATCCGGCATGCTCGTTCGTCTTGTATGCACAGGATAAAAGGGTTGGTGAAATGAAGTGAGGAAAACGAATAAATTGCTGGCGGCGCTGACGCTGCTGCTCACGCTGCCCGCACTGGCGCTGGCGGCGGATTTCGCGGTGGTGCGCGGCGGCCGGCTCAACCTGCGCCAATATCCCAGCAGCTCGAGCCAGAGCCTCGGCAAGTACGACAGCGGCTCCTGGGTGGATGTGCAGGGGCAGGGCGCTTCCGGCTGGTATGCCGTGCGCACGATGGATGGCAAGACCGGCTACATGGCGGGCAACTATCTCACCTTCGCGCAGAGCGGGAGCATCGGTACGGTGGCCTATGCCAACGGCGGCTATGTCAACCTGCGGCGCGGCCCGTCGCTGGATTACGCGGTGGTGACGCGCGTGACCAGCGGAACGACCATCAGTATTCTGGATGCATCCTACGAGTGGAACTACGTCAGCGCGACGGTGAACGGCGCGACGTACACCGGCTACATGCACGATTCGCTGATTATCAAGAGCACGACGACGGCGACGGTCTCCACGCGGAACGGCGGCAAGGTGAACGTGCGGCGCGGCCCGTCCTCCGCCTACGGCAGCATCGGCTCGCTCAAATCCGGCACGCGCGTGACCGTGCTGCTCAAGGGCAACGGCTGGTATCAGATCACCGGCGGCGGGCTGACGGGCTTCATGTCCGCCGGATACCTGAGCAACATGGGCACCACGGGCGGCGGCTCGGGCACGGTGACGACCCGCACGGCCTACGTCAACAACCCGAGGAGCACGCAGGTGCTGTATCTGCGCGAAACGCCGTCGCAGCGGGCGCGCGCGCTCGGCCAATACAAGAACGGCACGCAGGTGAAGGTCGTCTCCTACGGCGCGACGTGGTGCGAGGTCTATGTCGGCACGCGCCACGGCTATATGATGACCCGCTACCTCAGCTTCAACAGCCATTACGTCACGCCGACCCCGGAGGTCATCTATGTGACGCCCGCGCCGACCCCGCAGATCGTCTATGTCACGCCGACCCCGACGCCGCTGGTGCAGTATATCACGCCCAAGCCCGCCGTGCCCGGCGCGCCCGAATCCGGCACGACGATCACCCTTGCGGCGGCTTACGGCAGCGCCAGCAACACGATCAACGTCTATTACGATCAGGGGATGACCTCGGTGAGGGCGACGTACACCGGCGGCAAGCAGGCGACGCTGCTCAAATACGACACGAACGTCTGCATGATTCTGGTGGATGGCGTTGTCGCGTATGTCTCGACGTGGAACGTGAACTATTAAAATCAGGCCGCCGGGGCGACAACCGGCGCATATCTCAGCCATTCCCGCGCATATTATCCCCCGGAGGGATGATATGAAGCGAGGATGGCTGATTTTTTTCTGCGCGCTCTGCCTGTGCCTGTTCGGCTGCGCGGCGCAGAGCGGCGGCGGGGACAAGCCTGCCCTGCCGCAGCCGGAGAGCACCCCGAGCCGGACGCAGGGGACGAGCGCGGCGCAGCTCGTGCCGGAGCGGCTGAGCAAAAACGAATCCGGCGTGCCGATGCTCAGGGTCTACGACGTGAAAAGCGAGACGCTGGAAACCCTGTCCGTCGAGGATTATCTGCCCGCCGTGCTGGCCGGGGAAATGGCGGGGGATTGGCCGCTGGAGGCGCTCAAGGCGCAGGCGATTTTGGCGCGCACGTTCGTGCTGCAATTCGTCTCCCAAAAAGAATCCATGTACGACGGCGCGGATATCTCCACGGACATCAAGGAGGCGCAGGCGTATGACGCGGCGGGCGTGAACGCGCGCATCCGCGAGGCGGTGAAGGAGACGCGCGGCGAGGTGCTCAACGCGGGCGGCGAACTGCCCTATGCGTGGTTCCACGCCCATTCCGGCGGGCTGACGGCGCGCGCTAAGGAGGGGCTGGATTACGAAAAGGCCGAGCCGAGCTACACCCAGTGCGTCAAGGGCATGGAAAATGACGAAGCCCCGGCAGAGGCGGCGCACTGGCAGGCCGATTTTTCCGCGGACGAGGTGATGGCGGCGGCGAACGCCTCCGGCGCGAAGGTCGATGCGCTGGAAAGCATCGCCGTCGGCAGGCGCGGCGAATCCGGCCGCGCCGAAACGCTGCTGATTTCCGGGCAGGAGGTTTCCGCCCCGGCGTTCCGAATCGCCATCGGCTCAACCAAGATGCGCTCCTGTCTGCTGGAAAGCCTGCGCGTGGAGGACGGGCGGGTGAAGATGAGCGGAAAGGGATACGGCCACGGCGTGGGCATGAGCCAATGGGGCGCGTATGCGATGGCCAAGGCGGGGAAAACCGCCGAGGAGATCGTCATGCATTATTTCCGGGGTGTGAGCATCGACCGGGCGTGGGAATAAGCAAACGGCATATCCAATCAGCAAAGACAGATTGCGCGCAAAAAAAAGGCGGAAGCGCCATGAGCCCCCTGCAACGGGTTGTCGCTTTCCCGGATTGCAGGGGGCTGTTTGTGCGAATGATCGGTTTTATCCGTTCATCATGTTTTCAGGCTCTCCAGCGTTTTGTCCAGCATCGTCTGCCACTTTTCAAAATCCATGTTCGGCACATAGAAGGATTCCAGCTCGTCGTGGAGCTGCTTGGCCTGCGCCAGTGCGGCGCTTGCGCGGTGCAGGTGAAGCTGAATCCCCGCGCGCCCCTGTTCGAGCGCACATTCATGGCGCAGCAGCGCGCCCTGTGGGAGACAGGCGGCAAAATCGAAGCTCTGTTCGGCGGAAAGCTGTTCGCCGGTGGTGACGAGCGTGGCGAGCGCGGGGATGGTCAGGTGCAGCAGCCGCCCCGGAACGAGGGGGCACAGGTGCTCCTCGACGCTGTAACCGGCGGCCTGAACGGCGGCGCTCAGCCGACGCAGAACGGGCGTGCCATCCATGCCCCAATGGAACAGCAGGCGGATCACGCGCGGCGGGGCGTTTTCGCCGATGAGGCTGATTTCGCCCTTGGGCGTGAGCGCGTCGGTGATGACGGGGCGAACGGCGGGTGCGGCTTCCTTCGGCGCGTCGCGGGAGAGGACGGCCTGAACGAGCGCCTGCGTCATCGACCAAAGGCGCGCCTGATCCGTGGCGGCGAGCAGCGTGGCGGCATTCGCCTTTGCCAGCGCGGCGGCGGCGGCCAGACAGGCGCGGGCGCGGCGCGAACAGGCGGCGTGATCGCCCATGCAGGCGCGGATATGCGGCAGGCGCGGCCGCATGGCCGGTTCGTTCAGACATTCGCCCAGGTTGATGATGCTGTCCCGCGCGCCGGGAATTTCGGGATCGACGATATGCGGTGCGGTGCCATCCAGAATCAGCAGCCCCGTATGCGGAACGGCCACGCCGTCGAGACTGTCCGGGTCGCCGGAACAGAAGTAGAGCGTCGAGGGCTCGCCGTTTGCGCAGAGCGCGGCATGCACCCGCCGCATGAACGTCGATTTGCCCACGCCCGGCCCGCCCTTGAGAATCAGCTTGCGCCGCAGAATCGAATCGTCGAGCAGGTGGTCAAAGCAGGAGATAAAGCCGTCCGGCCCCATTGCGCCGGGGAAAAGGGTTCTGGCGGTATTCAAAAGCATCCCTCCGATTTGGCAGACTTCCCTACACCTTATGCACGGCCAAAAGAAAAAAATTCGCCTCCCGCGAAAAACGGGAGGCGAAAGCGGATCAGTCGCGCTTCTTGCGAACCACGGCGATCAGCATCGCGATCACGATGAGAATCAGCGCCAGCAGCAGGAACAGAATGCTCAGCGGCACACCGTTGATCGTTCTGGCCATCAGCGGCGTGAGCGTCGGAGTGGCCGTGGGTTCAGGTGTGTCAGTCGGCGCCGGGGTCGGGGTGGCCGTGGGTTCAGGCGTGTCAGTCGGAACCGGGGTCGGGGTGGCCGTGGGCTCCGGGGTATCAGTCGGAACCGGAGTAGGTGTCGGCGTGGGTTCCGGCGTGTCGGTCGGAACCGGGGTGGGCGTGGCCGTGGGTTCCGGGGTATCGGTCGGAACCGGAGTCGGCGTGGCCGTGGGTTTCGGGGTCGGCGTGGGTGTGGGTGTGGGCGTAGGCGTCGGGGTCGGCGTCGGGGTCGGCGTGGGCGTGGCGTGAAGCGTCTTGAGCAGATGCTCCAACTGCTTTTCCAGCAGCGCGACGCTGCCCGGCTGCACGATCATCAGCGTGTCGCCATCCAGCTTGGCGATGGAAACACTGGCCGCGTCCGCGTTTTCCGGCGTATAATGCAGCGCGCTTTCCGTGTCGGTCAGGCCGAAATGCTCGACGCTCTCGCCGAAGAGCTTTTCATAAACGTCGCTGTCCTGCCGCGCCTGCGCGAGCGAATGGGCGATGTTTGAAAGCGCCTCGCCGGTCGCCGTCGTGCCCGGCACGAGCGCGATGGACTCAACGCCGCTGTCGCCGTAGAGCACGATGGCCTGCGCGTTCTGCGATTCCTTGGCCGCCGCGGAGAGATAGGCGGGCGTTTGGGTCGGGGTCGGGGTGTTGCCGTCGGCAAGCATCTGCCGGAGCCGGCTGTAGGTCATGGCCTGCGGTTCGGGCGTGGCAGGCGCGTCGAGCGAGATTTCGCCCGCGTCCACCGCCTCCTGAAGCGAGGCGACGCTGACCGCCTGGCCGGAGGCCGCGCTGATGAGCAGCGACAGCGCGTCGTCGGAGAGGTTCGCGTCGGGCGCGAGGTAGAGCGTCGCGCTCCGCTTGTCGGCCGTCAGCGCGGAAACGATGGAAGCGCCGCTCGCCGCGTCGGCCTTCGCGGCCTCCGTCGCGGTGCGGATCAGCGAAATCATTTCATCCAGCGTCAGCCCGCTGTCCGGCAGGAAGCGAACCAGCAGAGAGCCGTCGCCCTGCGCCTCGGCGGAGAAGAGGATATCGCCTTCCGAGCCGGAGGGCGAGGCGAACACGGGCAGAACCTCGGATACCTTGCGCGGAATCCGGTCGATCTCGTTGCCCAGCGGATCGTAAAGCACGGTGTCGCCGCTGGCCTCCACCAGCATTTTGCCCGGCATGGCGGTGTAGGTGTAGCTGACGCACACATCGGCGTAGCCCTGCAGCTCCTTCGCATCCAGTTTCACGGTGCGCGTCGCGCCGGCGATTGCCGTGCGCGGGAAGGGGATGCGGAACACCCACGCGCCGGTGCTGCGCACGCGCAGAACGCGCGCTTTGCTGGCGTAGACGGAGGCGTAGACGTAAAAAGAGCTGGTCGGGTTCACCGTCGCCGAGGTCAGCGACAGGCGCGCGCTGCCCGCCCCGGGCACGAGCGCGGGCATGCCGGAGAGCGCGTAATCCGCGTGGGCATTCGAGCCGCTCGCGGCGCGGGTCACATCGACGGAAAAGGTATGCGGCTGGGAAAGCGCCTCGATCATGTCGATCGGCTTCAGGTCGGAGAGCGCTTCGGCGTTGGTGGAGACCGCCGCCGGGCCGAGCGCGTCGAGGGCTTTTTGCGTGACGCTCACATCGGTGAGCTGCCAGTAGCAGGGCTGCGCCGTCTCGCCCAGCGCCAGCGCCGCCGTCAGGCACAGCGCAAGCAGCAGCCAGAGGGTAACAAGTCGCTTCATAGAGGAAAAGTCGCTCCTTTCACCACGCGGCACGCCGCGCGCTTTAATCCCATTTGTATGCGGCCGGATTTGGAATGATTGCCCGTCATCCGGCCTCCTCTTTTTGGAAGAGTTGTATGAAATATTTATAGCATGCCTGACGGAAAAAAGCAAGATAAACCAACAAAAAAGACAAATTTATCCGCTGACCCCGCGCCTTTTTCGGCGAAAAAAGAAATTTAGGGGCTATGCAGAAGGGGTGTTTTAAGCTATAATGTGGGTAATCAGAAAACAAGAAAGGGAGGGATTGACCGTGATCCAGGTTATCTTTGGCAAGAAGGGTTCCGGCAAGACCAAGCGCATTTTGGATATGGCGAACGCTTCCGTGAAGGAAGCGAAGGGCAACGTTCTGTTCATCGACGATGACAAGAGCTATACGCTTAGCCTCAAGCCGCAGATCCGCTTCATCGACGCGAGCGAGTACGCCGTCAAGGGCAAGGCGCCGTTCTATGGCTTCCTGGCCGGTATTCTCGCAGGCAATTACGATATCAGCGTGATCTATGTCGATGCGTTCCTCAAGCTGGCGCAGGCCGAACCGGCCGAGCTGGTGGATTTCTTCGCGCAGCTTGAGCGTCTGGTGGCCAACGCCCAGTGCGATCTGGTCATCAGCTTCAGCGAGGACGCGGAGAATGTGCCGGAGAGCATCCGCAAGTACCAGATCTGATTCCCGTTTTTCTGACGCCGCTTCCTGCCGTTTATCGGGAAGCGGTTTCTTTGTTTTCAAGGAGTGATCGTCATGTCGATGCTTTCTACCCGCGGCGCGGCCGCTGTCTCCGAATCCATGGCCATCCTGCGCGGCCTTGCGCCGGACGGCGGGCTGTACGTGCCCGAGGATTTTCCGCATTTTTCGATGGAAGAAATCGCCGCGCTCGGCGCGCTTAATTATCAGGCGCGGGCGCTGGCGATTCTGCAAAAATTTCTGCCCGATTTCACGGCGGACGAGCTGAAAAACGCCATTGCCGGGGCTTACGGCACGGGCTTTGACGACGCGGACATCGCGCCGGTGCGCCCTGTCGGCGATTGGGCGCACGCGCTGGAGCTTTGGCACGGGCCGACGCTTGCCTTCAAGGATATGGCGCTCCAGCTTCTGCCGCATCTGCTGACGCTCAGCGCGAAGAAGAACGGCGAAACCCGCGAAATCTTCATCCTCGTGGCGACCAGCGGCGACACCGGAAAGGCCGCGCTGGAGGGCTTCCTCGACGTGCCGGGGACGCGCTGCTGCGTGTTTTACCCGCGCGAGGGCGTGAGCCAGGCGCAGCGCCTGCAAATGGTCACGACCGGCGGCGCGAACACCCATGTGATCGCCGTAAACGGCAACTTTGACGACGCGCAGACCGGCGTGAAGCGCATCTTTGCGGATCGCGCCTTTGCCGAAACGATGGCCGCGCAGGGGCGCGTGCTCTCCTCCGCGAACTCCATCAATTTCGGCCGCCTCGTGCCGCAGGTGGTGTATTATTTCTCCGCCTACGCCGATCTGCTGAAGGCGGGCGCGATCAAGCCGGGCGATGAGGTGAATTTCTGCGTGCCGACGGGCAACTTCGGCGACATTCTGGCGGCGGATTACGCGGGCAAGGCCGGTCTGCCGGTGGGCAGGCTGATCTGCGCCAGCAACGAAAACAATGTGCTGACCGACTTTATCAATACCGGCGTATACGATGTGGAAAACCGCCCGTTCTACAAGACCATCACGCCGTCGATGGATATCCTCGTCTCCTCGAATCTGGAGCGGCTGCTGTTTGATTTGAGCGGCTGCGACGGCGCGCGCGTCGCGCGGTTCATGGGCGATTTGGCGGGCAGGAAGCGCTACGCCATCGACGAGGCGATGAAGGCGGCGCTGCAAAAGCGCTACTTTGCGGGCTGCGTTGACGAGGCGGGCGTCCGCGCGGAGATTCGCCGCACATGGGAAGAGGATCATTACCTGATGGATACGCACACGGCCGTGGCCAGCGCCGTTCTGCGCGCCTATCAAAAGGAAACCGGCGACACGCGCCGAAGCGTGATCGTCTCCACCGCCAGCCCGTATAAGTTCGGCGCGTCCGTGCTGGGCGCGGTCGCGGGGCAGGCGGCCTGCGCGGGGCTGGATGATTTCGTCTGCTGCCGCGCGCTGGCCGAGCGGACGGGCACAAAGGAGCCGGAGCAGATTCGGGCGCTCCCGAGTCTGCCGATTCGCCACACGGCCGTCTGCGAAAAGGACGCGATGGAGCAGGCAGTGCTCGAACAGATCAAGGCGTGAGCGAAGCGGACGTATGATATTTAATTCGTATGCGTTTCTCGCGTTCTTCCCGATCGTCACGCTGGCCTATTACCTGATGCCCATGCGGGCGCGCAGACCGTGGCTGCTCGCGGCCAGCTACTATTTCTACATGTGCTGGAATGCGCAGTATGCGCTGCTGATTGCCGCAAGCACGCTTGTGACGTATCTCTGCGCGCTGGCGCTGGGGCGGATGGAGGCCAAGGCGGGGCGGCGCGCGGTTTTGGCGCTCGGCCTTGCGATCAATCTGGGCATTTTGTGTTTTTTCAAATATTTTGGATTTTTTACCGATACATTCGCGCGAATTGCCGCGCGTCTGGGGGTGCGGCTGACGATTCCGGCGTTTGACGTGCTGCTGCCGGTGGGCATCAGCTTTTACACGTTTCAGGCGCTGGGGTATATGATCGACGTCTATCGCGGAAAGCTCCCGCCGGAGCGCAGCCTGATGCGCTATGCGCTGTTCGTCTCCTTTTTTCCGCAGTTGGTCGCTGGGCCGATTGAGCGCTCGGAAAACCTGCTTCGTCAGGTCAACGAGGATCATCCGCTGGATGAAAAGGCCGTTCGGGACGGTTTGCTGGTGATGCTGCTGGGCTTTTTTGAAAAGCTGGTCATCGCCGACCGGGCGAGCCTGTATGTCGATGCGGTATACGGCAACTGGCAGCAGGCCTCCGGGCTGCAAATCCTGCTGGCGATGGTCGCCTTTGCCTTTCAGATTTACGGCGATTTCGGCGGGTACAGCCACATCGCCATCGGCGCGGCGAAGGTGCTGGGCTACGACCTGATGGAGAATTTCCGCCAGCCGTATTTCGCCGTCTCCGTTCGGGATTTCTGGCGGCGGTGGCACATCAGCTTGTCCACATGGTTCAGGGATTACGTCTATATTCCGCTGGGCGGCAGCCGCGTCGGCGCGTTTAGGCGCGCGCTGAACGTCATGGTGACGTTTACGATCAGCGGCCTTTGGCATGGCGCGGCCATGAATTACGTCGCATGGGGTGCGGCGAACGGCGCTTTGCAGGTCGCGGAGAGCTTTCTGCCGCGCCGGTTTAACGAGCCGCGCGGCAGGCTGGGGCGATGCGCGAAGGCGCTGCTGACGTTTATCGTCATCGACGCGACGTGGCTGCTCTTCCGGGCGCATGCGCTGAGCACGGCGCTGCATATGGCCGAGCGCATGGTTCGCTGTGCGGCGGTTGCGCCGATGGCGACGGGCTTCACGTTTCCGCAGGCGCTTGTGCTGGGCGTCGGTCTGGCGGCGCTGGGCGCGCTGGATGCGCTGCACGAGCGCGGACGCACGCTGACCGCGTGGCTGGATCGCCGCCCGGCCGCCCTGCGCATGGCGCTGATGCTGCTGGGCGTGCTGCTGGTGGTGATTTTCGGCGTGTGGGGAACGAATTACGACGCGCAGGCGTTTATCTATTTCCAATTCTGACGCGGGAGGCAGCGAATGAAAAAGAGATTCTGTCTGTTTGCGCTGGCGTTGGCGCTGTCCCTGCTGGCGCTGAACCGCGTCATGCTCCGCGAGGACAGCGAAAAGAAATACGGCGCGTTTTACGACGAAAAGCAGCCCATCGACGTCTTCTTTCTGGGGACGAGCCACGTCATGGACGCGGTGTATCCCACCGAGCTGTACGACCGGGCGGGGATAACCGGTTACAATCTGGCGAACCCGGCTGAAACGCTGGAGGCGACGGCGTGGACGCTGAAGCTGGCGCTCCAAAGGCAGAAGCCGAAGGTGGTCGTCGTGGATGTGTGCTACATCGACAAGGCGCAGCGCGACGCGGTATACAGCCTCGAACACCTGTTTTTGGACGCCGTTCCGCTCTCGCTGACGAAATGGCAGGCCGTTTGGGCGCTCTTTCCGGAGGCGCGGCGCGCGGAATACATCTTTCCGCTGGCGGCCTATCACACCCGATGGGAGGAAATGCTCTTTGGCGGCGGCGAGCGGATGACCGATTCCGAGCCGTTTATGAAGGGCGCGGAGCTTCGCGTCGGGCGCGCGCATCCGGCGGCCTTTACGCGCACGACGGAGATGGATTTGACCGAAACCGAGGGCAAGCGGGCGCTGGCGCAGATCATCGAGCTTTGCCGCGCGGAGGGGATCGAGGCGGCGCTGCTGGCCGTGCCCTATCCCGCCGACGAGGCGAAACAGCGGATGATGAACAGCGCGCAGGCGATTGCCGATCAATACGGCGTGCCCTTTTACAACCTGTTTGACGGGAGTGCGGGGGTGGACTTTGAGGTGGATTGCTACGACGAGGCTTCCCACCTCAACCCGGACGGCGCGGTGAAGGTGAGCGCTTATCTGAGCGAGCGCCTTGCCGCGGATTTTGACCTGCCCGACCATCGGCAGGACGCGGCGTTCAGCGCGTGGGACGATGCGGTGAGCGCGTATCGTCAGGCGCTCAAGGCTCGTTGGACGGAGCCCTATGGCCTGCGCGAGGGCGAAACGCCGAAATTTGACAACTGAAATCATTATTCAGCACAAAACGCGGGCGCGCAATGCGCGCCCCTACGGGTACTGCGCAACTTATTGCTTAGACGGAAAATGACCTGATAAAGGGCTCCCTCTTCGAGGGCGTGGAGCTTGCTGCCCGCTGCGCGGGAGGCAGGCAAGTGGAACGCCGAAGGTCTGGCAC
>OLGD01001973.1_pt1 | contig 26149 bp, 17 predicted proteins | sample 1605311 | NCBI WGS metagenome assembly OLGD01 (sample SAMEA3888917, study PRJEB22519) | human gut metagenome | biome: human gut; feature: human-associated habitat; material: faeces | place: Denmark | collected 2010
GCCCCAGTTTGGGGGCCAAAGGCCCCCAAACGCCGCCGCCCCCCCGGGGCTGCTTCCCCCTGCAGGGGCGTTCATATTTCCCCAATGTCCGCGATGGCGTCCCCTTCAAAGGTAAAGGCGTAGAGCCGTGCGCTTTGCAGCTGGTCCCCCTCCTGGGCGATCAGGCCCAGGAGGGTTTCCCCGTCGTTGGAAAGGGGCGGGCGGCAATGTTGGAAATTTCCCAGGAAATCCTGCAACCCGGCAAAATCCACCTCCCTGGCCAACTCCGGGGTAAGGTAGCTGAAGGCTTCCTCCTGGAACCCTTCCCGCACCGCCTCGCAAAAGGCGGTGGCCAGGCCGGTACCCGGGCCGGGCCGGGCATAGGCGTGGGTGAAAAAGCCAATGACCGGATCGCTTCCATGGAAGCTACCAGCGGAATAGGTATAGAACACCCGCCGCTCATGGCCCACATAGGTGCCCAGGCCATCGATGGTGGCCACCCCGTTTTCTTCCAGCAGGATGTGATCTGCGCAAAGCTCCAGGGCGGCGTTCAGGTCATGGTCCAGCATCAGCAGCCGTTCCGTCCCGCCGCCCCCGGTGCGCACCGCGGCAAATTGCCTGCCGCTGGCCCCATATACCGCCAGGGAGCCCCGGTCCCCATCCCCCAGGGCAAGGCCGGTGCGGGGCTGCCCCCCGTCCTCGATGCACAGCTTCAGGCCCCCTTCTTGGTATAGGGTCAAGGTGCGGCGGCGGTTGCCGATGGAATAGCTGAGCTGGTCCAGGGTGTGGGGAAATTGGGCCCCCAGCTGGCCGCAGGCCCGGCCCGTATGCAGGCATAGCTCGTATACCCCGCCGGGCCAGGTGCAGACCGATACGTCCGCCGCCGGCCGGTTGGCCAATACGCCCCCTTCCAGCCGCAGCTTGCGGGTGACGGGCCAGCGGGGCGGGTCGTCCTGAAGGGGGATGGCGCAGATATAATAATCCCCCGTGTCGCTGGCCGGCATGGCCACGTGGGCGCCTTCCCCGCACTCGCCCAGGAGCTGTCCGTTTACCTCGATGAGGGCCGGACAGTCCGCCCGGATGATGATGAGGGGAACCGGGGAATAATACATGGCAAGTCCCTCCTTTGTTCTGGACTTTTCCATATATATGCGGGATAAAGCCAAAGTATTTGCATTAGGCGCGGGGGTTGGGTATAATAAGGCTATCGTTTGATTCTGACAATATTTGGCGCCGGCCTGGGCCGGCCAATGAAAAGGGAGGAATATTTCCATGGTCAGGCTGTGTGAGATTTTTAAGGACCCGGTAACGTACGCCGGCCCCATCCAGGTGTCGGGCTGGGTGCGTACCGTGCGGGATAGCAAGGCCGTCGGCTTTATCGAGCTGGCGGATGGCAGCAGCTTCAAAAACGTGCAGGTGGTCTATGCGCAGAACGCCATCGACCCCCAGGTGAAAAAGCAGCTGTGCACCGGCTGCGCCATCTCCGTCGCGGGGACGCTGGAGCTGACCCCCGAGGCCAAGCAGCCCTTTGAGATCCAAGCCCAGGCCATCGCCATTGAAGGCGCCTGCCAAAGCGATTACCCCCTGCAAAAGAAGCGGCATACCCTGGAGTATATGCGCTCCATCCAGCACATCCGGCCCCGGGCCAATATCTTCCAGGCCACCTTCCGGGTGCGCTCCGTGGTGGCCCAGGCCATCCATCGGTATTTCGATGAAAAGGGCTTCGTATACGTCCATACCCCCATCCTCACCGGCAGCGACTGCGAGGGCGCGGGGGAGATGTTCCAGGTGACCACCTTGGATGTGGGGGATGCGCCCCGCCGGGATGACGGCCAGGTGGATTACAGCCAGGATTTCTTTGGCCGCAGCGCCAACTTGACCGTGTCCGGCCAGCTGTACGCGGAGGCCTTTGCCCTGGCCTTCCGGGACGTATATACCTTTGGCCCCACCTTCCGGGCGGAAAACAGCTATACCGCCCGCCATGCGGCGGAGTTCTGGATGATCGAGCCCGAGATGGCCTTCTGCGATTTGGCGGGGGATCTGGAGATCGCCGAGGGGATGGTCAAGTACATCATCCGCACGGTGATGGAGCGCTGCCCCGAGGAGTTGGCCTTCTTCAACCAGTTTGTGGATAAGGGGCTGTTGGAGCGGCTGGAAAACGTGGTGAACAACGACTTCCAGCGGGTCACCTATACCGAAGCGGTGGATATCCTGCAAAAGAGCGGGGCGGAATTCAAATACTCGGTGGAATGGGGCTGCGATTTGCAGACCGAGCACGAGCGGTATCTGACGGAGCAGGTGTTCCAAAAGCCCGTGTTCGTCACCGATTATCCCAAAGATATCAAGGCCTTCTACATGCGCCTCAACGACGACGGCAAGACCGTGGCCGCAGCGGACCTGCTGGTGCCCGGGGTAGGGGAGATCATCGGCGGCAGCCAGCGCGAGGAGCGGCTGGAGGTGCTGCAACGGCGCATTGAAGAGATGGGCATGAAGCTGGAGGATTACGAATGGTATCTGGATCTGCGCAAATACGGCGGGGTGAAGCACGCGGGCTACGGCCTGGGCTTTGAGCGGATGGTGATGTACGTGACCGGCATGGCCAACATCCGGGACGTGCTGCCCTTCCCCCGCACCGCCGGCAGCATGGAAATGTAATTTACCGCATATATAAAAGGCCCGCAGCATCCCAGAGGGGAAGGCTACGGGCCTTTTTTCGTGGGCGGTTAACGCAGGCGCATGTAGATGGAGGAGCAGAACAGGCCGTCCTTCACTTCGAATTGGGCGCCGCCCTGGTATTTTTCCGCGATGGAGCGGATGGAGGTGAGCCCTGTGCCGCCTCCTGGCTTGGTGGAGCGGAACAGGCCGTCCCCGGCGGGGTCCACGGATGAGAAGGGATTGTCCATCGTCAGGGCCAGGATGTCGAAGCGCTGGCGGCTGCGCATCTGGATGAAAGCCTGGTCCGCCGGCAGGGCCGCGCAGGCGGCGATGGCGTTTTCCAGCAGGTTGCCCACCACCACGCACAGGTCGCTGGCCAGGATCTGGCCCGTGTCCACCGGGATGCTCAGCTGAATGGAGATGTCCTGGATGCCCTGTTTTTTGGCCAGGTCATAATAGTAATAGGCGATGGCGTTGACCGCCTGGTTGTCGCATAGCTGCTGCACCTCGCTGCTGGGCACGTTGGCCAGCAGCTCCTGGAGGTAGGCGTTTAGCTTATCCCGCTCCCCGTTGTTGTTGAAGCTCTGGATCACCGCCAGCTGGTGCCGCAGGTCGTGGCGCTGCTTGCGCAGGGCGGACGCCATTTCCGAAAGCAGGGCGTAGCGGGATTTTTGCGCCTCCATCTGCTTGTCCGACAGGGAAAGCTCATGGGCCAGCTGGCGGTTTTTGCTCCGAAGCTCCAGGGTGCTGCGGATGAACTTCCCGCACAGCAGGGATACGATCAGGATGAAGATCAGCACGCCCACCTGGAAAAAGGAGGAAAACTGCACGTCCAGCCGAAGGAAATAGTAGTTTGCCAGCTCCGCCAGGGTAAATAGGGCCAGCTGACAAATGGGAAAGATGAACCTTTTGGCCATGGCGTTTTTCCAGACGAAGGCGTCCCAGAGGATACAGCCGCTAAAGAGCAGCAGGGCGGCGGGGGAGAGCACATGGAAGGCGTACATGCTGCGGCTCAGGGCGCAGACCCCGAATAGTTGCAGCAGGATGGCCGCCGCCACCGCCACCTCCAGCACCAGGCAGGCGATCTGTAAAAGCCGCTGGGTGTGCAGGGCCAAAATGGTGACCCCAAAGCGCAAAAGGGGGATGGCCATGGTAAACAGGCCCAGGAAGGCGCAAACATACAGCACCGGCGGATTGGGGATCAGCAGCCCCGTCACGTTGCATTCGCCGAAGAACCATAGGCCCGCCGCCATGGCGAACAGGCCCAGCCACAAAAAGGCCGTGCCCTTTTTTTCAAATCGGGTGACCACCAGGGCCATCAAAAATAGCAGCAGCCCCAGTCCGATCAGGATCAGGGAAAAGAAGAAGGAAGGGCCGCCCTCCCAAACCTGCTGCAACACCAAATGATAGGGGCTGCCCAGCTGGATGGGATAGAGGGAAAGCACAGCCCGCTGGGTGGGGAAAGTATACTGGATCTCCAACAGGCCCCCCTGGGGGGCCTCGGGCAGGGGCACCAGCTCCACGTCCGTGGGCGGGTCCAGCAAAAAGGCCGGGTAGCTGCCCGGTTGGCCATATTCATATAGCAACTTCCCGTCGAAATATACCCGCACCGGGGCATAGGCGGTTTTTATGAAGATGGAATCTTCCGGATGAGGGGAAATATAGGCGGAAAGGGTGAAGGTGGCCAGGGAATCGTCATAGGCGATCTGGCAGGGCAAGGAAAGGGCGGAGCGGGCGCCATCCGCTGCCGTCAGGGACATATCCTTCAGGGCGGTAATGGAGAGGGGGATATCCTGGGGCTGGATAAAAAACAGTACGCCGCCGAATAGCAGCACGATCAAAAGCGGAGGCAGGATGGCCAGAAATTTGCCGATACGCAGGATGGTTTTGTTCATGGTTGCCTCTTTTATGTGGGGAACGAACAAGGCCGGGGGCTGGCAAAGCCGCAGCCGGCGGCCGATTGAAAATGCGGCCGGCAATGGCTGGATGGCGGCCGCGGGGAAGGCGGGATGGCGCAAAGCAAGCTGCGCCCTCCTTCCGTTACAGTATAAGACAAGGGTACTTTCGTGTCAATTTTTTGGAGCAATGGGGAAAAAGAATTTGATTCCAGGGGATCCCGTTATCCGATCCGGGCGGTTTTCCAGCTGCCTATAGCCAAACGGGCCGTAAACCAATATAATAGAAATAAGCCCACCCCTTCCCGGGGGGAGGCAGGAGCCGGCCGCGCCCGGGCCGGCGCAGCGGGGGGATATCCCCCGGGCCCGGAGGGAAAGCGGGCGGACCCGCCATCCCCTGGGCCGGACCAAATAACCGAAGAGGAGATAAGCCATGCGTAAACGAATGATTTTCCTGCTGCTGGCCCTGGCCCTGATGGCTGCCGGGTGCAGCAAAGCCCAGGAGGAATATGCGGCCATCGACCCGGCCCCCACGCAGGAGGCGGAAGCAACGGCCCAGCCCGACCCGTCCCAGGCCCCCCAGGCGGAAGCCACCCCCGGGGCGGCGGAGGTCCAAGCGGGGGAGGGCACCGAGCCCTCAGCCATTCCGGACCTTACCGATTGGGCCTGCTACACGGGGACCATGGAGGATGGGGCCGTGGTGTATCTGGCCTTTGACAGCACGGCTACGAAAGGGGTCTTTATGGCCCTGTACGACCAGGCCGGCCAAAGCGTCCTGATCTGCGGGGACTATCGCTATGACGAGGCCACCGGCGTGGAGACCATCCAGGCAGGGGCGGCGGGTCCGGCCATCCGGTTCATCAACACCCCGGTGGCGAACGGGGTCTTTGCCTTGCAGCTGGGGCAGCAGGGCCAGGTCCAGGTGGAGGAAGCGGATCCGGCAAAGGCCATGGAATGCGCGGCCCGGATCCAGGCCGGCGCCCAGGACATCACGGCGGATTTTTTGACCAAGCTGGGATAGCGGCGGCAGCCCCTCGCCGGGGCAGCCATAAAACAAAAGCGCGGGAGGCGGCCCAAAGGGGCCGGCCTCCCTTTGCTTTGCCCGGGGCGGTGGATTATGTGGAATCAGCGGGGAAAGGGGTGTATAGGCGCAACATAGGCCCTTTACAGCCGCCAAATCGTGTGCTTCCGGCATAAGGCGCAAAAATTAAGCATATAAAAGGATAGGTATTTTCCGCCAAAGCAGGATAGGTATGCATCCGACCCATATGGGAAATAATAGGGGCAAAACCAGAATAAGGGGGATAGAAACCAAATGCGATCACAGGAAAGCCACAGCGGCTGGCGTATGGAGGAAGAACGCCTCCTGTTTGCCCAGATTGAGGCGGGGCGCAGGGAAAACCAGCCCCTTAAGGCCATATTTGCCCAGGTGGCGGCCGCCACGGGCCGCAAGCCCAACAGCGTGCGCAACTATTATTACGCCCGGGTCAAGGAGCAGGATCTACAGACCCAGGCCCTGCATGTGGGGGCCTTCGTGCCCTTTGGCCAGGATGAGATCCGGCAGCTGCTGCGCCGGGTGCTCAGCGCCCAAGCAAACGGCATTTCCGTGCGGGCCTGCACCCTGGAGATGGGAGACGGAGACAACAAAGCCATGCTCCGCTATCAAAACAAATACCGGTCCCTGCTTAAGACCCGGCCGGAGCTGGTGCGGCAGGTGGCGGCGGAGCTGGCGGCGGAGGGGGTGCATTTCGACCCCTACGCAACCGCCCGGCAAGGCAAGGTGGGCCGGCCCCGCAAGGAAAGCCGGGTGGAGGCGGGGGAGCTGGGCAGGCTCCTCAAGCAGGTGGAGGGGGTGGACGGCAGCGCGCTGCTGGAGGAGCTCCACGCCCTGGCCCTACGGGCCCGGGAGCAGAAGCACGCCAGCCAGGAGACCTCCGCCCTCAAGGCCTATAACGCCACCCTGCGGGAACGGCTGGAGCGGCAGAACGCGGAGCTGGAGGCCCAGCGGGAGCGGTTCCACGCCCTATTGGGCATGTACCGGCAGCTGCTGGGGGCCAACCGGGAATTTTTATCCACCAGCGGCATCGCGGGGATGGGGTCCCTTTCCGGTTACGTGCGGGATCTTTCCCGCTCGGTGGCCGCCGGGGAGGCGGCGCTGGGGGATGTGAGCGGCTAAGGCCGGCACCATGGCAAGGGGGAAGGGGCGCAAGCCGCCGCCCCCTTGCTTTCTTTCGGGCCGCCCCAAGGACGTATCCGATCCCGTACGGAATGTGGTATAATCGAATATATCACAATGGAAAAAGGACGGAACCACCATGGACGACCTGTTTACCCGCCAGGCCCAACGCAACGCCCCCCTGGCGGACCGGATGCGGCCTAGAAACCTGGATGAATTTATCGGACAAGACCATATCGTCGGCCCGGGGCGGCTGCTGCGCCGGGCCATCGAGACGGATAGCTTGCAATCCTCCATCTTCTTTGGGCCGCCGGGCTGCGGCAAAACCACCCTGGCCGCCATCGTGGCCAACAGCACCCATTCGGCCTTTGTGAAGATGAACGCGGTTACCGCCGGGGTGAAGGAGCTGCGGGAGGTGCTGGCGGAGGCGGAATCCCAGCTGAAGCTGTACGGCCGCCCCACCTACCTGCTGCTGGACGAGTGCCACCGCTGGAGCAAGGCCCAAAGCGACGCCCTGCTCCCGGCCCTGGAGGCGGGGGTGGTGCGCTTCATCGGCTCCACCACGGAAAACCCCATGATCGCCATGACCGGGGCCATTGTGAGCCGGTGCAGGCTTTTTCAGTTTTATCCCCTCAGCGTGGAAGATGTGAAGAAAAGCCTGCTGGCGGCCCTGACGGACCGGGAGCGGGGCCTGGGGGATTACCATGCCCAAGTGGACCCGGAGGCCCTGGACCATATCGCCCGCATCGCCAATGGGGACGCCCGGGCGGCCCTCAACGCCATCGAGCTGGCGGTGCGCACCACCAAACCCGTGGATGGGGTCATCCACATCACGGCGGAGGTGGCTGCGGAGAGCATCCAGAAAAAGGTGATGAAGTGCGACGAGCAGCAGTATTACGATATGCTCTCCGCCTTCTGCAAAAGCCTGCGGGGCGGGGACAGCGACGCGGCCATCGCCTGGTTTGCCCGGCTGATCTACGGGGGCGTGGACCCCCGGATCATCTGTAGGCGGCTCATCGCCCATGCCTCCGAGGATATCGGCCTGGCCAATCCCCAGGCCATGGTCCAGGCGGTGGCGGCGGCCCAGGCCTTGGAGCTGATCGGCCTGCCGGAAGCCCGGCTGTCCATCATCCAGGCCATCATCTTTTTGTGCGAAAGCCCCAAGTCCAACGCGGTGGTCATGGCCCTGGACGCGGCCTTTCGGGATGCGGAGACCATCCCGGACCAGCCGGTGCCCATCCATCTTCGGGACACCTCCTTCCGGGGGGCGGACAAGCTGGGCCATGGCAAAGGGTACAAATATCCCCATAACTTCCCCGGCCACGTGGTGGAGCAGGAATACATGCCCCCCAGCGTGAAGGGGAAACGGTACTATATCCCCGGGGAGCTGGGGAGTGAAGGAAAGATACGGCAAAATCATATCAAGCAAGGGAAGATAAAGGAATGATCCAAGAAGCGATAGCCCAGCGGGTGCTGGAAGCGGCCCTGGAGACCGGGGGCGATTTTTCGGAATTGTTTATGGAGGATACCGAATCCCACAGCATCTCCATGCTCAACGGCACGGTGGAAAACGCCGCCTACCGCCGCCGGATGGGCGCGGGGGTACGGGTGCTCAAGGGGGAGCAAAGCGCCTATGCCTATACGGCGGACACCTCGGAGGCAGCCCTGCTGGAGGCGGCCCGGGGGGCGGCGGCGGCCCTGGAGGGGGAAAGGGCCCAAGGGGCAGTGGTGGCCACTGCCAAGCGGCCGGCAGCCTATGCCCCCAAGATCCCCTTTGACACGGTGGACAACCAGCGGCGGATCCAGCTGCTCCGGCAGGGGACCGCAGCGGCTCAGGCCCAATCCGGGGAGATCGCTCGGGTGGTGGCGGGCTATGGGGACGTGGATCAGCGGATCCTGGTCTGCAACAGCCAGGGGGTGTGGGCGGAGGACCGGCGGCCCCGCACCCGGCTGTCCATTGACGCGGTGGCGGAGGCCGGCGGGGAATACCAGACCGGCGCGGAGCGGCCGGCGGCGGGGCAGGGCTTTGAGGCCTATGCCGGCATCGACCCGGAGGAGGCCGGCCGGCAGGCCGCCAAGACCGCGGTGACCATGCTCCACGCCCCCCAGTGCCCGGCGGGATTTTTGCCGGTGGTGATCGACGGCGGGTTCGGCGGGGTGATCCTGCACGAGGCCTGCGTCCACTCCCTGGAGGCCACGTCGGTGGCCAAGGGCAATTCGGAATTTTGCGGCAAGCTGGGCCAGCAGATCGCCAGCCCCCTGGTGACCGCCATCGACGACGGCACCCTGCCGGGGGAATGGGGCAGCATTCGGGTGGACGATGAAGGGGCCCCCTCCCAGCGGAACGTGCTGATCGAAAAGGGCGTCCTCAAAAGCTATCTGATCGACATCCTGGGCAGCCGGATCATGGGGCTGCCCCCCACCGGCAGCGCCCGGCGGGAAAGCTATGAATACGCCCCCACCAGCCGGATGACCAACACCTTCTTCGCCCCGGGCACGGACGATGAGGAGGAGATGCTGGCCACCATGGGGGAGGGGCTGTTCGCCCGGCGCATGGGCGGCGGGTCCGTGAACCCCCTCACCGGGGAATTCAACTTCTCGGTGCTGGAGGGCTACTGGGTGCGGGATGGGAAGATCCTGTGCCCGGTGCGGGGGGCGTCCTTAATTGGCCGGGGGGCCCAGGTGCTCATGGCCATCGACCGGATCGGCCGGCATATGTGGATGGGCTACGGCATGTGCGGGTCCCGGTCGGGCAGCGTGCCCACCAATGTGGGCCAGCCCCGGATCCGGGTGACGGGTATGACCATCGGCGGCAAAGGAGGGAAGCTGTAATGGATTGCAAGGGGTTTCGGGAGGCGGCCTTTGCCAAGGCCCTGCAAGCAGGGTGCAGCGGGGCGGAATTGGTGGTTACCGGCGGGGAGGAGTTTGGCGCGGGGGTCCGGGAGGGCCGGATGGACACCTATACCGTGAGCCGGACCCAGGCCTTTGGCCTAAGGGTACAATATAAGGGAAAGAACGGCTACGCCAGCACCGAGGCGCCGGAGGACCCGGCAGCCCTGGTGGCGGCGGCCATGGACAACGCGGCGGCGGTGGAAACCGAGGACGCGCATCCCATGGCGGAGCCGGCGGCCTATCCGGCCATAACCCCGCCCCCCGACGCCTTGGCGGGCATGGGGAACCGGGAGAAGATCCGGCTGTGCCGGGAGCTGGAGGCCATGACTTTGGCCCAGGATCCCCGGGTGAAGCGGGTGGCCAGCTGTAAGGTGATCACGGTCAAAGGCTATGGGGCCATCTACAACACCCTGGGCCTAAACGCCCAGCGGGAGGACGCCCTTTCCTGCATCCTGGTGAACGCCATTTTGGAGGACGGGGCGGAGGTCCACGACGGGGGCGCCTTCCGGGCCCGGGGGGAAGCCCTGGATCTGGCGGGCTGCGCCCGGGAAGCGGTGGCGGAGGCGGCGGCCCAGTTCGGGGGCAAGCCGGTGGCCCCGGGGAAATACCGGGTACTCCTGCGCAACGATGCGGCCTATAGCCTGCTTTCCGCCTTTTCCGGCATGTTCTCCGCGGACGCGGCCCAAAAGGGCCTGTCCCTTCTGGCGGGCCGGGAAGGGGAGCAGGTGGCGGCGCCCCGGGTAAACCTGGTGGACGACCCCTTTTACCGGGACAATCCCCTGGCCTTTGACGATGAAGGCAGCCCTACCCAATATAAAGCCGTCATCCAGGCGGGCCGGCTACAGACCCTTTTGCATAACCTAAAGACCGCCCGCAAGGCCGGGGTATCCACCACCGGCAACGGGGGCCGGGGCGGGGCGGGCAGCCCGGTGGGGGTGCAGCCCAGCAATTTTTACATCCAAAAAGGGGCGCTGGAACCGGCGGCCCTGTACCAGGCCCTGGGGGACGGGCTGCTCATCACGGAGCTATCCGGCCTCCACGCCGGGGTCAACAGCATCAGCGGGGAGTTTTCCCTGCTGTGCAAGGGCCAGCTGCTAAAGGCGGGCCGGCCGGTCAGGCCGGTGGCCTACATCACCCTGGGGGGCAGCTTTTTGGGCCTGCTCCAGGGGGTGGAAGGGATCGGCACGGACCTGCGGTTTTCCCTGCCCTCCGGGTCTTGCTTCGGCAGCCCCAGCCTGCTGATCGATGGCCTGATGGTGGCGGGCCAGGGCTGAGCCGAAGGGCCCGGACCCCGTCCGGGCCCCCGGCGCGGCCAAGGGAAAGCCTGGGAACATTTGACAGACAGGGGTTTTTGGAGTATAGTTAAAAGTAGGGATACTTTGTCATGTAAGCTGGACAGGCCCTTGGCCTGCGGAAAGGGGGACGTACGCATGTTTTCGGTGGGCGACCAGGTCTGCTATCCTATGCACGGCGTGGGCGTGGTGGAAAAAATCGAAGAGCGCACGGTTTTGGGTGAAACCGCCCAGTATTACGTGCTCCGCTTCATATCCAATAAGATGACGGCGCTGGTGCCGGTAGCCACTGCGAAAAACGTGGGCCTGCGTCCCGTCATTGGGGAGGAAGAGTGCAAAGGGGTGCTGGAATACCTCCAGAGCGAGCCCTGCAAGGAGAGCGATAACTGGAACCAGCGCTACCGGGATAACTTCGCCAAGCTGAAGCAGGGGGATATCTACGACGTGGCGGACGTGGTCAAGTGCCTGAAAAAACGGGATACGGACCGGGGCCTTTCCGCCGGGGAGCGCAAGATGCTCATGACCGCCCGGCAGGTGCTCATCGCGGAGCTTTCCGCGGCCAGCGGCCAGGATTCCGCCTCCCTGCGGGATATGATGGACTGATCCCTCGGGCGGCTTCCGGCCTTTAGACCCCATACGAAAATTCGGTGCGGCGTTTCAAATTCAGGCAAACGCCGCGTTTTACGGGCCCGAAAGGGCCCGGGATACAAAAATTTAAGCGACAAAGGGGGCAATTGTTTGGCCAAAAAAGTTGCAAGACTGATCCTGGCCCTATGCGGGGCCGCGGTAGGTGTTGCGCTTGTGGCAGTGGTGAACAACACGATCGTGGCGCTGGGCTACAGGAGTCTATACGACACCATGTATACCTGGGGCGTGGCGCTGGTGTATGTGGCGGCGGGCATTTTTATCGCAATCATTTTCTATTTATTATCCCCGTACCCCATCGCCTTGTTCACCAAATGCATAAGCGCGGCGGAAGCCTACCTGGGCCAGATGGCCATAGAGGATATCTTCTATTGCGTCATGGGCTTGATCGTAGGTTTGATCGTGGCGTTCCTGGTCAGCACCTTAACGGCGGGCATCCAGGCCGGATGGCTGCGCTTTGCCGTGGACGTGCTCCTGTATGTGAGCCTGGCCTACCTGGGCTGGGCGGTCATGCACAAGCGCCGGGGGGAGCTGACGCCGCCGGGCTGGCTGGCCCGGAGCCGGGGCGGCAAGGCCAAGGAGGGGAGCGCCCGGCCTAAGCTGCTGGATACCTCGGTGATCATCGACGGGCGGATCGCGGACATCTGCGCCACGGGCATCATCGAAGGCACCTTGGTGGTGCCAAAGTTCGTGCTCGCGGAGTTGCAGCATATCGCCGATAGCCCGGATACCCTCAAGCGCAACCGGGGCCGCCGGGGCCTGGACATCCTCAAGTATATCCAGGAGAGCGGCTTTGTGCCCATGGTGATCCAGGATAAGGACTATGCGGACGCCACCGAGGTGGACGCCAAGCTGATCCGCCTGGCCTACGAGATGGGCGGCGTGGTGGTGACCAACGACTACAACCTGAACAAGGTGGCCGGGGTGCAAAACGTGCCGGTGCTCAACATCAACGAGCTGGCCAATGCCATCAAGCCCCTGGCCCTGCCCGGGGAGGAGATGGAGGTCGCCATCGTGAAGGAAGGAAAGGAAGCCGGCCAGGGGGTGGCCTATTTGGACGACGGCACCATGATCGTGGTGGAGGCCGGGAAACGCTACCTGGGCGAGACCATTCCCGTGCTGGTGACCAGCGTATTGCAGACCTCCGCAGGCCGGATGATCTTTGCAAAAGTCAAGTAAAAAAAGGAGAACCCATCAACCGCCAATATCATATAAAAAAACTTTAGAAAAGAGCCAATATCCGTTGACATTGTTGACAAGCAGTGGTACACTAATATACTGCGTCAACATGGTAATCTGCGGGTATTGGCTGTGTTTGCTGGAAACAAATGCCACAAAACAGGTATATTTGTTCCAGCAAATGGAAAAGATCAGCAAGGGTGACGCAATCTATTATAAGCCGTATTTATACGGCCAAATCAAGTGAGGGAGTGAACGCGATGGTGCATGAGGTGCAGATGGGCAAAAAGACGCGCATGAGCTTTTCCCGGATCAACGAAGTCCTCGACATGCCGGACCTGATCGAAGTACAGAAAAATTCCTACCGGCGTTTTGTGGAGGAGGATCTTAAGGAGGTGCTCGCCGACGTTTCGCCGATCACGGACTATTCCGAAAAGCTCATCCTCGAATTCGTGGACTATAAGATCGACTTCGAGCATCCCAAATACCCTGTGGAAGAGTGCAAGGAACGGGATGTAAACTATTCCGCGCCACTGCGAGTCACCGTGCGCCTTATAAATAAAGAAACGGGAGAGGTGAAGGAGCAGCCGGTATTCATGGGGGACTTCCCCCTGATGACCGAGCAAGGTACCTTCATCATCAACGGTGCGGAGCGGGTCATCGTCAGCCAGCTGGTCCGTTCCCCCGGCGTATATTTTTCCGAGGCCATCGACAAGGTGGGCAAGCACCTGTTTTCCGCCCAGGTCATTCCCAACCGGGGCGCCTGGCTGGAATATGAAACCGACTCCAACGAGATCCTGTACGTGAAGATCGACCGGCAGCGCAAGGTGTTCATCACGGCGCTTTTGCGCGCCCTGGGCTATGGCACCAACGCGGAAATCGTGGATCTTTTGGGGGAGGAAGAGCGGCTGCTGACCACTTTGGAAAAGGATACCACCCACAGCGTGGAGGATGGCCTGATCGAGATCTATAAGCGGCAGCGGCCCGGCGAGCCTCCCACCGAGGAGAGCGCCCGAAACCTGCTCAACGCCCTCTTTTTCGATAAGCGGTACGACCTGGCCCGGGTCGGCCGGTATAAGTTCAACAAAAAGCTGTCCCTGGCGGCCCGGATCAGCGGGTTCATTGCCGCCGAGGACGTGATCGACCCCGCCACCGGCGAGGTGCTTCTGAGCGCCGGCAGCCACATCAGCCGGGAACAGGCCCGCCTGGTGGAAAACGCGGGGGTACACGCGGTCTATTTGCAGATCGAGGATAAGAAGATCAAGGTGCTGGGGAACCGTTTTGTGGACGCCAGCGGCTATCTGTCCTTTGATCCGGAGGAAGCGGGGCTGAATGAAAAGGTCTATCATCCCGCCCTGGTGGCCCTGCTGGAAGAGGGCAAGGATCTGGATGAGGCCGGGCTCAAGGCCCTGCTGCGCAGCCATGTCCACGACCTGATCCCCCGGCATATCGTGCCGGATGACATCATCGCCTCCATCAGCTACCTGATCGGCATGAATTACGGCATCGGCCGCACCGACGATATCGACCACCTGGGCAACCGCCGGATCCGCAGCGTAGGCGAGCTGCTGCAAAACCAGATCCGGGTGGGTATGACCCGCCTGGAGCGTGTGGTGCGGGAGCGGATGAGCCTGCAGGATATGGAGACGGCCATGCCCTCCAGCCTGATCAACATCCGGCCGGTTACCGCGGCCATCAAGGAGTTCTTCGGCTCCTCCCAGCTTTCCCAGTTCATGGACCAGACCAACCCCCTGGCGGAGCTGACCCACAAGCGCCGGCTTTCCGCCCTGGGCCCCGGCGGCCTGAACCGGGAGCGGGCTACCTTCGACGTGCGGGACGTGCACTTTTCCCACTATGGCCGTATGTGCCCCATCGAGACCCCTGAAGGCCCCAACATCGGCCTGATCAACTCCCTGTCCACCTATGCCCGCATCAATAAATACGGGTTTATCGAGGCCCCCTACCGGAAGGTGGACGCGGCCAATAAGAACATCCTGGGGGAGATCGTATACCTGACCGCCGACGAGGAGGACGACTTCATCGTGGCCCAGGCCAACGAGCCCACCGTGGAAAAGGACGGCAAGGTGTGGTTCAAGCGGGACCGTGTGGTGGCCCGGCGGCTGGATGAGATCATCGAGGTGAAGTCCACGGAGGTGGACTACATGGACGTTTCCCCCAAGCAGCTGGTATCCGTGGCCACGGCCATGATCCCCTTCCTGGAAAACGACGACGCCAACCGCGCCCTGATGGGCTCCAACATGCAGCGCCAGGCGGTGCCCCTGCTGATGCCGGAGGCCCCCATCGTGGGCACGGGCATGGAGTATAAGGCGGCCCATGACTCCGGCGTGGTGATCCTGGCCCGGGAAGCCGGCGTGGTGGCCCGGGTGGACGCGGATAAGATCGTTATCCGGGGGGACGATGGGATCAACCATACCTACCGGATCCTCAAGTTCAAGCGTTCCAACCAAGGCACCTGCATCAACCAGCGGCCCATCGTATACAAGGGCGAGCGGGTGGTGCCCGGCCAGGTGATCGCCGACGGCGCCAGCACCGATAAGGGCGAGATCGCCCTGGGCCGGAACATCCTCATCGGGTTCATGACCTGGGAGGGCTACAATTACGAGGACGCGGTCCTCATCAGCGAAAAGCTGGTGAAGGAAGATATTTATACCTCCATCCACATCGAGGAGCATGAGACCGAAGCCCGGGATACCAAGCTGGGCGAGGAGGAGATCACCCGGGATATCCCCAACGTGGGCGAGGACGCTTTGGCGGACCTGGATGAGCGGGGCATCATCCGCATCGGCGCGGAGGTGCGCAGCGGCGACATCCTGGTGGGCAAGGTGACCCCCAAGGGAGAGACCGAGCTCACCGCCGAGGAGCGGCTGCTCCGGGCCATCTTCGGGGAAAAGGCCCGGGAGGTGCGGGATACCTCCCTGCGGGTGCCCCACGGGGAAGGCGGCGTGATCGTGGACGTGAAGGTATTCACCCGAGAGAACAAAGACGAGCTGCCCCCGGGGGTCAACGAGCTGGTGCGGGTGTACATCGCCCAGAAGCGCAAGCTCTCCGTCGGGGATAAGATGGCGGGCCGCCACGGCAACAAGGGCGTGGTTTCCCGGATCCTGCCGGAGGAGGATATGCCCTTCCTGCCGGACGGCACCCCCCTGCAGATCGTGCTGAACCCCCTGGGCGTGCCCAGCCGTATGAACATCGGCCAGATCCTGGAGCTGCATCTGGGCATGGCCGCCAAGACCCTGGGCTGGAACATCGCCACCCCGGTATTCGACGGGGCCACGGAGGAGGATATCAAGTCCCTGCTCCAGCAGGCGGGCCGGGATTGGGACGGTAAGACCGTCCTGTACGACGGCCGCACCGGCGAGCCCTTTGAGAACCGGGTATCCGTGGGCTATATGTATTACCTCAAGCTCCACCACCTGGTGGACGATAAGATCCACGCCCGCTCCACCGGCCCCTATAGCCTGGTGACCCAGCAGCCCCTGGGGGGCAAGGCCCAGTTCGGCGGCCAGCGGTTCGGCGAAATGGAAGTGTGGGCCTTGGAGGCCTATGGCGCGGCCAACACCCTGCAGGAGATCCTCACCGTCAAGAGCGACGATGTGGTGGGCCGCGTAAAGACCTACGAGGCCATCGTGAAGGGCGAAAACGTGCCGGAGCCCGGCGTGCCGGAATCCTTTAAGGTGCTCATCAAGGAGCTCCAGAGCCTGGGCTTGGATATCAAGGTCTTGTCCGATACCAAGGAGGAGATCAAGATCGGCGAGATGGTGGACGACGACGACGGCGCGCCCCTGGATGTGAACATCGCCGGCACCGAGGACGATCCCGGCATGATGCCCGGCGGCGCGGAATTCACCGAATTCGACGACTTCGACTTCGGGGATGACGATGACCTGGGCGATGACGATGACGACGACGGGAAGGACGACTTGGACGCGGACTTTGGCGCGGGCTTTTCCGTGCTGGACGCGGAGGATGAGCAGGTTTAATACCACAGGGCTGAAGGGAGAGGAAAGCAATTGTTCGAATTGACCAATTTCGATGCGATACAGATCGGCCTGGCTTCCCCGGAAAAGATCCGGGAATGGTCCCATGGCGAGGTAAAAAAGCCGGAGACCATCAATTACCGCACCCTCAAGCCTGAGCGGGACGGCCTGTTCTGCGAGCGGATCTTCGGGCCCACCAAGGACTGGGAATGCCACTGCGGCCGCTATAAGCGGGTGCGGTATAAGGGCGTGGTATGCGATAAGTGCGGCGTGGAGGTGACCCGGGCCAAGGTGCGCCGGGAGCGCATGGGCCACATTGAGCTGGCCGCGCCGGTATCCCACATCTGGTATTTCAAGGGGATCCCCTGCCGGATGAAGATGCTGCTGGATATGTCCCCCCGGAACCTGGAAAAGGTGCTGTATTTCGCCGCCTTTGTGGTGACGGACCCCGGGGATACCCCCCTATTGTATAAGCAGGTGCTCTCGGATAAGGAATACCGAGAGGCCCAGGCGGAATACGGCCCCAAGGCCTTCAAGGCCGGCATGGGGGCGGAGGCCATCAAGGAGCTGCTGTTGCAGCTGGACCTGGAAAAGCTGGAAGGGGAGCTGCGGGCGGAGATCGCCAACTCCTCCGGCCAGAAGCGCTCCAACGCCATCAAGCGGCTGGAGGTGGTGGAGGCCTTCCTCAAGAGCGGCAATAAGCCCGAGTGGATCATCATGGACGTGATCCCGGTGATCCCGCCGGAGCTGCGGCCTATGGTGCAGCTGGACGGCGGCCGGTTCGCCACCTCGGACCTAAACGACCTGTACCGCCGGGTCATCAACCGGAACAACCGGCTCAAGCGGCTCCTGGAGCTGCGGGCGCCGGACATCATCGTGCGCAACGAAAAGCGGATGCTTCAGGAGGCCGTGGACGCCCTCATCGATAACGGCCGCCGGGGCCGCCCTGTTACGGGCCCGGGCAACCGGCCCCTCAAGTCCCTTTCGGATATGCTCCGGGGCAAGCAGGGCCGCTTCCGCCAGAACCTGCTGGGCAAGCGGGTGGACTATTCCGGCCGTTCGGTTATCGTGGTAGGGCCGGAACTGAAGATGTATCAGTGCGGCCTGCCCAAGGAAATGGCGCTGGAGCTGTTTAAGCCCTTCGTCATGAAGAAGCTGGTGGAGGACGCCTACGCCCATAACATCAAGAGCGCCAAGCGGATGGTGGAGCGGGTCAAACCCGAGGTGTGGGACGTGTTGGAAAACGTCATCAAGGAACACCCGGTGCTGCTGAACCGTGCGCCTACCCTGCACCGCCTGGGCATCCAGGCCTTTGAGCCGGTGCTGGTGGAGGGCCGGGCCATCAAGCTCCATCCCCTGGTATGTACCGCCTTCAACGCGGACTTCGACGGCGACCAGATGGCCGTACATGTGCCCCTGAGCGTGGAAGCCCAGGCGGAAGCCCGCTTCCTGATGCTGGCCTCCAACAACATCCTTAAGCCCCAGGACGGCAAGCCGGTGGCCTGCCCCACCCAGGATATGGTCATGGGCTGCTATTACCTGACCCTCCAGCGGGACGGCCTCAAGGGCGAGGGCAAGGTATTTTGCAGCGAGGACGAGGCTTCCATGGCCTATCAGACCGGGGTCATCGCCCTGCAAAGCAAGATCAAGGTCCGCATTGAGCGGGCGTGGCAGGGCAAAACCTACCGCCGGGTCATTGACACCAGCCTGGGCCGGCTGATCTTCAACAACGCCATCCCCCAGGACCTGGGCTATGTGCCCCGGGAGACCTTGGACGACATGTTCAAGCTGGAAGTGGATAAGCTGGTGGTGAAGAAGGACCTGGGCAACATCGTGGACCGCTGCTACCGCCGCTATGGGGCCACCCGCACCAGCGAGGTGCTGGACGATATCAAGGCCCTGGGCTACAAATATTCCACCAAGGGCGGCATCACCGTCGGCTTCCAGGACATCACCGTGCCGGAGAAGAAAAAGGAGATCCTGGCCGACGCGGAGCGGGAGGTGGAGCAGATCGATAACCTGTTCCGCAACGGTATGCTCACCGGCGCAGAGCGCCGCCGGGACGTGATCGCGGTATGGGAAAAGGCCACGGACGACGTGACCGACGCCCTGATGAAGACCCTGGATCAGTACAATCCCATCTACATGATGGCCAATTCCGGCGCCCGCGGCAGCACCAACCAGATCCGCCAGCTGGCGGGCATGCGCGGCCTGATGGCCGACCCGTCCGGCCAGATCATCGAGGTGCCCATCCGGGCCAACTTCCGGGAAGGCTTGACGGTGCTGGAGTTCTTCATCTCCTCCCACGGCGCCCGGAAGGGCCTGGCGGATACGGCCCTGCGCACGGCGGACTCGGGCTATCTGACCCGCCGGCTGGTGGACGTATCCCAGGACGTGATCATCCGGGAGGAGGATTGCTGCCAGAGCCGGGGCGAAAGCCCCAAGGGTATGCCCATCTCCGCCATCCTGGACGGCAACAACGTGGTGGAACCCCTGGGCGACCGGCTGTTGGGCCGGTATACCGCAGAGGATGTGTACGATCCCAATACCGGGGAGCTGATCATTGGCTGCAACCAGCTGATTACCTATAATATACGGGATCAGATCATCGCCGCAGGGATCAAGACCGTCCAGTGCCGCAGCGTATTTACCTGCCGCAGCGAGTGCGGCGTTTGCGCCAAGTGCTATGGCGCCAACCTGGCCACCGGCGGCCCGGTGGACATCGGCGAGGCGGTGGGCATCATCGCGGCCCAAGCCATCGGCGAGCCGGGCACCCAGCTCACCATGCGTACCTTCCACACCGGCGGCGTGGCCAGCGCGGACGATATCACCCAGGGTCTTCCCCGTGTGGTGGAAATCTTCGAGGCCCGTAAGCCCAAGGGCTTGGCGGTGATCTCCGAGATCAACGGCACCGTGTCCCTCACCGAGGGGAAAAAGCGGGAAGCCACCATCACCAACGAGGAAGGGGAGACCGCCAAGTACCTGATCCCCTTCGGCTCCAAGCTGCGGGTCCGGGATGGGGACGTGATCGAGGCGGGCGACGAGCTCACCGACGGCTCCATCAACCCCAACGATATCCTGAAGATCAAGGGCGTCAAGGGGGTGCAGGCCTATATGCTCAAGGAGGTCCAGAGCGTATACCGGCTCCAGGGCGTGGAAATCGCGGATAAGCACATTGAGGTGATCATCCGCCAGATGCTCCGCAAGGTCCAGGTGGAGGACGCGGGGGATACGGATATGCTGCCCGGCGAGCTGGTGGATATTTTCCACTTTGAAAACGAGAACGAGAAGGCCGTGATGGCCGGGCTGCAGCCCGCCATCGCCAAGCGGAAGCTGCTGGGTATCACCAAGGCGGCCCTGGCCACGGATTCCTTCCTGTCCGCCGCCTCCTTCCAGGAGACCACCAGGGTGCTGACCGAAGCCGCCATCAAGGGCAAGGTAGACCCCTTGGTAGGCTTGAAGGAAAACGTGATCATCGGCAAGCTGATCCCTGCGGGCATCGGGCTCAAGCGCTATCGAAACGTGGAGGTGGAGCCCCTGGAGGGAGTCCTCAGCCCCGTACAAGCATAAGGAGGAGCCATGGAGGATAGGCAGTATACCAACACCAATTGCCCCCTGTACGAGACCGTGTATTGCCAGCGGCTGAACATGCGCAGCTGCGACGTATGCCCGGCAAAGAACCCCAACAACGTGCAATCCATCCAGGCCGACCTGGACGCGGTGGCCCAGCTGATGCCCATGGAGGATCTGGCGCCGCTGTTCCATACGGAGCAGTGCGTGCTGTGCAAGGGCGAGCCGGGCAAGCGCGTCTGCTACGGGATGACGGACCTGGGCAATCCGGAGCCCAAGCGGGAAGGCCGCAACTTCATCGGCATGAAGACCAAGCTGCGGATCGGTTCCCTGCTGCCCATCCAGCTTAGCTGCTGCGCCGCCTGCCGGCGCAAATTCCAGCTGGCCTCCTATGTGCCCGTGCTCACCCCGGTGGCCGCAGGCGTTTTGAGCCTGGTGGCCCTGGGGATCACCCCGGTGCGTACGGCCTTGGCCGGCCTTCACGCGGTGGTGCCCCTGCTGCTGTTTGTGGCGGTGGTGGGCCTGGCCGCCCTGTTGGGCCGGCTGTGGCAGGCTAGTATGCTGCGCCGCTTTGAAAAGGATACGTACATGAATATCATGGAGCAGCCTTTTTTGGCGGATCTGCAGCGGTTTGGCTGGTTTGAACTGCAGCGGGAAAAGAAGATGTCCCACCTGATTTTCGCCAAGGAGCGGCTCAAGCAGGGCATGTATACCAAATAGCCGCCCGAATTAAGAAAAATAGGGCGAATTAGCCAAAAACATTTGACAGCGCCCCTGAAAAATGCTACAATACGCGTGCTGTGCTTAAATGAGGCAGTACGCGTTTTCTTCGGCTGCGAGGCCGGGAAAACGCCCATCTATCGCGGAAAATATCCCCTTCAAGGGGTTGCAGGGGATTTTCTTGATATAGATACTACGATACGATTTTGCTAGAAAAGGAGTACCTTATGCCGACGATTAACCAACTGGTCCGTAAGGGCCGGGAGCAGGTGGAGTATAAGTCCAATGCGCCTATCCTCAAGCAATGCCCCCAGCGCCGCGGCGTTTGCACCGCTGTGCGTACCATGACCCCCAAAAAGCCGAATTCCGCTTTGCGTAAAATTGCCCGTGTCCGTCTTTCCGACGGCCTTGAGGGTACCGCTTATATCCCTGGCATCGGCCACAACCTCCAGGAGCACTCCGTGGTGCTGATCCGCGGCGGCCGTGTAAAGGACCTGCCCGGTGTGCGTTACCACATCATTCGCGGCGCCCTGGATACCGCTGGCGTTGCCAACCGGCACCAGGCCCGTTCCCTCTATGGCGCCAAGCGGCCCAAGACCAAGTAAAGGAGGATATGCGCTATGCCTAGACGTGGATTTGTGCCCAAGCGTGAGGTTCTGGACGACCCGATGTACGGCGGCAAGGTGGTTACCAAGCTGATCAACCAGGTAATGCTGGATGGCAAGCGGGGTACCGCCCAGAAAGCCTGCTACGGCGCGTTTGAGATCATCCGTGAAAAGACCGGCCGGGAGCCCATCGAGGTATTCGAGCAGGCCATGAACAACATCATGCCCGTGGTGGAGGTTAAGGCCCGCCGGGTGGGCGGCGCCACCTACCAGGTGCCCATCGAGATCCGTCCCGAGCGGCGGCAGACCCTGGGCCTCCGCTGGCTGGTGAACTATAGCCGCAGCCGCGGCGAGCGCACCATGATGGAGCGCCTTGCGGGCGAGATCATGGATGCCGCCAACTCCACCGGTTCCGCCTTTAAGAAGAAGGAAGATACCCACAAGATGGCCGAGGCCAACCGTGCCTTTGCCCACTACCGGTGGTAACCGGCTGAACCAAATCGTGATTTTCGGAGCGGCGTGTATTTTCGCGCCGCTCCTACAATGCAAACTGGAAGGAAAGGAGGCGTGGATATGCCAAGAGAGACCTCTTTGGAACACACCAGGAACATCGGCATCATGGCGCATATCGATGCCGGAAAAACAACGACGACAGAACGGATCCTGTTTTATACAGGCAAGATCCATAAAGTAGGCGAGGTGCATGAGGGCGCAGCCACCATGGACTTCATGGTGCAGGAGCAGGAGCGGGGCATTACCATCGCTTCCGCCGCTACCACCGCCTATTGGCGGGGCCACCGCATCAACATCATCGACACCCCGGGCCACGTGGACTTTACCGTGGAGGTGGAGCGTTCCCTCCGGGTGCTGGACGGCGCCGTGGCGGTATTTTGCGCCAAGGGCGGCGTGGAGCCCCAGAGCGAGACGGTTTGGCGGCAGGCCAGCAAATACGGCGTGCCCCGTATCGCCTATGTAAACAAGATGGACATCACCGGCGCGGACTTCTATAACGTGGTGCGCATGATGAAGGAACGGCTGGGAGCCAACGCCGTACCCATCCAGCTCCCCATCGGCAAGGAAGGGGATTTCGTCGGCATGGTGGACCTGATCGCCATGAAGGCGGAGGTCTATTACGATAACGACGGCATTGACGTGCGGGAGGAAGAGATCCCGGCGGATATGCGGGAACAGGCCGAGGAATACCGGGCCGCCCTGCTGGACGCGGTGGCGGAAGAGGACGATGAAATCCTGGAGCGGTATCTCAACGGGGAGGAGATCTCCCGGGAGGATATCATTCGCTGCCTTCGCAAGGGAACCATTGCCAACCGGATCGTGCCGGTGTGCTGCGGCACCTCCTACCGGAACAAGGGGGTGCAGCCCCTGCTCAACGCCATCGTGGACTTCATGCCTTCGCCTCTGGACGTGCCCGCCCCTGTGGGCACGGATAAATCCGGGGAGAAGCGCATCGAGACCGTGTGCGCCGACGACGCGCCCTTTGCCGCCCTGGCCTTTAAGATCGTGGCGGATCCCTTCGTGGGCAAGCTGGCCTTTACCCGCATCTATAGCGGGACCCTTAAGTCCGGCACCTACGTGTACAATTCCAGCAAGGGCAAGCGGGAGCGCATCGGCAAGATCATGCTGATCCACGCCGCCAGCCGTACGGAGGTTTCCGAAGCTTACGCCGGGGATATTTGCGCCATCGTGGGCCTGAAGGAGACCGGCACCGGGGATACCCTGTGCACGGAAGGCAAGCAGCTGCTGCTGGAGTCCATGGACTTCCCGGATCCGGTGATCCGGGTGGCCATCGAGCCCAAAACCAAGGCCGGCCAGGAAAAGATGACCGCCGCGTTGATCAAGCTGGCGGAGGAGGATCCTACCTTTAAGACCTATACGGACCAGGAGACCGGCCAGACCATCATCGCCGGCATGGGCGAGCTGCATCTGGAGATCATTGTGGACCGGCTCATCCGGGAATTCCGGGTGGAGTGCAAGGTAGGCAATCCCCAGGTGGCTTACCGGGAGGCCCTTACCCGCACCGTCAAGGCGGAGGGACGCTATGTCCGCCAGACCGGCGGCCATGGCCAATACGGCCACTGCGTGGTGGAATTCAGTCCCCTGGAGCCTGGCGAAGGCTTTGTGTTTGAGGATAAGACCGTGGGCGGCGTGATCCCCAAGGAATTCATTCCCGCCATCGAAAAGGGCATCAAAGAAGCTTCTGCCAGCGGCGCCCTGGGCGGATACGAGCTGGTGGACTTCAAGGCCGTGCTGCTGGACGGCAGCTACCACGAGGTGGACTCCTCGGAGATGGCCTTTAAGATCGCAGGTTCCATGGCCATGAAGGAAGCCATGGAAAAGGGCGCGCCGGTGCTGCTGGAGCCCATGATGAAGGTGGAAGTGGTCATGCCCGAGGAATACATGGGCGACGTATTGGGCAATATTACCGCCAGAAGAGGCCGTATCTCCGGCACCGATACCCGGGGCAACGCCCAGGTGATCGACGCCATTTGCCCCCTGTCCGAGATGTTCGGCTATGCCACAGACCTGCGCTCCTCTACCCAGGGCCGGGGCACCTTCACCATGCAGTTCGACCATTACGAGCGGGTGAGCGAGGGCGTGGCCAAGAAGATCCTGGGCCTGCGTTGATTCGGGCCCGCGCAAGGCGGGCATTGACGGAAGGTTTTCCGGAGCGGCGGGGCCGCTCCGTTGATTAAAAACGAAAAAGTATGAACTTTTGGAGGAAGAAGTTTCAATGGCAAAGGCAAAATTTGAACGCACGAAGCCCCATGTAAACATCGGCACCATCGGCCACGTGGACCATGGCAAGACCACCCTGACAGCGGCCATCACCATGGCGCTGAGCCAGCAGGGCCAGGCAGCGGCCATGCGGTATGACGAAATCGATAAGGCCCCGGAAGAGAAGGCCCGTGGTATCACCATCAACACGGCCCACGTAGAATATGAGACGGATCACCGTCACTATGCCCACGTGGACTGCCCGGGCCACGCGGACTACGTAAAGAACATGATCACCGGCGCAGCCCAGATGGACGGCGCGATCCTGGTGGTAAGCGCGGCGGACGGCCCCATGCCCCAGACCCGCGAGCACATCCTGCTTGCCCGTCAGGTAGGCGTGCCCTACATCGTGGTGTTCATGAACAAGACGGATCAAGTGGACGATCCTGAGCTGCTGGAGCTGGTGGAGATGGAGATTCGGGAGCTGTTGTCCAGCTATGATTTTCCCGGAGACGAGATTCCCATCATCAAGGGATCGGCGCTGCTGGCGCTGGAGGATCTGCAGGCTGGCAAGATTGCCAAGGAAGACCCCAACTGCCAGTGCATTTTCGAGCTGATGGACGCGGTGGACAGCTACATTCCCGAACCCCAGCGCGCATCCGATAAGCCCTTCCTGATGCCTGTGGAGGACGTGTTCTCCATCACGGGCCGCGGCACCGTGGCCACCGGCCGTGTAGAGCGTGGTACCGTGAAGGTGCAGGATACGGTAGAGATCGTGGGTCTGACCGAGGAGACGCGGACCACGGTGGTAACGGGCGTAGAAATGTTCCGGAAGCTGCTGGATCAGGCCATCGCGGGCGACAACATCGGCGTGCTGCTCCGGGGTATCCAGCGTACGGAGATCGAGCGCGGCCAGGTGCTGGCCAAGCCCGGCAGCATCCATCCCCACACCCACTTCAACAGCGAAGTGTACGTGCTGACCAAGGAAGAAGGCGGCCGGCATACCCCGTTCTTCAGCGGGTACCGTCCCCAGTTCTACTTCCGGACCACGGACGTGACGGGCACCATCAAGCTGCCTGAGGGCGTAGAGATGGTTATGCCTGGGGACAACATCCGGATGGAGATCACCCTGATCACCCCCATCGCCATGGACGAGGGCCTGCGGTTCGCGATCCGTGAAGGTGGCCGTACGGTTGCTTCCGGCGTTGTGTCCAGCATCATCGAGTAAACAAAATAAAAAATAAATCAAAAGGCTCGGCACCTGCCGGGCCTTTTTCGTGTCTAAGCAGGAGGGTTTGTGCAAGGTCCGATAGAAAGGCGGGCGCCGAAGCGCTTATGGAAATTGGCTCCGCCACGGCCAGGGGCGGCCGCGCCCCTGGACCCCGGCTGGGGGCGGCTCCGCCCCCAGACCCCTGAGAAGTTGCGGAGCGGAAGTGGAAAGCGGAAGGGCTGTGGGCCTCTCCCGGGATGCGAAGGGTGTAAGGGGTGCTTCTCCAAGGGCTGCGAATGGCTCGGCCTTGGAAACCGCCTTCGGCGGTTTCCAAAAGGCTTTTGGGGTATGGTGGGTTATGGAGGGGAAAGGGTGGGGGAACGCGTAAGGGGTATAGGAAATCGAAGTGGTACCAGGGGAGCTGCGGGAAAGGATGGGCCGGGAGGGCGCAGGAGACCGCAGCGTCCCGGGGGGGGCGGCGGGGGCGCAAAGCGCCCACAAAGGCGCAGCCAGGGGCCTTGGCCCCCGGCCGCGCCTTTGGTTTTGGGGCCGGGCTTTGCCCGGCCCCAAAACGCCGCCGCCCCCCGGCGCGTAGCGGAG
>OLGD01001985.1_pt1 | contig 25991 bp, 28 predicted proteins | sample 1605311 | NCBI WGS metagenome assembly OLGD01 (sample SAMEA3888917, study PRJEB22519) | human gut metagenome | biome: human gut; feature: human-associated habitat; material: faeces | place: Denmark | collected 2010
CCTCCGGCTCCCCCGTTTTAGGGCGCTGCGCGCCCCCCGCCGCCCCCCCGGGCGCACCGGCAAAAACCGCCGAAGGGAAAGGGGGCGGGGATAGAAAGGCTCAGCCTGCGTAATCCAGCACGATGATCCGGTTTTTGCCCAGGCTTTCCGGGGTAAGCACCGCATCGCTCTGGCGCATACGGTGGATCTTCCAGCGTTTGTCCGCGCTGTTCAGAAAGGGTGCCAGATCGCCCAGGGAGATCTTTAAGGGCTCGGTTTTATAATGCATGGGGATCACCACGCCGGGCTGCAGCAGCCGGCAAAGCTCCAGGGCCTGGCTATAATCCAGGGTATATACGCCCCCCACAGGCACCAGGAGGATATCGATCCGGCCCAGGGCGTCCAGCGTGGACTGGGAAGGAATATGGCCCAGATCGCCCGCGTGGAGCAGGCGAAGGCCGTCCATTTCCACCAGATACATGATGTTTTTGCCCCGCAGAGCGCCCTGCTGGTCGTCGTGCCAGGAGGGGAAGCCGGTGATCTTCACATCCTGAATGGAAAACTCGCCGGGCCCGGTGATGATCTGGGCATGGCCGCCCTTGGCCAGGGCCACATAGTTGTGGTCGTAATGGTCGTGGCTGCAGGTCACCCCGTCCACCTCAATGGGCTCCAAGCGGTAACCCACCTGGGGATCGCAGGGATCCATCAGCAGCCGCACGCCGCTGGCGCTGGTCAAAACAAAGCAAGAATGTCCAAGCCATTGAATATCCATACGCTACGTCCTCCTTATCGAATGATGGATGGCAGGGGATAGGGCGGGGCCCTGGAAGGCCAACAGCCTGGCCATGCAGGCGGCAACCTCCCCCAGGGAATCCGCCAGGCAAAGCCGCTGGGCAGGGGACCGGCCCGCAAACAGGGCCAGAAAGGCCTGGCCGCATTGTTGGCGCAGGGCTTCCCGCTGGGGGCCGTCGGCCTCCAGGATGCCCATGGCCAGCCAAAGGGCGGCTTGTACGGCCCGATCCGGGGGACAGCCCCGGCCGGGCTTGCGGGCGAGCATCAGGGCCCGGGAAATGGCATACTCCACCGGCGCCCGGCCGGGATCCGGGAGGGGGGGCGCAGGGATATTGGCCAGTATATGCGTCAGCATGGCCCCATATGCCTGGGGGGAAAGGAAAAAACAGGCGTGGCCGTGCTGCAAGAAGGCCGTTTGGAGCAGCGGCTGACCCAGCACCTGGGGGTTTGTGGCCAGGGCATGGGATAGGGCGGCGGCAGGGGCCACGTCCGTATGCCAGGCAAGGGGCACGGAGACGTCCGCGACCCTTGTGCGGGTGCAGACCATGGCGGGCTGGAGCCGGGCCGCGCCGGCGAACATTTGGCAAACCGCTTGGCGCGCCAGAGCATGGGGGCTATCCAAGGGCCTATCCTCCTGTCGGAAACGTTGGTGTATTCTAGGGTACGGCTTTCCGTGGGGAAAGTCAAGGGAGGAAATGCAGCAAATGGATGACGGGCTTGCAAAATTTACAGGGGCAGGAATTGGCAAGGCCAGCCGGTAGGCCCCAGGCGGGGATACAGGATGACCAAGCGGCCGGACCGCACCTGCACCCAGGGGGCGGGGCCCGTGGCCTCGTTGCTGACCCCCAGGGGCATGGCGGGGGAGAGGCTGGCTTCCGATAGGGGATAGTGGAAGCCGGACAGGGTGACCCCGGTGGCCTCGCCCCCTTGAGCGAAGATGGAGACCCGGCCCCGGAGGGTGAGCGGCAGGCAGCAGCGGGCGTTGGCGACGGCGGTGACCGCCAGCTGATCGTCCAGGAGATAGCCTACTTCCCCCAGCCCTGCCATATGGCAAAGGAGCTGGATGTTGGCCAGGGTATGATCCAGCTGGCCGCCCAGGCCGCCGTAGATATGAAAGACCTGATAGCCCCGTTCCCGGCCCAGCTGGGCGGCGGCCCAGGTATCCGTCACATCTTTTTCCCGGGGCAGGAGGACCACCTGGGGATGGTCGGGCCTGGGGCCGGAATCGAAATCCCCCACCACCAGGTTCGCCGTAAGCCCCCAGCGGGCCAAATGGCCATAGCCCCCGTCTGCGGCGATGACGAGATCCCCGGGTTGGGGCTGGGGCCCCCATTGGCAGAAGGGCCCTGCGCCGACGATATGACAGATCCGTTCCAAAACAAACACCTCCCCGGGGGGTGAACCCAAGCATCGTACTGATTGTATTATACGACGAATGGGCGGGAAACGCCATGGCGTCCAGACGATCCGCCGGATTGGTCCGGGTCGCAACCCGGGGCAATCTTGCATAGTCTGTATAAAACCGCAAATGGGCCCATTGCAGGAGGCAGTCCGGCCCTGGCGGGAGGATGTGAGGAAGCGGAATGGAATTGGGATTGGACGCCATGGCCCCGGGCCAAAGGGGGCGGATTGTGGAGCTGACCAGCCAGGGCCCTATGGCCCGGCGGCTGGGGGATCTGGGATTTGTGCAGGGCACGGGGATCGCTTGCCTATATCGGAGCCCGGCGGGGGACCCCACTGCCTATGGGATACGGGGCACGGTGATCGCCCTGCGCAAGCAGGACGCAGCCCGGGTGCGGGTGCGGTTATGAGCAAAGGGACGGATACAAAGGGAAAGACAGGACAGCCCAACCGGGTGGTGGCCCTGATGGGGAATCCAAACGTAGGGAAATCCACCCTGTTCAACCGGCTGACGGGGTTGCAGCAGCACACGGGAAACTGGCCTGGGAAAACCGTGGAGGTGGCCCGGGGCCGTTGTACCATAGGCGGACGGAACTGGGAGATGGTGGATTTGCCGGGGACCTATGCCCTGCTGGCCCACTCCCCGGAGGAGGAGGTCGCCCGGGCGTTTTTAGCGGACGGGCAGGCGGACGCCCTGGTGGTGGTATGCGACGCCACCAGCCTGGAGCGGAATTTGAACCTGGCCCTACAGGCCATGGAGTTGACGGATCGAGTGGTGATCTGCGTCAATCTGATGGACGAAGCCCAACACAAGGGGATGCGGGTGGATATCGACGCCCTGTCCCGGGAATTGGGCGTACCGGTGGTAGGGGCGGCCGCCCGGCAGGGGAAGGGATTACACCAGCTGCTGGCGGCATTGGACGGGGTATTGGCGCAGCCGGCTACAGGGCAAGCGGCCGGCGGCTACCAGCCCCCAGACCCGGCGGAAGCCTATGCAAGGGCCTCCCAAATCGCCGCCAAATGCATCCAGGGCACCGGTAAGGCGGCCTGGGAAAAGCAGCTGCGGCTGGACCGGGCCCTCACCAGCCGCAAGGCGGGCATCCCCCTGATGCTGGCCCTGCTGGCCGCCGCCCTGTGGATCACCATCGCCGGGGCCAACGCCCCTTCCGCCCTATTGATGGAGGCCCTGCTCTGGCTGCAAGACCAGCTGGGGACCCTTTTGCTAAGCCTGGGGGCGCCGGCCTGGCTCCATGGGGCTTTGGTCCTGGGGGCATTCCGGGTGCTGGCCTGGGTGGTGGCGGTGATGTTGCCCCCCATGGCCATCTTCTTTCCTCTCTTTACCCTGCTGGAGGACGTGGGCTACCTGCCCCGGGTGGCCTTTAACCTGGACCGGTGCTTTTGCCGCTGCCACGCCTGCGGAAAGCAGGCTTTGACCATGTGGATGGTTCATAGCAGAATGCAAAGACAAGGAAAAAGCTGCTGATAAGAGCAGCATAAGGGCGAGGGCCTGTGAGGATTTTTTAAAACATTGAGCGGATGCTTATCTAAATTAACAACTTAGGTCACACAGCCTGGGACATTCCTTGGCACGTAAATTGTATCATAATTATGCGGACAAAGAAAGGAAATGCGCCTCTACAGCATTTCCTTTCTTTTATTTGAGGAGTCAAACACCATGAAATGCCTCTTTACCTACGAATGGGTCAAGCTGCCCCGTGCCCACATACCTGCAGGCAAGGGGTTGATGGGCTCGTTCCTTCGGCTTGCAGCCCGGGCGGCGTTCCGTCCAGGCAGGGCCCGGTACTGCGGCTATACCAACGATGTAAATGCCGGCGCTTGGGCCGGCGGTATTGTAGGACTGAAAAGCATACTCGGTATTCAAGATCGCAAGCAGGCGCTTTTGGTAATGGATCAGCTGGCAGAGATGGGCTTTATTTCCTACTCCCTCAATGCCAAGACAAAGAAGCTCACTTATTCCATCATCGATTGGGTCGAGAAATGCAGCGGTAATGCTTCCTCTGGCGGCGCCATTTACGCCTCCGAGGGGCATGGGTTCCTCTGTATGCGGCGCTGTATTACGGAAAAGCTGGTAGGAAGGGGCTATTGCTTTCGCGAAACGGATGCATGGCTGGATCTCTGGTGCCACACCGTATGGGGCGATCCACATAACGCCTTCTCCAGATTGGCGCCGGTGGTTCAGATGGCGAGACTCCGGCCGATCCTCACCCTGGAAAGCCTCGGCGCACGCTGGGGCTGGGAGAAAACCAAGGTCTGGCGCTTCTTTCGGAAGTATGCCGGGACCTTTTCCATATATAAGCTCCCGGGTTCCTATGGCTGCCTCCTATTCAACCAGCTTTATCCGACCGATACGGGCCCCATGGAAGCCCCAAACGACGCCGCCATTATGCGTGTTCTGAAGGAAATACGTTTTATGGGCGTAAAAACGCATTTTACAGGCACAGACCACCAGCGGATCAATCAATATACGCTATGGTTCAGCAAAAGGATCCGACTCGGGAACCTCAACAACGGGTGTCCCTCTCCATGCCACCCGGCTGTTGATCGTGTTGCACTTTGGACCCCATATCATACGCGCGCGTATTCTTCTCTCCCAAAGCGTAAGGATGACTGCGCGGGAGAGACCGATATGGGCTCCCCCGAATACAGGATTGCAGCCCTCCTCGGCTACGGCGATATGCCTGGCCACAACCATAGATGCAAGGAGGAATATCCAGATGAAAAAGCAAGACATTGCCAACGTCCCGCAAAGGGATATCTATGCCCAGCAGGAAAGCAAGCTGTCCATGCAGTCCCATGCGTTTGTGCAAATGCTGGCCAAGCGCGGCCTTATCGAGGACGATGCGATCCAGAATGAGGCGGTTCGCAAGGCGGATAAGGAAAAGCGGCGGAACATGCACCATAACACCTTGCTGCTGCTTCGGAGCTACCGGGATATCCGATGGATGCTGCAATGCTTTCCGGACACCATTGCGGAGGAGCTGGACGCCCCGCTGCATGACCTTGATACGCTCCTGGACCTGGTAAACGCAGAGATCGACCTGGACAACTACCGGCTGGAGAACCGGATTCAGAGCATGCGGCTCTCCCGGAGCATGATGGACAGGCTGAACGAGGCAGTCTCGATCCTGCGGGACAAGCCCCAGAATGGCGATATGCTCTACAACATCATCTATCTAACCTATATCGCTCCCGAGCGCCTTACGGTCGTGGAGATCTGCTCGAAGCTGCATATTTCGGACAGGCAGTATTACAGGCTCCGGCAGCAGGCGTTGAATATTATTTCCATACGGCTTTGGTCCGCGCCGGCAGCGGAATTGGATAGCTGGATCGAGGTCATGAGCCTGCTGGAAGTGCTGTAAAGCAAGGGGGCGGATGCAAGGGGAAGCCGGATTGCATCCGCCCTTGTACTATGGCAATAGCCTGCCTTAGGCGGCGCAGCCGCAGCGGTACCTGCTGGAGGCGGCGGATCGTTCATGCATGGAGCCTGGCAGCAAGATAATACGCAAGTAAATACGCAAGATGTTGTAAAGCAATATGGACTTGGGTATAATGAGCATAGAGCGTGCATTCCTTCGGTTCTATCCCTGGGGTAGCTGAATGGAACGTGATAGGAAGCCCGAAAAGGTCTTGCATGAAAGGAGGGAAACCCATGGCGGGTTATCAACCGCCCTTTACGATAACCAACCGCATGGTTGGGCTGGTGTCGGAAATAGCGGAAAAAATCGGCAGGCTTGACCGCAATAAAAGCCTGGATATGAAACCGCACCTGCGGCGCAACAACCGAATCCGTTCCATCCACTCGTCCCTCGCCATTGAAGCGAACTCTTTGTCTATTGATGCTGTTCGGGGCGTGATTGACGGAAAAACCGTCTTTGGCCCGGAAAAGGAGATCCAAGAGGTCAAGAACGCGTATAAGGCTTACGATGCGCTGGGCAAATTCGATCCATTTTCAATCGATGAGTTAAAACGCCTCCACGGGATCATGACATATCTCACTGTGGCTGAGAGCGGCCAATTCCGCCGTGGAGAGGAAGGCGTTTTTGCAGGGGACCAGTGCATTTTTATGGCGCCGCCTGCCATACGCGTTCCCGCGCTTATGGAAGACCTTTTTTCGTGGATGAAGCGGGCAAGCGAAGAGGTCCACCCCCTCATCCTTTCCTCGGTTTTTCATTATGAGTTTGTATTTATCCATCCGTTCGCGGATGGAAATGGGCGCATGGCCCGTCTTTGGCAAACAAGCCTTCTCTGCTTATGGAATCCCGTATTCCAGTACCTGCCGATAGAAAGCCGTGTCCACGCCTTTCAGTCCGAATACTATGAAGCGATCTCCCGATGCCATACCGAGGGAAGCTCCAATGGCTTTATTCTATTCATGCTTGAAAAAATCAGCGAGACAATGGATCTCTATTTACAGCAGACCAGTGCGGGCGATTGGCAAGTAAGCGCGTATGTAAGAAGGCTTCTTGACGCGATGGAATACGATGTTCCCTATACAGCAAAGGAAATAATGGAGCGATTGCACCTTAAGTCAAAGGAAACCCTTAGGAAGCATTATATCCACCCAGCCCTTGAAATGGGCTTGATCGTCATGTGCAATCCCGATAAGCCTACGAGCCGCAATCAAGCGTATATGAAGAAATAAATCATGGGGCATAGGGACGGTGGCATAGGAAACCATCGCGCCTTTACCGGCAAGGCTTGTATAAAAGAAGGGATCTAAGATTGTCTATCGAATGGAATCCGGTTCCGTGTCACTCCGATGCCGTCTTTTAGGCAGACGCTGGCCGATGACAAGGGAATCCCGGCGTGGTAAGATTGTAGCGTCGAATCATGGGCATGGCCAATCCGCCGCCTTTTGCAACATGCAGAAGGCGGTTTTTCATACGCAAATTTTACCAAGGAGGAATCTACATGACGGAAAAGCGAACTTGTAAGGAACGCGCTGTGCAGGCCTATTGGTCCGTTGTCGGCATTGCCGGCGCGCTGATACTCTCCCTGCAGCCTGTGCTGGCGGATGACATATGGTCGCGATTCTCGACCATCATGAAGGATGTATACGGTGAGCTGGTGGGGATATCCACCATTGTAGCCGTTACAGCGGCTTCGGTCGCCCTGCTCATCCGGATGATCTCACGCAATCAGCGCGCCGTGGATGAAGCCACGAGCTGGCTAAAGCGTATCATTGTAACCTGGTTGGTGCTCAATACCCTTGGTTTCGCGGTAGCATACTTGCAGCCCTTGATTCAAGGCGGTATGTACAACGGATGAGACCCATGTTATGGCGTCCAGCGCCGGGGAGGTGAGCAGGATTGGACCTTAGCTGGATCTTTGAAAGCATCGTAAACTGGGTGGCGTCCATCGTCACAAGCATCATGGACGCCGTCTCCGGGATCTTTTTGGATGCCTTGGGCACGGATATGACGGCCATGGAACAGTATTTTCCCTTTGTAACCGAGGCATTCTCCATTTTCCAATATTCCGCATGGGCGCTGCTGTTCCTCATAACGGTCTGGCAGCTGTTTCGCGTGTTCGGCGGCCCCGTGACCGAGGCGGAAAACCCGTGGCAGCTGCTGATTCGCAGCGCCATCTTTGCCCTGCTGATAGGCTATGCCAAGCCCATCTTCCTATTGGCGCTGGATATTGCCCGGGCGCCGTATACCGCCCTCCTGGATGCTACGATGGACCCGGGAAGTTTTACGTTCGCAGGCGTGGAGCAAGTGATCCAGAACGGATTGACCACGCTGGTTTCCACCATAACCGTGATCGGTCCCCTATTGACGATCATCCTCATGATCTCCCTGGGCTGGAATTACTTCAAAATGCTTCTGGAATGCGTGGAGCGGTATGTAGTCGTAGGCGTTTTGTGCTACACTTCCCCGCTGGCCTTCGCCATGGGTGGCAGCAAGACCACCAGCAATGTGTTCAAAGGCTGGACACGCATGGTAGGCTCGCAGCTTCTGCTCTTGGTTCTAAACGTATGGTTCTTGCGGGCGTTCAACTCTACGGTGGGACAGTTTGTGGGCGGCGGCGGCGCCCTTTCCACCGGCCAGGGCAGCATATTCCTCTGGATGTTTGTGGCCCTCGCATTTTTGAAAACGGCGCAGAAGTTCGACGCCTATCTGGCGGCTATGGGTTTGAATGTGGCCCAAACAGGCAGCAGCATGGGCATGGAACTGCTCATGGCGGCCCGTGTGATATCCGGCGTAGCGTCCGGCGGTGCGCGGACAGCAGGCAGCATATTCCGCGGGGCAAGCGGCGCACCGGGAGCAGCGGGCGCTGCGGCAGGCGGCGGGTTTTTTGCAGGGTTTGCAAGCCGCTTTAAGCCGAATTCCTATGTGCGCGATGCTGTGGTAGAGGGCGGTACGCCGATGGGAGCAGGCGGGAGCATCGGCTTTGTCGCCCGGACTTTTGGCGGCATGGCAGCCCGCAACGGGGCTACCCTCTCCAGCGAGTTAATCGCTTCCGTAGCGGCAAGGCCCGGTAATGTTGCCGGCACCATTGCCGGGGAGATCGCCGATCGCAGTGCTGCCAATTATATGCCGCAGCTTCAAGGCTACTCCTTAAGCGGCACCCAAATTACTGGAGGACGCATTTCAACCATGGCAACGAGCGCGGATGGGAAAACTTCCGAGGTAGAAATGTTCAGCACGTCGCAGTTCGAACGCCCTTCTATGCCCCATTCCATCGTTACCGCCCAGGATGGAAGCCAATGGTATCAAACGGCTGTTGGCGATGGCGCGGGCAGCTTTTATACCCCCGCTGCGTTTGCAGGGACGGGCGTCGGAGAGACGCTGTCACAGGATCAAGTCTTCGCTGCCTTTGGCGATTCCGTTGCCGAGGGAACGACGCTTCGCACCGTTGGACGTCCGGAGGAAGGCGTATTGGAGGCCAGCCATCCGGACTATGGCACAAGCATGTGGTACAACAGCGCCATGTATCAAGAGCCGGACGCGCCCCACGATACCATTCAGTCCACAGATGGCGTTGGCTGGTATGCGATGCAGCCACACAATGATATACCCCAATTTGAACCGCCTACCGAGGATGCGAAGGCGTACAATCAAGCCCAGTTCCAGTCTTTTATGCCCGGCTACGAAGCGCAGCCCACATATGTGGATACATCCCGTGCAAGGGATGGCATCATCGACGTGCGGCATGCGGATGGCAGCGCCATGCGGTTCTATGATCATACCCAATTCCAGGCGCCTCGCGGCGATTATACCGTGTACGAGGATAAACGGGGCGGTCAATGGTATGCAATACCGGGTATGCCCGTTGTGGAACGGCGGCTGGTATATCAAGACGGTAAGCCCGTATATGATGGCGACCAGATCAAGACCACCCAGGTGGAGGCGATACGATATAAGAGTATGTTGACGCGGTATGCGGACCCACAGCCCCGGGACAGGAGCGAAAAGAAGCCGCCGAAGCGTAAGCAGTAATAGAACAGAACAAAGGGAGCGCATCCGATATTTGGGTGCGCTTCTTCCCTTTTCAGGAGGTGCCATGGTGTCGGAGCAGGATAAACAACAGTTGGGCGAAGGCTCTACCAACTACGTAGACGCGGCCCAAAAGACCGTTAAGGCCATCCAGGAAGTCGGGAAAGCGGCTGCGGAAAAAACGACGTTGGCTGCCAGCGAGGCTGCGGCAAACGCCACCGCGGCCGTTGCACAGGCAGGCCTAGAAGGTGGGAAGGCCGTGTCGGAGGTGGCGGCTGGAACGGCAGCGGGCGGGCCTTGGGGCGCGATCCTGGCGGCCGCCTGGGCGCTCCGCAAGCCCTTATTCAAGGTGTTGATCTGCATCGGCCTCGTGATCCTATTCTTTATAATAGCGGTGGTTGCGCTGCCCAGTATCATCAGCAACAACCTGTTTCATACAGATGTTATCATCTCCAATACCAGCGGAGATCGCGGCGATCATTTCTGGGACAATGGCGAAGCAAACCTGCTCAAGGCGTTGGTACTCTATGTTGACCATTCCACCGCCTTTGGGGCGGATCGGCGCAACCTGCCGGAGGTTTACCGCTTTTTGACGCAAACGAATGAGCGGCAGTTATCGGCGCTCTTTGATAAACTGCCCATGGAGCATCCGGCCAGAGCGCCATACAATCTGTTCCGTCAATCCAGCGATACCGTGCGCTCCGGCATACTCCTTGGCTTGGGAACGCGGCTGCAAACCCTACAAAGCGAGCAGGTCAAACGCATACTTAGCCGTAGCGACATCGACTTGACTGCGCCTGCCCAAAAGAAATGCGCCTATTTTGTGATACTGGATGACCAAAACAGCACCATGAACTTTCTTTCCTCGCTGTTTTTCTCGTTCCTATTCATCCGGCTGACCCGTTTTGCCGATACCGCCCCCGGTGGCCGCTGCCCGGTGCCGGTCAACTTCGTATTAGATGAGTTTGCGAATATCGGCACCATCGGCGGGAATCATGGCCGGGACTTCGCCCGTTCGGCGGCTACCCTTCGTTCGCGCGCGGTCACGCTGGTACTGGCATTGCAAAGCCTTCCGCAGCTTCAAAATCGATACGGCAACAACCTGTGGGCAGAGATAATGGGCTGCTGTGATACACAGCTTATGCTGGGCTGCTCGGACGATGTGACAGCAACGTATATCTCCACACGCAGCGGCGATATGACCATCGACGTGAACTCCACCATGACTACCCGGCAAACCTTTGCCGTGGCGCAGGTCATTCCGCAATACCGGTATTCCGAGGGGATCGGCAAACGCCGATTGCTCACCCCGGATGAAGTCCTGCGCTTGCCCCAGGAAGACCTGCTCGTAGCGGTAAGGGGTCAGAAGATGCTGCGCCTGCGGAAGCTGGACTATACCCGGCTCCCAGCGGCAAAACACCTGCGCCCTTGCTCCATACTCGACTATGGCTCCGGCTTTTATTCGGAGCCCATGCATTCGCCATATGAACAAAAGCCGGCCTACTCGCCGCTTGTGCCGAGCGTGGGCGATCTCTACGAAACCGCTGCCCCGCCCGAAAACTTTTGAGAGGAGGATAAGAACCTATGCCGAAAAAGACGCCAGAAACTGAAATAGAAGCAAAGCTAGATCCAATGGTATCCGCGGCCGTTCAAGCGGATGACCGCACGCTCCCTATAACTGAGAATGCTGCCGAACAAAACGCATCAATTAAACTAGTAAACTATGGCGATGCGCTTCCCAACGAGCCCTTTCCCAAGACCGAAATCACGGAGGCGGTAGCGTTGTCAGGCAACTGCGCCGAAAATCCGGATTTAGCCCCATCGCCTACAACTGAGAACAAAGAGGCGGATATTCTTGCGCAAACGCCTGAAGACAGCCCTAAGGGCGAGGCTGCGGAGCCAGTCTTACAGGAACCTTCTGATCCTAAGCCTAAACGGGCCCGAAGCCGTGCTTTGAAATCCGAGCCAGAATCAGCTGTACAGGAAGCGCCTTCCCCGCCACACGAGCCGGCGGCGGAAGCACCTAACGAAGGGCCTGCATCCGCCCGCAGGCCGCGCAGGCGCGGCGTCGTATCCCTCGACGGCCAGCTCAGCAGCCTAACATCCGAAGCGCGCCGCAGGCAAGATATCATCGACCTTTCCGAATCCATGAAAAGCCATCGGATCATCACCGGCACCATCGCCGGCATTGAGCGCATGGATGAAAACACAGACCTTGCGTATGCAGTGGTTTATCACGGCGCGTTCAAAGTCATTATCCCCGCAAGCGAGATGTTCGAGTTTGATGAGGAAACGGCGGATCATTATCGCAGCGCCATTCTCTCCCGCAGACTGGGCGCCGAGATCGACTATGTGGTAAAGGGGATCGACTTAGACGCGGGCGTTGCGGCCGGCAGCCGGCTCGATGCCATGCGCCAACGCAGGCGCGCGTATTATCTTGACACCGACCGCAACGGCAACCGTCAGTTGGAAGTGGGTGACATTGCCGAAGCGAGGGTGGTATCGGTCATACGCTCCGGGGCTTTTGTGGAGCTGTTCGGCATTGAGCAGTTCATTCCTTTGGAGGAGCTCAGCTACCTGCGCTGGGTGGACGCTACGATGCACTTCCGTGTAGGGGGCAAAGTGCTGGTGAAGGTGCTGGAGCTTGACCGAAGCGACCGCAACCATATCAAAATCAAGCTGTCCGTTAAGCAGGCGGGCGAGGATACGTTCAAGCAGGCCATACGCCGCTTCAAGGTGGGGAATCTCTATGTGGGCAGCGTCACGATGATCACCGCCGTGGGCGTATTTGTAGCCTTTGAAAATGTAAGCTGCCTCTGCCAATTCCCAAAACGCAAGCGCCCGGCCATCGGTTCGCCGGTCACGGTCAGGATACTGGGCGCCGACCTGGACAGGATGCGGCTATGGGGGGCGATCGTGTATGCTTGAGGAGGGAACAATGGAATATGACGTACAGGCGTTATCGGCCGAGGAGAAACGCCACAGAAAATGCCTTTCCAACGAGGCCCGCAATATGGTGAAGCAGTCCCTTGCCATAGAGGAGGAGGACGATGCGGGCCTTATGATGATGTTTGAAGATTTTTATTTGCAGATATCCTTTTCCGAGCTGCATCCCCTGATGGTCATCTACCTGGTGCGCGGACTGGACCGAAAGATTTCCATCCAGGATAAGGATAAGGTCAATCGGCTGAACCTTGCAAGCGTACTGGGCGGTCATACGGTCGATACCGACCTGGGCTGCTATGCCTATCGGTCGACACATTGGTTGGACGCGCCCTTGACCCGGGAACGCTTCTTTGAGATGCTGCATCGCTCGTTGAGCGAAGCGCAGCGTGGGTATTCGGCTATCCAAGCCAGCAGCTCGTTGTAAATATAGCGTGTGAACGGTATGATCCAGTATTGCGAATAAGGAGGATTGCTTATGAGAAGGATTGTACCGCTCACACTGATTATGATGCTGCTGATCATTAGTGTCGCAACTTCATTCTACCAGAGATCTGCAAACCATGTCTCTCTTTTTCATTCTCTTTTATTTGCGAAAAATATTATACCTGACCCAAAAGAGCGTGTACATTTCGCGCACCTGACGCTCGCAAAAGAGCTCCAAAACTCTTGCAAAAGAGCTCGCCCTGTTAGCGCACCAAAAGGTGAGCGTTGGGGCTCGCCACATGCAGTCCAGACATGTTTATTGGGTGTTGAAGGTGCTCACCTTTTTGACGCCCTTTTGCAAGACTTTTTTATTGACAAACACAGTTGCTGTTGTTTTAGAGCAGCTCAAGAAACGGCGCCTATCAGCGCCGTTTCCTAAATCCGATCAATTAGACTCACAAAACTATAAAATACCCTTTATCATTCATCAACACTTGCAATCAATTCCACTTCGACCGATGCACAATCGGGCAAAGATCCAACTCCAATGGCGGAACGCGCATGCTTTCCCTTTTCCAGGAAAACCTTTTCAAGCAATTCAGACGCACCGTTCATAACCTTCGGGTGATCCCGGTACTCGGGTACGGCGTTGACAAAGCCCAGGACCTTCAGAATCTGGATTTTATCCAGGTCTGCAACGGAATTCAACTCACTGATGCAGCGCAGGGCGCACAGTTTCGCAGATTCATATGCCTCTTCCAGCGAAACCTCCCGGCCTACCTTCCCGATATACATCGGCTTTCCCTCATACTGCGCCGTCTGTCCGGATACAAAGATAAGATTACCCTGCTTTTTTGCAACCACATAGGCTGCAACGGGAACAGGACATTCGGGGAGCTTCAGACCCAAAGCGTTGATTCTTTCTTCCACCTGACTCATATGCATTCCTTTCTCCAAAAAATCATCTCTGTACCCGGCCGGAGCCATCTCCGCCTGCGAGCTGGAGCACCTCGGAGACACTTACCTGATTGGCATCGCCCTCAATCGTATGCTTGAGACAACTGGCGGCGGCAGCAAACTCAATGGCCTGCCGATTCTCCATGCCTTCGCTGAGGCCATAAATCAAAGCCCCGGAAAAACTGTCCCCACCGCCTACCCGGTCAACAATGGTAATGCCATACTTTTTTGAGAAAAACGCCTTGCCATCGCTATAAAGCATAGCTGACCAATTGTTTTGGCTGGCAGAAATACTTTCTCGCAGCGTGATGCCCACCTTTTGAAAACCAAAACGCTCCGTAAGCTGTCTCGCAACATCCTCGTATCCTTCCCGGCTCAGCTTTCCCTGGAAGATATCGGTGTTCTGCGCCTGGATCCCAAATACGTCCTTTGCATCCTCTTCATTGGCAATACAAACATCAACGTACTTGCAAAGCTGGCTCATAACCTTATTAGCTTCGTTGCAGGTCCAAAGCTTTTTGCGGTAATTCAGATCGCAGGAAATGGTAAGACCGTGGGCCTTTGCGATACGGCAGGCCGTTTCCGTAATCTTTGCGGCGCTGGTACTGACCGCAGGGGTGATTCCCGTAAAATGGAACCAGTGTGCTCCTTCAAAAATACGATCCCAGTTAAAATCCTCCTCCGCTGCCGTTGCAATGGAAGAATTGGCACGGTCATAGATAACCTTGCTGGGACGCTGAGATGCGCCACGCTCGCAGAAATAAATTCCGATCCGATCTCCTCCGCGAGCGATATAAGATGTATCCACACCATATCTGCGAAGGGCGTTCATGGCAGCCTGTCCGATATCATGGTTTGGAAGCTTCGTGACAAACCGTGCATCAATCCCGTAGTTTGCACAGGAAACCGCTACATTTGCCTCTCCGCCGCCATAGACCGCATTGAAAGTATCAGTCTGCACAAACCGAGTATAACCTGGAGGCGCCAGACGAAGCAGCAGTTCTCCAAACGTTACAATACATTTTTCCATTGTATCTCCTCACTTTTTCTGCACCAAGTGAATCGCAAATCCACCTACTTCTTCTTTCAAATACACAGCGCCATATTTCCCGTTTTCATCTCGCTTAATCAAATCCATGCGGAATTCAATCCCATTGTTCTCAAAGAAAGTAACAGCACGCTCGATGTTGTTCACAGAAATTGCAATATGTCCTTTTTCCCCAAGGTATGGCTTCTTCATGCACTCAATGCCGCTGCCTGCGAATACACTGGCATTTTTCTCAACCGTGCGAAACCCAAAAAGGGTTTCAAACATTTTAGCCAAAGTATGCGCCTGTAAATCATCCGGACAGTTGATCCCGACATGCGCCAGAGAAAACCCGAAAACCTGGTTGATAGCGCTGCGCGCCAGCTGTGCAATGCCATCGAAATCGCCGGCATTTATCAAGCTCTCCTTGGCCATCCAGCTTCCGCCGCAGGCAAGTACTTTCGGATACGCCAAATACTCGGCGACATTTTGCTCGCTGATTCCACCCGTCGGAATGAACAGAATATTCTGGTAGGGCGCACACAGAGCCTTGATCGTCGCAATTCCCCCCATTTGCTCGGCGGGGAAGAATTTGAGGACAGATAATCCAAGCGCCATAGCGGCTTCGATCTCCGTTGCCGAGGAAACGCCCGGTATGATCGGGATCCCCATCGACTGCGCCTGCTCTACAACCGCTCTGTTCAGGCCGGGCGCAACGAGAAAGGAAGCTCCTGCTTTCACCGCCTCTGAAACCTGTTCTGATGTGGTAATGGTTCCAGCGCCAAGAAGGATATCCGGGCATTCCTCCCGGATCCGTCGAATGGCTTCCAGTGCAGCCTTCGTCCGAAACGTGATTTCGGCCACAGGGAGCCCCCCACATTTCAACGCTTTTGCAAGGGGTACGGCATCCTTCGGGTCGTTCAGTTTCACCACCGGTATGATCCCGGCTGCGAAAATTCTTCTTTTCAAAGCTTCCATATCGTTTATCCCTCAATCGAACAGGATCAGCGTTTTGACAGAGCCTTCGCCGTCCGCCAGAGTTTCCTCAAAGGCCCTTTGGATATCGAGAATATTGTACTTTTTTGATATCATCTTGTCCGCCGCGATCCTTCCGCTGTTGAGCCAATCCACCACAACGGGGAAACGGTTGCAGTTCATACGAGAGCCAATGATCGAAAGCTCCTTTTTCGTAACCGCCGCCAATGGGATTTCGGCGGGACGGCTATCAAAGCCAATACAAGCGATTCGAGTGCGGGGTGCGGCCAATTCCAGCGCCTGCATAAACAATGGCGTTATTCCTACCGCATCGACGATCACTTCAAATCCACCTGGCGCAAATAATTCCGCCGCCTGCGCAATGGAAGCCTCCCGGCTGTTCACAGTACAGTCCACGCCCATTTCCGCCGCCAACTGCAGCTTCTTGGACACGATATCTGCCACCATAACCCGGGCGCCAAGCGCTTTTGCCGCTTGCGCCACAGCCAGGCCGATCGTTCCGCTTCCGATTACCAGCAGCGTTTCCCCCGCAGCAAGATAGGTTCGCTCCAATATATTTGCAGCGATGGAGAAAGGCTCTGCGAGGGCTGCGGTTTCATAGGAAATGGATGAATCAAAGGCGTGCAGGCGGCTTTCATCCACGACGATGTAATCCTGATATCCGCCATCCATCTGAACACCAAAACAGCGGACGTGATTGCAGATATTGGGATATCCTTTCTGGCAGGTCGCGCAGCTTCCGCAGGCAAATACGGGATCCAGCACCACTCGATCGCCGACCTCCAGGCGACTGACAGCAGAGCCGGTTTCCTTGACTACACCCGAAAGCTCATGACCCATAATCCGGGGCAGCTGCACATCGGCGCGGCCTTCCCGGAAAATATGCAGATCCGTGCCGCAGATACCGACGGCCCGTACCTCTACCAGCACATCCGTATCCCTACTAATGACGGGCGCTGGCACATCCACTACTTCGATTTTCCCAATATCAATCAATTTAGCACTTCTCATGTTGCCTCCCCTACGGCTGTTTCCCGATATAGGCCAGGATACCGCCGTCAACATACAGCACATGACCGTTTACGAAATCCGAAGCTTCCGAAGCCAGGAATACCGCAGGGCCCATCAGATCCTCCGGCGTGCCCCAACGGGCTGCAGGGGTTTTCGCAATGATGAACTGGTCAAAAGGATGCCGGGAACCATCGGGCTGCTTCTCCCGCAGCGGCGCCGTTTGTGGGGTGGCAATATATCCCGGGCCAATACCGTTACACTGAATGTTGTGCTCTCCGTATTCCGAGCAGATATTGCGGGTCAGCATTTTCAGGCCGCCCTTTGCCGCCGCATAGGCGGAAACCGTCTCGCGGCCCAATTCACTCATCATGGAGCAGAGGTTGATGATCTTTCCATGGCCTTTTTTGATCATGCCGGGAATAACCGCCTTGGATACAATAAAGGGAGCGTTTAAATCTACATCGATGACCTGCCGGAACTCCGCAGCAGACATTTCCGTCATCGGGATCCGCTTGATGATTCCCGCATTATTGACCAGAATATCGATGCTTCCCACATCCTGCTCGATGGTTTTTATCAGTTCCTGTACTGCCGTCTCATCGGTCACATCACAAACATACCCGCGAGCGTCAATTCCCAGCTCACGATATGCCGCCATGCCCTGATCCACCAGTTCCTGCCGGATATCATTGAATACCACGGTTGCGCCGGCTTTCGCGTAGGCTGTCGCGATGGCAAAGCCGATTCCATAGGATGCGCCTGTAATCAACGCAATCTTTCCTTCCAAAGAAAACCGTTTCATCATCTCGTTCATTTCTCAAAACCTCCTATCTATTTTTGTATATTTACTTAGATACCTCTATACGGATCGCATCGCAAACAATATCCATTTCGCTTTCCTGCAGACACTGCGCATTTAATATAATGGTGTCATGCAGGAGGCAGGTATAGATCGCAGGCGTCCTGTCAATCAAGGCCGCATGCAGCGCCTTTGCCTCCATCCGGCTGGAACGGAAGAACACCTTCGGCAGGCACATGGGCTGTATCCCCGGCTCCGAAGTATAACCGACCCAAACCTCCGCATCCTGGATCTGCGCAAGGTTCCGGGCCATTTCATTCGTCATGTTCTCCCATTGCAGGGTGATCGCATCATAATCCCTTTCCCAGAAGAGTTCAAACGCACGCACCATGCCGGCGATGGTTTCCTTGTCCAGCTTGAGCGGCCTGCCCGTGCTGTACTGGGGACAGCAGTTGGCGTGACAGGCCTCGATCATGGTTTTCGTGCCGAAAATCAGTCCCGCTGACTGAGGACCACGGATCTCCTTGCCGCCGCTGAGTATCACGAGATCAGCGCCCTTTGCAAGATAATCCTTGAATATGTCCTTCGGGGGAATCTCAGAGGCCGCATCCACAACGACCGGTACATTTTTCCCATGAGCGATTTCCACAATTGTCTCAATGGGCAAGGAACCCCGCATGGTCTCGCATTCGGAAGTATAGAACACGCATGCGGTATTGTCATCGATGGCCCAGGCTACCTCTTCCGGAAGCACCGCTGAGGTTTTCCCGACCTCCTTCACCCGAACACCGCTCAAAAGCATGGCCTGATCGTACAGCGTCCTGTGGGCCTTTAGCACCACCGCTTCGTTCTTCATACCGATGGTTACCGGGAGCTGCCGGATTTTCGCCGGATCCGTTCCGGCCATACATGCCGAAATGGCCGTAACAATGCCGCCCGCAGCTCCATTGGTAATGCAGCAGGCTTCACATCCCGCGAGCTTTGCAATGTGCGCCCCGCTCTTATGATGGAAATCCACCAGATCCACAAAGGATTCGGAGGCTTCCTTCATGGCCGCCAAAACCTCCGTATGCATTAAGGAACCCCCAATGATAGTCACGGTACCATAGGCGTTGATAACTTTTTTTGCACCTATTCTCTCATAAATATCCATCTTTCAGCACCTCTACTTATTGATCCCAATGTCGAACGTAGAGAGAAATTCCTGCAGCCGCAGCATAGTACGGTCGACAAATATCTCTTTGGGCGTGCCGACCGCAGCAATCTTTCCGCTATCCATAAAAATGATCTTGTCCGCCACCTCATAAGCAAATTTCATCTCATGGGTGACCAGAATCATGGTCACGCCTTCATTGGCCAAGCCCTTGATCACGTTCAGAACTTCACCCACCAGTTCCGGATCCAGCGCACTGGTGGCTTCATCAAACAGCAGGATCTTAGGGTTCATCGCGATGGCCCGCGCAATTGCCACACGCTGCTGCTGGCCGCCCGAAAGCTGAGAAGGATATGCATCCAGCCGATCTCCAAGGCCCACTTTTTCAATCCACTTGACTGCGATTTCCTGGGCCTGATCCTTCGGCATCTTTTTGACTTCCGTCAACCCCAGCATCACATTCTTCAGAATTGTCATATGGGGAAACAGATTGAACTGCTGGAATACCATGCCGGTCCATTCCCGCTGGGCGGAAATAATCCGTTCAGGCAGCCGCTTGCGTTTTCCTTCCTTTTGGGTGTATCCAATCTCCTGCCCGGACAGGTATATAGCGCCCTCCTGAAAAGGCTCCAACAAATTGATGCAGCGCAGCAATGTTGTCTTGCCTGAACCACTGGACCCAATGATAGCCACAACCTCCCCTTCGTGGATATCAAGATCAACATGGTCAAATACTTTCATTTTTCCATAATATTTGCCCAAATCCCTGATTTGGAGTAATGTCTCACCCATGATAGTCTCTCCCTTACTTTTTATGGTAATCTAATTTCTTTTCCATCGCTTTGCCACATGTTTCGATCAAGGTATTGATCAGGAAATAGATCAAGCCCGCAACAAGGTAATACTGCAATGCATGGAGGTTAACCGCCACAAGCTGGCGGACGGAAAGCAACAGTTCCACCACCCCCACCATGCTAAGCAAGGTCGTTCCCTTTACCATTTCCGTTGCAGTATTTACCCAGGGAGGTAGCATGGCCAATAAAGTTTGGGGCAAAAGAATCTTTACAAAAATCCGCCCGAAGCGCATACCCAGCGCTCTGCCTGCTTCAGTCTGGCCTTTGGAAATCGATTGCAGTGCGCCCCGTGTCAATTCTGCTGTCTGCGCACAGCATGGTAATGCAAGGGCGACAACGCCCGAGGTAAAGGCTGAAATACTGATGCCGAAGGAATTCCGCATGATGTAGTCCAGAAAGTAATACATGATGAAAACAGTCACCAACGGCGGTATGCCTCTTATGATATCAACCAAAAGCCGGAACGGCGCCCGAAGGATTTTGTTTCCATAGTTGAGAACAAGTCCGATCAGGATCCCGAGTATCGTTCCAATGACAATAGAATATAAAGAGGCGAGAAGCGTATTCTTGATGCCAGAAAGAATGGCGGGCATTGCTTCTATGAAGCTTGTAAAAAACGATGCTTGATTCATGTTCAGCCCCCTTCCTTATCCCTTCTGGTACAGCTTGCGCTCAATGGCCCGCAAAACGATGAGCATCAGATAGCAAGTCGCAACATATAAAACAGCCGCCGCAGTCCATACTTCAAAAATCCGGAACGTATCCGCATTGAGTTGTCTTGTTACGAACGTTAACTCTGTTAAACCAATAGATGCGGCCAGCGAGGTATCTTTGAACAAAGAAATCAAATAATTCCCCATGGAAGGCAATACGCTTTTGAACATAATCGGCAGTTGAATCTTGATTGTAATTTGATTGGTTTTCAGACCAATGGCTTTCCCGGCTTCAATAATGCCTTTGGGGATAGCTTCGAGCCCTGCCCGGAAAACCTCTGTCATGTACGCACCGCCATAAAAAGACAATGCGATAATGAATGCTTGCTCTTTATTGAAAGAAATCCCTGTTTCGGGAAGTCCAAAATAGACAATGTAAATCAGTATCAGCAACGGGGTGTTTCGAAATACCGTAACATATGCCTTAGCAATTTGCTTCAGGGCCTTCACGCCGGATGTTGCGCCTTTGGCAAATACCAGGCCGATCAGAATCGCAAAAAAAAGCGAAATCACAGCCAGCCACAAACCGGTTCCCAGCCCCTTCAGAAGATCAAGATAGTTTTTATACAGTACGTTAAAATTCCAGTTATACATGGATTCAGCCCTGGCTTTCATCGTTCTGAGGAGGGAGAGCCGGACGCACTCCCTCCATATCGTTTTCGTATTTCAGTCGGCAAAAGGGGATATCAATGGAAGACGGAAGGTTTGCCTACGGCAGGCTCCGGCAGCTGTACGCCAAACCACTTTTCATATGCATCATTGTACTGCTGGAAGGTCATGCCGGTCATGCAATCGATGAATACAGTATTGACATAATTGATCCATACCTGATCATTGGGATCCATACCTGCTGCGAAATTGTTCTGGTTGAAATAGATGCCGGCATCGAAATACAGATCCGGATTCTCGCCTACAAGATAGGAAACATTCGACTTATCGCAAACACCGCCATCTGCCTGGCCGGAAGCGACCGCCTGATAGACAAGGGCCTGCTCCTCGTAGGTATCGACTTTAGCGCCCGGGACAGCTGCCTGTACATACGCTTCGGCATCGGCATTCTGCATAACGGCAATTGTCACTTCCTCGCCGCTGTTCACGGCAGTCATGAGCTCATCATAAGAGGAATACTTGCCGGCTTTGGGAAGCAGAAGGCCCATAGCTTCGGTATAATACGGGACAGAGAACGCGATCTGCTGGGCGCGAGCGGAGGTAATCGTCAGGAAGTCAATGCAGATATCGACCTTGCCGGTCAAAACATTGGCAATACGGGAATCGGAGGACTGTTCCACAAACTCAACCGCCTCCGGATCACCAAACAAGGCGTTTGCAAGAATTTTCGCCATCTCGATATCAAAGCCAGCGTATTCCCCGTTTTCATCCACGAAATGCCAGGGGATATTGGAGCTTCCCGTTCCGACAATCAAATGACCGCGTTCCAGAACAGTCTGGAGCCGACTCGTTGCAGCCGCTTCCTGTACTTCGTTATTAGCGCCCGCCGCACATCCCAAAGCACCAAAAAGAAGCATTAGAACCATTCCAATACACAGCACACGTTTCATCATAAACCATTCCTCCTTATAATTTTGTTCATTGGTCTCTATCTCCTGCCATTAACGGTTGAACCCCAAATAGCAGAAAGCTCACATTGGCAAATCGTTGTTTGCGAAAGACTTGTATTGACGAAAAAAACCAAGTATAATATTTCTGTAAACAATTGATTTCATATTATGAAACGATGTTTCATAATATGATTATACTTTGTTTTTGCTGTACTGTCAATCATATTTTGGGGAGGCCTCTATATGGCAAACAACAACACCGGAAATGTACAGTCATTGGAACGGTCATTAACGATCATAGAGATTTTGTCGGCTCATCCTGAGGGGCTTTCTATCAAAGATCTTTCAGAAAAAACCGAACTTCACAAAAGCACAGTTCACCGTCTGCTGCAAACGCTGCGCACCAGGAACTACGTTTACCAGGATCGCCGCACGGAGCGGTATCATCTGGGCGCAAAAATTCTCGAAATCGCCGCCAGTATGATGGAAAGCTATGATATTCGCTCCGTAGCAAGGCCCGTGCTCGAGGATCTTTGCGACGGCATACAGGAAACCGTGCATCTTTCCATTCTGGATGGAACAGACGCCGTATATATTGATAAGCTGGAGAATCAGAGCCGGGTTCTGCGCATGTACTCGCAGGTGGGGAAGCGGATTCCTGTCTTCTGTTCGGCCATCGGAAAAGCGATGGTTGCGTGGTTGGATGACACGGCGCTTCAAAAGATAGTAGATAATATCAGGTTTGAAAAGAAGACGCCCTATACCCTCACAGATAAGGGGACTTTCCTTGACAATCTGAAACAGATTCGTACTTGTGGATATGCTGTAGATTGGTTGGAGCATGAAGAAAGCATATTGTGTGTAGCTTCACCTATATTTGATCAGGAAAAACACGTGGTCGCAGCCATCAGTATCAGCACCGTTGTGTGGGGATTGACCGCAGATCTGTTCTGCAAAATGCGGGAACAGGTTTATCAAGCGGCAAAGCGGATCTCCATGTATCTCGGCTGCGGCAGCTATCCCGCTGCTTTCGTTCCTAGTGAAGAGGAAGTTCTAAGGATATGCCAACTCAGGCATTAACATGTTGAGTTGTTCTTCTGCTGAATAGGCAGTCGAGCAACTGTCTTGTTGATTTAGACGAGCAGGGAAAATGTTTCAAATGCTGGCAAAGCAGCTATCGGAACAGGGTGATGTTATCGAACGGTGAAAGTGGTAAGTCCGATGGAGCGGGTCAGGTGGATGAATGACTACCATAGGTGGGGGAGCTCATAAAGCGGAAGTTGATTATTCTGCTCAGAAGACAATTCTGTTTAATGATATATGTGGCAACCATATCTCAATGCAAGCAGAGACAACAACATACGCTGTAACGGCAAGCACTGACTTTGTGTGCCCAAAGTCGCTTGTTAGGGCGTACTCTAAGACCCCGGGCAGCGAGAAGCTGACGATTCTGCCAGCCAATTTCAGCACAGCGACAATTCAGCTTTGCACCATCATGGTGCATTATTTTCATTCTCTGTATTTTGCTTACACCATCATGGATCAAAATATATTTTCCGGGGCATTTTGCCTGTCTGGGGTTTAAGGGTACTCCCTTACGGGCGGATTTGATTAATCAAATCCAATGCTTGCTCGTCGTGCGCGGAAGCAATTTTTTCGTTTTTCAAGTGGCTTTTTTACAGGGCTGTATGGGGATTTTCTGTATCAATTTTGCTTGACACGGTATATTATACTGAAAGAATAGGTGTTAAATAAATTTGCTTTGGTTGTGGCCATCGAAAGGAGGAAAGCAGATGAACAGAGACCCGGAAATCCATGGTCTGCTCGACGAGATCGACGGGCTGCTGGCCCAGATGCCCAGAGAACAGCGGCTCACGGAGTTTGAGAGGATGCTAAAACCCCGAAATACGGATTTCATTTATGAAAACGAGGGTGTGCACTATGTGGTGCGCACCCATTTTCATGGGGACAGGCGGGAGGACTTGCGAAGCAAGGTACGCCGGCTTGTGCTGAAACCCATTGAAGAATGACGGCGGGTATGGTACGATTTGGTTGCAATCATGCCCGGCTGTCGGAAAGGAGATCGAATGAACAAGAGACAGCCAAACAGGATTACGGCATTATACTGCCGTTTATCAAGAGATGACGAACTGCAAGGCGAGAGCAACAGCGTTCGGAATCAAAGGGACATTACCAGCAAGTTCGCAAGAGATCACGGCTTTCGGAACACCCGGTTTTTCGTGGACGATGGATACTCGGGCGTCAGCTTCACAAGACCCGCATTCATGGAACTAATGGAGCTTGCCGAAGCGGGCCATGTGGAAACCATCATCGTCAAGGATCATTCCCGGCTGGGCCGGAACAGGCTCGTGGTGGGCCAACTCTTGGAGGAGGATTTTGTCCGGTTGGGCGTGCGGTACATCGCCATCATGGACAACATCGACACGAAAGAGGGCCTCAGCGACTTCCTCCCGGTGCAGGACTGGTTCAACGAGATGCACGCCAAGAACACCTCCAAGAAGGTACGGGCCGTGTTCCAGAACAAGGGGATGGCGGGAAAACCGCTGACCACGGTGATCCCCTACGGATACCGAAAGAACGAAGCCGATCCCGCCCGGTGGCTGGTGGACGAGAAAGCGGCGGCGGTAGTCCAGAGGATATTCCGCTTATGCGTATCCGGCCTTGGGCCGACGCAGATCGCCAAACTCCTTTTCTCGGAGGGTATCCCGACCCCCACGGAGCATTGGCAGACGCAGGGGAAGAAGGTGGGCCATGTACCGTCCATAGCACACAGATGGTCGGCAAGGGCCGTGGCGGACATTCTGGAACGGCCGGAGTATTGCGGCCACACCGTGAACTTCCGCACCACCACCCGCTCCTTTAAGGACAAGACCACCATCCACCTGCCGAAAGAGGAATGGAAGGTCTTTGAGAACACCCATGAGGCCATCGTTGATCCGGAGACATGGGAGATCGTGCAGGCCCTCCGCCGGAACAAGCGGCGGCCCAATCGGACGGGGAAGGTCAGCATCTTCTCCGGGCTGCTCTACTGCGGGAATTGCGGGGAAAAGCTCTACTACTGCACCAGCGAAAAATCGGATCGGGCCTACTTCACCTGTTCCAGCTATCGGAAGAATCAGGATGTTTGTACTTCTCATTACATTCGGGAGAATGTGCTGTATAAGCTGGTGCTGGAAAGCTTGAAGCGCGTTCTGTTCTATGTGCAGGTGTTCGAGAAACAGTTTGTGCAGGCGCAGTTGGAACGGTCGACCGAGGAGCAGAAGCGAGCGCTGGCGAATAAGCGCCGGGAGTTGGCAAGAGCCGAGAAACGCATCGGGGAGCTGGATACGCTATTCCAAAGGATCTATGAGGACAGCGTATCGGGTCGATTGACGGAGGAACGGTTTGCCATCCTCTCGGCCAGCTACGAGGACGAGCAAAAGCGACTGAAAGCGGACACAGAACGGCTCCGGCGAGAAATCGAGAAGCAGGAAACCGATACGGCCAACATCGCCGCATTCGTGGAGAAGGCCAAACGCTACACGGAGATCAAGGAACTCACGCCGGAGATCGTCCATGAGTTCATCTCCCGGATCGTGATTTCCGAGAAGCGGATTGTGGATGGGAAGACGGTCCATCCCATCGACATCCACTACAACGCCGCGGGCATTCTGGACGATTTCACGCCGGAGGAGTTCGAGGAACTGTTCCAGAAGCGGATGCAGAAGAAACGGAAAACGGCATAGCCGAAGCTATGCCGTAGGATTGGTGAAGGGGCTGGGGGGACTTCCTTATGGGAAGCGCCCCGACGCCCAATTTTTATACGCATAGGAATGTACTGCTTTTGGCAGCATTGCAGCTTTCTTATGAGACAGTCCCAAGTTTTGTGTAAACCTCCTGGGTGGTGCAGAATAGAAGCAC
>OLGD01001987.1_pt1 | contig 25935 bp, 22 predicted proteins | sample 1605311 | NCBI WGS metagenome assembly OLGD01 (sample SAMEA3888917, study PRJEB22519) | human gut metagenome | biome: human gut; feature: human-associated habitat; material: faeces | place: Denmark | collected 2010
AGGGAGCTATGAAAACCTCGAAAAAGTGGCGCAAGCCACTTTTTCGACAGCCAAAGGCGGGGTGTCACCATTTTAGATGACACCTCGCCTTTGCTATGCCATTATTTTGTTTTTGCCTCTCGCTTCTCCATTTCTCTCTGCTTCTTCCGTTCAGAAAACTCCCGCTGCCTTTCCTCCCTCTCATAGAAGGCCAAAATGTCCGGCAGGATGCAGCGGGCAATGGCCGCGATCTGATGTTGTGGTATGGTGGTGTTCTTGATTAGCTTTTTCCTTCGGCCCAAAGAATCCCTCCATCCGGTCTGTCGGCTTCGAGTTACTGGTCACATTGCTGCTGTCAATCCATCGGAGGCTTTGCGCCTTCCGCCATACCCTTTCAAATTTCGCTACAAAATCTCACACCCCTTTCTCTTCTATATTCGAAAAACAAAAGAGAGCAAGCAAAAACCTCCGCTTTACAGGGGGAACATTTTTATGCTTCTAAAATAAGTATGGCATCGTTGCGGGGTAATGCATCCTTGCAGGCTAATGTAAATAGGCGAATCGAAAGAAAATATTTAACCATAATTTAATATATTATTATATAGCTAAAATCATCGTTGACAAAACAAATGTCATAACATATAATCATTATAGTTGATATAACAAATATTTAATGTTATGAGGAATTCGCTTCTCTGGGGATCTGGGCCATATTACTCGCGCTCGTTAACCCTGTTTGGCTATCCCTTTGCCCACGCCGCGCCTTGGTTGTTGGGAGAAAATTATTCAAAGCGACTGGACATGCTATAGCGGTACCGCCATATGAAAAACCAACCTATGGAGCCTTTCACAAAGGGCGCCACAGGCTGGGGGCTATTACGCCAAACGGCGGGCATTGCAGCTTGGAAACAACAGGAAAATTATTTTTTCAAATAAATGGTATATTTGTACCGGTCGCCCCGCAGATAGCTGATGCAGTACTCAAATACCACCTCCTCCTGCCGGGAGGTGCGCTCGATCTTCAAGGCGGGGGAGTTCTTGTTCAGTTTGAGGTGGAGCCGCACGTCGTTTGGTAGCACCACGGCCTCAAAGCTTTCCTCTGCGCTGGTGGGGGCGATATTCCCGGCCTTTTCCAGGGAATTGTACAGGCCAACCGCCTGGATATCCTCGGGGCAGAGCCGGGGGCAAAGATGCACGGGGATGTAGGAGGTTTCATACACATAGGGCGTGTCGTCGATAAGCCGCAGCCGCTCCACCGCAAAGACCGGGCAAAAGGACAATACCCCCAGGTGGGACGCCGTGTTGTCGTCCGCCTCCAGCTTGCGGAAATCCAGGATGATATCGTGCTGCTTGAACCCGTGCCTTTGCAGCTCCTGGGAGAAGGAATAGAAGGTGGAAAGCTTGGTGTCGATCTTAGGGGAGGATACAAAGGTACCCCGCCCCTGCTGCCGCACAATGTAGCCGTCGTTGGCCAGGGACTCCAGCGCCTGGCGTACCGTGATCCGGCTGAGCTGATACTCCTGGCAAAGCTGATGCTCCGTGGGGATCTTGCTGCCTGCCACCCACTGGCCTGTATGGATCTTTTCTACGATTTTTTCTTTGAGCTGCATGTACAAGGGGGAAGGCTTAATGGCACTCATGGGCGCACCTCGTTTAACAGGATCTTATGAGAAATAGGATATAACAAATATAGCATATGATCATAATGTTTTCAATATTTGACATAGCATTTTTTTGAAGAATTTTAATATTCGCCGGAGGAATGAGAAATATGTACAAAACAGAACAGGAAATCCATGAGCAGCATGTGGCATTGCAGCAAACGAAAGCCTGGTTTGCACAAAACCGTTCATCCTTAGCCGCCTTTTTCGCCGCCAATCCCGCCCAGCGGTTTGTGATGCTGGGCAGCGGCTCGGGCTACATGCTGGCCAAATCCGCCGCCGCGGCCTTTTCCCTGCAAAACGGCAGCGTCGGCTATGCGGTATCCGGCGGGGATTTCATGCTGGATCCGGAAAAATACAAAGACCTTTGCACCGGCGCCATTGTGATCGCCCTGTCCCGCTCCGGCCTTACCACGGAAATGGTCCGGTCCGTGGAGCATATTAAAAAGCATTTTTCCGCCAAGGTGTTGGCTGTTACCGCCAAGGAAGGGGCGGATCTTAACGGCCTTGCAGATTATGGCATCTGCTTGCCCTGGGCCTACGACCAGTCCGTATGCCAGACCCGTACCGTGACCAACCTATATGCCGCCATCCTGTTTTTGGCCGCCGTCCGCTTCGATAAGGATTCCCTATGGGCGGACCTGTGCGGCGTCATCGATGCGAACAAAGCCTTCCGCCAAGGCATTGGCCCGGTGACCGACACCCTGGCCGGCCTGGATTTTTCCGACGTGGTGGTGCTGGCGGACGGCCCGGTGGCCGGCATTGCGGAGGAAGCCGCCCTGGCCTTTACGGAGATCAGCAAGATCAGCGGCAAGCAGTTCAACGTGCTGGACTTCCGCCACGGCCCCATCGTGCTTTGCACCGATAAAACATTGGTGCTTGCTTTGCTTCGCAGTGGGGAAAACTTCTACCAAAGGGAAATGGTCCGCGATCTAAAGGCCCGGGGCTGCATCCTGTGCGTGGCCGCCCAGGACCCCGCTCAGTATCCCGACGTATACCAAGTCGTGCTTCCGCCGGTACAAAATCATGCGGCCAACGGGATCGACTTTATTAACCTGGCCCAGCTGATCGCCTTGAAAAAGGCCCTTAATTCCGGCATCAACCCGGATGTGCCCGCTGGACTGGACGCCTACATCTCCCTGAAGGAACCTGTAATGCAAGCTTGAAAAAGGAGGCAGACCCATGTTTTTAGACCTAGTGCAAAGGCGTAACCCGGACCTGATCCGGGCCGCCGTAACGCTCCATCAGCGGGGCGTTATCCCTGCGAACACCTATGTGATCGACCTGGACACCGTTATGGAGAACGCCCGGGCCATCACCGCCGCGTCCAAGGAGACCGGCGTGCAGACCTACTTCATGAGCAAACACTTCAACCGCAATCCCATCGTCAGCGCGGCCATCGTACAGGCGGGGTTCCCCGGCATTGTGGCGGTGGATGTGCAGTGCGCCAAAGCCCAGTGGCGCTATGGCAACCCGGTGCAGCATGTGGGCCACCTGGTCCAGATCCCCAAGCAGGAGATCCCCCATGTGCTGGAGATGCATCCCGAGGTATGGACCATCTTCAGCCTGGAAAACGCCAAGCTGCTTTCCGATGCGGCGCAAGCCATGGGCATGGTGCAGGACATCCTGCTCCGGGTCCGGGCGCCGGAGGATATCATCTACCCCAACGAGGAGGGCGGCATCTGGGAAAGCGACCTGGTGGAGACGGCCAAGACCATTTCCACCTACCCCGGGGTGCGGATCGTGGGTACGGTGACCTTTCCCGGCACCCTGGTATCCGAGACCAAGGGCGGCCAGGCCACCGTCAACGCCGGCACCGCGGTGCGGGCCGCCAACACCCTGCGGGAAATGGGCTTCCCCATCCGCCAGATCAACCTGCCCGGCGCTTCCTCCGCAGCCATGCTGCCGGTGGTGAAAGCCGCAGGCGGCACCCATGCGGAGCCTGGCCACGGCATTTTCGGCACCACCCCCTGGCACCTGCTGGCAGACCTGCCTGAGCGCCCCGCCATGGTTTACGTCAACGAGATCTCCCATACCTTTGAAAACAAGGCCTATTGCTTTGGCGGCGGCTTCTATGCCTGCGACACCCCGGCCAACCGGGGGGACGACCATCCTTACCGGCTGTCCCGCGGCTGGGATCCCCATGCCTTTGTGGGGTCCGACCCCGCAACCATCTTTGATAAAAAGCTCCAGGCGGACGTGGGTTCCTTCTTTGGCCGCACCCTTAACGCAACGGATTATTACGGCGCCCTGTTTATGCCGGAAAAGAACGTGGCGTCCGGGGAAACCGCCGTATTCGGCTTCCGGGCCCAGGCCTTTACCATGCGCACCAACGTGGCCGTGATCCGCCAGGTTTCCGGCGATCCCCGCCTGGTGGGCCTGTTTGACCGGGCCAACAACCTGCTGGACGAGAAAGGGTATCCCGTGGCGGATTCCGTAGCCCATGTCCGGCGGCTGATAAAAGAGGAAATCGGCTGATTGCAAGGCTGTTTCATAATTAAAACCAACAGGAGGAAACCATGAAAAACAAAGCCATTCGTATCATCTCTCTGCTTCTGGTGGCGCTCATGTGCATCGGCATGGCCGCTTGCACTGCGCCCACCACCCCGTCCCAAACCCAGGAATCCGCTGCCTCCAATACCGAGGCCGGCGAAGCGCCCTCCGCCTACTACTACACCGACCCCGAAGAGGTCATCGGCGACGCCAATTCCTTTGAAGGCATCACCATCGGCTTCTCCCAGCGTTCCGTAGCGGGCAGTTCCTGGTATGAGAACCTGATCCGCATCGCCCAGGCGGAGGCGGAGCACCTGGGCGTGAACCTGATCGTCACCGACGCCGACGGCGACCTGGCCACCCAGATCTCCGACATCGAGGACCTGATCGCCCAGGGCTGCGACGCCATCATCGTGAACCCGGTGGATCCCTCCGGCATCATCGCCGCCACGGATATGGTGCATCAGGCGGGCATCCCCCTGATCAACGTGAACAGCCAGATGGAATCCAGCGCCGCCCCCACCTGCTTCGTGGGCCACGACACCTATAGCTTCGGCTATTCCGCCGGCACCGCCCTGGCCGAGGCCTTCGACGCCAAAAACGGCTGCCCGGAGGAGATCAAGGCCGCTATGATCATGGGCTTCCCCAAGGAGCTGTATTCCATTCAGGAATCCAACGGCATGATCGCCGGCTTTACCGCCTACTATCTGGATAAGTACAACAAGTGCAACCTGAACATCGTGGCTTGCCGCTACGGCGAGTGGAGCGCGGATACCGCCCTGAAGGAGACCGACGACATCCTGGCCGCCAACGGGGATCTGGACATCCTCTTCGTGCTGGACGGCAGCATGGGCGTTGCATCCACCTCCTCCATCCAGTCCGCGGGCCTGGAAGGCCAGGTGATGGTGTGCTGCGCCGGCGGCCGTAAGGAAGAGCTGGCCGCCATCCAGGAGGGCACCATCGTGGCCAGCGCCACCTGCGACCCCCGCCAGGAAGGCAAGTGGGCCGTGCTGATGGCCGCCTATGCCGCCAGCGGCGCCAACGTACCCGGCACCATGTACATCGACTCCGTGGGCATCAATGTCAATAACGCGGCGGAGCTCTACGATCCCGACTCCGCTTATTGATCCCTGACCAAAGGGCTCCTGCCGGAAAACGGCTTTCGGGCGGGAGCCCTGTTTAGAGAGGTAAACTATGCAGGAAAACGTACTATTGCGCGTGCAAAACGTGTCCAAGAGCTATCCGGGCACCCGGGTTTTGACGGATACCAACCTGGTCGTCCATAAGGGGGAGATCCTGGGGCTGGTAGGGGAAAACGGCGCCGGCAAAAGCACGCTGATCAAAATACTGGCCGGCGCGGTCAATCTCGATAGCGGCAGCTTTGTTTTCGATGGGAAAGAGATCGTTTCCTGGAATACCATGGACGCCCGCCGGGCAGGCATGATCACGGTTTATCAGGAGCTCAGCCTGGTGCCGGAGCTCAGCGTGGCGGAAAATATTTTTCTTGGGGCGTGGCCCCAACACACCGGCTTCGTGGATTTCCGGCAAATGGAAACCCAAGCGGCCAAGATCCTCAAAAGGCTGGAATTGGACGTTAACCCCGCCATCCCGGTCAAGGATTTGAGCATCGCCTCCAGGCAGATGGTGGAGATCGGCCGGGCGCTGCAAATGCAGCCCAAGCTGCTGATCCTGGACGAACCCACCTCCTCCTTGAGCCAGGACGACGCGGATTACCTTCACGAGATCATCAAGAAGCTTAAGGCCGAGGGTACCAGCATCATCTATGTATCCCACCGGCTGGAGGACGTGATGGATATCTCCGACCGGATCGCCGTATTGAAGGACGGCGTCGTAAGCGGAGAATTAGATAGAAAAGACTTCAATAAGGAAACCATCGTCAGCTATATGATCGGCCGGAACATCCGCTCCTATGGCATCGGGGGCCATGCCGTGGAGCAGGTGGTCATCCAGGTGGATCACCTTTCCGTGGGCCACAAGGTAAAGGATGTGTCCTTCGCCCTGAAAAAGGGGGAGATCCTGGGCATCGCCGGGCTCATGGGCAGCGGCCGCAGCACCCTGGTAAAGAGCATTTTCGGCGCGGCCAAACGCAGCGGCGGTACCATTCTGATAAACGGTAAACAGGCATCCTTACGGAATCCTTCCGAGGCCATCGGCCTGAAAATGGGCTTCCTGCCTGAGGACCGGCGGCTGCAGGGCCTGTTTATGCAGCTGCCCATCCGGGAAAACATCTCCATTTCCGACCTGGGGGAATTTTCCCGTTTTTCCCTGATGCAGGGGAAAAAGGAGGACGCCATCGCCCAAAAGGAGTTTGAGCGGGTCAACGTGAAAGCCCCCAGCATCCGCAGCATCGTTTCCACCCTGTCCGGCGGCAACCAGCAGAAGATCGTGCTGGCCAGATGGCTGGCCGCTAACTGCGATATCCTGCTGTTTGACGAACCCACCCGGGGTATCGACGTGGGCTCCAAGGAGGAGATCTATAAGCTGATCGACGACTTTGCCAAGGCCGGCGGAGCCGCCATCATCATTTCGTCGGAAATGCCCGAGCTCCTGGCCCTATCCGACCGGATCATCGTCCTTGCGGAAGGCCATAAGACCGGCGAATTCTCCCGGGAGGAAGCCGACGAAGCCAAGCTGATGAACAAGATGATTGAATACCACAGGGTATTGGAGGAAGTAGAATGAATGCCTTACAAAACGGCCGCTCCCTGCAAGGGGCAAACGGCGCAAAGAGCTTTTTTCAAAAGTACTATCTGGTGATCACGTTCCTTTTGATGTTCGTGGTATCCTGCTTATTATCCCCGAAGTTTTTGACCCCCCTGAACCTGCTCAATATCCTGACCCAGAACGCCACCACCGCCATCCTGTCCTACGGTATGCTGTTCGTCATCGTCACCGGGGGCATCGACCTTTCCGTAGGCTCCTTCCTGGCCCTGTCCGTGTGCCTCACCGCCGGCCTGCTGAATCAGAATTGGCCTATCGCGGCGGTTTGCCTCTTTGTGGTGCTGGTTATGGCGGCGGGCGGCGCCATTGCCGGCGGCCTGATCGCCTTTGGCAAAATCGAGCCCTTCATCGCCACCTTGGCCATGCAACAGGTAGTGCGGGGCATCGCCTACATCTACCAGGTGGGCTCTGTGGCGGTGATCAACAACCAAACCTTCCTAACCAACTTTGCCGGCAATCTGGGCCCCATCCCCATCGCCATCATCTATGCGGCGATCATCGGCGTCATCATGCACATCCTGCTGAAAAACACCACCTTTGGCAGAAAGACCTACGCCATTGGCGGCAGCAAGGAGGCTGCCAAGCTGGTGGGCGTTTCCGTGAATAAGATGCTGATCAGCATCTATGTGCTCTCCGCCATCCTGGCGGGCATCGCGGGCATCATCATGGCAGCCCGGTTGCGGGTGGGCACCGCCCTGGTGGGCGACGGCCTGGAGCTGGATGCCATCGCCTCGGTGGTCATCGGCGGCGCGGCCTTTACCGGCGGCCGGGGCACGGTGATGAACACCGTGCTGGGCGTGCTGATCCTGGGGATCATCGGCAACATCATGAACCTGATGGGGGTTGCCACCTATCCCCAGATGATGATCAAAGGCGCGATCATCGTGGCGGCCGTGCTGGCCAAGCGGGACTGAGAGGCGCGCCATGACGACCCAATCGCAACCCGCTGCAAGCTTGCGGGAAACCGCCCAACGGCTGGGGGACGAAGCCATCAAGCTGGCGGAAGCCCTAATCGCCCATCCCAGCGAGATTGTGCCCAATGGGGGAAACGAAGGCCCTGCCCAGCATTTTCTGGCGGACTTTTTAAAGGACAAAGGCTATGACACCATCGATGTGTTCACCCCGGACGCTGTGCCCGGCGCCCAGGCGCACGAGGCCTGGTGGCCCAACCAAACCTATACGGACCGGCCCAACGTGGTGGCCGTGCGCAAGGGCAAGGGCGGCGGCCGCAACCTGATCCTGAACGGGCACATGGATGTGGTGCCGGCGGGGGACCGGGCGCAATGGGCCCACGACCCCTTTGATCCCATCCGGCGGGACGGGTATCTATACGGCCGGGGCGCCTGCGACATGAAAAGCGGCATCGCGGTCATGTGCATGGCCATGGAAGCTCTGCGGCAGGCGGGCGTGCAGCTGGCGGGGGACGTGATTCTGGAAAGCGTGGTCTGCGAGGAGACCGGGGTATACAACGGCACCCTGGCCTGCTGCCTAAAGGGCTACCAGGCGGACGGGGCGGTGGTATTGGAGCCTACCAACCTGGATATTTGTACCGGCCTAAAGGGCAACCACGTATACGAGGTGGAGATCCCGGGCAAAGCCACCCACAATTGCCTGTGGTGGCGGGGGAACAGCGCCTTTGATCATGCCATCTACTTCAAGGAGGGCATGAAACGCTTTGAGGACCTGCGTACCGCCCAGCTTCGGCATCATCCCCTTTACCACGACGCGGACTATTTCCCCACCCCCGCCCTGGTGGACGATATCTGGTATCTGAAGGCGGGGGAAGCCCACTTCTTCGCGGTGCCGGATCAGGCGAAGCTCATGTTCATGGTGGAGATGCTGCCCGGGGAAAACCGGGAACAGGTAAAGCGGCAATTTGAACGCTTTATGGAGAACTGGTGCGCGGCCCATCCCTATCTGAAGGATCACCCGCCGGTGTTCCATTCCCCGGACTTTCGGCCCATCTATCCCACCGCGGTGTCCCTGGAGGACCCTCTGGTGCAGCTCATGCAGCAGAGCCTGACGCAGCTGCGGGGCCAGCGGGCCAACACCCGGGGCTTTGAAAGCGCCTGCGACGCCATGACCCTGACCCTGTGGGGGAATACCCCGGCCATCATGTACGGCCCGGGCCTATTGGAAAACGCCCATGAGATCAACGAACGGGTGGAGGTGGCCCAGATCCGCCAGGCCGTGGTGGAATTGGCGGAGTTCATCCGGCGGTATTGCGGCGATTAGCTCCGGTCCGACGCCTGAATTATGAAAACCCGCTGCTGCGTATTGCAGCGGGTTCCTTTTTATCTTCCCCCTCTTTGCCCGGCTGCCGGGCAGAGGGTATACTATGCGTAAACAAGGATGAGGAGGCCCAAAGATGTTATTGAGCTTTGACGGCGGCGGATCCAAGACCGCAGTGCAGCTATGCGATCTTCAGGGGCGGGTTTTGGCGGAGGAAACCATCGATACCATAGATTACGGCCAAATCGGCATTCCCCAGGTGGCCGCCCGGCTCAAAGCCGGCCTAAACGCGGTTTTGCGGCGGTCGGGCAAGGAGGAAAAGGCTCTGGCCGGCATCACGGTAGGCCTGCCCCGGCTGGGGGAGATCCCAGCGGAAAGCCGGGATCTGGAGCAGGCGGTACGGGAGGTATTCCCCGCCACGGCTCGGGTATTCCCGGTAAACGACGTGGTGTGCGCCATGTATGGAGCCCTGGGCGGCCGGCCCGGAATCTGCCTGCTGTGCGGCACCGGCAGCATGGCCATGGGCATGGACGAGCAAGGCGCCATTGTACGGGCCGGGGGATGGAGCCATATTTTTAGCGACCAAGGCTCCGGCTATTGGCTGGGGCTACAGGCCATGGCCTTGTTTGCCAAGGAGGCGGACGGCATGGCGGAAAAAGGGCCGCTTTATTCCCTGGTACTGGATCGCTTTGGAGCGGCGGAACCCATGGCGATGGTGGCCGTCTTTGAAAAGCTGGCTGCCAGCCGGAAGGAGACCGCCGCCTTACAGCGGCTGCTGCTGCAAGCCGCCCAGGCGGGGGACCGGGAGGCCCAAAGGCTATATGAAGCAGCCGCCCAGGAATTAGCCCAGCTGGTCCTGGCCGTCTACAGGCGGTTGAAGCTGCCGAAAGATGCGCTGGCGAAGGCGGCCTTTGCCGGGGGTATGTTCCATGTGGGCGCTCTTTTGACAACCCCCTTGCAGCAAACTCTGGCAGCCTGGAAGATAGAGCTTGTCAGCCCCCGTTTTTCCCCAGTGGCAGGCGGCATCCTGTACGCCGCCATGCAGCTGGGCTGTCAAGCGGAGGCGTTGTCCTAAACAATATCCTTCGCCATTGCCGGGAATAGACACATAAACGGCCCTATGGCCGTTGCGTTGACACACCGCGCAACCCGCAAAAATAAAAAAGACCGCTGGAACCATTCCAGCGGCCTTTTTTATGCAGCGCAATCAAACGCCGGCCGTTCCCGGCCCTTCGTTCAGGTAATCTCCGATGGGACATTGATTATACTGCTTGATGAGCTTCAGCAGGATGGAGCCGTCGGGCTGCTGGGTTTCCTCCAGGATCCGGTACTTGGTGCGGTTTGCCTCCAGGGAAGCCTTGTAATGGGCTACTTCATCCCGGACCGCCTTGATGGCATAGTCCCGGCCGGCATCCTCCTTAATCTGAAAGTGCAAGGTTTGGCAGATGCAGGCGGCTTTGATGCGTTTCATAGTCTCTCCTCCTTATAGCATAATGCAAAAAAATAAAAAACGCAGGCCCAACCGGATTTACGCCGATCAAAGCCACACGTTGTAAATACATTATATCGCATTACAAATGGAAATTTCAAAGCGGAATTTATGTGAAAGTTATTTTCTTTCAGATGGACGGCTGATTTCTCCACCCTTTAAGTTCGCCTTCAGCTAGCGAAGCCCCCGGCGCTTGCGGGCTCCGCTGCGGTCCGGCGGGAAGTGGGGACCCAACGAAAGCGGGCGCCCCCCGGGGGAAGCACCGTCCTATCGGGCCGCGCAGCCCGGCCCAGCTAACCGTTGCCCTGGGGCGGCAGGATGCCCCCGGCACCGGCGGGCTCCGCTGCGGTCCGGCGGGGGGGCGGCGGCCTGCGCTGCCCGAGGGCTTGCGCAGCACCCCTGGCCTGGGCGGGCAAAGCAGCGGCGTTCCGGTATACAAAAGCAGCCCCGGAAAGAGCCTGCTCAGCTTGTCGGAAAATTCTTGGGAGTTTGGGACCCCAAGCCCCGGGAAAAGGGGCTACTTCCATCGGCCATAGGGGCGTTTCGGCCGAGCTAGAAGGTCACGGCAACCTTGCCGCACTCGCCCTGGGCCATGCGGGCATAGGCTTCGCCGGCCTGCTCCAGGGGATATTCATGGGTGATGAGGCGATCCGGATGGATGTTCCAGCGCACCAGCCGTTCCACCAGCTCCTCCATGCGCCACAGGGAGGTGACCCAGGAGCCGTAAATGGTCTTTTGCCCATGGATGATGTCCGGGCTGGGCGCAAAGGTGCAGGTGCCGCCCTCGCCCACAAAGGCGATCTTGCCCCATTCCCGGGTGCAGCGGATGGCCAGCCGTCTGGCCGAATCATTGGCGCTGGCGTCGATGGCCCGCTCCACGCCCTTGCCGCCGGTGAGGGCCATCACCTGGTCATAGGCCTCGTCGGGCTTGTATACGTGATCCACCAGGCCCAGCTCCTTGGCCAGGTTGATCCGGTAATCGTTCATTTCCACGCCGATGAGCAGGTTGGCCCCCATGGCCTTACATAGCATCAGCGCCGCCAGGCCCACAGGTCCCAGGCCGGTCACCAACACCGCATCGTTGCCGCTGACGCCGATCTTCTCGATGGCCTCATAAACCGTGCCGAAGCCACAGGCCACCTGGGCGCCGTCCTTGTAGGTAAGCGGCTCCGGCAGGGCCACCAGGTCTTTTTCATCCGCCAGGATATAGGGGGCCATGCCGCCGTTCCGCTGCCAGCCGTAGGCGGCCCGGAAAGGGCTTTTGCAGGAGATGTAATAGCCCCGGCGGCAGTCGTTGCACACGCCGCAGCCGGAGATATGGTATACGATCACCCGGTCGACTTTCTTGAACCGCTTCAGGCCCGGGCCCTCCTCCACGATGATGCCGCAGGGCTCGTGGCCGGCGATGGTGCCGGGGATATACCCCTCCGCGCCCTTGCCCACATGGGCCCGGTAGATGCACCGGATGTCGCTGCCGCAGATGGTGGTGGCCTTGGTCTGGATTAACACCTGCCCATGGCCCGGCGTCGGGATGTCGAAGGCTTTTAGCTCTACCGTGCTGTTGCCCGGCAGGATCGCGCCCAACATTTTGTTTTGTTCCATGGATTTATACTCCTTTCCATCCTGTACGGTCGATCTCGCCTGCTTGGTCCCAAAGGTTTTCCCAGCCGGAGGCCCCCTCCCACAGGAATACCTGGCCCTTGATCAGGCGGCAGTTTTTGTCAATGGCTTCGATCCGTTCCATTTCCTGGGGGCTAAGGGGATCCTGGACGGCTGCCAAAAGGTTTGCGCGGAAGTTTTTGCGGGTGGTGGAAAAGGGGATGGGAACCTGGCCGTTTTGCAGGGCCCATTTTACGCAGATCACCGCCGGATGTACCCCGTGGGCCGCGGCGATGGCCCGAATCTCCGGATCCTCCAGGTCGCAGGTATCCTCGGGGGTGGTGTCCCGGGCCGGCCGGGCCGGGCTGCCGATGGGGGAATAGCCGATGGGCTGGATGCCCTGGGCCATTACAAAATTGAATAGGTCCCGCTGCTGAAAATGGGGATGCAGCTCCATCTCGTTGCAGGCGGGCTTTACGCTGCAGGCTTGCAGGATCTGCTTCAGCTTGGGAACGGTCACGTTGGAGGTACCGATGGCCCGGGCCAGACCCAGCTTATAGGCCGCCTCCATCTGCCGCCAGACCCCCATGAATTCCTCGATGAAAAAGGGCCGGGAATCCGGGTTGCGGGCGTCCACCGAGCAGAAGGGGGCATGGTAGTTGGGGAAGGGCCAGTGCACGAGATAGAGGTCCACATAATCCAGGCAAAGGTCCTGGAGGGTAGCGGACAGGCTGCGGAGCACGTCGCCGGGCTTGTGCATGTCGTTCCACAGCTTGCTGGTGATAAACAACTCGTCCCGGCGCACCAGGCCCGAGGAGAGTACCCGGCGCAGCGCCCGGCCGATCTCCTTTTCATTGCCGTAGACCGAGGCGCAGTCAATGTGGCGATAGCCCAGGGCAATGGCTTCTTCAACGGCGTCCGCCACCTGCTGGGGGGGAACATGGTCGCTGCCAAAGGTACCCAGGCCGATGGCGGGCATATGGGCCCCGGTGTTGAGCAGCTTACAGGGCACCTTGTCCGGATCGATGCCATCCGGGGCCAAGGCAAAGGGGATTTGGGTTTGCATGGGGACCTCCTTATGCGGATCAGGGTAATGGGGAGACAAGAGCTAAACGATTCGCGCTAAAGGTTAAAAAAACTTCCCCGGATTTGCAGACGTGAAAAGGAGGGCACAAAAACTACAAACCCGGGGAAGGGGAAACGCAAGGATTTAAGGGATGAGCAGCTGGGAACGGAGACGGCGAACGGTGGGATAATTGTCCCAGTCGCCGGCCATGCGGCGCAAAAGCAGGCGTGCGGTTTCCTCGCCCAGCTCATCCATGGGCTGCACCACCATGCTGATGGGAGGGCGGAGGATGCGGGAAACGTCCAGGTTGTCATAGCCAACCATTTCCGGGACGGGGGCCTGGCGGTCCTGGCGCTCATATAGGGCGGTGAGGGCGCCCAGCATCATATCGTAGTTGGTAAGGAACAGGGCGCCGGGCGGATTGTCCATGGCCATAAGTTCTTTGAAGAGCCGGTAGCCGCTTTCGCTGTCGTAGGCGCCGGTTTTGATGATGGCGGGGTCCTCCGGCAGGGAATAGGCCTCCAGGGCCCTGCGGTAGCCGGTGAGCCGCTCTTCGGCAGTGGAAATGGTGAGGGGCCCGGTGATGATGCCGATGCGCCGGTGGTCGTGAAGGATCAGATGCTCCACCGCGTCGTAGGATACGTTGGTGTTGTTGGCCAGCACCTTGTCGCAGGGAAGGCCGGCCACCGTCCGGTCTACCAGCACCAGGGGCAGGGTCCGGTCCATCAGCTCCCGAAATTGGTGAAAATCCTCCTCATAAAGGGCTTCGGGCACCAACACCAGCCCGTCGATGCCTGCGTCCAGGAGGAAGCGTAGCTTTTTGAGCTCCAGCTCCCGGTCGAAATTATAGCTGCAAATAACGGTATGGTAGTCGGCCTGCTGAAGAAGGGTGTCCATCCGGGAGACGATGCGGGAAAAAAACGGGCTGTCAATGGTGGGGAGCAATACCCCCACAGTCATGGAACGGTTGGTCTTTAGGCTGCGGGCAGCCCGGTTTACCTTATAATCCAGAACCTGGATGGCTTCGGCGATGCGGGTGCGGTTTTCCTCCAGCACATTGCCGCCGTTGAGGTACTTGGATATGGTGGCAATGGAAAGGCCGGTATATTTTGCCACGTCTTTAATGGTAGACATGCTTGCCTCCGAAACAGAAAGGCGGAATTTCGCCCGGTGGGGGGCACGGTGCCCGGCAGGATAAAGCGAAACCTTTTGCTCAATTTAGTGTATCACCAGCGAAAGCGCCATGTCAAGCAGGAGTAAAAAAGATTGAGGAAAATCGATCATCCGGGGGGTTATCCATAAAATAAACCAATAGCTTGCAGCGGGGAAAGGAATATTGTGGGAAAACGGGCTATTGACAAGGCAAAAGGGGTATGCTACAATCCCCTTAAGCTAAACGATACGCGCTGTATATTTTAGAACTTAAAAAAATTATAGCAATACGTTCTACCCTGACAAAATCCAGAAAATTCCATCGTTCCAACCCAAGCGTTTTCGAAAGACCTTCGAAGGCTTGCGTCCTTTATTCCGTATCGACTAGAGGTGGTCCCATGGCTGAAAACCTGATCCAAATGGAGCATATCCACAAATACTTTCCCGGCGTCCACGCCCTCAACGACGTACACCTTTCCGTAAACGCGGGGGAGGTTCACGCGCTGATCGGGGAAAACGGCGCGGGGAAATCCACCCTGATGAAGGTGCTCAACGGCATCTACAAAAAAGACGGCGGCCGCATCCTCTATAAAGAGAAAGAGGTGGAGCTGGACGGGCCGGAGTCGGCCCAAGCCCTGGGCATCGGCATGATCCACCAGGAGCTGAACCTCATGCCCCACCTGACCGTGGCCCAGAACATCTTCATCGGCAAAGAGCCCATGCGCCTGGGCCTGTTCATCGACGCGGTCAAGGCCAACGCCGAGGCCCAGAAGCTGTTGGACTCCCTGAACATCCGCATCGACGCCACCGCCCTGGTGGGCAGCCTGAGCGTGGCCAAGCAGCAGCTGGTGGAGATCGCCAAGGCCCTTTCCTACGACAGCGAGCTGCTGGTCATGGATGAGCCCACCGCCGCCCTTACCGAGAGCGAGATCGTGGAGCTGTTCAAGTTCATCCGCCAGCTCAAGGCCAAGGGCCACGGCATCATCTACATATCCCACCGGCTGGAGGAGCTTTGGGAGATCTCCGACCGGGTGACGGTCATGCGGGACGGCCAGTATGTGGATACGGTGAATACCGCGGACGTGACCAAGGAGGACATCATCAATATGATGGTGGGCCGGGTCATCTACGAGGACCCCAAGCAAAAGAGCAACGTGCCCCCGGACGCGCCGGTGGTGCTGGAGGCCCGGCACCTGGTGGCCAAGAACGTGAAGGACGTATCCTTCACCCTCCATAAGGGGGAGATTCTGGGCTTTGCGGGGCTCATGGGCGCCGGCCGCACGGAGACGGTGCGGGCCCTGTTCGGCGCGGACCCGCTGGAGAGCGGGGAAGTGTATCTCCACGGGAAAAAGGTGGAGATCCGTTCCCCCAGCGACGCGGTCAAGCACGGCATCGGGTATCTGAGCGAGGACCGCAAGGCCTTCGGCCTGGCCACGGGCCTGTCGGTTCGGGAAAACACGGTAATGGCCTATTTGGAAAAGTTCACCCGGGGCCTGTTTGTAAACGACCGGCAGGTGGATAAGACCACCAGCCAATATGTGGATCAGATCGGCATCAAGACCCCGTCCAACCGGCAGCTGATCAAGAACCTGTCCGGCGGCAACCAGCAAAAGGTGGTCATCGCCAAATGGCTGGTGCGGGACTGCCAGGTGCTCATCTTCGACGAGCCCACCCGGGGCATCGACGTGGGAGCCAAGAGCGAGATCTACAAGCTGATGAACCAGCTGGCCGCCCAGGGCAAGTCCATCATCATGATTTCATCGGAGCTGCCGGAGCTATTGCGCATGAGCGACCGGATCCTGGTGATGAGCGAAGGCCGCGCGGCAGGCGAGTTGGATATCTCCGAGGCCACCCAGACGGCCATCATGCATTACGCGACTATGAATATGTGAGGGAAACATCATGGCAAACAGGAAATTCGAATGGAGCAAGCTGCTGGCCCCCCTGGTACTGGTACTGCTGTACATCTTTTTCTCCATCTTCGGCAACAACTTTTTCTCCAAGGATTATCTCATCAATATCCTGGACGGTTCCTATTATATCGGCTTCATGGCCATCGGCGTGACCTTTGTCATCATCACCGGGGGCATCGACCTTTCCCTGGGCACCACCATGATGTGCGCGGCCCTGTTGGGAGGCGCCGCCTACAATACCTGGCAATGGCCCATGTGGCAGTGCCTATTGTTTGTGGTGTTTGTGGCCACGGTGATCGGCCTGATCAACGGCGTGCTCATCGCCTACCTGAACCTACCCCCCTTCATCGCCACCCTGGGCACCCAGATGATGGGCATGGGCTTTGGCGCCATCGTCACCAAGGTGCAGACCATGCGCTATCCCACCTTCGGCACGGCGGACGGCTGGTTCAAGAACGTATTCTATAAGACCACCGACGGCTTCCCCGTGGGGGTGCTGTGGCTGGCCGGGTTCTTCCTGATCGCCCTGCTGCTCCTCAACAAGACCCGCTTCGGCCGCTATACCTTTGCCATCGGCTCCAACCGGGAGGCGGCCCGGCTCTCGGGCATCAAGGTGCAGCGCTGGCTGGCCGGCATCTACACCTTCTGCGGGTTCTGCTGCGGCCTGGCCGGGGTGTTCTACGCGGCGGTGTATACCTCCATCATCCCCAGCACCGGCAACGGCCAAGAATTGCTGGGCATCGCGGGCGTGGTCATCGGCGGCACCAGCATGAGCGGCGGCGTGGGCACCCTGAGCGGCTCCATCATCGGCGTGTTCGTCATGAGCGTGCTCAAGCAGGGCCTCATGTCCATGGGTCTGCAAAGCCACTGGCAGACCTTCTTCACCGGCCTGGTGGTCATCGGCGCCGTGCTGCTGGATCAATACCGTCTCAAGCAGGCCGGCAAGGTGAAAAAAGTCTGATCCCCATTCATTCCGCTCTTGAGGGGCCTATGCCCCTTTAGATAAAACAAACCAATAAAGCAGGAGGAAACAAACACAATGAAAAAATGGATGGCACTCCTCTTGGTCTTGGCGTTGATGTTCACAGCATTTGCCTGCGCGCAGCCCGCCGCTCAGACCGCAACCCCCGCCGAAGAAGCCCCCGCTTCCGAAGCGCCCGCTGAAGTCCCTGCGGAAGAAGCGACCGAAGCCCCCGCAGACGGAACCCCCTATATCGCCGTAGTCTCCAAGGGCTTCCAGCATAAGTTCTGGCAGACCGTGTACCAGGGCTCCCTGGACGCCGCTGCGGAATACGGCGTGGAGATCACCTTTGAAGGGCCTCCCTCCGAGTCCGACATCGCCGAGCAGGTGAACATGCTCAACGCCGCCCTGGCCAAGAACCCTGCCGCCCTGTGCCTGGCCGCTCTGGATACCGAATCCGTCACCGAGCAGCTCAACGACTGCGTGGCCAAGGGCATCCCGGTCATCGGCTTTGACTCCGGCGTACCCAACGCCCCCGAAGGCTCCATCCTGTCCACCGCCTCCACGGATAACGAGGCTGCCGGCGCCCTGGCTGCCGAGACCATGTATGGCATTAAGAGCATCAGCGCCGCCATCGCCGCCGCCACCAAGGACGCCCCCGTGGTGCTCAGCGTCATCAGCCAGGATGCTACCTCCGCTTCCATCACCGGCCGTACCACCGGCTTTGTGAACAAGATGTTCGAGCTGTGCGAAGCGGCCCAGCCCGGCCTGGTGGCTGTGACCGGCCACGATGTGTGGAATAAGCCCTCCAGCTCCGGCGACGTGGCCGTGGAGATCCTGGTCTCCATCGCCGCCTCCACCAACGTTTCCGATTGCCAGACTGCGGCCCAGGCTGTGATCCAGCGGGAGCCCATCGGCGTGTTCTGCACCAACTCCGGCTCTGTGGACGGCATGTTGGCCGCCACGGCGGACGGCTCCGACCTGGATCGTGAAAACGGCCGCTATAAGGACATGGTGGTCGTGGGCTTCGACTCCGGCGCCACCCTGCTCAACGCGGTGCGGAACCAGTGGTTCCACGGCGCTGTGACCCAGGATCCCTACATGATCGGCTACTATGCGGTTGAGCTGGCCGTCAAGGCCATGAACGGCGAGACCCTGGATGAGATCGTGGACACCGGCTGCCAGTACTACACCTACCAGAACATGGATGATCCCGCCATCGCGGCCCTGCTCTACGAGTAAGCCGGCGGCATCCATCCCATACCCATATCGACCCTGCGGCCTGCCCTTGCGGGCAGGCCGCGTTTTCCCCAAAGGGACGGCTCTTGTTGATCCATGCCGGCGGCTGGCCGGCTGCTGGAGGATACCAAACCATGCTCAACCATATTCCCCATTTGCTCACCCCCGAATTGGTGAAGGCCCTGTGCGAAATGGGCCATAGCGATACCATCGTATTGGCGGACGCCAACTTTCCCGGGGCCATGATCGCCCGGGCCCGGGGGGCGCTGCTGCTGCGGGCGGACGGCCACGGCGTGCCGGAGCTGCTGGACGCCATCTTGGAGCTGATGCCCCTGGATACCTATGTGGACCAGCCGGTCCGCATGATGGAGAAAATGCCCTGCGACCGGGAGCTGGAGATCCCGGTGCTGGAGACCTACAAGCGCATCGTGGCCCATTACGACCCCCGGGGGGCGGCGGCCATCGGCGCATATGAACGCTTCGCCTTCTACGAGGAGGCAAAAAAAGCCTTTTGCATTGTACAGACCGGCGAGACTGCGGTCTATGCCAACCTGATCCTGCAAAAGGGCGTGATTCAGGCTGATCCTGGGTTAAAGGCCCGTTATTTACAATATTAGGCGAATACGCCGTATCCATTCAATATATAGGAGGAAGCATATGAACCGGTACCATACCGCATATCCCAAGCTGGGCATCCGCCCCTGCATCGACGGCCGACGCAACGGCGTACGGGAAGGATTGGAAGCGCAGACCATGGGCATGGCCCTGGCTGCAAAGGCATTGATCGAAGAGAACCTCCGCTATCCCAACGGGGAGCGGGTAGAGGTGGTTATCGCGGATACCACCATCGGCGGGGTGGCGGAAGCCGCCATGTGCCAGGCCAAGTTTGAGCGGGAGGGGGTCGGGGTCACCCTGACGGTATCCCCCTGCTGGTGCTACAGCACCGAGGTCATGGACCAGGACCCCACCACCATCAAGGCGGTATGGGGCTTCAACGGCACGGAGCGGCCGGGGGCGGTGTTCTTGGCGGCGGTGCTGGCGGCCTATGCCCAGAAGGGCTGGCCGGCCTTCGGCATCTACGGCCACGACGTGAAGGACGCCAAGGACCAGGAGATCCCCGCGGACGTGCGGGAAAAGATCCTGCTCTTTGCCAAGGCGGGCATTGCCGCCAAGTGTATGCGGGGCAACAGCTATTTGCAGATCGGTTCCATGTGCATGGGCATCGCGGGCAGCATCCTGAACCAGGACCTGCTCCAGGAATACTTCGGAATGCGCAGCGAGTCCGTGGATGAGACCGAGATCCTCCGCAGGATGGATAAGGGCATCTACGACCACGAGGAGTTTGAAAAGGCCCTGGCCTGGACCCGGGCCCACTGCCAGGAGGGCTTTGACAAGAACCCGGCGGATATGCAGTTCAGCCGGGAGGAGAAGGATGCCCAGTGGGAATTTGTGGTCAAGAACATGCTCATCGTGCGGGACCTTATGATCGGCAATCCCCGCTTGGCGGAAATGGGCTTCATCGAGGAGAGCTGCGGCCACAACGCCATCGTAGGGGGCATCCAGGGCCAGCGCCAGTGGACGGACTACAAGCCCAACTTCGATTTCCTGGAGGCCATGCTCAACAGCCAGTTCGATTGGAACGGCTGCCGGGAAGCCTTTGTGCTGGGCACGGAAAACGATACCCTCAACGCCATGACCATGCTCTTTGAGCACCTGCTCACGGACCGGCCCGGCATCTTCGCGGACGTGCGCACCTATTGGAGCCCGGAGGCGGTGGAGCGGGTCACCGGCGGCAAGCGGCTCACGGGCCGGGCGGCCAACGGCATCATCCACCTGATCAACTCCGGCGCCGCCTCCCTGGACGGCACCGGCGCGGTCAGCGACAGCCACGGCCAGCCGGTGATCAAGCCCTTCTGGGAGATGGACGAGGCGGACGCCGACGCCTGCCTGGCGGCCACGGATTGGTGCCCGGCGGATCAGTTCTATTTCCGCGGGGGCGGCTATTCCAGCCACTTCAAGGCCGGCACCCGGGGCGGTATGCCCGTGACCATGGCCCGCCTGAACATGGTAAAGGGCCTGGGGCCGGTGCTGCAGCTGGCGGAGGGCTATACCTGCGAGCTGGATCCGGAGATCCACGCGGCCCTGGATAAGCGCACGGACCCCACCTGGCCCACCACCTGGTTCGCCCCCCGGCTTACCGGCAGCGGCGCCTTTACGGACGTATACAGCGTCATGGCCAACTGGGGCGCCAACCACGGGGCCTTCTGCTACGGCCACATCGGGGATAAGCTGATCACCCTGGCGGCCATGCTGCGGATCCCGGTCTGTATGCACAACGTGCCCAAGGAGCGGATCTTCCGGCCCTCCACCTGGGCGGCCTTTGGCACCGAGGACCTGGAGGCTGCGGATTACCGGGCCTGCGCGGCGTTGGGGCCCCTGTACAAGGCGTAACGCATTCCAAACAGCCACACCGGGGGCGGCGGGGCATAGGCCGTGCCGCCCCTTTTTCATTCAGCAAGGGAGGAGCATATGGCAAAACGCAACCTGCTGGCCTTTGACCTGGGGGCCAGCAACGGCCGGGCGATCCTGGGCCGCTTTGACGGGGAACGGCTGGAGATGGAGGAGCTGCACCGCTTCGAGACCCCCTCCACGGACCTGAACGGCGTGCTCTATTGGGACGCGCCGGCGATCTTTACCCACATGAAAGGGGCGTTGGCCAAGTTTGCCGCCCTGGATCAGGGGCCCCTCCAGGGCCTGGGCATCGACACCTGGGGGGTGGATTACGGGCTGCTGGACAAAAACGGCAACCTGCTGGGCCTGCCCCGGTGCTATCGGGACGCCACGGACCAGGATGTGGAGGCGGTGCACCGCATCGTCCCCCAGCGGACCCTGTTCCAGCGCACGGGCATCAACGCCATGAACTACAATACCGCCTATCAGCTCTACCGCCGCAAGCGGGAGGGGGACGGGACCCTTTCGGCCGCCAAGACCCTGCTGTTTATGCCGGACCTGCTGGGCTATTTCCTCTGTGGGGAACAGGCCACGGAATATACCATCGCCACCACCAGTATGCTCTACGACGGCAGCCGCCGGGATTGGGACCGGGAGACCCTGGTCCAATTGGGCCTGCCGGACGTGTTTACGCCCATCCAGCAAAGCGGCGCCCAGCGGGGGCCTCTGCTGCCCCAGATCTGCCGGGAAACCGGCGTCAATCCCGCCATGCTGTGCGCGGTGGGAGGCCACGATACCGCCTCGGCGGTGGCGGCAATTCCCAGCCAGGGGAATTTCGCCTTCTGCTCCAGCGGCACCTGGTCCCTGTTCGGGGTGGAGACCGACGCCCCGGTGCTGGACGAGGCCGCCTATGTGGGGGGCTTCTCCAACGAGGGCACCGTGCAGGGGGGCTTCCGGCCCCTCAAGAGCATCATGGGCCTTTGGCTGATCCAAGAATGCCGCAGGGAGTGGAACCGGGAGGGCATGGCCCTTTCCTGGGACGACATCGTGGCGGCGGCCCAAACGGCGGAACCCTTCCGCTCCATCCTGGACGTGGATTATGGGGAATTTTACGGGGCCGGGGATATGCCCGGCAAGATCCGGGCCTATTGCCAAAGGACCGGCCAGCCCCAGCCCGAAACCGTGGGTCAGTTTGCCCGGTGCATCTATGAAAGCCTGGCCCTCAAATACCGCTATGGGGTGGAAATATTGGAGGCCATGAAGGGCCAGCCCCTTAGCGCCCTGCACATCGTAGGGGGCGGCATCCAGAATAAGCTCCTCAACCAAATGGCCGCCAACGCCACCGGCCGGCTGGTGCGCACCGGCCCCATCGAGGGGGCGGCCATGGGCAACCTGCTGCTGCAGGCGGTGGCCCTGGGGGATTTGGCGGATATAACCCAGGTTCGGGAGGTAGCCGCCCGGTGCGTGGAGCTCACCCAATATGAACCCGACCAGACAGCCCCCTGGCAGGACGCCTATGGCCGGCTGCTGGACCTGATGCAAAAGGAGGCAGAAACACCATGATCGATATGAAACGCTGGGAAGAACTGGCGGCCGCCCGGGTACATGCCCGGCCCCAGGCCCCGGGCCTGCTCCAGGGCAAGCTGGCCATCGTGACCGGCAGCGCCCAGGGCTTTGGCAAGGGCATTGCGGAGGCCCTATATCGGGAGGGGGCGTGCGTGGCCATCGCGGACCTGAACGAGCCCCTGGCCCAGGCCGTGGCCGCGTCCCTGGGGGAGCGGGCCTTTGCGGTGAAGGTAAACGTGGCGGAGGAGGAAAGCGTGGCCGCCATGATCCAGGCCACGGTGGAGCGCTTCGGCGGCCTGGACCTGCTCATTTCCAACGCGGGAGTGCTCCGGGCGGGCTCCCTGGACGAGCTGGAAAAGCGGGATTTTGAATTCGTCACCGCCATCAACTATACCGCCTTCTTCACCTGCGTCAAATACGCCCAGCGGATCATGCGGGCCCAGCACCAGGCGGATCCCGGCTGGTGGGGGGATATCATCGAGATCAACAGCAAATCCGGCCTGGCGGGCAGCAATAAAAACTTCGCCTATGCAGGCGGCAAATTCGGCGGGGTGGGGCTGGTGCAGAGCTTCGCCATGGAGCTGGCCCCCTATCACATCAAGGTAAACGCCATCTGCCCGGGGAATTATTACGACGGCCCCCTGTGGAGCGACCCGGAAAAGGGCCTGTTCGTCCAATACCTGCGGGCAGGCAAGGTGCCGGGGGCCAAAACCTTGGAGGATGTGCGGGCCTATTACCTGAGCAAATCCCTCATCCAGCGGGGCTGCCTCCCGGAGGACGTGGCCAAGGCGGTTTTCTACGCCGTGGACCAGACCTATGAGACCGGCCAGGCCATCCCGGTGACCGGGGGCCAGATCATGCTGCACTGAGGATCGCCTATGGAATATTCCATCCTACAGCGGCTCAACGCCCCAAGCCGGGCGGACCGGCTCCAGGCCCTCCAAGCCCTGGCGGCGGGGGCCGCCTTCCCCCAGCCGGACCCCCGCATGATCAACAACCACATCCATACCACCTATTCCTTCTCCCCCTATTCCCCTGCGGCGGCCATCTATGGGGCCCGGGAAGCCGGCCTGTGTACCGCCGGGATCATTGACCATGATTCCGTGGGCGGGGCGTGGGAGTTTATGGAGGCGGGCAGGCTGGCGGGCATCCCCACCACGGTGGGGGTGGAGCTGCGGGTCCGCTTCGACGAGACCCCCTTCCTCCACCGGCGCACCAACAACCCGGACCAGGACGGCCTGAGCTATATGCTCATCCACGGCATCCCCCACGAAAACCTCCCCAAGGTCCAGGCTTGGTTCGCCCCCCTACGGGAAGCCCGGAACCTGCGCAACCAGAAAATGGTAGACAGGATCAACCGGCTCTATGGGCCCCAGGGGGTATCGCTGGACTTTGCCCGGGACGTGCTGCCCCTATCCATGTACCACGACGGGGGCACGGTGACCGAGCGGCACCTGATGCTGGCCCTGGCCCGGCAGCTTTTGCGCCTGCAGGGCGGCCCCAAGGCCCAGCCCGGCACCTATGCGGCCATGCTGGAGGAATTCGATCTGGTGGGCCGGCTGAAACAGGAATGCATCCCCCGGGTCTATATCGACGCCCGGGAGGAATGTCCCCTTTTGTCCCAGTGCATCCAATTCGCCAGGGAGATGGGCTGCATCCTGGCCTATTCCTACCTGGGGGATGTGACCGTATCCGTGACCGGGGACAAAAAAGCCCAGAAATTCGAGGACGATTATCTGGACGACCTGTTTGCGGACCTGGCGGACCGGGGAATCCGGGCCATCGCCTACGCCCCCACCCGCAATACGGACCCGCAGCTCCAGCGGCTTCGGGCCCTGTGCCGGCGATACGATATGCTGCAGCTGAGCGGGGAGGACATCAATTCCCCCCGGCAATCCTTCCGCACCCAAAGGATGGAGGACCCCCAGTTCGCCAACCTGATCCAAAGCACCTGGGCCCTGATCCAGCATGAGCAGGGCCAGGACACCCTGCGCCCCTACCTTTGATCCCATCTACATCCGGCGAAGGCCCCCTTCGCAGAAAGGCAGGATACCAACTATGCAAACCAAGGCAGTACGGCTTTACGGCGTAAACGACCTGCGCCTGGAAACCTTTGAACTAAGCCCCATCGGCGACGACGGCGTCCGCTGCCAGGTGGTATCGGACAGCCTGTGCATGTCCAGCTACAAGGCCGCCGCCCAGGGGGCAGCCCATAAGCGGGTGCCGGACAACGTGGCGGAAACCCCCATCATCATCGGCCACGAATTCTGCGGCCGGGTGGTGGAGGTGGGCAAAAACTGGGCCCATAAATTCAAGCCCGGGGACGGCTTCGTCATCCAGCCCGCCCATTCCTACCAAGGCGCCCTGACCGCCCCCGGCTATTCCTTCCCGGAATGCGGCGGGGACGCCACCTATGTGAACATCCCCTGGGAGATCCTGCATATGGATTGCCTGCTGCCCTATCGCAGCGACACCTATTTCTACGGCTCCCTGGCGGAGCCCATGAGCTGCGTCATCGCCACCTTCCACGCCATGTATCACACCCGGGACGGGGAATATGTGCACGACATGGGGATCGTGGAGGGCGGCCGTATGGCCCTGTTGGCGGCGGTGGGGCCCATGGGCCTGGGGGCCATCGACTATGCCCTGCATTGCGACCGGCGGCCCAGCCTACTGGTGGTGACGGATATCGACGAAGCCCGGCTTCAGCGGGCCCAAAGCCTATACACCATCCAACATGCCCGGGAGTGCGGGGTGGAGCTGCACTATGTGAACACCGGCAACGCCACGGACCCTGTGGCGGCCTTACAGGCCCTGTCCGGGGGCCAGGGCTATGACGACGTGATCTGCTTTGCCCCGGTGCGGCCGGTGGTGGAGCAGGCGGACGCCATCCTGGCCACGGATGGCTGCCTGAACTTTTTCGCCGGCCCGGGAAACACCGGCTTTTCCGCCATGGTGAACTTCTACAACGTGCACTACAACCGCACCCATGTGGCCGCCACCTCCCACGGCAACACCGACGACATGCGGGAGGCCATCGCTATGATGAACCAGGGCAAGATCAATCCCGCCACCATGATCACCCATGTGGGTGGGCTGGACAGCGTGGTGGAAACCACCCTGAACCTGCCCCATATCCCCGGCGGGAAAAAGCTGGTGTATCCCCACATCTCCCTGCCCATGACCGCCCTTGCCGATTTCCCGGAAAAGGGCCGTACCGATCCCCTTTTCGCCCGGCTGGCGCAGATCGTGGCGGATCACCAGGGGCTTTGGTGCGGGGCTGCGGAACGGTATTTGCTGGAGAACGCCAAGCCCATAGAATAGCCGGCGCTACATAGGCGAAGGGCCCGCGGGGGGGGGCGGCGGCGTTTGCCGGGCCGGGCCCGCCCCCG
>OLGD01001990.1_pt1 | contig 25907 bp, 26 predicted proteins | sample 1605311 | NCBI WGS metagenome assembly OLGD01 (sample SAMEA3888917, study PRJEB22519) | human gut metagenome | biome: human gut; feature: human-associated habitat; material: faeces | place: Denmark | collected 2010
AACTCCATCATGAAGGCAGAGCTTGCAATTTACGAAACCCTCGCAAAGGCCGGCATCCCCCACTACACCGGCGCAGACTCCTTCGCACTCAACGGCGCATTCCTCGGCTACGGCGTTGACTACGCAAACCTCGGCGTTGAGACCGCAAACATGGTAGCGGACATTCTCCTCAACGGCGCAGACCCTGCAACTCTGGCAGTCAAGACCTTCGATAACGGCACCGCAACCATCAACACCGAAATCTGCACCGAGCTCGGCTACGACTACGACACCGTTGCAGCGGCATTCGAGCCCTACTGCACCAAGATAAACACCATCACCACTGCCGAGAGCTTCAGCGACGTTCAGCAGTAAATAGAAACACCATCGCACACAGCATATAAGAAAGAGGAAACGTTATGGATATTGCAACGATACTGAGCCTTGGGCAGACGGCGCTTGAGCTGGGTCTTATCTGCTCGCTGACAGTGCTTGCACTGTATTTGAGCTACAGCATGCTCAACGTGTGCGACCTGTCCACCGACGGCTGCTTTACCCTCGGCGCCGCGGTCGGCGCGATCGTAGTCATCTCGGGGCATCCGTATCTTGCGATACCTGCCGCGATGGCCGCCGGCATATGCTCGGGCTTTGTCACCGCCATATTGCAGACCAAGCTCGGCGTTGACAGCCTGCTTGCCGGCATCATCGTAAACACCGGACTTTATTCCATAAACATCGCGATCATGGGCGGCTCGTCGCTGCTTAACATGAACAAGGTCGATACCGTGTTCTCACTGATGAAGGACCTTCTCAAGGGAACGGTTTTCGCAAAGCAGTACAAGCTTGCAGTCGCGCTGATCGCTGTCATCGTGATACTCGTTCTGCTCACCGCGTTTCTCAAAACGCGCCTCGGCCTTGCCATCCGCGCAACGGGCAACAATCCCGACATGGTCCGCTCATCGTCAATAAACACCGCTTTCACGACCATCGTCGGTCTGTGCATCGCAGGCTCGTTCACGGCCCTGTCCGGCTGCCTGCTGGCGCAGTCGCAGAAGGCAGTTGATATAAACATCGGCACCGGCATGGTGACCATCGCCCTGGCCTCGCTGCTCATCGGCGGCGTTATCATGGGTAAGGGCGGCATCTTCACGCGCGCCGTGGGCGTTGTGCTCGGCTCCGTTTTGTTCCGACTTGTCTACACCATCGCGCTGCGCTTCGATATGCCGGCATTCATGCTCAAGCTCATCTCCTCTGTGATCGTCGTACTTGCCATCTCCATCCCCTATCTCAAAAAGCAGATGCCGATGATAAAGCGGCGCATGGGGATAAAAACTCAGAAAGGCGGTGTGTGACATGCTGAAGCTCAATAACGTCAGCAAGACCTTCAATCCCGGAACGGTCAACGAAAAAACCGCGCTGAGCGGACTTACCCTCGACGTTCGCGACGGCGACTTCATCACCATAATCGGCGCAAACGGCGCGGGAAAATCGACGCTATTTAACGCCATCGCCGGCAGCTTTTACACCGACTCCGGCAGCATCGAGCTTGCCGGGCGCGACATCACATTCATGCCCGAGCACAAGCGCGCACGCATGATCGGCCGTCTGTTTCAGGACCCCATGCGCGGCAGCGCACCGGGTATGAGCATCGAGGAAAACCTCGCAATGGCGGCAAAAAGCGGCGGATGGTTTTCGCACATAAGCAAGTCCGACCGCGCAATGTTCCGCGAAAAGCTTGCGCTTTTGGACATGGGACTTGAGGACAGACTCACGCAGCCGGTCGGACTGCTCTCCGGCGGTCAGCGCCAGGCGCTCACGCTGCTCATGGCGACCGTTGTTCCGCCGAAGCTTCTGCTCCTTGACGAGCACACGGCGGCTCTCGACCCCGGAACGGCTGAAAAGGTTCTGGAGCTTACAAAGAGCATCGTTGCAAAAGACAACATCACGTGCATGATGATCACCCACAACATGCAGTCGGCTCTCGATCTCGGCAACCGCACGCTGATGATGGATAAGGGCAATATCATCATGGACGTGTCGGGCGCAGAGCGCAACGGCATGACCGTGCAGGACTTCCTCGACCGCTTCAAGGCAGGCTCCGGCAAGGCGCTGGACAACGACCGCATGCTTTTAAGCTGAATATAAATATGCAAACCCGGACGATCGTCCGGGTTTTTTCTGTCTATTTATCCGTTCTGCCGAGGATGTAGTCCACGCTGACGTTGTAAAAGTCGGCAAGCTTTATAAGTGCGGCGCTTGGTATGTCAAGCTCGCCGCTTTCATAGCGCGAATATGTCGTTTGGCTCACGTTGAGCATTTCGGCCAGCTCACGCTGCTTAGGATCTTTGTCCTCGCGCATATCGCGCAGTCGTTTGTACATCACGGCTCATCCACCCTGCCGAGGATATAGTCCACGCTTACATTATAAAAGTCTGCAAGAGCGCACAAAACCTGCGGCGGCACCATTCGCTGCCCGCTCTCGTAATAGGCGTATGTCCGCTGCGGAACGTTTATTGCTTCCCCCACCTGTTTCTGTGTGAGGTCTGCATCTTCTCTCAAATCCCGAATACGCTGATATTTTTGCATTATTATCACCGATTCAAGTATAGATTGAACAAATTGGTCTATTGATATTTTGAACATTTTGTTCTAAACTATACTCGGGAGGTGATATTATGCCGGATTTTGAAGAGATGTACTACACGCTCATGCGCGCATCCGAGGAGGCGCTGCGGATAATAATCGAGGCTCAGAAAAAGTGCGAGGATATGTATATCTCACAAGAAGAAATCGAATAGAAAAAGGCGGCCAAAAGGCCGCCTTTAAACGTATTTTGTGGAGTATAAGTATTTATGCGAGCTTTACTTTCGCTGCACGCTTTTTGCCGTACATGATAATGCCGACGAGGTAAACCACAGCGCAGACAGTGCCGATAATGTAAGCCGCAGTCCAAGGCAGATTGAAGCCGATAGCCGCGTTCATTATGTAGGTGATGGTGACAAATGCGTAGAACGCACCGGGGATGAGAGGCATCCAAACCCATTTGCTCTTGCCGTTTTCAAACATCCAAACGGAGATGCAGACGAATGCGAACAGTGCAAGAGTCTGGTTTGCCCACGCGAAGTAGCGCCACAGGACGCTGAAGCCTTCGGGACTGGACTTCGCCCAGACGAGTATCGCCGCGACAAGCGCGAAAATGACAGCCGACAGCGCGAGGCGCTTGCCGTTGGAGTCCTGCTTGATGTGCAGCGAGTCAGCAACGGTAAGGCGCAGCGCACGCAGCGCGGTGTCGCCCGAGGTGATGGGCAGGACGATAACGCCGAGCAGCGCGATGATGCCGCCGACATTGCCGAGGATGTCCTTGCAGACGATACCGACGGTCTTGGTTGCCAGGGATGCGTCGGCTGCCTGAAGGCCGAGGTTGTAAACGCCCATTGCGCCTGCCGCCCAGACCATTGCGATGAAGCCCTCGAGGATCATCATGTTATAGAAGGTATTGCGGCCCTGACGCTCGCTCTTCATGGTACGCGAGATGATAGCAGTCTGGGTGGAGTGGAATCCGGAGAGTATGCCGCAGGCAACGGTGACGAAGAATATCGGGAAGAAGTGACCGTTTGCGAAATACTCGCTGTAGTTGAACACGCCGTTATATTCCCAGACGTTGTTCCACACCTCAACAAGGGGATAGCCCTTGACAAACAGGCCGATGAAAACGCCGATTGCCGAGAACAGCAGAATGCCGCCGAAGATCGGGTAAATGCGGCCGATGATCTTGTCGATGGGGAATACGGTCGCGATGAGGTAGTAAGCAAAGATAACGCCGTAGATGACCCATGTCGAGGTTGCGTTGGCAGCGCCGGAGAAGTTAAAGACCTGGGTTGCGGCAATGTCGCCGGGGGTGTAGATAAACACTGCGCCGACAAGCATCAGGAGCAGGCATACGAAAATGTTGTAAACCGTGAATATGCCCTTATTGGTGTACCTTTTGACCATGTCGGGCATCTGAGTGCCGCCGTCGCGCAGGCAGATCATGCCGGAGAAATAGTCATGCATTGCGCCGCCGATGACGTTGCCGATGGGGATGGTTATGAATGCGATGGGTCCGAACAGGATGCCCTGTATAGGTCCGAGAATGGGGCCGGTACCGGCAATGTTCAGAAGGTTGATAAGGCTGTTTTTCCAGCCCTTCATGGGAACGTAGTCAACTCCGTCATTTTTCGTGTAAGCCGGAGTTTTACGGTCGTCCGGTCCGAAAACCTTTTCACAGAGCTTGCCGTAAAGCGCTGCGCCTCCGAAAAGCATTACGAGACCGATTATGAATGTTACCACAATGTTTCCCTCCTTGTAGCAGGTGAATTTCGGCGGACGGCGCCAAAAACCGTCGCGCCCTGACGATTGTTATTTTAGTGTCAGAGCATGTTAATATCCATATCGAGACTCGCTATACTCGTTAATAATTTGTTAATGTTTTTGGCAGTTTAATGATATTCCTATTAGCCGGCAAATACGCGCATCGGAAAATTGACAGCTCACCGCATAGCGTGTAAAATAAAGCGAATGTCTGTTTGACTGGAGTTGCATATTTTGAGTTTTTTATCGCCGGCCTATTTTGCATCTTTCCCGGTAACGGTTTTAATATATTTTCTTCTGCCGCAAAAGTGCAGGAATCTTTGGCTGCTTATCGGCAGCTGGTTTTTCTATGCGTGCGCAGGCCCTGAGTATCTGCCTTTTCTCGTCGGCTCGTCTATAGCCGTGTATTTTGCCGCGCGCAGGCTTGAAAAGAAGCCGCAGAAGGCGCTGCTTGTTTTCATGCTGGCGCTGTTTATCGGACTTCTTACATTATTTAAATATCTCGGCTTTGCCGCAAACGTTATAAGCCGCACCCTATCCGTTTTCGGGCTTGACTGGACTGCCGCCGTACCTAAGCTCCTGCTCCCTGCCGGAATATCGTTTTATTTCTTTGCGGCCATGGGCTATCTCATCGACGTATACCGCGGAAAAGTTCCTGCCGAAAAGGATTTTGTAAAGAGCGCTCTGTTCCTGTCGTTTTTCCCCTCGCTGCTGTCAGGCCCCATTGCAAGAGCCGACAGGCTCATGCCGCAGTTTGAGCAGCTGCACGAATTTTCGTGGCAGGAAGCACGGGTCGGACTTTTCCGCTTTGCCTACGGCGCTTTTTTGAAGCTGCTTATCGCCGACAGGCTCGCCGTCATGGTCGATACCGTGTTTGCCTCTCCGCAGAGCTTCGGCTCGCTTCAGGTCATTGCGGCAGCATGTGCTTTTTCGATCCAGATCTACTGCGACTTTGCAGCATATTCGCACATGGCCATAGGCTCTGCGCGCGCAATGGGCTTTAAGCTTACGGAAAACTTCAACACGCCGTATTTTTCCCGGTCCATCGCGGAATTCTGGCGTCGGTGGCACATCTCGCTCTCAACGTGGTTCAGGGATTATCTGTATATCCCACTCGGCGGCAACCGCCGCGGTCAAACGCGGAAGTACATAAATGTGCTGATCGTGTTTGCGGTCAGCGGTCTGTGGCACGGAGCGGCGACCTCTTTTCTTGTTTGGGGACTTTTAAACGGCATTTATCAGGTCATTGGGAGCATCACTGCGCCGCTTCGCGCAAGGGTCCGCAGCGCGCTGCGCCTTGATGATAACGGAAAGCTCACCGTGCTGTGGCAGATGCTCTGCGTGTTCGTTCTGGCAACTGTCGCATGGACGTTCTTTGAAGCAGGCTCCGTTTCAGGTGCAATAGACGTTCTGCGCGCCTGCGCAGGCTCAACGCTCTGGGCCGCCCCTTTGTCGGCAATGGGCATGGACAAATGGGAGTTTGCCGTTGCTTTTGTCAGCTGCATTGTCATGCTCATTGTTGATATACTTCACTTCAGGCACGGCGATCAGGCCGAACGTGCGGCAGGAAGTCCGTGGCCGCTGCGCTGCCTTCTGCTGCTGGCGCTGCTTTTCGCGTCGCTTATTTTCGGAAGCTACGGCACGGGATATGACGCGCAGTCATTTATTTACGGTCAGTTTTGACGGGAGGCTCCGATGAACAAGACTAACAAAAAAGATTGGATGCTTGCCATAGCCTTTGTCGTGCTTGCCGCCGTGCTTATACATTGCGCCTCGATCATAATGAGACCTGTGCATAACAGCTACGGCTCAACATGGGATGCTTATCTGTGCGAGCCGGAGGACTCGATAGACGTGCTTTTTCTCGGCAGCAGCTATGCTTACTGCGACTGGAACCCGGAGATAATGTATGCTGCGTCCGGTTTGACCGGCTACGTCATGGCAGGCTCCGAGCAAACGCCGTCAATTACATATTGGTATCTCAAGCAGGCGCTGAAAACGCAGTCGCCTCAGGTCGTGGTAATGGAAGGCTCATCATTTTTCTTTGAGATGTACCAGAATTATACGCAGATAAATCTTGACTATATGCCGCGCGGAATTGATCGCGCTCGTGCCATATTGGACGCCGCAGAGCCGGATAAACGCCTCGGATTGTTTTTCGATCTTTACTTTTACCACGATCGTTGGAAGGAGCTGACGCGTGAGGACATAGCCAAGCTTATAACGCCTGCCTCTGCGGACGTCAACAAGGGCTATACATATGTCGATAACGTCTATGACACGAAGGGAAGCACGCCCTATCATCGCGAGCCGTCCAAGGATACGGCAGCTTATGAAAAGCACCTCGAAGCGTTCAAGAAAATCGCCGAGCTATGCGGGGACAACGGCATAGATCTCATCGTCACTATTAACCCGACCTTCAGTCAGTGCTCTCCGGAGATCTATGATAAGCTGGAAAAAGATTTGACCGGGATCGCCCCCGAAGCAGACTTCATGCTTCTTGCCAACAGCTTTGACGAGATAGGCCTTGATATAAGCCGAGACCTGTATGACGGCGGACATCTCAATTTCTACGGTGCCTGCAAATTCTCGGAGTGGACAGGCAAAATGCTGCTCGGCAAGGGTTATACACCTCGTGAGCAGACAAAAGAGGACAAGGCCGCATGGGATGACGGCGCGCAGTACTGGCTGAACCTCCGTGATACCTCACAGAGCGCCGCATCGTGAATATCGGCCTGCTTACATAAAAAATCGCCATGACAGAAGCCTCTGTCATGGCGATTTTGATTTTGTATTACAGGTGCTGGTCGCGGTCTACTTTATCGTAGAAGTATTCAAGAACGGGTTCCATAGCCGCGGTGAGCTTCATATCGAGGTTGAAGTAATAAACCGCAAAGGTCACGGCGAAAAATGAGAAACCTGCGAGCGACAGCTTTTTGAGAACAGGATAAAACTTGGCCATTTTTATCTCCTTTCCAATTACCATGATTCCTCGTCGGGGAGGACTTCGAGTGTCGGGTCAACAGGCTCCTCGCCCATAACGGTGCGCATATAGGTGTTGATCTGGTCACGAACGCCCTGACGGGAAACTACGCGCGGATCAAACAGGTCGTGGGATACCCAGACGAGGTTGATGCCAAGCTCACGCGCACGCTGCTCGAACATGCCGTGCATGCCGTCGAGCGCCTTGCAGCTCATGTGCTCCCAAAGGATGACCATATCGGCATTGAACTCCGTAACGATCTCCCAGAGGTCGTCAAGCAGAACTTTGTAGCCGCCGTGGGTACGGTTGCGCATGATCATTTTCTCCGTGAGCATCGCTATATCATACATTGCCTGCTCGCGGTTTTCGGGCGTGTCCTCTTCGGCTATCATCGTGGTGTTGTCCATCGACAGCATGTCGGTCAGAGGAACGATGCCCCAGCAGTTGAGCATCCACACGAGCAGATCCATGTAGTAATGCGACTGAACGCCCCACACGATGGCTCTGTGACGATACTCGTTTGCAGCCATTTTCTTTTTCTTGTACGCCTTCTCGGCAAGCTTCATGATCTTGCGGTCGGTCTTTTCAAATATGGGAAGGCGGCCGCTTATGGCCATGTAGTTTGTTTCGGTGTAAAGCGCAAGGTTCGAGCCGAACACCTGAGGATAAGGCGACTTGCTCATCTCGAGCCACTCCAAACGGCACTTAGTGGCATAGTTTACGCGCTTTGCACACTCGAAGTAGTAGTCCCAATCCCACTTTTCGCCGGTGTGCTCTTCAATGAAAGCGATGGCGTTGCGGATCTCCTGAGCGGCATATTCCTGAACGTCCTCGTTCATATGGCGCAGCGGCGATGCGAGCTGGAACACGGGGATACCGTCCTCAAACTCCATGCGCTTGGAGATAACGCCGTTGCTGAGCAGCGAGCCGTCGCAGGTGGTGTTGCACTGAACCGCGCAGCAGCCGAGGATGGGCGCGTCGTCATCGATCGAAACGCCGGCTTCCGCCTCGGGCATGGGGCATACGTCGCCTGCAAGGCCGTATTCCTGAGCAACGTCAATGTAATGTATAGCGGCGCGCTGGTTGAGCAGCACGGGGATATAGGTGGATGCGATCTCACGGCTGAGAGGAACTACTGTCGGGAAGCCCATCATCACAGACTGCATCTCGTTTTCATCAACGAGCACGACTTTCTTGGAGAACTCCTCGTCGTTTCCTATGCGACGGTCGCCGCGGAAGAGCTTATCGAGCAGCTTTGCAACGTCCTCGATGATAACGTCCTGCTCTGCATGGCAGATGCGCAGGTGCTCACCGCGCAGGCCCTGAGTATGGCGATCGACCATCATGGGGACCGCCAGATAGTTTGCCATCCAGCGATAGCGGAACATTGCCTTTATATTGCGCGGCTTTACGAGAACGATCCTGAACATGTTAATCCAGTTATAAAGCCATCTGGAGTAATCATAAAGGGTATCGACTACGCCGCGCCACTCACGGCGGCTTCTGTAACGCTTGCCCTCAACGTAAATATCGCCGAAATTTTTGGCGCCGATTCTCTTGTTGGACATTACTTTACACCTCCGTTGATTTTTTTGATCTCAACACTCTCGACAAATGCCTGAACACGGGTGCGCAGCTGTCCGTTGGTGGTGCCGATGTTGTAAGGACGGTCGATAGACAGCACGGGATAGCCGTAATCGTCATGCAGGATGTGCGAGCCCATCATGCGCTCGTACGCCCAGGGATCGCAGAACTTGATCTGCTCATAGATGATGCCGTCGGCGCCGTATTCCTTCGCAAGCTCGTTTACATACTCGCGGCGGCCGGTCATCTTTGCGGTGTTCATATATCTCGGGCACTGGCCGCGGTACATATACTGGCGGCAGACCTGCGTGAGGGCATCCTCATCATCTGTAAGCTCGATGGGATTTCTGCCGGGGAACGAGCCGTAGCAGAAGCGGTCGGCGCAGACATATGCGCCGCAGTCCTCAACAAGCTTTATAAAATCGGTATCATCGACCTCCGAGCCGACGACAACGACACGGGCGCGATAGGGTTTATCCTCAGGCTCGCGGGTCTTAAGCTCCTCAAGGGTCTCCTCGAGCTTGTCGATGAGCAGATATTTCGGCGCAACATAGGTTGCAAGGGTTATGACCTGGAACTCATAGCCGGTGATACGTGGCTTGTCGCCCTTGCGGAACTCGCCGATGGCGCGGATAAGCTCGCATATGCGGTTGTGCTCGGCGACCGCCTGACGAATGGCTGCATCGGAGGTATCGATGCCGTATGCCTTGTTCAGCGGATCGAGTATATGGTTTTTGCACTGGAGAGTGTACAGATTCAGGCCGTTATCGTCAGCCTTCATGGGTATCTCCATGTACTCGAAGAAGAATTTTTCCTTGTCCTTGCCCAGAGCCTTTAAAAGCTCCATATTCTCGACCGCGCGGTTCATCATCGTGCAGCCGTCGGGCGTTATGAGGCAATCGGCAAAATTATAGCCGCCCTCGATTGCGCGCTCGAGCAGCGCACGGCTGTATTCGCAAAGGAAGCTGGTCATATAATATGTGGCCATTTCCATTGAGCCGGTGCGCGGCGCGCGCAGACGGGTCGAAAACGCGCCCGGCAGGTTCAGCAGCGGCTCGGGAGTATTTTCGCAGACGTAAGCTACGCAGACCTTCCCCTCGCTCTGCGCCTGGAGTATTAGCTCATTCTGAGCCTCCTGAAGGAGGTTTTCAAAATACAGCAAATGCTTTAAATCTTTCATATTTTTCTCCGTTCATCAGTTAGCATACTTTTATCGGCATAAAAGCAACAAGTCGCCAAATGCCGACTGTCATTATTTTAACACTGAGATGTGAAATTGCAATATACAAGATGCACAATTGTTGCCGTTTTTGTCGAAAAAGCGTCAGCGCGCATTCCATGTGTCGGCCTGCTCGCGCAGCCATGCGCACCACTCGTCCACGCCCTCGCCCGTTTTTGCGCTTATCGGGAATATTTTAATATTGGGATTTCGCATTTTCGCAAACTCAACGACCTTGTCCATGTCGAAATCAAAATACGGCAGAACGTCGATCTTGTTGATTATAAGCGCATCGCAGACCTGGAATATAAGCGGATATTTCAGCGGCTTGTCGTGTCCCTCCGGAACGGAGAGGATCATGGCGTTTTTCGCGGCGCCCGTGTCAAACTCCGCCGGGCAAACGAGGTTGCCGACGTTTTCGAGAACGACGAGGTCGAGATCGTCCGTTCCCATTTCCGTAAGTCCCTGACGGGTCATGTCTGCGTCGAGGTGGCACATGCCGCCGGTGTGCAGCTGGATCACCTTTTTAACGCCCGTATGCGAGATGCGCTCGGCGTCAACGTCGGAGTCTATATCCGCTTCCATTATGCCTATATTCATTTTGTCGCCGAGCTTTTCGATCGTGCGCGTCAGGGTCGTTGTCTTGCCGCTGCCGGGCGACGACATGAGATTTAGCAGAAAGCAGTGATCCCTTTTCATCTCCGCGCGGAGAACGTCTGCCGCGTCGTCGTTTGCCTTGAATATGCTTTGCTTTATCTCGTAAACTTTATACTGTCCCATTGTATCTCCTTCTCAGCAGGCTTCTATCTGCTTGATATTCATTTCCTGCCCCTGCTGAAGCCACGTTCTGCCGCTGCCGCAGTGCGGGCAGGTCTTGCCGTATTTGACGGTGGGATATGTGCTCTTGCAGTCGTCGCACCAGGTTATTGCCGGGATTATCTCATATTTGAATTCTGCATGCTCTATAATCGGCTTTTTCTTTGCATACCACTGCCAGCAATCGCTGAGGTACTCCGGAACGATGCCCGATACCTCGCCGAATTCCAATGTCACGGACTGTATATCCGTAAGCTCATTTTCCTTTGCGATCTTTTCGACCTGCTCTATTACATAAGTAACTATACTCAGCTCGTGCATAACGTTTCCTTTCAAAAAAGGGTGTGGAATCTCTCCCACACCCTGGTTTCTGCTCCGGGAGGATTATTTTCCGGAAAGCTTTTTCTTTATTATCTTGACCTGGCGCTTTGCAGCATACGGTCCTATGGCCTTGAACTTGTCCTCGGCCGGGATCATCTTGCTGTTCTGCGGACGGTTGCGCTTGAGGTGGATAGCGTCAAACTCGCACTTGGTGGTGCAGATACCGCAGCCGATGCACTTGTTGGGATCGACTACGCTGCGGCCGCAGCTCAGGCAGCGAGATGCCTCGCTCTTTATCTGCTCCTCGGTGAAGGTCACGCGGTCGTCCTGCATGGTGAGGACCTTCTCCTGATCGATTGCGACCTCTGCGCGTGCAGGCTTTTTGAATTTCTCTGCCGGCAGAGTGATGTTCTGCTTATCCAGCTCCTTGAACTCGCGCAGATTGCGGTGGATAGTCAGAGTCTGGCCGACGTTTACATAGCGGTGGATGGAAACTGCGCCCTCACGGCCGGATGCGATAGCGTCGATGGTGTACTTAGGACCGGTCGCGCAGTCGCCGCCGACGAAGATGTCAGCTTCTTCGGTCTGGAAGGTGACACCGTTGTGGTCGATGAGGCTGCCGTCGGGAGTCTCTGCTGCCGTTCCGGCGAGAACCGCACCGTATTCCGAGCGCTGGCCGATAGCAACGAGAACGTTCGAGCAGGAAACGGTGATGGTCTCGTTCTCGTCATAAACGGGAGCGAACTTGCCGTTTGCGTCGCGTACGGAGACGCAGCGCATAAGCTCGATGCCGGTGACCTTGCCGCCCTCGCCGAGGATGGCCTTGGGTGCCCAGGAGTTGTTGATAACAACACCGTCGGCGAGGCCTGCGTTCTTCTCATCGGGAACGGTGGGCATCTCTTCGTCCTTCTCAAGGCAGTACATGTTGACGCTGCCCTTGGTCAGACGGCGTGCTGCACGGGCAACGTCGATAGCCGCGTTGCCGCCGCCGATAACGACGACGTCGCCGCTGAGCTTCTTGGTCTTGCCGTTGTTGACAGAGCGCAGGAAGTCAAGTCCGCCCAGAACACCCTTCAGCTCTTCGCCGGGTATGTTCAGCTTTGCTGCCTTCTGCAGGCCGACCGCAACGTAGAATGCCTTGAAGCCTTCCTCACGCAGCTGCTGGATGGTGATATCCTTGCCGACCTCAACGCCGCAGCGGAACTCAACGCCCATCTCGCGCAGAACGTCGATCTCGGACTTTACGATGTCCTTGCCGATACGGAAGGAGGGGATGCCGTTTACGAGCATGCCGCCGGGAACTGCTTCCTTCTCGAACACTACGGGGCTGTAGCCCTCAATAGCGAGGAAGTAAGCGCAGCTCATGCCGGCAGGGCCTGCGCCGATGATGGCGATCTTCTGGTCAAACTTCTCGTGAGTGCAGGAGACCATGGGCGGAACATAGCGATGCTCGGCCTTCATATCCTGCTCTGCGATGAATTTCTTTATCTCGTCGATCTGCAGAGGCTCATCGACGGTGCCGCGGGTGCATGCGTCCTCGCAGTACTTGCGGCAGATGCTGCCGCAGACTGCCGGGAAGGGGTTATCCTTCTTGATGAGCTTGAGCGCATCGGCATAGCGGCCGTCGGCTGCCATCTTGATGTAGCCCTGGATGGCGATGTGCGCCGGGCATGCGACCTTGCAGGGTGCGGTGCCGGTGGGCCATGTCTGGATAGAGCCGTTTTCGTTTTTGTAATTTTTGTTCCAGTGATCCTCGCCCCACTGGGTGTCGTCGGGAAGCTCGTGATGCGGATACTGGATGGGGCCTTCCTTGGTGCAGAGCTTCTGACCCAGGCGGACGGCGCCGGCCGGGCAGGTCTCAACACACTTGCCGCAGGCGACGCACTTCTCGGGGTCGGACTCTGCGGTGTATGCGGAAGCGGAAAGGTTGGGGGTATTGAAAAGCTGTGAGGTACGCAGAGCGTTGCAGACGCCGACTGCGCAGTTGCAGATACCGAAGATCTTGTTCTCGCCGTCGATGTTGGTTATCTGGTGAACATAGCCCTTGTCCTCGGCCTTCTGGAGGATCTCCATTGCCTCTTCATAGGTGATGTCGCGGCCGTGGTTGGTCTCGCGGCAGTAGTCGGCAAAGTCGCCGACGCCGATGCACCATTCGCCCTCGATATCGCCAGAGCCCTCGCCGCGGATGCGCTGCTGCTTACGGCAGGAGCAGACGGAAACGCCGATGTGGCCTTCGTACTTCTTCAGCCAGTGGCTCAGATGCTCGATGGGCAGAGATTTGCTCTCGGCCGGGATAGCCTTCTCAACGGGGATAACATGCATGCCGATGCCTGCGCCTCCGGGAGGTACAAGCTCGGTGATGCCTGCCAGGGGCAGGTATGCCATGCGCTCGAAGAAGTCTGCGGTCTCGGGATACATATCGGACTGCTCGGGGTTTATCATCATGATCTCAGCGCTGCCGGGAACGAACATGTCCAGCACCCAGCGCTTTTCATGGTTGGGGTTCTTGCCGTCGAGGTTTTCCCAGTGGAACTCGACAAGGCCGCTCTCGCTGACTGCCTGCATTGCCTTTTCAAGGTATGCTCTGTCAAACTGAGGGTTCTTCGCGGCCAGCTGCTCGATGGTCAGGGGAACGCGCTTTTTCATGGTCAGGCAGATATCGAGTATATCGTCCGCCATCTTCTGATCGTACTTATAAGCGGTGTATTTCAGTGCGGAATTGATGCCCAGGTATTCCGGGGAATTGGGCGTGATCTTGTCCTTTCCGAGCAGCACTGTAGCCCGGTCGGTGATCTCTTTGCCAAGCTTTGCGATCTTCTGGTCTTTTGTCATGAGTTTCAGGCCTCCTGATAAAATGTGTGGTTTGCTTCATCCTTGTTATTAATGTATCAATTGCTACTCGCAGAATACATTTTTTGTTGAAAACAGTCAATAATGTGCCTTTCAATTTGTAATAACTCACAAAATTATTGCAAAAACTTTGAGAACGTCGTTGACAATCAGTTGACATTCTCGGACAAAAATCGTAAAATGTTTTTAAAATCAGGACATTTTTATAGTGGGTGTTTTTTGTGCAAAGTACGTCTAACCGCCTCAAGGATGACATTGCCGAGTGCGCGATAGCCCTGTTTCGCGACCGGGGCTACGATAATGTAAGCGTCAACGAAATATGCGAGTCGGCTCACACGTCGCGCTCGGTTTTTTACAGCGTGTTCAAGGGCAAGCGCGCCATTTTGGACTATGTCGTTTCAAAGCCGCAGCAGAACGACGAGGAGAGCTTCCGCAAGTTTGCCGATGCGGAAAACGACTTTGAACGCATCTGGCAGCTTTTTGACCGCTTCATTGATATCGCGCTCGATTTCGGTCCGAAGCTCACGAGCAGATTGTTTATAATGCAGTTTGACTCGCCCAAGGGCATACGCGACGCGGTGCATGCGCTGGATGATCTTTTCGCCACGCTCGCGAAAAACTGCGCAAAAAACGGCATTATCGAAACCGAGGAGCCGCCGGAGCTTCTGTCGCACATAGCGACGGATCTTATTCTGCACGAGCTTTACGTCTGGTGCAGTCAGGACGGCAACTTCTCGCTGCGCGAGCGCGCGCGGCAGTACGCCGAGGTCGCCTATCATGTCAAGCCGCAATACCGCATGACTCCCGAGCAGCGCGCCGCACTATAACAGAGAAAAAACCGATGCCGGGAGCCGACATCGGTTTTGCTGTATTTGTGCTTGTTAGTTTTCAGAATTCTTCGACCGGGCACACACCGCGAACCTCCATGGTGTCGGTATCGACGATGCAGCACAGCTTCATTCCGCAGGCATATTCATAGCTGCCGGGCAACGTTACCTCGGCATAGTTGCCGGTGCAATCGGAAAACAGCTTGACCGTGAAGCTGCCTGCGCCGTAGGCATAGCCGACCTCGTTTGCGGCAGCATCGGCTGCGCGGCGGCGAATATTCTCTTCGCTGCGGTGAAGTGCCTCGAGAATTGTGTTGATTATATTGATGTTGGAAACAGTATTTTTCATTTCAATTTACCTCCGTAGATAGTTTTTATGATTTTTTATTCGTTTGCGGCTGTGGCTTCTTTCCTGTCCACGGCTATTAGTCTACCCGAGCTTTTTTAAGCCGGTATAACGAGAAATTAAACAAAACTTAAAAACTTTCGCCGACGTTTTAAAATTTGTTTAACTAAGCGGCCGAAATGCCTGATATAATGAACACACTATTAATATGGTGTGATTAAAATGACGATCAAAAAGAGACTTCACCGCTCAAATATATATATGTTTCTCATTCCGCTGGTGACGGCGGCGCTGCTGCTCATTCTCGGTGCAGGAATTGCCATATATATATTGGAGGTAAAATATCTGCCGCAGATCGGTCTGAGCCTGCACGACATGCACATCGCCGTTGAGCAGTACGAGGGCTTGTTCCAGAGCTTTGAAACCTTCGTATGGATATATGTCGGCGCTGTCGGTATGGCATTGCTGCTGACGATTGTTTTCACTAATGTCAGTCTCACACGTGAGCTGTTCACGCACATTTCCGATCCGCTCGACACTCTTGTTGCCGGCGTTGACCGCATTCGCTCGGGCGATCTCGATAATCCGATAAATTACACGGAGCCGGACGAGTTTAAGGCTGCATGCGACGCTGTCGATCTTATGGCGGCAAAGCTCAAAGCCTCTCTCGAAGCCGACCAACGCCGTCAGCAGAGCAGCAGAGAGCTTATGGCTGGCATGGGGCACGACCTCAAAAGCCCACTCACCTCCATACGCGCCTACACCGAGGCACTGCTTGAGGGTGTCGCCGAAACTCCCGAGATGCAGAAAAAGTATCTTGAAACGATAAAGAAAAAGGGCAGCGAAATGGAAAACATGGTCGCCCGACTGCTCGAGTTTTCAAAGCTGGAGCTGAGTGAATACCCAATTCAGCCCGAAGTGCTGAACATTAAAACGGAGCTTGAGCGAATAGTTTCCGATATTACACCAGATGCGGATATCGACATGTCCGGGCTTGAAGACACATCGGTCACTGCCGATCGTTATCAGTTCCGCCGCATCGCCGAAAACATAATATGCAACAGTATACGCTATTCCGGACGCAAAAGGGTGAAAATATTCATATCCTCTCAAACTTCTAACAGCATGGTGCGCCTGCGCTTTGCCGATGACGGCAACGGTGTGCCCGGTGAGGCACTTCCGAAGCTGTTTGATTTGTTCTACCGCACAGACCCCGCAAGAGAAGGCTCCGGCAAGGGCAGCGGTCTCGGCCTTGCGATAGTAAAAAAAGCCGCCGAGCAGATGGGCGGCGGCGCATTCGCCGAAAAAAGCGTTTACGGCGGACTTTGTATAGTTATAGATCTTCCGGGAGGAGAAGCCGATGGCTAAAATTCTTATTATTGAAGATGACCGCGCAATATCCGACATTGAAAGAGATTATCTTGAGCTTTCGGGCTTTGAGACCGGCGTTGCATACGACGGCGTGGACGGGCTGAACAAGGCGCTGTCCGGCGGCTTTGACCTTATCCTGCTCGATCTTATGCTGCCGGGACTTGACGGCTTTATGATATGCAAAAAGCTGCGCGAGAAGCTCGATATACCTATTTTAATGGTAACGGCGCGCACGCAGGATATCGATAAGATACGCGGCCTTGGCTTCGGCGCGGACGATTATATCGAAAAGCCGTTTTCGCCGAGCGTGCTCGTCGCGCGCGTAAAAGCAAACCTTGCGCAGTACGAACGGCTGCGCCCGACGGCGAAGCCCGTTGACAGCATTATAAGTGTCGGGCCATTCATCATGGATTCCGACGCGCGCACGGCGACGATCGACGGGCACGAGCTGAAGCTCAAGAACAAGGAGTTTGAGCTGCTGCTGTTTCTTCTGCGCCACCCGAACCAGGTTTTCAGCCGCGAGGATCTGTACGAGATGATCTGGGGGCTTGAGAGCATGGGCGACAACATAACCGTCGCCGTTCACATCAACCGTCTGCGCGAGAAGATTGAAAAAGACCCCTCCGCGCCGGAATACATTCAGACCGTCTGGGGCGTTGGATACCGTTTAAAAATCGTTTAAAATTGATTTATTGCAGGTTTAATCTGTCCTCCTATACTGGCATTGTCCGATAGGGAGGACAGATTTTTTGTATCCGATCAAGGTCCGGCCGAGCTAAGGCTCCCGCTCAGCTAAAAACAACAGCATCTCTCACCCCCCAAAAAGATGCAGTATCGCTCACCTATCTCTTTCTTCTTTAAAGTATCCCCCTTCCCCTTGAGTGGGAGTCTCAGCTTGGCCGGAGCGCATCGGAACGGTACAGGAGGAAAACAACATGAATAACAGGATCATGCATAAGGACTTTGCAAAAGCATTCAGACTAATTTTAGTAATTTTCATCGTTTTGGCCGTTTTCACGGCAGTGGCCATTCCGCTGAGCCTGTCGCAGCAGATAAGCGACGCATCACACTTCCGCCAGCAGGCACAGGCCGCCGACATGACCGAGCATCAGGCGGAAAGAGCGCTCAAAAGCAGCATTACTCCACTCAATGCAACAAACTATGCAATCATCGGCGGACTCGGCGTTCTCTGGGCGGTACTCGTTTTGTTCTACTGGTTTGACGTTGTAGCCTGGCTCTATAAAGAGGCCGTGTAAGAGGGCATGAACAAATCTCTTTGGCCGATCCTCGGGCTGTTCTTCAACTTCCTTGCCGCATTTGCTTTCATGATCGTCCGCGACCGTCCCTCGCGCATCAGGAAGGCGGCACAGTCATGATCGAAACGCACGGCCTTACTAAGGTCTACAAAAACGGCTTCAAAGCCGTGGATGGGCTTGATCTCAAGATAGGTCAAGGCGATATTTTCGGATTTCTCGGCCCGAACGGAGCCGGGAAAACAACGACCATCCGCATGCTCGACGGTCTTTTGCAGCCGACAAGCGGAACGGCGTTCATCGACGGCATGGACATAACCTGTCAGCCAGTCGATTTACGCAGGATCATCGGTGTAGTGCCCGAATCGCACGGGTACTACTACTCGATGACCGCAAAGGAGTATCTTGAATACTTCTCGGCTCTTTTCAATTTAACTCACGACGACACGGCATATGTGGAATATCTTCTGCGCCGTGTCGGACTTTTTGAGAGGAAAAATGTTGCGATCGGGCAATTCTCGCGCGGAATGAAGCAGCGCCTTGGCGTTGCAAAGGCGCTTATAAACAGGCCGAAAATTATATTTCTCGACGAGCCGACGCTCGGTCTCGGCCCTCGCGGCCAGCACGAGATTCAGCAGCTTCTGCTGGAGATAAACAAAACCGACGGCGTTACCATATTCATCACCTCGCATCTGCTCAAGGATATCGAGGTTTTGTGCAGCAAGGTCTGCATCGTAAAGTCCGGCAGGCCCGTCGAGCAGGGCAGCATAAATGAGCTGCGCAAAAAGCTTATGCCGAGCTACACCCTGCTCATTAGCACAAGCGACAATCTCCGGGCAATCGCCGAGCTTATGACCGTTCCGAACGTTCTGTGCGTAAGCATAACCGAGGACGAAAAGCTCAGCATAAAGCTCAGGCCCGAGTGCAGCGAAAACACACTGCTTGCATTGAGCAAGCAGTGTGTTTTTTATGGCTTATTCGGTTTTATTGTCTCAGACACGAAGGCCGGCTTCATAGCCTTCCTGAATATTCTTAAAGCCGTTCTTTGCGCTGGATGCGTCGCCGGCGATAACGACTTCATAGGGTGCTCCCTCAAGCATAGCCGCAACGCTGCCGTCGGGCTTTACGCCGGTTGCATTCACGATGGTATTTACGCCGTCTATGCGCACACTTACTCCGTCCTTTTCATACGTTAAGGCAGCGGCCTCGACACTTGTCACGCGAGCGCTTGTTACGACTTTTACGCCATACTGCTTGAAGCGGTTAAACACGACCTCATTGGGTATCGGTTCGCCGTCGAGCATGATATCCGGCTGCATTTCGATAATGGTGACATCCTTTGCGCCGTGCACCGCCATGTGGTCGGCCGTCTCCGCACCGACGAGTCCGCCGCCGATGACTACTACCTTTTCGCCGAACTCTATCTCGCCGCGCAGATACTTATGAGCTATCTCGCTGTTGTCGCGCAGGCCAGGAACGGGCGGCATTGCAGGATTTGAACCGTTTGCGACAATGACCGTGTCGGGCTTAAGGCTGTCAACAAGCTCGCGGTCGGCGGCGGTGTTCAGGCGCACATCAACGCCGAGCTTTTTGAGCGTATGCTTCTGCCACACTATAAACGAGCTGAAATCGCCCTTACCGACGGGAACAGACGCAACGATGAACTGACCGCCGAGCGTACCGGTCTTTTCAAGCAGCGTGACCTTATGGCCGCGCTGTGCAGCTACGATAGCTGCCTCGCAGCCTGCTACGCCACCGCCGATGACCACAATGTGCTTAGGCTCGGCCACAGGGCTGAGATCATACTCGGTCTCCATGCCGGTCAGCGGATTGACCATGCATCTGACAAAGTTTCCACGGTTATTCTCGCCTATGCAGCCTTGGAGGCAGCCGACGCAGCGCAGGATATCGTCATACTTCCCTGCTGCTGCCTTGCGCGGCATATCAGGGTCGGCAAGAGACGCACGTCCCATGCAGCAGGCGTCAGCCTTGCCGGATGCAATGACAGACTCGGCGACAAACGGATCGTTTATCTTGCCGACACCAAGCACGGGAATGTTCACGGCCTTTTTGATCTCATATGCATTGTCTATGAACGCTGCGCGTGCCGTGCAGGACGGCGGAAGCACCGCATACAGGCTGCCGTATGCGCCCTGAGATACGTTTATGCTGTCAACGCCGGCTTCCTCGGCAATTCGGGCAATTACCTTTGCTTCCTCTATGGCAAGGCCGCCTGGCAGATACTCGTTTGCGGTCAGGCGCAGCTGTATCGGGAACGCTCTGCCGCACTTTTCTCTGATATCCTCAACGATCTCAACCATGAAGCGGCAGCGGTTCTGAATGGTGCCGCCGTATTCGTCGCAGCGGTGGTTTGAAAATGTGGAGAAAAACTGCTCTATCAGATATCCGTGAGCGCCATGGATCTCAACGCCGTCAAAGCCGGCGAGCTGAGCACGGCGTGCACAATCGCCAAATGCTTTTACAAGCTCTTTTATCTCTTCGACGGTAAGCTCGCGCGGAGTTTCGCCGATGGTCGGATCCTTGATCGCAGAAGGAGCCACGCAGCGAACGCCAGTAACTGCGCTGCTTGTCTCGCGGCCTGCGTGATAAATCTGTGCAAACATCTTCGCGCCCTGAGCATGAACTCTGTCGGTAAGCTCCTTAAAGCTTGCTATCTGCTCATCCTTCCACAGGCCTGCGAGGTTATTCGACGCCGCCGCTTCCGGAGTGATGCATATATCCTCCGTTATTATAAGGCCAAATCCGCCGCGAGCTTTTCTTTCGTGATAAGCGATAAACTTCTTGGATGCATATCCGCCGTCGCGGCAGTAGCTTGAGTCCATAGCCGAGACGACAAGTCGGTTTTTAAATGTAGTTTGATTAATGGTGAACGGTTCAAATATCTTTTTGAGTGCCATGTCATTGCCTCCGTTTTTTAATAGTTTAATGATTCTCAGGAAATAGAGCGCGCTGCTGGACGAGCTGGCTGCGCCAAGTTGCTGACAGGCGCGGCAGGCGGAGAGTCAAGCAAATTAGAACGCGCTCTATTATGGTTTTAAAATAATACACATTTTCTTGCGAGTCAACAGTATTTTTGCGGTTAGTTAAAACTTTGTCCAAAGTGCATAAAAAATTAGAACGCATTCTGTAAAGATTATAGAAATGATTTGAACCCACTTGACAAACGTTTAACCATATGCTAATCTGCATGTGCTGACAGGCGGAGGGTTTAGACACGAAATGTGCAAATGCTCAAAAACGTCAATTAAATTATGGAGGTTCCAAACATGGCAACGGCAAAACTGAAAAATGCGCCCGGCTATCGCTGGTGGGTGCTTATCATGAACTGTATCGCCTACGGATCGTTCTTTATGACGATACAGACCACTAACGCCTTCGGCAACGCGATATCGGCCCAGTGGGGACTGAATGCAACTAAGCTTTCCCTGCTGTACACCGGAATTATGATAACCTTCGCATTCACCGCCGGGCTCGGCGGCAAGATCGACAGCAAGATCGGAATGCGCAAAACCGTCACTCTCGCACTTGTTATAAACATGGTCGCAGCACTGCTTTATATTCCGCTCGGAAAATTCTACTGGGCAGTTTTCGCTCTGCGCATCTGCCAGGGCTTCTGCGGCGGATTCATTGCGGCAGCCGGCGTTGCAGGCACCACGCTGTGGTTCCCCGTTAAGCAGCGCGGCCTTGCCTCAGGCATCACCATGGGTGTAGTAGGACTCGGATTTTCGATCGCAACGGCGGTCGCTCCGGCAATGATGAACGCAATGAGCTGGCAGCTTGCCATTGCTCTTCTCGTCGGCGGCAGCAGTGCAGTCATCGCGATCGTCTATTTCTTCACCGTGCGTTCCGTTAAGGACAAATACGGCGTCAACGCGATCGATGAAGTCCTCGAGCAGCCCGAAGTGGTCGCCGCCGCTCCCGGCGAAGAGGACGAAACACTTCCCAAGAGCATGAAGGAAGCACGCAAGAGCAAGAAATACTATGCAGCATGTATATTCGGCTTCGGCAATGCATGGCTCACATACGGTTTCTCGGCATTCCTTGCAACATTCCTTATCAACGACCGAGGCATTCCCTCCGGAAGCGTAACAGCAATACTCTCCGTTACATTCATTATAACCGTTATCGCATCTCCCCTTGCAGGTATTATCTCCGACAAGGTCTTCGGCGGCAAGCGTTATCAGACGCTTATCATAGCGACTTTGATCACCGCGGTATCCATGATCCTTGCAACGTTTGTTTCCGCATCGCTTATCCCCATAGTTCTCGTTCTGGCCTACGCATCGGTATCGATGGCATGCGGTCCGTTCTGGGCGCTGCCCAGCCAGCTTTTCAGCCCGGAGATCACTGCCGAGGCATGCGGCGAGCTTACCCTCGTTGCCAATATCGGCGGCATAATAGTCGGCCCCATTCTTTCAATGATAATAGACGCGACCGGCTCGGGTCTTATTCCGCTCATCACCTGCGTTGTCGTCGGCGTTATAAGCGCCGCCTGCGCACGCGTTATCCGCAAGTAAGCAACACAAAAACACAAATATAAATTGACTAAAATCGATCAGGAGGAAAATATCATGGAAAAGAAAGTTATCATCATCACCGGAGCAGGCAAGGGAATCGGTCTTGCAGGCGCAAAGAAGTTTGCAAAAGAGGGCTGGAGCGTTGCAATGCTCGGCCGCACCGAGGCTGACGTTCTCCGTGAGGCAGAGGCTATCAGAGCCGACGGCGGCGACGCTATCGGTATCAGATGCGATGTTTCCAAATATGACGACTGCGCAGCGGCAGTAAACGCGGTTATCGAGCACTACGGCAAGATCGACTGCCTTTACAACAATGCAGGTATCCTCGGCGACCGCCTCGGCATCCTCGAGTTTGATCCCGAAGGCTTCAAGGAGGCATACAACGTAAACGTATTCGGCACCATGTACATGATCCAGCTCGTTGCACGCACTATGGTCGAGCGCAAGATCGAGGGTGTTATCATCAACACTTCCTCCCTCAACGGCGAAACCATCACCTGGGACCCCGTCGGCTACATCACCTCCAAGTGGGCCATTCAGGGCATCACCCGTACCTGCGCATTCCAGCTGGCCGACTATAAAATCCGCGTCAACGCAGTCGCTCCCGGCGCAACCATCACTCCGATGGCGCACGCATCCTGGGAAGATCCCGACGTTTACAAGGTCGTTGCAAGCATGCATCTGCGCAACATGTGGATAAAGCCCGAGCAGGTTGCAGACGCAGCATACTTCCTGGCAAGCGACGCATCCTACGCGATAAACGGTCAGATCCTGCATGTTGACGACGGCTACTGCGTCGGCAAGAGCGCAGACTTCACCAGCATCGGTGCACAGCACTGATAATCACTTTTCTTAAAAACACATAAAGGAGATAAGGCTATGAAAATGACAAAGGCAGAGTGGAAGGCTTTAAGCGACCGCTATGAGCTGGCGCTGTGTCCGACGCAGCACGCAGTTGCAATGAAGTTCTGCAAGACCAAGGAAAACGCCGAGTCGATACCCAACATCAAGTTCTTTCAGGGCGTAGGCACCGGCTGCAAGGCTATCGGTATGAGCGCAAACTTCCATATCACGGTCGGTATCACCGCAGATAAATTCATGAGCACCTACTGCGCAATAAACTGCGGCCTGCTCAAGCAGGATCAGGACTGGTGGGACGGTGTGCTGCTGTCCAATCCTCCGTTCATGTGGCACCACAGCGCCGAGACCGCAAAGAAGCACATGCAGGCACTCGCGCCGGTAATTCCCGAAGAGCCCTACTATGCAATGGCCTGCTCCACTCTTGACAGCAACGACATTGAAGAGCCGGACGTCATCGCCCTCCAACTCCCGTCTCAGGCCGCATTCCATCTGCTTGCAGGCTTTGTAGCCAACGATTATGAGCAGCTTCACTTCAACTACAGCGGCGAATCCAACTGCGCCGACACCTGGATGAAGACCCTCAAGGACGGCAAGCCCGGTCTCTCCCTCGGCTGCCGCGGCGATCGTGCGACCGGCGGTCTTCAGAACGGCGATGTGCGCATAAGCATGACTCCCGAGGATCTTGTTCGCGCACTTGACGGCATAGACGCACTTGCCGACGGCGGCATCGATTATCCGTACTATGCCTGCAACATGCTCAAGGACGAGTTCTGATCGCCCCAAGGAGGAAATATGGACAGATTAAAAGATAAGGTCGCCATTATAACCGGCGGTTCAAAAGGCTTGGGCGAAGAGATTGCAAAGTGCTTCGCTCGGGAAGGCGCAAAGGTCGCGATCTGCGGCGATATCGATATTGCAAGCGGCGAGAGAGTCGTGAGCGAGGTCCGCGCAAAAGGCGGCGAGATCGAGTTTTACCAGTGCGATGTCACCAAAGAGGATCAGGTAGTTGATTTCTTCCGCAAGGTCGAAGAGCGCTTCGGTAAAATCGACATACTCGTAAACAACGCCGGCGCAACAGGTCCGGGTGAAAACCCCGACGAGATCACCATGGAGGGCTACGACATGGTCATGGATCTCGATGCGCGCGGTTCGTTCATCTGCGCAAAGCACGTAATTCAGTATTTCCGCAAGATAGGCGGCGGCAATATAATCAACATGGCCTCAATATGTGCGCTCAAGGCCGAGGTTCCCGGCCTTGCTCCCTACCACATTGCGAAGGCGGCCGTGCTGATGATGTCCAAGGTATTTGCGATGTCCTATGCCAAGGAGAACATCCGTTGCAACAGCATCTGCCCCGGAACGACCGCGACTCCGCTCATCGTCGAATACGGAACGAGAATGTGCGGAAGCTTTGAAGCATATCAGGACGAGGTAGGTCCGCTGCATCCCATGGGCAACGGAAGCCAGCAGAAGCTCGGCGAGCCTATAGATGTCGCCATGGCGGCAGTATACCTCGCATCGGATGAGGCAAAATGGGTAACCGGAGCCCAGATTTCCGTTGACGGCGGCTGGTCCGTCACTTGATATAACAGATACCGAAAATCGGGCGGTCGCTTGACCGTCCGATTATTTAATCCATTCTATTTTTATACTAAATTAACTCTGTTTTATTTGACACGTGCCTGAAAACGCGATATAATTTATTGGTATATTTCTAAAGAAACGGATCGGATCATAATGGCAACTGCAAAGAAAAAGGCTCCTGCCGAACCGAAAATTCCCCGGCAGGTAAAAAGCAAAATGGTAAAAGAAAAAATCTGCGCCGCAGCGACAGATCTTATAAAGTCTCACGGATATGAATATGTAACTGTAAACAATGTCTGCAACGCGGCGGAGGTTTCGGTCGGCAGCTTTTATCATCACTTCACAAACAAGGACGACCTGCTCGGATACTATCTGACGGCTGCTTTTGAAAACTACGCCGCCGAATTCAACAGCATCTGCGGCGATGACGTTGTTGCAAACGTTGCGCGATGCTTTGGCTTCTATATAGATTTTCTTCTCGAGCAAGGTCTTGACTTCACACAGAATTATTACACGACTAAAAATCGCAATCTAAGTGCGAACGCATCCCAGGGCGGCGCAAAGCCCGTGAACATGCCGATTCTCAAAAAAGCCGAGGAGCTAATTGCTAAGGCACAGGAAAACGGCTATATTCGCCCGGAAGTTGATGCAAAGCTGCTCGCCGACGATCTTTGCATTGTCGAAAAAGGAGCCATATTCGACTGGTGCATTTGCTCCGGAACTTATGATCTCAGAGACTGTACCGATCGCATATTGTGCGCACATCTTAGCGCATACGTCACCGATGCATACCTCGAAAAATATTCAGACGGCTTAAGTGGCTAAAATTGAGACGGCAATCCTATGTTCTTAAATTTTGGACGTATTTCAAAAAGCGCCCGTATTTGTGTTTTTTAATTTGCCTCAAAAAGTTCGTAAAAAGCAAGAAAAAGACCCGAAAGCGTTAACTTTCAGGTCCTAAATGTTGGTGGAGAATAGCAGACTCGAACTGCTGACCTCTCGCGTGTGAGGCGAGCGCTCTAACC
>OLGD01001993.1_pt1 | contig 25872 bp, 29 predicted proteins | sample 1605311 | NCBI WGS metagenome assembly OLGD01 (sample SAMEA3888917, study PRJEB22519) | human gut metagenome | biome: human gut; feature: human-associated habitat; material: faeces | place: Denmark | collected 2010
GCGCGTGGTTTGGGACCATGAGGTCGCAGGTTCGATCCCTGTCACCTCGACCATACGATAGCAATTTTGAGGGAACTCAATGAAATTGCAAAAGTCTGAAAGGGTATTAATCAATGGATTTTGGTTAATACTCTTTTTCTATGCAGTTCTCAAAAATTCTATAAAAAGTTCTAAAATAGTTCTAAAATTTATGTTTTAAAAAATTTTTAGGTATATAAAAAATGTTTTAAAAAGTTTTAAAAAACTTCATAGAACTTAAATTATGCTCTTTCATCAAAATCAAAGACAATAAAAGTCTTGGAAAGGATGAAAGATGAACGAAATAGATTTTTATAAAATAAATGAAACATTGAATAATAAATATTATCAAATACCACAAGAGTTATTTGTTAATAGATTATATAAAGAAAATTTAAATTCAGATAGTAAAATATTATATGCTTTTCTACTTGATAGATTATCTTTATCACAAAAAAATCATTGGTTTGATAAAGAAGGTAGAGTTTATTTAATATTCACAAGAGAAGAAGTACAAAACAAACTTTGCTTATGCGAAAAGACAGTTACAAAAGCATTTAAACAATTAGCAGAAGTAAATTTAATTGCAGAAAAAAGACAAGGGCTAGGAAAACCTAATTTAATTTATGTTGGTAAAATCCAGCACGAAAATATAAAGAATTTTGTAGATACGGAAAATCTACAAGTCTTGAACAGTAAAAATTACGGTTCTGAAAAAGTAGAAAATACAATTCTTGATACTGAAAATTTACCTACAATCAATCCTAATAATATCAAAACTAATATAATCAATATTGAATCTATCAATCCTCAAAGTAATGAAGAAAGTATTTCATTAAATGATGTAAAAGAAAAATGTAGATTAAATGAATTTACAACAGAAGAAAAGTCAATATTAGAAGATGTTATAGATAGATTATATTATGCAGATAATTTAAAAGTAGGAAATGTAATAATAACTAATTCAAAAATATTATCAAAGATTTCTTTGATTAATAAAGATAACTTAATTCAATTATTAGATATTGCTAGAAACAATAATAGTATTAAAAATATAACAAATTATTTAGTGATTTGTTTATATAATAATTTGGGTAATTCTAATATAAATATAGCGACAAGTAATATAGCAAATAATAAAACTACTATATATAATCGTGATTATGAAAGAAAATATCCAGATGGATTTTTCGATAGCCTATATGCTAACTTTGCTGGCGAAAATGCAGTAGCACCTTCGTAGAATTTTGCTCTGATATGAAGTTGCAAGAGATACTTTAAAATGCAACTTCACTATATTTTATAAAGGCTATTGCCATTATAAAATATAGCCTAAAAAATGCTTTAGCAGTTTTTAGGAAAACCCCGTAGGGCACACAGACAAACTTGTTTGTCTAGTGTGTTAGACAAGAAAATCTTATCTTGTGAGTTTGAGAGAGAGCAAGGAAGAAAATATGAGTTATGCCATAATTAGAAATGAAAAATTAACTAGGGCAAAAGCTATGGGAGCATATAGGCATAATGAAAGAAAAGCAAAAAATCATTCAAACAAAAATATAGATAGTAGTAAAACAGAATTAAATTATTATATAAAGAAAAATGAATTAAGTTATATAAAAGAGTTTGATAGAATAAAAGAAAAGTACAATTTAAAAGGTCAAATAAAAAGTAATAGCATTATAATGTGTGAAATGATATTTACTTCTGACCAACAATTTTTTGACGAAATAGGTTATCAGGAAAGTAAACGATATTTTCAAGAAAGTTATAAATTTATATGCAACTACAAAAATTTAGGAGAAGAAAATATTATATCAGCAGTTGTTCATATAGATGAAGATACACCACATATGCACTTGTTATTTATTCCAGTAGTTCATACAAAAGATAAGCAAGGAAATAAAATTGATAAAGTTTGTTCTAGAGATTTTTGGAAAGGCAAAAATAGTTATAGAGATTTACAAAATGCTTATTTTAAGCATATTTCTGAAAAGGGTTTTAAATTAGAAAGAGGAGAATTAGTAGAAATAACAAATAGAGAACATTTTTCAATACAAGAGTATAAACAAATTACAAATTATGAAAATACTAAACAAATATTAAAAGATATTAAATTAGAACTGCCAGAAACACCTGATATAAAAGATATTAAAAAGATTATGCTAAACAGAGATGAAAAAATAGAAAATGAGATTATTAAGCCAAAGGATGAATTAATACAAAAACTCCATCAAGAAAATGTTTCATTGCATAAAGAATTATCAAAACAAGCCAATATTATTGATAAATCAGAGAAATTTGAAACAGAAAGAAAATCATTGACAGCAGACAATATTGAATTAAAAGCAAAATGTAGAAAACTTGAATTGGATTTTAAGCAAAAGGAAAAAGCATTAAAAAATAAATACGAAGATGAAACTTATAGAATAGATTACCAATATCAGAAAATTATAAATAAATTAGAAAAAGAAAATAAGTATTTAAAGAAAGTTATTGATAGATTTAAAATTACAGTTCAAAAGTTTATTAGTTGGATTTGTCATAAGTTTTCTGCACCTTCTGAAGAAGATTTAATAAGAGATTTTGAAAAAGAAACATATATTAGCTTTAATATGGAAAAACAATTTGATACAGAGAATTTTGAAAAGAATGAACAGGAAGATGAATTAGAATATTAGCAAATATAAAAAATGCCACGTTGAGTGGCAATTTTTTATAAATTAATTTATTTTCTTTAATGATATAGAAGAATTTATCACTAAATTGATACAATTATTTGCTTTTAATGTTATATTTTGTTTAGAGCCAACATCTGATAATTCTATTGTATCTAGGGTTTTAGATTCATCATGACCTGAAGAATTTTTATATATTTCAGTATCCTCTATAAAAAACATTGCATTTCTTACTAATGCCTCAACCTCATATTCTCCCTCTGGTAAAAAGTATTTTATATAATTTTGACCATCATATGTAACAGTTTTACCGTATTCTCCTAATTCTCCATATTTTAATACAATAGAATTAGAATCAGTGTTTTCAAAATCAACATTTTCATTAGTATAAATTGCTTCACCTTCTAAATCTTTGTTTATAGATGCTAATTGATTATTATCATAAGCATAAACATAATAAATATCATTATTATATGTGATTTTATATCTTGGACCATTAGCCCAATCATCAATTTGAGCGATTCTTTCTATTCCAGAAGAATTAAGGTTAATTTCTTCAAATGCTTTTTCTATATTGCTTTTTAATTCTGCATTATCAAAGTCTTCCCATTTTTGCATCGGATTATCTAATACAGCTATAATAATTGCAATTACAATAAAAATAATTACTACTAAAAAAATACCACGTAATATTTTTCCCATAATAGTATCCCCCTTATTTATATTTTCGATATATATAATAACATAGTTAATTTTACTTTTCAATAATTTTCATAAAAAATCGCTTTATTAGGGATAATAAAATAGACAAAAATATTACAATTTAATCGTTAATAAAGCGAATGAGGGATAATAATGAAAATAACAAAATATAGTAATTTTAAAAATATATCTGGAAAAAAATTAAAAGAGTTGAGAAAACAAGCTAAACTTTCACAACAAGATTTAGCTGAAAAATTGCAATTGCAAGGAATAGATTTAACTTCAAAAGAAATTTCAAAGATTGAAACTAATAAAAGATTAGTTCAAGATTTTGAATTATTTGCTTTTTCTAAAATATTTGGGGTGTCCACAGATGAATTTAATACTGAAAATTAGTAATAAAATACTGATTTTTTGAAAATTTTTACGAAAATACTGTACTTTTTTCAAGATTTAGTGTATAATTTTAGTAGATAAATGAATAATATATATTGTAAATAATATTATTTATATTGGTCTCACAAGGACCAAACCCGTGTAGACGCAGAGCGTCGCAAAAAGCCATTCACACGAATGGCTTTTTATTATAATCTCTTATTTTTTAAGTGCCTTATAATTCCTAAAATATCTTTTACACTAAAAAAGTATTTTTCAGATTTAGTAAGTGGAATATTATGGTTATGCTTATATACGATTTTATCTATAAAAGTTAGCATATCAGAAACTTGGAATAGTCTTTTTTCTTTATGATCAAATTCAATTCTATGTTCAACATTATTTTTGGTAATCAATAATGTGTCAATAATTGCTCCTAGTGCTTCTTGTCCATTATCATAATAAACAACAACTTTTTCAAATTGATTCATATAATCACTAATAGATTCAAAAAATTTATTTATCTCAATGGCTAATTCTCTATTTAATTGAGTTTTACTATTCTTAAATCTTTTGTCAATTATAATAGTATGTATTTTTACTTTAACTCTTTTTGAAAAGTAGAATATAGCCCAAAATATATTTTTTCTTTGTTCAAGCTTTAAATATGAATAATCACCTCTTTTTGCAACTAAGTCAGCAAGATGTATCATACCATCATAATTAGCTTTTTTTAATCTAGTATTTAAATATTCCAAATCATTAACTATTGAATCGTCACTTTCATGTATTGTAAAAGAAACTCCATATAAATCTGAACTTCCATCTACAAATCCAAAGTCTCCACTTTCGTCTATAAATATATTGAGTCTTTGTTTTATATCAATCACCTCTACTTTGACTTATGCTTCATTTTTAAAATCATTAAAATTTAATATGTTTTGTTTTATTTTTAAATCTATCTTTTCATCTAAATAGTCTAAAGGCAAATTTGATAAAACTAATAAATCTTGTTTTGGAATATTTATACTCTTGCTTATTTGATCTTTAGTTTGTAAATTATTAATTATAATAAGTTTTATTGCATTTGATAATAACTTTGGATTTTCTACAGTAATAACATCATCTAATGGTTCAATTGTTCTCCACTTTTTTAGGCTTATTTGTTTTCTCAAATATAAAACTTGACTATCATTAAAGATTCCTAATTCTTTACATCTATATATCATTGCCGCAATAGACGCTTTCCATCTAGATTTTAAATTAACAAAATGGTCTAAAGATAGTGCTAATACTTCATTACTAAATTCTTCTCGAGGAAGTAAAAAAGCACTAGCAAACATATTTGCTTCTTTTTCAATTCTGTCTAAAATTTCTTTATTTTCAAGTTCTTCTTTTGTTATTTCAGAATGCAATATTAAGTGTCCTAATTCATGAGCTAAATCAAACCTTAGTCTACATGCAGAAATATCATTTGTTCTGATAAAAAATATTGCTGTATCATTTATAACCTCTGAGCAAGCATCAACTTTTACATTATTGATATTGCTATTACACAATATAATACCATTTTGTTCTAATAAAACAGATAAATTATTAATAGGTCCTTTTCCAATATTCCAGTATTCTCTCAGTTTATCTGCTATATCTTCTATTTTATATAAATCTAGATTTTCTAGTGATTTTTCTTCAAAATCTGGCAGATTTAATTTAGGAAATTCAATAAATTCATTTATATATTGATAAATATAATTTGTCCACTTTATTCTTATTTTTATTTCTTCTCTAACCTGACTTTCTGCCGATTTTAAACTTCTAAAAAATATAGTTCCATAATTATTGTTTAAATCTTCATTATTAAACATAAAAAAGTTAATGTCAAAATTTAAAAAGTCACAATATTTTATCATTGTTTCAGAGCTAGGAGAAGACTGCCCTAATTCATATTTTGAAATAGTTTGTTTTGAAATTCCTATTTTTTCAGCTAAGGCAGTAACTGTATATCCTCTTGCTAAACGTGCTTCTTTTAATTTTTCAGGAATTATTTTTAAATTTCTATTTTCCTTTAACATTAATTATTCCCTTCCTTAATACCTTTTCTAATTCTTAACGTATTATCTGGTAATTCTTCATCATTATTTTTAATAACATTCATTTCTTTAAGTAAGTTCAAATTATATTCCCATGTTTTTCCATCTGCTGAAGGTATTCCTAACATCAGACTTTGTAATTTTCCATCTTCACAAACATGAGTCAGTAAAATATGTTTTTTATTAGAGCTTTCTTCCATATCAAAAAGAGAAATTTGATTATTAAAAGACAAATTTTCTCTATATTTTGCTTTTCTAGGCATCATATTTTCTTTAGATACCTTAGAAACAGTAATTATAGCATTTCTAGTCTCAAATTCATAATGAGTACAATTCTCTGCACAATTTTTACATTCATTACATTTAAAAGGTAAAAATCTACTTTCAATTTCATTTTTTATTTGTTCTTCAACTTTTAAGTTTCTTATATAAGTAAGTGTTTCATCTCCTTTTTGAGATGTAAAAGCTGAATCTGAAAGTTTTAAATTTTCAGTATCGGCATATGCTCTTGAAAATGTTCCTATTAATTTTTGTCTTATATTATATGGTATTTCTTTTTTTAAAAATTTTTCTGCTTCCATTTTATCAAGTCCTCTCTAAATTCTTTATATTGTTATTATACTATTGTCAAAATACATTGTCAATATTTTTGAGAAAAAACATAAAATTTGTCGCAGAAACATTTGTTTACTTGTTTTTCATCATCCACTTATACAACTCATCTTCTGTAACTTTGCCTTGCTTATAATCTCTTATTTTACTTTGTGCAAGTTTTTTCCAACTATCAAATTCCTTCTTCAATTTTTTATTATTATCACTTCTAGCAACTTCCATAAACTTCTTTTGATATGCTTTTCTATATTCTAGTAATGCAGGTATTTTTTCTAAATTCTTTTTATATGTTTGTTTTGCTCCTTTTTCTCTACAACTTTTTCCATCTTCGTTTGGTAAATCACAATATAATTCATCTTGTCTAACTGATGGAACAAAGTATCTACCGCAATATTGACAGCTCTTAATTGGCAAATTAGAATTTTTTACAAATTGCTCTAATACTACAAAAACAATATTGCTTAGTTTTTCACTTGTATATACATTAGTCATTGGTATAAAAGATTCATTTTTATCTAGTTCTTTAGTTAATTTCTCTATAGATTGGTTACCATATTTTAAGTACTTATCTGAATATGTATCTAAAATAACTTCAATATCACTTGAATATGAATATACATCATTATGATGAGTAACTAAAGAGGCAATGAATTTTGAACTCGGTTTACTTTCTTTCAATTCTTCATTTCCATTTAAATTATATATAAAATCTACACATTTTCTAAAATTATATTGTATATCTGATAAATACCCATAACTATCTTCATATACTCTTTTCATTATTTTTATTAATTCTTCTTCATTAGAATATGTATTCACCAATTCTTTATCTGGTATATATTCTTTTAGCAATTCAAATCCATACAAATAGAAAAAAGTATTATAAGCATCATTAAAGTTTGAAAAATCTGCATTTAATAAATTAACTAAAAGTCTTCCAAACTGTTCTACAAAAGGATAAAGAATAGTAGCAGGATGTTTTGGTGCAGAATCTTTTTTACTAGGTTTCTTCTTATAAAAATTTTTTTCTTGTACAATTTTCCTTTTATAATTTCCTAAATCATCATTAAAGTCAGTCTTATACATATATATAGGTGTTGAATAATATTCCTCTTTACAGTTTGTATCAAACCATATATAAAATCCTTCATTAAAAGAATATTGAGGTAATTTTTGCATTTTTTGTTCCCCCTAAAACTAAATGTGAAATATTTTAAATTTATTTTATAAATATGTTGACAAATGTAAAATAAGATTATATAATCAATTTACAATTTTAAAAAGTTTCGATAAATCTTTCACAATATATTTATACTATATTAGTTAAAGATTGTCAAGGAAAGGAGGTTAAAAATATGCATAATATTGAAGAATTTGAGATTAAATTATATTCTACTGATGATGTATGTAAATTATTGCATATTGGAAAACAGAAATGTTTGCAATTATTTCATTCTGATGAATTTCCAAGTATCAAAATAGGTAGAAAATTTTGGGTAAAAGCAGACTGCCTGAATGAATTTTTAAGCCATAAAAGAATTATGGCAGACTAAAAAATAAGAAGACTTAATCTAGCACATTAAATCTTCTAAACTAAACAGGAAATGCCCTGTTCAAATAGTTTGTAAAATTATTATACTACCAAAATAAAAATAGAGCAAGGTATTTCCTCAAAAAAACATGAAATGGAGGAAATCGTATGAGTTCAAAAGGTTATACTGTAGGCACATATATTATAAAATCAGAGAAAAAGAACTCTGACTTGCCAATGTGTCCTATATGTAAGAAATGTAAAGATAGATCTATTTGTAGTAATAGAAAAAGCAAAAAAGAAATGAATAAATGTGAGAAATGTAAAAATTGTAAAGATAGCGAAAGATGTGATAAGTTTTATATTAACGAACAGCACAAAGCAACTTTAACAATAGCCAAAGATGCAACAACAGGTGCATCAATAAGAAAAACATTCACAGGAAGCACGGAAGAAGAAGCATTAGAAAAAATGTATAAATACAAATTAGAAATGAAAAAATCAGGAAATACTATTGAATTTAAGAAAACAGAAAAAACAATAGCAAATTTAGCACAAGAAATAGAAGACTCAAAATACAGAATGGGTAAAACAAAAGCAAATGCTTATAATACAAATATGTCAACACTTGCAAGAATAAAAAAATATAAGTTTGCAAATATTCCAATAGATAGAGTAACAAGAAAACAAATTGAAGATTTTTTACAAGAAGAAAGAGTAAAGTCAAATTCTACAATAAAGAAAGATTATAGAATGTTAAAATATGTATATGAGTATGCAAGTCATAGAATGCATATTATAAATAACTTTTTTGAAGGAATAAATGCAATAGAAAGACCGAAAAGTCTAAAAGAAGATAAAGATGTAGTTGCATTAACAATTACAGAACAAAACAAATTAGAAGATTATTTAGAAATTCATTCATCAAGGTATAAAAACATTATACTTCTATGTTTATATACTGGAATGAGAATAGGCGAAGTATTAGCATTAAATTATACAGATGATATAGATTTAGAAAATAAAATGATAAAAATAACAAAGACATTAACAAAAGATAGAAATAAGAAAACAGTTATTGGTCCAACTAAAACAAAAAGTGGAAAAAGAAACATTGAGATAAATGAATTAACAGAAGATATTATAAAAAATTCCATAAATAATAAAATAGAGAATAAAAATAAAATTCTATACTGCCAAGAAAATGGACAATTATATGTAGATAATACAATAAATTCAGCATTTAAGAGAATATGTAAAAATGCAGGAATTGCAAAACCAGTAAATACACATATGTTAAGACATACATTTGCGACTAGATGTATTGAGGCAGGTGTAGATTTACCAGTATTGCAAAAATTAATGGGACATGCCAATATAGAAACTACAATAAATACTTATGGAGATATTTATAATTATTATAAACAAAAAGAAACTCAAAAAGTAATTGATTATTTAAAAAGAGAAAGAGCATAAAGCACATTGAAATTAATAACATAAATTTTAGATTAATACTAAAATAAGAGTTTTAAAAAAATGTTTTAAAATACAACAACTATCTAAAAACATTGATAAATAAAGGGGGGTTGGTAATTTGAGAAAGCTACCACCTCGACCATATAAAAAGCTTGAAATCGTTTGATTTCAAGCTTTTATTTTAATGTTTCAAAAAAATTCTTTTAAAGAAATTTAAAATCTTTCTATACCATACTTCATTTTTTATCTCAACTAATGCAACTTTGTCTTTTGAATCATTTATATTACTATTAGATTTATTAAATATATTATCAGGATTATATTTTAGATATTTTTCTTTTTCAAGCTTTTCTTGATTCTGCTGTAACAAGTTCTTTAATATTTCTTTTTGCTTAGCTGTAGCAAAATAGTCTCTAAATAGTGAAACCAATATAGCATTTGCCTTTCTGGAAATATTCTGTTCAGCCAAATCAATATTTGGATTTATTTTAAAATCGTACTTTCTGTCTTTATGTTTTTCGTAAAAATCAATTTTTTCTTTCGGGATTTTTTTATATTCATCTTCAGAAAAATGATTGATAATTTCTAATACTTCTGTGTATGCTTTTGCATATAAATTATTCATCTTTTGTTACTCCTTCTTCATTTCTTTCATTAGATAAAACATTTTCAACTCTATCCATTTGCTCTACTTGTTCTAAGTCAAGCCCATTACTTATTGCATTTTTTACAATATCCTTCATGGAAATATGTTTAGCTTCTTGCTTTTTTATATATTCATCAATTCCAATTTCCTCTGTTTTAAATTTTGAAAAATCTAATTGTGATGGAATTGCATCAAAAAAACTTTTTTCTTCTGCTAATGCTCCTGTATATCTACCAACAAAATCATCTACAATTTCTTTAGATTCTGCATCGGTCTTTCCATTTAATAACATCGTTCTCAAATTTTCTGTTTCATCTTCAGTTAATTCTGTTTTTCCTAATATTCTTGAATTTTCTATTTCTTCTTGTTTTTCTAGAGGATAATCTAATTTTTTTCCTAAATATCCAAATCCCCTAATAATCTTTGATTTTGTTGTTTTTCCCCTATCTGACATTTCTCCATAATCAGATATGTATTGTAATGCATTCTTTCCTTGTACATGAATTTGTTCAAGTTCTCCTTTTATTTGGTATGAATGACGTATAAAATCTGCAAAAGTTTGTCCTTGTCCTAAGTCTTTATCCCTTGCTTCTATTACTTTAAAAGCCATTTGCGTTTTTTCAAAATATTTATCTGTTCTAATCTCTTGTTCTGGACAACCTAAACTTCTTGTTATTGCCACTGCAACTGCTTGTACAAAACCTTCTGTTACTTGATTATGTATTACTTCTTCTCCATTAGGTAATATTTCAGTTGTTGTTAAACCTGTTGAAATATTAAATTGACTTTCTGCTGGTAAATCTATAACTTCTGATATGATTCTTGCTCCGTTTACATATTCCACTTTTCTATATCTATCTACTTTATCATAATTACTGTATGTTCTTCCATCTATACTTGTATACATCTGTGGTTCAGCTTTTGGTACAAAATCTTTTTCCATATGATGAGTCACCTCATGAAAAAAAGTGTCTCTTAAATCTGTTAAATCATGAAATGTTGCTCCCTCTCGTAACTTTTTCCCTTCGCTATCTCTAACTTCTTTAAATATAGCTACTGTATCTGCTAGCTTACCATTTTTATCGAAATAGCAAAAATTCATTGCTCCCGTATGCTTTCTTACAGTATCATAGTATTCTTGTGAATTTGCCATCATCATGGTTTTATCTTGATAGTTCTTACCATATAATATGTCATCATTATTCTCATTAAATTCACCTAGAACTAAATTATCAATTTCCATTAACTTACTTAGTGCTTCATCAAAACTTACTATACCATTAGTAATATTTTCTATTCCTTTTGAATATTCATATGCTAATAGCAATGTTATATTAACTTCTTCCCCATTTTCATCTATAATACTTTTCTGCCAAGTATCCTTTTCACTTAACGCTTTGCTTGCCTTTGCTAAATTTTTAGAATCATTGTCTTCATATTTTTTTAATAATCCATCTACTTCAATTTTAATTGTCATATGTTTTCACCTTATTTATTTAAAATAACTTTTTCCTGTTTTAAAGCTTTCTTCTTTTCTTTCTGCATAGCTATTAATATTCTTGGTCTATTATACCTTTGCATAATAATAAATTGGCTATCAAAAGCCATAGCACAAAGTGCAGTTATAAGAAATATCCAAAATTGTCCCCATATTGCAGAAAAGAAAATTGTTGAAACAGAAATAGCTTCATTTACCCAATGGTCCAATTCTGATTTTGCCATTGTATTTGCTATTTCCTCTAATGAATGCTCCTTTAGTGAAAATGTTGCTGGATTATATGTAAGTGCCTTTCCTTTCCACTTTTTCACTTTTAATTTTTGATACAGTTTCTTTTCAAATTTTCTCTCTTTAAACCACCATTGTTTATATGTTATATGTTTTTTAAATAGCTTAGTAACATTTCCCATAATAATTCTCATCCAAAAATGATACATTATAGTAAATGCTGTTATACCAGTCCATAAAACAACTTCGCTTTTATATATATTTCCATAGTATAATGTAAAGCATATGATACTTGCTAAACATGTAACAATTATTACACTGTGCATAAAAATTGCTGGTTTACTCATTTTATTTTTTTTCATTTTATTACTCCATTTATTTTACTTGCACATATTATATCAGATAAAATTCATTTTTATATAATCTCTTGCATTTTATATGTTATATTCGTATAATTTTCGTAAAATATGAAAAAGGAGTAAATTATGGAAGAAATTTTTGATGTTTTTAACGAAAAAGGAGAATATTTAAACCAAACTGCAAGTCGTGAGGTTTGCCATTCTAAAGGTCTTTGGCATAAGGCTGTGACCGCATTTATTATTAATTCTAAAGAACAAGTTTTATTGCAAAAACGTAGTCCAAATAAAAAATTATGGCCTAATTGTTGGGATATAACTGCAGGTGGTCATGTACTAAGTGGAGAGTTTGGCTTTCAATCAATTATTCGCGAAGTAGAAGAAGAATTAGGCATTACTTTAACTAAAAATGATATATTATTCATTGGTAGTTCAATTTCTGTTAACGAAAAAGGAGACATTATTAATAAGCATTTTAATGAATATTATATAGTAAACAAAGATATATATATTTCTGATTTAAGTCTTCAAACCGAAGAAGTTTCAGAAGTTAAATGGGTTGATAAAGATGAGATTATTAAAAGAGTTAAAAATCACTATGATGGTATAACTGATAAAGAAGGTTGTTGGGAGTACTTAGTTAAATATTACGAATGGTTAGATAAGCAATAGATTTAATATTTGCAAGCTTTTTAATTTACATAATTCAGTTTTTATGTTATAATTTAATAGCATTTAGCAAATTTTAAGTAATGAGGGGGATTTTTTTAAACTACATATTGTAGTAGAAAGGATTTTTATGACAAAAGAACTTTTAATGCATTGGTGGCACTATTATGGTAAAGCCATCTATACTTTTGAGGACTTAGAGAAATTTTCAGCATTAATCGATAAATATGGTGCAGAAAAAATTTCAGAACTTGTAGTTGCCTCATACATTTCTAATGATGGTTCACCAACCGTTTTACTTTTTGCCATTAGGCACAATCAAGCAGAAAATCTTCTGAATACATTACCTGATGTTTCAGCTTTTTCAAAAAAAGAAAAGGAGTTATATGATGTTTTAAAAAATTCTTTAGAAAAAGAGATTGAAACGTCGTATAATAACTTAGGCGTAGCTGCAACAATCAATGAAAAAATCGGAGCAATAATTCGGTCAGCTATCATTTTCAACAAACGTCATAGAAGGCGCATCTCATTTGAAAATATAGTAAAGGTTCGCTTTAGAAGTTGTACATTTTACTTCGATGTTCGCGCTTTACAAAAGCACGAGCGGGATATTGTGTATATTTTTGACAACGTCAAAACAGGACAAGGTTCATTATTTAGATTGTTTAGGCTAAAAGATGATTTTATATGGACCGAGGACTTAGGTCTGATACATGATTTAATGTTAATTGGACTCGCTACCGGACATATAAAATATGTCAAAAACCATTTCAAAAACGTGCGATATCCGTACATTATTTGTAACTGATAACCTATCCCCCTCATAAAATATTCGATATATGATGATTTTACACAATTATCTATATCGAATATTTTTTAGCTCTTTTCTTTTTAATAAATTTATGATATCTTGTTATAATAATTATATTAAGGAGTATTATGAAAGTAAGTAAAGATATTAAAGATTCAAAATTTAATATAAAAATACTAGGAATTTCTCTTCACGAGATCCTTTGGTACTTTATTTTATTTAGTATTGTTGGTCTTATACTCGAAACAGTATATTGTTATCAAACTACCGGCGTATTAGAAAGTAGAAAAGGTTTAATTTACGGACCGTTTTGTCCAATTTATGGTGTTGGAGCAGTTTGTTTAATAGTTTTATTAAACAAGTACAAAGACAATCCAATAAAATTATTTTTATATGGAATATTACTAGGCAGCATATTAGAATATTTTTTAAGTTTTGCTTTAGAAGCTTTATATGGTACTAGATTTTGGGAATACTCTTATTTAAGATTTAATTTAAATGGTAGAATTTCTCTTGTTTATTCTTTATTTTGGGGAATTTTAGCTATTTTCTTAATAAGATGGCTTAAACCATTAGTAGATAAAATAATTGACAAATTAACAAATAAACTAACTTTAACTGTAGAAATTGTTGTTGTTACTTTTCTAGTATTTGATTTATTTGCAACAATATATTCAATTTCTATATATAAAACAAAAGCTATAAATAAATATTATGATTTGCCACCTAAACCTTATGGTAAAATAGAAACATTCATAAAAAATAATATATTTCCTGATAGCTATATGAAAAGGAGCTTTCCAAATCTTCGTTTTATTGATAGCAATGGGAATGAAGTTTATATAAGAGATATTTTATAAAATTACAAAAAGTAGCCTTAACAGCTACTTTTTTTATACTCAATTTATTAAAACAAAAAGGGATTTAAGGAAGGTCCCCAAATCCCTAAAAAGGGACTTCCAAAATCCCTAAATTTTATTTTGGTAAAATTATTTTTGTTTTTTCTTTATTTCTTTTATATAGTGTTATTTTATTCCCCATTATTTGCACAATTATAGAGTCTGTTTGTAACGAAATCTCTTCTGCGATGTCTTTTATTGGTGCTTCAACACTTTCTAATACTTTTATCTTTATCAGCTCTCTTGCTTTTAGAGCATCTTTTACTTGCTTTATTAAATTATCACTTATTCCCATCTTGCCTACTTGAAAGATTGGTTCTATATGATTTGATAGACTTCTTAAGTAAGCACGTTGTTTACTTGTCATAGTATTACTCTCCTTTATAAATCTATGTATATATTTTAATATATTCTTAATTTTTTATCAATATTTTAATTTATTTTACACAAATTTTTTCTTTCATATTTTCAAACTTGCTGTCACCTATTCCACTTACATTTTTTATATCCTCAATCGTCTTAAATTTACCATTAAGTTCTCTGTATTCTATTATCTTTTGTGCTGTAGCCTCACCTACACCAGGAATCTCTTCCAAGCCACTTTGGTCTGCAGTATTTATATTTATCTTTTCATTTTCCTTACTTTTAATATTTGATGTTTCATCTTCTATTATTATGTCATCACCTGCTTCGTCTGTTACATATTCCTTTTGTAGTACTTTCTCTTCTCCGTTTATTTTTTCATCATTAATTCTTGGAATATAAATTTTTTGCCCATCTTCTAATTGATATGCTAAATTTATTTGAGAAATATCAGCATCTTCGGAAAATCCATTTGCCGCATCTACTGCATCGGCAATTCTACTACCTTCTTTTATTTCCACTACACCTTCATTATTTACTGCTCCTGTAACATGTATGAATATTTTTGAAATATCTTCTTGTTCTTGCTCGATATTTGTTTCATTTTGTAACATATTATAATTATCTAGCTCTGTATATTCATTTTCTAGATTGCTACGCGTATAAAAAAAGACGCATAAAAAGATAATAATTATTATAGAAATAATTACAATTATTACTTTATTATCCTTTAAATTAAAGTCGTTCATTTAACCTCCTATTCTATTTTACTAATTCAATAAAAAAAAGATTGAAATTTGTCGAAATATAATATATTATATATATATTCTTATAAAGGAGTAAAAATATGAAATTCAAAAAATTTATTTTATGCTTAATGGCTTGTATTTTAGGTTTATCAATCCTACTACCCGTAAGAACTTTTGCAGATAACAATAACTTAAATATCAATGCAGAATCTGCAATCTTAATTGATGGTGATACAGGAAAAGTTTTATATGAAAAATCAGCAAATGAGAAGCGTGAACCTGCAAGTACAACAAAAATCATGACAGCATTACTAACATTGGAAAACTGTGATTTAAATGATATTGCAACTGTTACATCAGAAGCTATAACTTCTGTTCCATCAGGATATTCTACAGATTTATTAAAAATGGGAGAAGAATTAACTATAAAAGATTTACTATATGCCTTATTATTACCTTCTTCTAATGAAGCTGCTAATGTTTTAGCTATACATATAGCTGGAAGTATAGATAGTTTTGCTTCTATGATGAATACACGAGCAATAGAATTAGGTTGTAAGAATACTCACTTTGTAAATCCAAATGGAGTACATGATGATAATCACTATACAACAGCTTATGATTTATCAGTAATTGCAAAGGAAGCAATGAAGAATGATACATTTAGACAAATTGTATCTACAGCATCATATACTTTACCTAGTTCAAATAAATATTCTAGAATTGATAGAACTCTTATAACAACAAATGATTTGATAAAAAAGCAAAGTAAAAATTATTATGAAAACGCAATAGGAATAAAAACAGGATTTACTACACCAGCAGGAAATTGCTTAGTATCTTCTGCAACAAAAGATGATAAAAACTTAATTGCTGTTGTACTAAAATCTCGTACAGATAATGATAGATATAACGATGTAAAAACTTTATTTAACTACGGATTTGATAACTTTTCTAAAAAAGATATTGTAAAAACTGGAGACATTGTAAAAACAATAGATGTAAAAAATGCAACTTCTGCTACAAAGAACTTAAATTTAGTTGCTGAAACTGGTGTTAATACAATTGTTACTAATGATAAACTAAATGATACTATAGAGCCACAAATAACTTTAAATGAACAATTACAAGCACCAATAAAAAAAGATACAATAGTTGGTACAGCAACATATACTATAGATAATATTCAATATACTATTAATTTAAAAGCTGGAAATGATGTAAAGAAATCTTATGTTTTATATATAGTAATTGCAATAGCTATTATTGCTTTAATACTTATATTGTTTGAAAAACCAAATAAAAATAAGAAACAAAAAAGTAAAAGAAAAAAATCAGCTGTTAGACCAACAGGATATTATAAAGCAAGGTAATTAAATACCTTGCTTTTCTTTTGTATTAAATATTTAATTTAATTTTTCCCATAAGTCTTCTAATTTATAATGTTCTCTGTCTGCTTCTGTAAATATGTTAACGATTACATCTAAATAATCCATTAATATCCAAGAATTTGAATTATATCCTTCTATCTTATGTGGAAGAATATTTTCTTTCTTTAATTCTTCTTCTACATTGTCTGCTAATGCTTTTATATGTGTTGTAGATGTTCCACTTGCTACAACCATATAGTCTGCTAAAGAACTCTTTTCTTTTATATCTATAGTTTTTACGTCTATAGCTTTCTTTTCATCTAATATTTTTACTATTTTATTTAATAATTCGTTTTCCATATTTCCTCCTAATAATCTTGTCCAATTGTTATGGTAAAGTCTACGTCTTCTGTGTCTTTACCTGTTTCTGTCTTTGCTGTTTCCTTTATTACATTTTTTACTTCTGTAACTTTTTCACTTGCTTGTTTTGTTCTATTTGTTATCTTTGTTTGTTTAACTTTTGATTCTGTATTTCCCACTTTTAAAATATTATAACCTTTTTCTTTATATTTATTTACAACTTCGTCTAGATTACTAAAATCGCTTGTTCCATTTAGAATTTGAAGTGTTGGCATCTCATTTGTTACTTCTTCTTCTGTAGGACAATCAAAGAAATACTGTGCAATCATAGCTTGTGCCTCATCATCATCTGTTAAATATAGCCATACACCGTTCATTTCTTTTGGTTCACCTGGCAAAGTTGCTGTTTTTAAATTATCTGTAGAAAACTCTACTGCATATGGAATATAATCTTTTAAAGTATCTAATGGTATATTAGTTTCTATATTATTATTAGCTATATCTATTAATTCTCCAATTTTTGATATGTTGCTTAATTTTAAAGTTTGTTTTAATAATGCTGATATAAAATCTCGTTGAGTTCTCATTCTTCCTGTATCTTGAGTTCCATAAGATGAAGGATATGTAGTACCATCATTGTTATGTCTAAATCTTAAAACTTGTTCTGCTTGATCACCATTTAGCTTTTGTAATCCTTCTTTTAAATTGATGTGTAAATCTTGGCTAGTATCATCATATTTCATATCCATTGGTACATAGAATTCTACTCCGCCTATTGCATCAACTAATTCTCTTAATCCTTTTGTATCTATTGCAACATAATATTTTAGATTTAATCCTGTTAATTCATTTACTTCTTTTAAGATTTTTTCAGAATTTTTACCTTGATATACAGAATTTATCTTATCATATGCTGTAGCACGTTTTGGATTATCACCTATAAAAGTATCCCTCTGAATAGATATTAATGATGCTTTTTGTGAATTAGGATCATATTTTCCTATCATTATCGTATCTGTTAAATTTAAGCTTTCTCCTAATATTAAAAATTCTATATCTGTCATATTCTTTCTTGTTTCTTCCGTTTGTCCAACCAATGTTGCAAGAAGACCTTTTAGTCCTCCACCATTTATTACTACTTTACTTGTAAATACTCCTGCTAAAATAATTAATATTATAATTATTAACAATATTACTCTTTTTGCAACCACGTGCTTCTTTTTACTTTTTTGTTTGTTTGATATATTTGCTCTTCTTACATTATTTACTCTATTATTTTTTACTGGTCTTTTTGTATTATTTACTTTTTTTCTATTTCCATTATTATTATTTTTCATATGTTTACTTGCCAATTTTTTCACTCCTATTATAAGATATAACACATAGTATAACAAAAAAATAATTAAACTTCAAGAATTTACTTGAAGTTTAATTATTTAGAAGAATAACATTAATAGTAAATTATTATTATATAGAATTGAAGCTATATATGATGTCTTAATTGCTAATTGCAATTCTTGTACATGTACAAAAGATAATATTGCAAGAACTATATAAATAATTAATAGTCCTTCTATAAGACCATAGATAAATCCTCCTAATTTATCTAGTTGTTTTATTATTGGTAATGATGCAATCGCTCCAAATATAAATTTTAAGAAAAACATTATAATGTTAATAATTATAAATAGTACTACTATAACTATTAAATTAATAATAACTTCTGCTATACTTTTAGCAATTACATTATTTGTATTTTCTTTAACAGTTTCTACTTGTTCATTTATAGAATCTAATATAATGCTTGGCTCTGTACTTGTTTCTTCTGCATTTTCATCTTTTGAATTTAAAGAATTCTCTATCGTACTTGTTAGGTTATTATATATATCTGTATGATTTATAATTATTGCTGATACAGGCTTAAATAATATTAATGAAAGCACTAATGATATCACTATAGAAAGTAATTTAACAATTACTCCAGTTAACCCTCTTTTTACACCAAAAAATATACAAATTGCTAATATTAAAATAACTATAATATCTGCTATAATATTCATTCTATCCTCCTATAAATTTACAATCTCGATTTTGTCTGTATAAACAATACCTGCTATGCCTTCACCTAAAATAATATCTTTTATTTCTGTAGATGAATTATATCTTTTTATTAGCCAGCCACTTGTATTTATAAAATCAACTTCTGTTCCTAAGTTTACCGCAATTACATCTCCTACAGCGTTTAGACTTGTTGCTACGCCATCTATATTATATATATTGTTTTTTCCGCTTGATATATTAGTTATCTCTACATCTATATTTGCAAATAACCCCGCTGATTTTTCGGTTATACATACAACACTATCTTTTAAGTTTATATCTGAAAATGTATTTTTTGTATCAGAAATATCTAACAGTTTTTTATCAGAATTATTTTCTATAATATGTACTGAATCATCATACATACAAATTAGTTTGTTATTATCTTGATATTTTAATTCTATTATTATTTCTTTTGATTCTGCTGGATAAATATATTCTACAGAGTTAGATGGGTCGCTTTGCGCTTTTTCTATTGATATTATTTTTACATTTGACTGTATAAAACTTCCTGATGTATCTACCTCTCCATAAGCTAAATATTTATTATCATTTGATATAGCTACATCTATCGCTGTCGTTTGTGATAAAAATGTTCTAAATAACTCTGTTCCTTCGGGATTATATGTTATTATAACATTATTATGGCTTGTCCCTGTAACTACTATAGAAACATAACCATTTTTATTTACAAATATATGCTCTATGTTTCCTTCTATATCTTTCTTCCAAAGTACATCTGTTCCAGATATAAGTTCTAGCTTTGACCCTTCATTTTCTGCCAGTGCCAAGAACCTATTTTCTGTATCATATATACAATTACTAATTTCAACTTCTAGTTCCTTTTCTTTTTTACCATTTGTAGAATAAACACTTAAAATACTTTTATTTAATATTCCTATATAATTGTTATAAACTAAAATATTATTACTTTCTATTTGCGATGGTAGCTCAATTACAGGTCCATTATTTTCTTCTATATTTTTTCTAAAAATATACCTGTCAACATTATCCCTAAAAGTCTTATTTAACATATATATACTTGTAAGTATTGCCAGTATAATTATTACAACAACAATCGTAATTATTATAGCAACTTTTTTCCTATTTAATTTTCCTTTTGGTTTAGTATTTTTATACTGATTAAAGCTAATTAATTGCATTATTTTCTCCTTTAATTTGTTCCCATTCTTTTTCTTTAAATCCCTTTAAAATTAAAGTATCTGATATAAATAATGGCCTTTTTATTAGCATTCCGTCTGACGCTAATAATTCATAAATTTCGTCTTCTGACATATCTTTTATCTTTTCTTTAATATTAAGTTCTCTATATTTCATTCCACTTGTATTAAAGAACTTTCTTACGTCTAATCCTGATTTAGTTATCCATTTTTTCAATTCCTCTTTTGTTGGCGTTTCTGTTACTATATTTCTATCTACATACTCTATTTTGTTTTCATCTAGCCATTTCTTTGCCTTTTGGCATGTTGAACATTTTGGATATTCTATAAATAAATTTTTCATTTTTTTCTCCACCTTTAATTTTGTATTTAAATCTTATCATAAAAGAATAAAAAAATCCATAGAATTACCTATGGATTTTCTTTTATCTTTTTCTTCTTCTAATTTGCCATATAACTATTCCTATAATAATTATCACTAATGGTAAAATGAATATTATACTTCTTATTATTAAATCTTCTTTTTGTGTTGCTGTATATGTTACATATTCAGTTTTCTTTCTAATTGTAACTGCTGGATCTCTATCAGCTAAATATGATACTGTATTTAATAACACATCTGAGTTACTTCTAAAATTAATTGCATTTATTGATTGTGTTCCTGTAGAAGCTCTCATTGTTATTTGTGAATCAGAAACAAATAAATTATCTGCGAATATTATAAGTTTTGATTCTTTATCTTCTCCTAATGTTTTTGTTAGTTCTTCACCTATAGGAAATGTTCCTGTTTCTTCTCCCTCTTGTGCAGAAGTATCTGTTATACTTTGATCTGTTCTATAGTATGATGCTTCTGATGATTGAATAATTGGCTCTGCTGTAACACCTAAATTTTCTAGTTCTTCATCACTTTTAAATTCTAGTCTTGTTGCATTAAATAAAATTATATAGCCATCAGATATATCTTCTGTAACTTTATGTGTTGATAGACTTGGTAATATAAAATTTTGTGACCCTGGTAACATTCTATCTGAATCTGTTTCTCTTACAATCCCATTTCCAACGCTCACACCATACATATCTAAAACTTTCTGAACATTTGTAAGTTCAGTTGTTTTTGCATTACTTAACCATAATATATTTCCACCATTATTTATATAGTTTATTATTTTGTCTGTCTCTAACTCTGTAAAATCTTCGGTTGGTGTTGCAATTACTAAAACATCGCAATCTTCTGGAAATTCAGTTGTTAATAAATCTAAATCTGCAACATCAATAACATCATTTTGTAAGTATTGTTTTGCAAGAGACATATTATCTACCATTTCACCATGACCTGTTAAGAAATATGCTTTAGGTTTATCTTCTGATGTAGTTTCTATTATTGCGTTTGTTACTTTTTCCTCTGTTAAATCTGTTGTTTCTCCTGTTGTATAATTATAACTACTTAAGTCATATGCTGATATTGTTTTTGATCTTTCTGGAGATTGTACTACAATTGCAGATTCACTATCTGATATATCATATTTTTGTAACAAATCTGGTCTTTGCGTACTATCTACAACTTCCACTTTTATATTTGGATTTATTGCTGTGTATTGTTTAGCAAAATCAATAATTGTTGTATTTTCATCTGCTCCGAAAAAATATAATGTTACTTCTTGCTCTATATCTTTTACTTTTTCTTTACTTTCATCTGATACAGAGTACAATTTTTCTTCTGTAAAATCTAATGTTGGTAAATTTAATTTATCTGCCAATATATTTATAGCTATATATGCTACAACCAATAACGCTACTAACAATATAACTCTGGTTGTATCTGCTATCCATTTTTTCTTTATTATTTCGAAAAACTTTCTCACTGTTATTCTCCTTCCTTTATTTAACACTTTTTCTTCTTTGTATAACTATAATTGTTAATAATACAAATAATACTGTATAAGAAATAAATGCTACTACTTCCGTACAAGCTATTTGGCCATTTCCGAATCTGTTAAACATATTCATTAGTCCTAATGGTTCTAAGCTTTGGCTAAGATAAGGAGTTCCAATCCATGTTATTACATAAAATGCTATTGATACAATAGCTGCGATTACTTGATTTTCTGTAATACTTGAAGCAAACATACCAAATGATATTAGTGCTGCTCCTAATAATATAAATCCAAAAACTGTTACAAGTGATGTTTTTATATTTGGATTTCCTAAAAACATTAAAATTATATAGTATATAAATGTTAATACTACTGCTATTAAAAGAACGATTAATGCAGCAAAGAATTTTCCTAAAACAATACTTGTTACACTTCTTGGTGCTGTTAATAATAGCTGTTCTGTTCCATCTTTTCTTTCTTCTGAAAATGTTCTCATTGTTAACAATGGTACTATCATTATTAATATTGTTGACAATGAATAAAATATATTGCTAAACATTGTTGAGCCTGTTACTAATACTTCTGAATAGAAAAATAAACTTGCCATTAATAAAAATAGTCCCACAAAAACATATCCTATCGGAGATAAGAAATATGTTCTAACTTCTTTTGTTATTATTGCCCACATTATTTTTTACCTCCTTTTTTCTTGTTTGCTTTTTTGTTATTCTTCTTTTCTTGTTTTTGTTCTTTCTTTTCTATTTTTTCCTGTTTCTTTTTTTCTTCCTTTTGCTTCTTTTCTTCTTCTAATTGTTTTGCCTTCTCTTCCTTTTCCTTTTCATTTTTCTTAATTAAATCCATAAATGCTTCTTCCAAAGTTATTTCTGGTTTTTTAAGTTCAAATATTGTAATATTTTCTTTTGCTAAATCTGAAAATATAGATTTTCTTATATCATAATCTTTCTCTGGAATTATTCTATATTCTTTTGTATTATCATCATTTTTCTTTATTAGTTCTATTTTCTTTGCACCTTGGATTTTTATTTTTTCTATTTTATTTTCTTTATCTTCTACTATTATATTTATTGCATTTTCTATATTTACTGTATCCTCCAAATGTTCTGGTGAATCTACTGCAACTATTTGTCCTTTGTTTATTATTATTACTCTTTCACAAATTTGACTAATTTCAGATAATATATGTGAACTAATTATTAGAGTATGGTTTTTTCCTAATTTTTTTATCAAATTTCTTATCTCTATTATTTGTTTTGGGTCTAGTCCTACTGTTGGTTCATCTAATATTATTATTTCTGGATTTCCTACTAAAGCACCTGCCATACTAACACGTTGCTTATATCCCTTTGATAAATTTCTTATAAGTACTTTTCTTACATTTTGAAGCCATGTATCTTGTATAGCTTGATCTACACTTTCTTTAATCTGCTCTTTCTTTACGCCTTTAAGTTCTGCCATGTATGTAACGAATTCTTTTACTGTCATGTCTTTGTACAAAGGAACTCCTTCTGGCATGTATCCTATACATTTTTTAGCTTTTTTAGGTTTTTTAGAAATATTATAACCATTAATAATAACTTCTCCTTCTGTTGGTTCGATAAATCCTGTTAAAATATTCATTGTTGTACTCTTTCCGGCTCCATTTGGTCCTAAAAGACCTATTATCTCACCATCATTAATTTCGAAGCTAATGTTATCTACGGCTTTGAACTTTCCATACTTTTTTGTAACATTTTTTACAGTTATCACCAATTCTTCCTCCTTTTACAAATATACGTAAATATTACCACTTAAGATTTTAAATTTCAATATAATTTATAATAATAGAAACTGTTTCACAAAAAATTTACATTTTGTAAACATTTTGTGAACTTTAGGGACGGGGCTTAAAGTTCATTTGTTTACAGAATGTCTAATTAGATTCCAAAACTCTTAAATAGGTACGCTTTTTTGTGACCTAATTATCGGAGCAATATAATAAAAGGGAATCTGTAGTATTTAGCTACGATTCCCTTTACTAAGCATTTAATCTAACAATTTAGAATTACTTCATTTTTTATACCTATTTCTTTTGTCATAATTATCCATTAATTATATCTCTAAGCAACTTTTTCAGTATAGTTAATTACTGTAATTTCTGTAATTGCATTTCTTACTGAATTTACTAATCTTTCTAATTGCTGTGCAACTTCATTACTATATGAAACTTCTCCGCATTGTTTACATACTTGTGATGGCACATTTTTAATAATAATAATACAATTATTCAATTCAACCATATATGTTGTTTTTTTGTCTTCCAAATCTCCTTTACACATTAAACAATTCATATTATTTTTTCTCCTTTCTTGTCTTTAAATCATCTTTCCACTTTATATCATCTGGATAATATGCTGTAATTATCCAAACTTCTACTTCATTCACTCCACATACCACATGAATAACTTGATTGTCTATAGTTATTCCATATACTAAACAACTTGGATATGGATAATCATCTTTATATTCTTCTATAATTTCTCCATTTAATATGGCATTCAATACATCCTTTTGCATTATGTTTCTTTGAAATAATCTACTAATAGCATGATTTGTCCATCTCACTTTTCCACTATTAATTTTTTCTTTTATAATATCTATGCTTAAATTTTCCATAAGTACCTCTCTTTTTTTATATATATTATCATATTATTAATAAAATTTCTATATTCACACAAAGTTTCATTTAAAATTTTGAACTTTAGGGACGGGGCTTAAAGTTCAGTTGTTTACAGAATGTCTAATTAGATTTCCAAACTCCTAAATGTGCACGCTTTTCGTGGCATAATTATTGGATCACATATAAAAGGGAATCTGTAGTATTTAGCTATGATTCCCTTTATTACTTTTATTTCTTATTTACTTTTTTCTTTTGTCTCTTAGTTAATACTACTGCATATCTTAATGTTACTGTCTCTAATCCTACTAATGCTACTAATGCAAGTATTAATCCTATTGGTAATTCTCCTGTTTCTACAGAGATTATTACGTTTGCATTTGATGTATTATCTTTATCATTGTTATCTACAAATCCTGGTACATTTTGTGTATCTACTATACTTACTATATTGTCTTTTTCTCCCATGTTGGTTTCTGCTGTATTCCAGTCTAGTACTACTGTATATTCTTTTGTTTCCCCTGGATTTATTTCTGCTATTATCTTTCTTAATACTCCAGCTTGTTCTTCCCATGTTCCGTCATTGTTTGCTAGGCTCATTCCTTCTGGAATGTT